>OBEQ012922093.1_pt1 | contig 48546 bp, 37 predicted proteins | sample 1670901 | NCBI WGS metagenome assembly OBEQ01 (sample SAMEA104232315, study PRJEB22302) | groundwater metagenome | biome: forest; feature: aquifer; material: groundwater | place: USA | collected 2011-08-07 | depth 5.4 m
GACTTCCCTTCGGCTCGGTAAAGGTTGATTCTTTCACGTTCCTCGGGAGCCAAATGCAGATACCCTTTTTTCATGCGCACAGACTAGCTCCTTGGGGAGCTTGCCGTCTAAGTGCTGCACTTTAACATTGAACCCGGGGGGCAATCAGTTATTCAAACGCAGTCATTAATTGCTGATGTTGTCGCACCGAGCGACAAAAAGAGTGTTGGTGGCATATATTCAGAAATCTCGACAAAACAACTTTCGGTTGGAGACGTCTGCATGTTGCATAGTGCCCTTCTTTTTGAGTACCAAAACGAAATCCAAGTCGGAAAAATTCGAACTAACATGCTTTGGTTGGGGGGGCCTGGTAGCAGCCCCACTTCAGCTGACTTTGTGCCACCGGATCCATCAATGGTCCCGAAACTTTTCGAGGAGTTGCTATCCGGATGGAGAAAATCTTTTTCTAGCCTTGAAAATGCAACGGTGAGCGAAAAAATCTCGGCTACTTCAGGATTTCACCACCGATTTGTAAGTATTCACCCGTTTGCGGATGGAAATGGTCGTATTGCAAGATTTCTTCTTTCTCAGCAAGCTAGAGAACTTCTTAACTATACACGTCGAGTAATACTTGACGACCGTCGCCCATACTTCGATGCTTTAGCTAGAGCAGATAAGGGTGATTATTCTAAACTTGAAGCAGAGATTACTCAGGCAATCTTGGGCGCTGATCAAAGAGAATCCAATATTTGACCATTCTCTATCCTTTCCTTGAGATGAACTTGGACAGTGGAAACCGTTAATATATTTCGAGAATGTCACATTCTGGATGTAATGTCCGTTTGGAGGCGCACACTATGCAACAAGCAACATTTCGAAACCAGTTCCGACAATACACACTGGACGGAGCGGTTCAGTTCTTTCACCCGGAATCGGGTACGAACATGCGCTTCACGAATGCGGCGACAGGGACGGCGCGCATGACCGCACCACGGGTGGTGATGTTCGGGATCACCAACGATTGCAATCTGACTTGTGCATTCTGTAGCCGGGATACCGGGCGCGAGAGCCTTTGGACGGTCGACACGGCGTATGAAGTGCTGCGAAATCTTTCCCGCGCGGGCACCCTGGAAGTTGCGTTTGGCGGCGGTGAACCATTCGCTTTCCATGGATTTGGCGACCTAATCGCACGCCTGCACGATGAAACACCCCTGGCGCTGAACGTGACCACGAATGGCACCTTGATCAATGCCGGAATGTGGAAACCGTATTCCGGTCGTTTGGGTCAGGTTCGGGTCTCGATCTATGGGGACAGGACCTGGAGGCGTTGTGGCGATGTCTTTGCCAGCGACGCGCAAAGGTGGGGGGCTAATATCCTGGTGGATGATGCGACGCTGACCACGCTTGACGATACCCTTTCTGAGCTTGCCGCTGCTGGATGCGACGACGTATCCTTGCTGAACTATGTTGGGGAACCCTGCCGGATATTGTCCGCCAACGGTCGGCGGCGTCTCGCCGACATCATTTCCGCCAGCCCGATTCCCTGCCGTGTGTCCGTTTGTTTTGGAGACGCGTTGGGGGTGCCGCGATTGATGGCCGGCGCCCAGAACGAAGGAAACTGCGGCGCGGGAAGTGACTTTATCACCGTCACCCCGGATCAAAAAGTACAGGCCTGTTCGTTCCAAAGCCATGCGTTCCCCGGGGCCACGGCTGACGAGATCATGCACGCCTGGCGATCGCGGCGGCCATTGCTATCACAACCGGCTCCGAAGACCGGGTGCGCTCGCACGGAAGGGGTTCACGGGACGCCTGTTCCGCTGCCCGAGATCGCGATCTGGCGGGCATTCTCGGGAAATAACAGCGGCGAGTGCATCATGGTGGCCAAGTTCCGGAAGGTGCTAGAGGCTGAGGCCTATCTCGCGGAGATCCTGCCCGGATTGCGGCCACTCGAAAAGGGGTCTGAGGGCGATGAAAGCTATTCAGCGTTGTGGAGAACGCTTTTTTCCGATGAACAGGTTGCGGGATCGCAGGAAGCGATGGAGTACAAAACGCCCCCGGACAACTTGGTGCAGATCGGAAAAGCTGTGATTGCCACGGGATATGGCTCGGACGACAACTTTCCGGAATTACGGGCGCTGTCCTGGAAACGGGGTGCTTTCGTCGTGCCGGGTGGTGTGCACGAGCACGACATTTTACGGCTCTTTGCGGCTATGCTTGCTTCGCCGTCCGACGAACCTGTCCGCCTTGTCGAGGCAGCCCATTCGGAAGGGATTTTGGCCTGGGCCCACGGCCGAGTCGTTTTCCTGCACATTCCTCACGAAGGCCGGGAGAGCGCTCTGGCCGATGACAAGCGGCGATTAGTGGCACTGGCCGGTGGTCGGCCTCTTTCGGCTGAGATGTATTTCCAGGAATGGGAACGAGATGACATGACGCAGGCGCTGAAGCATATGGGGCAACCCCTGCTTAGGAAGCCGCGCCTGTGGGTACAGTTTCCACAGCACCAGCAGGACGCAGGGCCCGTACAGCGCTTCGCTGCAAACTTCAGTGACCAATCGCCGACCGTTGGGACGAATTGGCTGATGTTCGACCCCGTCATGGGAAGGAAACGCGTTGCAGTGCTGGCGTATAGGAGCGAAGGCATGGTCACTGCCTTGGAAGCAGAACGAGTGGTCGTCATGGGCTACTTCTGGCGGCAGCGTCCAGATTCACGGAAGGGGCGAAAAGCGGAAAGTGAGCCAATGCCGGCTCCGGAAACCCTCGCAAAGGTATTCAATTCCGCCCATCCGGACTTCCGGAATTTCGATATCAAACAAACCGGTGATCACAATGGCGCGATCACTATCGAGCTGGCTACGGATCAGCCGGGCCCGGCACTCCACCTGATGGAATCCATGGCGAAGGATATGAACCTGCGACTGTGGCCACGGGTGTCCGATCCTAATCCCCTTGGGTCTATGTTGCGTAGGCTGAAACGAGACGTAACGGAGAGGGCGTAATTCTCCCAGCTTACCGGAAATTATTTCCAGGCGAAAATAGCGACCAGGGACGCCACTGTCCAGGAAACATGATGATTGTTTGGAGGGAGAAATCATCGAGTAAGCCTATATCCCGTGCAGAGTGAGGGTGTAAAGTTTCCGCTCATTACTTCTAACCCTTCCCCACCGCACTTATCGCATGCATAGTCAATTGAGTGCGTGACTTAGCCCCCGTTTCCAGTTGACACTGCTATAATTAACGACCAGGAGTAATAACCTGCGCTTCAGATCAAAATGTCAGGTTGGGATACATCAATTAAGGCACAGTATGAATTTCACCGACCATTTCTTTTTTATACACCCGCGTCTCCGCTTTGCTTTCATTTCGAATGCCCCTTTCTTCATTTGGACTGCGATCCTAGTGTTCTCGATTTTCCCCGCTCCCCTTTTCGCCCAATCCGGTTGGACCAAGCAAGCCCCCACACCCAATCAAGGGCCGCTGGATGGTGTCGCCTGGACGGGTACTCAACTCGTGGCGGTAAGTGAAAGAGGCTTGGCCTACACATCCCCCGACGGGGTTTCCTGGACGGAAAGGGTACCCTCCCTGAGGGGTGGCCTAAATGAGGTGGCCTGGAATGGATCACAGCTGATCGCAGTGGGGTTGGTGGGCGCCATCGGTTTATCCAAAGATGGGATTGAATGGACCGACCGAAGCTTGAATACATCGGAGAATAAGCAATCCGTAGCCTGGACCGGGAAGCGGTACGTGGCCGTGGGAAGTTCCGGCACCATCATCACTTCCCCGGATGGGATGGATTGGACGAGCCAGACTTCTGGGACCACGGAAATGATGTGGTCGGTCGTTTGGAATGGGCAAGTGCTGGTCGCAGTGGGCGATCACGGCACGGTCCTTACCTCTCCCGATGGGGTACTATGGAGCCCGCAATCCTCCGGCATCAATACGTTTTTGCAATCGGTAGTCTGGACGGGAACCCGGTTCGTGGCGGTCGGGGGAGACATCTTTACATCCCCGGACGGGGTCACTTGGACGAGGAGGAATTCCGGCGTGTCGGGGTGGTTGCGGTCCGTAGCCTGGACCGGAAAATCATTGGTGGTGGTGGGCTATAGCTCGGTGCCCGGAACCACGATTATCCTTTCCTCCCCCGATGGGAATGAGTGGACCCCGATCCTGACCGGATTCAAGAATGATTTGTGGTCAGTGACCTGGACGGGCTCGATCTTGGTTGCCGTGGGGTCGGAAGGTGTCGTTCTTACCTCGGCATTGGATGGTGTGAATGTGCTATCCGGCGGGATTCGCCGCCAGGGCGACCTTCACGCCCAGGCCAATGGTTTCGGAATCCAGGATTGGCTTCCCTCGGTCTTCAGGGAACATCGCGTATTCGATTGTCGCGGGAAGGAAACCGATAACGCTATGATCGGGCGGCCCCCGAAAGGCGAATAGGAAAGGGCCGGGTGAAAATTCCGGTTGATTTCTTTGCCGCTGCGGACTTTACTACTTCTCCTCAACGCCTCCGCTCGCCATATTATTCGGTGCAAAAGCCAAAATAGACCTCCACAAAAAGTTCCCAATCTCCGGCGTGTAAATATCACTATGCGCCTTTCCCCCCTTCCCATACGGCTGCTCCTTCACGATCTTTGACAGATCCACGCTGAACACCTTCCCCTTCACCCCCTTCGCCGCCTCACTCCACCCCGTATCCGGATCAAACCGCTGTTCGGGCTTATACGTCCAATGCTGCCGCGTCGAGTCCTGGTGCTGGTGCCAATACACCGTAGGCCAGAAGGCGGTATCGTGCTGGAGGCAGAAATGGCTTCCGTACTTTCCGCCCATGTGGTTGGCGCCGGTCACGAAGGCCGCCACGGGATTCGCATGGTCGCTCTCGGACCAGGTGAAGAGGAAACGCGTGCCCATTGCCTTGAGGTGGCTATAGGGGGCCCCTTCCATCCAGCCGCTCGTGAGGGCTCCGGTTTTGACGAACCGGTTGGCGCTCACCGCACCTTGCAGGCCCACGAACAGATCGACCTCCTTGTTGAGCGAGTCCGGTCCCGGTTCATACTTCGAGGTGTCCGGGTTCATGAACCAATCGGGGTTGCTGGCTACGGCGCGGGATAGGACGCGGGCGCCGAAGCTGTGGCCGACCAGGACCATGGGGATGTGGAACTCCTCCTTAAGCGGCTTCAGGACTTTTTTCAGGAGATAGGAGCCCCATACCAGGCCGGTTTCATCGGCATCTCCGGCCTTGGTCAGGTAGCTCAGGGGTTGCAGGTAGGCCCATTCCGCGGGCCAGCTGAGTCCGATCACCAGGGGCCGGAAGGGTGGGGAGGCGGGTTTGCCGGCGAGGGAGTCGGCCAGGCGATCCTTCCGTTCGGCATCGAACAGAAAGCCCATGAGGCTGTTGTAGTTGCGGATGGATTCCTGCTGATCGGTGTTCCATCCCATGCAGAAGACCAGGATGTGGGAATACCGTTCCACATCGGGTTCGGCGGGCCGGGTGGGTTGGGCGGTTCGGGCGGTGTCCTGGGCCTGGGCGCCCTTATCCGGAATGTTGCCATTGGTGATCGTCAGCCGCGCCCGGAGGGTGATCCCGAGCGTGTCGAGCTCCCGGAACCCGAGAGTGTAGGCGGAATCGTATCCCGTGTTTTCGTAGAGATTATAAAGCAGGCGGGTCTTGATGGCTTCCTCATCGTGGGCATCCGGAGCATGTTGCTGGAACTCCACGATGTGGGAGACGAAGGTGCGCCTGCGATCGCTGAGCAGGCCCGCGAGCTTGACATCCTTGTCCGCCCGGGCCGTGAGGTTGTCGCCCTCGGGCACGCCGATCAAATAGCGGTTGGCCTGTTCCACCCCGATGAGGAATCCGGGAAACCGGTAGGGTAACCCGTAGGGTTCGTCCGCGAGGCGGTGGAAGACCATGGCGTTCCATTCCTTCGTGCCCAGGCGGTACTCCACCAGTCGGCGGTAGCGGCTCAGGGTATTCATTTCTTCCAGGGTGTGCGCGGTTCCCATGGTGTCCACCTCTCCCCGTAAACGCGCCAACTCACCGCTGATTTCCCGGGCTCCATAGGAATAGGTCCGCCAGGTTCCGAATAGGAGCAGGATACCCGCGAGGGACGCCATGGCGGCGACGCTCGTAAGGGCCGCTTTGAGACCTTTGGTGCTCAGGAAATGGACGAGGTGGTAGCAGAGTGCGATAATGGCCGCGGCGGATCCGGCTACTATGAAAAAAGGCAGAAGGCTCTGTTTGCTGGGGAGAAACCAGGCATGCCATCCGAACTCGATGCCGAGCATATGCGGCAGAATCTTGGTCCCCAGAAACGCCTTGAGGTGCGATAGCAGCCAGAGTACGGCCAGTCCCAGAATGGCTTGCATCGCGCGATGGGCGAAGATCGGGCGCAAATGCCTGATGATGAAAGCCGAAAGCCACCCTAGGCCCGACTCCACCATCGGCCAACAAATCCGAAGTATCCTGAGGCTCAGGATGACCAAAACGGCAACGCAAATCCGCGTCAACCAGGAATTGACGGCAAACGGAAAATCATTGGCGGCGAAAACGGTCAGGATGGCGGTCACGATCCAGGCGAAAAGGTTCCGCCTGCTGACAAGCTTGAGCCGGCGGGCAAGCGCAGACAGGGCAAAGAGGACGAGGAGCCAGAGCAGGGACAGGCCAAAGATTTTCAGAAAAGACGAGCCCATTTGGGTTGTGGCATACCACCGGCATCCTTTAGTTCCCGCGCAGGCATGGTATGCAGTATGCCACCAGAAATAAAGGCTGAAAAAACTGGTGATCCCCAGTACGGCATAGGCGACCCATTTTACCCACTTGGGCCATTTTGTCGGGAATTTTTTCCAGGTGAATATGGCGACCAGGGAAGCCACGATCCAGGAAAACTGGATGACTTTTTGCACGCAGAAATTATCGAGAAATCCCATGGTCAGTTTCCTTCTCCGGAACGGACCGGGTGGTACTCGGTGGATCCGTTCCTGACCCTGTAACGATAGCATTCCCCTTGAATGAACCATGGATGCTTCACACTCATATCGGTCTCGAAAAATTCGATGCCGCCGCCGCGGGATTCGCTGGACGAACCCCGGGTTTTTCCTGATTTCAACCGTTTACATCCGTAAACACTTTTTTGGCGCTAAGATGGAGATGCCCCAATATTTCCGGGTACGCGACCTACCTTACTGTTTACATGACGGAAGCAACCCACGGCCCATCGGTCTTCGAGTATTCGGACTATCGGCAATTCATCAAGGACTATTACGAAGGGCGTAAAACCCTCAATCCGAATTTCTCTTTCCGTTATCTATCCCAGAAGGCGGGCATCAATTCGGCCCCCTTTTTCAAGTTCATCATCGAAGGCAAGCGCAACCTGACGACGGCGACCTTGCTGAAAACCTGCGTGGCGTTGAAGCTTACGGACAGTGAAGCGGAATACTTCGAAGACCTCGTCGGTTTCAACCAGGCCAAATCGGTGAAGGAGAAAAACCACTTCTTCGAGAAACTGATCAAGAAGCAGAAGCAAAGGAACGTCAAGAAGATCCTGGCGAGCCAATTCGATTATTTCGCGGAATGGTACCACTGCGCCATCCGCGAACTCGTGTGCCTGCACGACTTCAAGAATGACCACGTCAAGTTGGCGCACGCCGTGGTCCCTCCGATAACCGCCAAGCAGGCGACCGAATCCGTGAAGCTCTTGCTCAAGCTCGGGCTTCTTAAAGTCGTCGAGGATCGGTACGTGCGAAGCGATTCCGTGATAGCGACCGGTTCAGGCATCACTTCGCATCAAGTGGTCAACTTCCAAATCGCGATGCTGAAACAGGCCATTGCGGCTTTCGACACGTGTCCGCCGAATAAGCGGATGACCTCGGCCACGACCTTCGGCATGTCCGCCAAGACCTACGCGGCCTTTGTCGAAAAGCTGCGGAGGACCCGCTCGGAGCTGCTGGAGATGGCGCGCCAGGACGAGCATGCGGACACCGTTTATGAGCTGACCCTGAATCTTTTCCCCTTGTCGTCATCGAAGGATAAGCCATGATCGGCCGATTGAAAATGGGTTCATTCTGCGGATCCGCCCTGCTCCTCGCCGCCTGCATCGGCGGGGGCGGCGGCACGGATACGGAGACGGGCGGCTCGGTCATCTCCGGGAGAATCGTTTCCAGCGACGGGAATCCGGCCCCGGGCGTGAGAACGTTGCTGTTGCCTTCCCAGTTCAATCCCGTGGCCCAATGTCCCATTGCGGATTCCCTAATCGATACCACCGACGCCGAAGGACGGTATTCCTTTGCAGTGGATTCGGGCACGTTCAACATCGAAGGTTTCCAATCCCTTACGGGAACCCGGCTATTCCTATCGGGAATCATCGCGAACCGGCGCGACGTGCGGGTTTCCACCGATACGTTGAAGCTGCCCGGAAAGATCCGGGTCAACCTGGATTCCGTAATCGCTTCGCAGGGAGGTTTCCTTTACCTGCTGGGATCCACCGTGAAGAAGAAGTTCTACAAAGGCGAAGACAGCATCGTCATCGATTCGGTTCCCCTGGCCACCTATCCGGAAATGCACTTCGCCGAAGACGGTTCCTGCGGCTCCATCGTGTTGTATAAAAACATCCTGGTGGACACTCCGGAATCCGTGTTCGACCCGCCGGATACCGTGCCCTGAGCATTCCGTCGAGATCCAAATCCAAAGGAGACGAAAGCGTATGAAGAACCTGGTAGCATCTTCCGTGCTGATGGGAATGGTCTTGTCCTTGGCGACCGTTGCGAAGGCCGATTGGACCAAGGTGTCCGGCGTGGCCGCCCGCAATGGTTATTGTTTCGCGACCGCGGGCTCCAACCTCTTCGCCGGCACCGATGCGGGGGTTTTCCTGTCCGGCGACGATGGCGCGACCTGGAACGCGGTGAACTCGGGCCTGTCGAATCAGATCGTCAATGCCATGCTGGCTTCCGGTGGAACCTTATACGCCGGCACCCAAGGCGGAGGCGTCTTCATCTCCACGAACTCGGGGACGACCTGGACGGCCGCGAACAACGGGCTCACCGATATGAACATCATGGCCTTCACGGCCATCGGCGGGAATGTTTTCGTGGGGGCCGACGGCGGAGGCGTGGCCGTCACCGCCAACAATGGAACCTCATGGACCGCGGTCAACAAGGGCATCCCGAACGCCTTGAGCAAGCACATAACCGCGCTTGTCCCCAACGGAACGACGCTCTTCGCTTTGACGGACGGAGGGGCATTGGTTTCCACGGACAATGGGGCGAATTGGACGGCCATGAATTCCGGCCTCGTCAATATCGTGGACTATACGGTGCTATGCAGCAAGGGGAAAGACGTCTATGCCGGCACGGACAAAGGCGTCTTCGCAGCTTCCCTCGGTGGAACCAGCTGGACCCTCAAGAGTTCCGGATTGGCCAATACCAACGCGACCGCGCTGGCGGTGAGCGGAGACGTTATCTACGCCGGTACGGACCTGGGCGTTTTTCTGAGTTCGAATAGCGCTGCGGGCTGGACCGCCGCCAACACCGGACTCGCGGCGACTTCCGTGATCGGACTTGGAGTGGGCGGAACCTATCTGTATGCGGGAACCGCGGCCTCCGGCGTGTGGCGTCGACCGCTTTCCGAAGTCGGGGGGAATGTCGGGATAACCCGGTCCGCTTCGGAAAAATCGCTGGAGTTCGGCATATCGCCCGACAAGAAGATGTTGCATTGCGTTCTCCCGGTCGCTTCGGATATCTCCGTTACGCTCCGCGATATCAAAGGCGAAACCGTAGCGGTGATTGCCGAAGGCGGATTCTCCGCCGGGGCCCATGCATGGGCCCTTCCCGGCGCCAAGCTGCCGGCCGGGGAATATTCGCTCAACCTCGTCGCCGGGCGCAACACGCCGGCCAAGAGCGCGATATTGATTTTGCCATGAACGTGGCGGATCAAATCGGGAAAACCAACGTGATTTACCATCAGGCCAACGACAACCAGAAGGATGAAAAATGATCCAATCCAAAATTCTTTCAGGCATGAAACGGGCATCCGCTCCCGCGATACTCTTGGGCTTGGCCGCAGTCCTGCTTTTTTCGGGATGCCTTTTCGGCCCGCAGGAGATCAATCCCTCGATAATCATCACGACGCCGGCACACGGGTCCACGGTTCATCAGGGCAAAAAGTTCTCGGTGACGGTGCAAACCTCCCATTTCGCATTCGCGAACGGACGGGCCAAGACGTCGGCAGCGCAGGGCGCCGCGGTCAACGGCCAGATTCAACTTTTCCTGGATCGGTCGACCGATCTCATCACCGATACCCTGGCCGTTATGAAAACGTCCGACTCCATCACCGTGGACACCATGCTTTCCGTGGGCAAGCACTACCTTATCGCGGCGGGAGTCACCCCCGACAATCCGGACACGGAGGGCATGACCGATACGTCTTATTTCACGGTAACGGCGCCGTGACGGGCCCTTTCGGGCCGGTGGGACGCGGATCCTCGCGTCCAATGTGCTGAGACATTGATTTTCCGCCTTCGAAAAAAAACGGCTCACGGGAAACCATGACAACCATGCAAGTGGCCGTTTCTGATCGCGTTCAAAATTGCCGTCCAAACCTGGTTGGACGGCGGATTTTCAAAAAATGGACCAGGTGGATGAATCAAGGAGACGATATGGGATTTGAGGTTGGAGTGAAATTCGGTTGGATGGCTTTCGGTCTGGGATTTTTGACGGCGGTCCATGCGGGCACTCCCATGGAAACCGAAACGGCTACGACCCTGCCGCGAAACACCTTTGAGGTGAGCGGCGCCTTGGAATACCAGACCTCCTCCGAGGGCAAGGAGATGGCCGTTCCCCTGGCATTCGAATACGGCGTCCTCGACAATCTGGAAATCATGCTGGAACCGACCGTCTATACTTCCATCATGCCCAACTCCGGCACGGAGTCCAAGGGCCTGGGCGATGTTGAAATCACTTTGAACTACAACTTCCTGAAGGACCACGGCGGAGTTCCCGCCTTGTCGGTCGCGGGAGAAGTGAAAATCCCCACGGCCGATGATCTCAACATCGGCACCACCGCCACCGATTATGCCGGCTACCTCGCCGCGTCCAAAACCCTCGGAACCTTCACCCTGCACGGGAACCTGAGCTATACCATTGTGGGCGCGCCCAAAGGAACGACCTTGAACAATCTGTATGCCGTATCCGCGGCGGTCGAACAAAGCCTCAGCCCGCATTGGCATTGGCTGGCCGAAGTCCTGGCCAACAATACTTTCGCCGCCGACACGGGCGGACCGGAAAATCCGCTCTTTCCCGAAGCCTCCGGGGGCGAGCTTACGGGAACGCTGGGACTCAGGTATTTGATCAATCCCAAGCTCGCCCTATCCGTCGGCGTCACCTATGACAACAACAACGCCATCCTGATTGCCCCGGGGTTGACCTGTAATTTCCCGTAACGTACTCGAAAAAAATCCGATTACGGTGCTCCTCTCGTATAGTAGGTGGGAATCGATTTTCCGATGCCATGCATTTCCCAAGGAGACACAGAGTGAAAAACCGCAATCGAGTCTTTAAGTCCCTCTTACTATCGCAAATCCTCACCCTCTTCGCTCCGAGCCAATCCCATGCGGACAACCGTGTGAACAGCGGCGTTTTCATGACGACGGCGGCGGGCACGGCGGCCGGGTATGCCATTTCCGGCACCGCGTTCATGGCCCGCAGCGGGGACAGCGTTACGTTTGTCACCACGCATGTGAAAGGATTGAAGCCGAATGTGAAATATGGGTCCCATGTGCATAACCTGCCTTGCAGCATGGGGGGCGGCGGGCATTATAAAACCAATCCGCTCATCGATTCCATGGTGGCCAGCAATGAAATCTGGCCCTTGCTTACGGCCGATTCGACCGGGGCCGCGAGCGCGTTCGTGTCCACGCCGTTCCGGGTGCGGCCCGAGGGGCAATCCATCGTCATCCATGATACGACGGCGGCAAAGGGGAAAATCGCTTGCGCGGATCTGATGGATAGCGTAACCGCTTTGGGGGCGACGGGGATCATTTCCGGAACCTTGACGACAACGGCGGCGGGAACGGCCGCGTGGTATTCGTCCTTGAAGGGCCAAGGCCTGATCGTGCGGGCGAATAACCTGACGGTCGCAACCTTGAGCGTAAGCGGCTTGGCCCCGAATAAAACCTATGGGTCCCATGTGCATGACATGCCATGCGCGCAGAACGGCGGAGGACCGCATTACAAAATCGATACGACTATCGCGGCCACTTCGGAAGCCAACGAGATTTGGACGATATTGAAAACCGACGCGAACGGAGCGGCCACGGGATTCGGGATCACGTCCACCCATCTCGCGCGTCCGTCCGCCCGTTCGATCGTGATCCATGACACCGTTACCGCCGCGCGGATCGCGTGCATCGATTTAAGCAATGCGGCCACGTCCATCGGCATCAGGCCCGGGGTCGCGGCGGCGGCGGACGGGTTGGTGGATCTGGGGTTCAACACTTTCAGGATTGTGGCCCAAGGAGCCTATTCCGTCCGGGTCTACACTGTGCGGGGAAAACGGGTGTTGGCCCTGTCCGGATCCGGACCTCAGCTCTTGAATCTGGATGGGATGGCCAAAGGCCATTATTTCCTGAGCATCCATGCTCCTGAACGATCCGGAGCCGTGAATACCTTGGGCATATTCATTCAGTAGCCGGAAGGGCGAAAAGCAGCGCGTGGCTTTCGGAAATCCGGCGGCCGCTTCTCCCGGAACGCGGCGTGGCGGTTGGCCCTTGGAAGCGGCAGCGAACGCTCTGCCGTAAGCCCGCGCCGCCCAATCCTTCCCATTCCGCGCCCGTCGTCGGGACAACCCCGTCTTTATCCCGTTTTTAACTCTTCCTGGACCCCTGTTTCGGCGCCTCCAGCCCCTATAATCTACCGGAAACAACTCCATTCGATCTCGGGCAATGCGACTCGGGTCGGGCTGGTCTTTAGGAGTCGGGAAGCGATTGATGCGGATTCGCTGGACGGCCATCGTGGCGCTTATGCTTGCATTGGGGAGGTTTCCCGCGCTGGCCGTCGAGGACTATTCCCTCTGGGCGCATTCGGCCAAACTGCACTTCAACACCAGTGCGACCGGCGCGAACGTGCCGAAGAATATCATCAACTTCGCCTTGCCGGTGCGCATCACCGACAGCCGCATCATTTCGCAGAGCATGGCGACCGGCGCCGATGTGCGCTTCGCCGATCAGACCGGAGCGCATCTCGAATTCCAAATCGAACGCTGGGCTCCCGATCAGGGCAAGGCCGAATTCTGGGTGCGCGTGCCGAAATTGGATTCCCTGAGCGACAAGGGATTTTTGACGGTGTATTGGGGCAAGGCGGGCGCCGATTGGCTTTCGGACGGCAACAAGGTGTTCGACAAGAACATCGTGGGCTACGCCGAGGTCTACCACCTTGGCGAAGGCGGCACGCAGACGCGCATGAATTCCGCGGCCAACAACAACCATGCGGCGCCAAAGAACTATGACGGCGATGAGCGCGTGGGGGGCGTCATCGGCATGGCCGACAGCCTGGACGGCAATCCGAGCGGTCCGGACTATCTGGATTTGGGCGCGGGGTTCTCCGATCTGACCACGTTCACGTTCAATATCTGGGTCTATCCCACGCATGTGGGCTCCTGGGAGCGGCTGATCGATCTGGGCAACGGGGAGTATAGCGACAACATGTTTTTCACGCGGAGCAGGATCTCGGATACCCTGAATTTCCGCGCCTTCGGGACGCCGGGACAGGAAGGCCCCTTTGGCCAAACCCAGAATCAGGATTTCGGGGGCCTGGATGCGCCCAAGGCCTTGGACTTGAAGAAATGGAATTTCCTGGGCGTGGTCGTGTCGGGACAAACCGCGACGATGTTTAAGAACGGAATCCGTATCGCTTCGGGCCAGCTCGCCGGGAGCCTCAACAAGATCGTGCGCACGCAGAATTACCTGGGCCGTTCCAATTGGGCCGTCGACGCCCCCTTCTCGGGCATCTTCGACGAGGCGCAGATGGCGACCGTGGCGCATTCGGCGGAATGGATGAAGCTCAGCTACGAGAGCCAGCGTCCCGAGGCGACGATGTTCACCTGGGAATTCGCCCCGGAGCAAAAGCTGGCCATCACCGTGCAACCCGCGGGTGCGATGGTGGACGAAGGCAAGCCGGTGAAGCTCTCGGTGGTGGCTATCGCCGCCAAGTCGATCAGCTACCAGTGGTTCAAGGATGACGTGCCGATAAGCGGCGCGGTGGGCGCGTCGTACACGATCACGGCGGTCACGCTGAATGATATGGGAATCTATACCTGCCGCCTTTCGGACGGAGTGGACAATCTGGTCACCGGCAAGGCCGCGATATCCGTGCCGGAACTGCTTTCGACCTGGGCGCATTCGCAGAGGATTTTCTTCAATACCACCCCGGGCGCGGCCAACGTGCCCGGGGAAGTCTCGGTGATTCCCATCCTGCTGCGCTTGGGCAAAAGCAACCTGGATTTTTCCCAGGTGGGCGAGGGCGGGAAGGATTTGCGCTTCGCGTCTTCGGACGGAACCATGCTGGCGTACGCGGTGGAGTCGTGGGGCGTGGATACGGCGGAGGTGTGGGTGCGCGCGACCAAGGTGCCGGGGGGCAGCGATAAAGGCTATTTCATCATGTACTGGGGCAAGGCGGCGGCGCCATCGGGGTCGGCTCCCGGATACGTGTTTTCGCTGAACGACAATTGGCGCGCCTACTATGGCTTCAACGAAACGAACGCCTCGGGATTGGTGAACCCCCAGGACGCCACGCTCAACGGCTACCAGGCCACGGGCGTTTCCGAAACCTCCGTAGCCGCGGGAGTGATCGGAAAGGCCTTCCACTTTTCCGGCAACGCTCACGTCGAGGCTCCGCAAGCGGCCACGGAAGGACTCAAGACTTTTACGGTCATCGCGTGGGCGCGGGAAGCGGTGACGGGGCATGGGACCGTCAACATCGCCGTGGATAATCCCCACGTCTTCGGCACGCGTCTGGTGACCGGAGGTCAAGGCGAGTTCGGCGCCTATTCCCTGGACGGGCACATCGGCGCCTGGAACGGCATCCATGCGACGCCTCCGTACTTCCATCAGGAAACCGAAACCCACTTGAACGAAGGCGGATGGCATCAGCTCGCGATTACCTACACCGGCGCCAGCTTCGCGCTCTACGTGGATGGGACCGCTGCGTTTTCCCTGGTGGGCGATAACATCCCTCTGGCGCCCAATGTCCTTGGCATCGGCGGGTTGCGGTCCCTCGGCGGCGCGTGGAGTGGGTTGTTCAACGGCGACATCGATGCCGTGCAGGTGACCGGTGACGCGAAGAGCGCGGATTGGATCCGGCTGGCCTACGCCACCCAAAGTCCCGGATCGAATCTCCTCAGCTTCGGAGCCCCCGCCGATTTGCCTCCGCCGGCCCCGACCATCGATCCCCCCGGCGGAGAATTCGAAGCCGCGGTCCAGGTGCAACTCGCTTGCGCCGCCGACAGCGCGCGCATCCTGTACACCTTGGACGGCAGCGAGCCCGACACCATCCCGCATGGGTCGACCAGGAACATCGGTTCCAACCTACGCCTGACGGCCAGCGGTACCGTCAAGGCCATCGCCTACCGCAATGGCAAGGCCAGCGCCATCTCCAGCGCCACCTTCAAGGTGACGCCGGTTCCCACGGTATTCTCGTCGGGCGACACCCTCAAGCCCGGCGCTTCCAAGGAGATTGAAGCCGGCACGCGGGTGATATATCCCAATCAGGACTCCAAGGCTCCCGTGCGTCTGAACTTGGGCGAGACCTGGAATCCCAAACCCGCGGGCTTCGACAGGGTGGGGCCGTTGTTCATATTGACGGCCGTGGATACCGCCGCGGCCTTTCCCGGTCTGCAATTGGTAGGCGACTCGCTGCAGGGCCTTTCCCTTTACCGTCGCGACCCTAACGCCGTCATCCTGTGGATGTCGCCCAAGGACGGCGCGCTCTGGATCCCGGGAGCGGGCAGTTATTTCTATGCGCGCGACATTCAGCCGCCTCGCATCCGCATGGCCGGGACCGACGCCCTGGGCCCGGATTCGCTGCGGGTGCGCATCGTGATCGAAGACAACGTATCCATGTTGAAAGGCAAGATCCGTTTCGCGAGCGAAAGCCGGGACAGCTTGAGCTGGTGGTCCACGGCCGCGGGTGAAGAACTTCGGTTCGACATCGCCGTGCCCGCGGATCCCGAAAGCCCTTTGGAAGCGAGCTTCTCCGCCACTGATCAATCCCTGTTCACGCGCTATCCGGAGCAGGGATACCTGACGCTGCCGCGCCCCATTCCCGCCCTGTCGGCGCCGTTCAATCTCAAGCCCGGCATAAAGTGGAGAATGGCGGGGATGCCGATGCGCGCGGACGCGGAGCTAACCTTGACGGACCTGGCCGCCATGAGCGGCACGGGACCGCTTTACGCCGCCATTTGGCGTAGCCCTCCCGCCCTCGATTCCGGGTACCTGCTTCTCAAGGGCAAGGCTGCCTTGCCCCCGGGCAAAGGCTTTTGGATCGCGTCGGAAAAAGGCGCGCCCAGCCTCAACTTCCCCGCGTCGCGCGCGTACGCCTCGGACTCGGACGGCCTCTTCACCATCAAGTTGGAACGCGGTTGGAACCTGATCACGTGCCCGGGCTTCAAGGCGATGGCCTGGCCCGTTTCGGTGAGCGACGGCGAAGCCTATCTGCGATCTCCGCTCAAACCCTTGCATGCCTTCGTCGACTCCGCCTATACGCGCCCCGATTCCTTGCGGCCCTGGGAGGCGTATTATGCCTACTACGATAAGGACACCTTGGTGCGCGTGGGTCCGGGCGCTCCGCGCGTGACCGATAAGGCTGCGGCTCCGTCCCCAAAGACATCCTCGCAAACAGCCTTCGGTGCGGCCGCGTCTCCAGCCCCAGCACCTAAAACGATCTTCGGCGCGGCTATGACCCACGGCCTTGATCTTGGCCTCACCTCCCCAAGTGGCATCGCCCTGCGCCTGGGGGCGTCAGGCTTCGCGGTGCTCGGCTTGGGCGTGGAAGACGAAGGCCAACCTCCGGCGATGGAATCCGGGGCATCCGCCTGGCTGTCGCGTTCCGGCCGCGCCTTGGGCGTCGACTATGTGGCCTGGGATACCTTGCAGGCCATGGCCTGGACCATCGCCGCCCACGCCCAGCCCGCCGGCGCAGGCTTCGCGGTGACGAACGCAGCTTTGCCCGAAGGCTATGAGGCCTGGGCTGTATCGCCCGCCCGCCGCCTCAAATGGCGCCTGGAGGCCGGGGGAAACATTCCGGTTACGGGGGATGACACCTTGCGCGTCTATGCGGGCACTCCTGCGGCCCTCGCCAAGCTGGCCGATCTGCGCAACGGCCGGGAAGCATCCGGCGCCTTCGCCGCGCGCCTGGTGACGGCGGGTCGGGGCCTGCAACTGCTGCTCGACCTTCCTTCGGCGGCCCGCATCGATGTGGATTTGTGGTCTGCGCGGGGGGCTTCGTTGGGCGGATTTTCCGGCCGCGCGTTCTCAGCGGGGCGTCATGTGGTGGGCGGCGCCGATTTGTCGAGGAGCGGTGGTGCGCTGCCGCAGGGGATGTATTGGATGCAGCTTAAGGTGCAAGGGCCAGGGTGGAATGCGCGGCGGGTTCAGTCCTTGGGGCTGGTCCGCTGACCTTGCTCCCGCTGTCAATCCTTCGCGCCTGCTCCTTCGCGCAACCCTCCGCGCCGAATCTTCCCAAGCCGAACCTCTGACGGGATGCGCATCGGATCCTATTTTGATCCAGCGCGGGAAAACCCCTTCGGTAGAGGACGCTGACATGCCCATCCATCGGCGAAGCCTGAAAATGGCCGCTCTCGGCTTGATGATTTCCCTGGCAGTGATCCAATGCCGGGAGTCCAAGCAACAACCGGCCGCTGCCGCTTCCTCTTCACCTGACGTTACCCCTGCCAACGCCCGCGCTACCGCCGGCGCCGACGCCCTATTGCCTCTTGGCCTCCAGGTGCTCATCAGCCATTCTCATGGCGCACCTCTCCATCACTGCGTAGGGGAGGATTCAATCTATCCGGATTGCGCTTCGCCGCATACGATGTGGGCTCCGCCGGTAAACGATTCCTTGAAAAAGATCGGGGACACGGTTTTTTCCCGGATACTTTTGGAACAAAAGATGGACGATTCCACCACCGTTTTCATCATCGAAAATCAAACGGAGAATAACGACTGCCATGCCTGCGCGCCCACCCTGAGCGCGGCGATTGCGAGAGCCCATGACAAGGACGTCCAGGACATTCCCGACCTCGGCGGGTTCGGGCAATATGGCCGATCGCCCGAGCACATCCGGGTCGTCCGGAATGCGAAGGGCGGGCTTTACATGCGCACGGAATGGAGCGATTTGCACCAAGGGGAAGTCATGTCCGGAATCGATTTCACCTCCCTTTCTTCGCCTCCACGCAATACCGTGGTGGAAACCGAAGGGGATGATTCTGGAGACTGCGATTCCACCGCGAACACCTGCTACGCGTTCAAATACGCGATCCTCAATGAGGGTCCCGTTTTACCGGATACCCTGAAGCTCAAGGGGGGCGGGACCTACATGAGGGACGATGGGAAAATCGAAACCATCGGGGACACGATCATAACGATCCGCTGACGAAACCGGCCTACTCCAACACCCGCAACGCATTCGCCAACGCGCCGAACGCCGCTTCCATGCTGGCGATCCCAGCCTGGATGTCCTTGATCACTCCCTTGGGCACCATGACATGATCCCCGTTGGTATTCTCTCCTGGAATGGTCTTCGCCGCTTTGACGGCTCCGCCTTTACCAGCCCGCGTCAAGGAGGCGGGCAGCAAATCCTCCTGCTTGTCCTTGGTGTGGCGCAGGGGCTTTACCGGAGGCTTGAGCTTCTCCACCTTGACGCGCTTGTTGGGGGAGAGCTTGGCGAATTCCTGGGTGGACTTGTTGCCGGATTTCTGTTTCATGAAGGAAGCTCCTCAGGTCGTGGTGGGCGAAGGCCAATGTATGGAAGGCGCCTCGCAGTAGGGAATATAGGTTTCCCGGCCCGATAAGCTCTGTTTTTCTTTGGAAATTGGGGGTCTGGCCTGGATTTCCCACTTTCCCATAATCCCACTTGCCCCTTTTCCCACCCAGGAGGTATATTGGTATCTGAAGCGGAGGCTGGCGATGACTTTGATACACCTCGATACTAAGAAGCGCGTTTCCCTAGGCAAGCTTTTGCAAGGACGGGATGTGAATACATTCGAAGTCCAGGCCATGCCCAACGGCGATATCGTCCTCAAGCCCATGGCCGTTGTCCCGGAACACTGGATCTATAAGAACCCGGGCGCACTCGCTTCCTTGCAGCGCGGCATTGACCAGGCGGCGGTCGGCGAGGCCCGTCCCTATTCTGCGGTCAAGGCGGATTGGGCAGCCAAGGACAAGGCTAAGAAGCGGAAGTAACACCCTTTGCGCTTTGAAATCCTCCTCACTCCGGAAGCAATCCGTCAGCTCGAGTTGCTGCGGAACCCTCCCCACAAGGTGGTCTTTAAAGCGGTGGACAAAACCATCCAGCTAATGGCTTCCAACCTAAGGCATCCCTCCCTGAACACCCATGAGTTTCATGGATTCTCCGGACCCGATGGGGAAAAAATCTTCGAGTCGTATGCCCAGCATCGAACCCCGGGAGCCTATTGCATTTTTTGGCACTATGGGACGGGTAAGGGTCGACTCACCATCTTCACCATAAGCCTGCATCCATAGAAGACGGCCACAGCAGCCCGTCCCTTTTTCCTAAATCCAACTTCCGCCAGAGAGCGTCCGAGCTCCCTAAAGCCCCATTTTTGACGAAAAACCGCTTTTGTAGTGTATTTAAAGTAAAATTGCTCGCTAAAAGAGAGCGGATGATTTAAAAACAGCTTAAATAAATCAATATCCGTAGTGTATATTGATCATAGCTCGCATCAAAAAAGGAGGAGCACCTTGAAAAAAGTTCTGTATTTTGGCGTTTTAACGGGATTCGCCCTGTTCGGCTGTATCAATAACAACACATCCAATGAAGAACCTGGAGCCAAGGGTGTCGCACGCATCAGGCTCCCGCAATTACCGGAGACCTTTGCGGCAACGGGCCCGGGGAACGAGTACAGTCTCTCCGTTACCGTCACGGGGTCGGGCATGAGTCCCCTCACCCAATCCTGGAAGCTCGGCGAGTTCGGCGGCAAGACCGAGTCCTTGGAAGGCATCCCGGCCGGCAACGACCGCATCTTCACGGGCATCCTGATGCGAGGCAAGGCCGTCACGCACAAGGGCAGCTACAAGGTGGACATCGGAGGCGGCGAATCCGTGTTCGTACCGTTGGTGTTACGGGACGTGGGCACCGGCCGCGCGGAAATCTGCGTGGAGGTGGAAGGTTGGAGCGGGTCTCCTGATTGCACCCCCATCGACACCTTGCCCGTGGACACCTTTCCCCTGACGGGTTGCTGGCATATCCAGGCCTATGAGGGCATCACCTTGATAAGCGGAACCCTGTCCTTTTACAGCGACTTCATATACCCGGCCGGGAGATTCACCTTCGACGGCGGACAGACCTTACTCGCGCACGCGGCATTCGTGAACGGCGCCTGGCGCATCGACCTCGAGCCCCCGATCTATCTTGACGACATGGGCGGCGGCGTGGTCCGGACGGACGAGATCAAGACCATCCACGTCACGAATCCGGTTCCGAACATCGAAAAGCCGTTCATCCTGCCGCCGGACACCTCCTCGGCAAACCGCAGCTATCATTTCCGCATCGATGCCTTCACGGCCGGACCCGCGGATGAGCCGCACGGCTTGTTCTTCGGCGAGATGATGGATGCGTCGTACCAGAAAGTAATCGGCAAGGTCACCGGAACCGCGACCCGTTGCGGCAACATCATCGACCCGATGGATACGGTGTGGACGGACACCTCGGTCGTCATCGATACCATCGGTTACCCGGACTCGGTGATTTACACTTTGCCGAGACCGGTACCGATGATCAAGTAGTCCGCGGGCGAAATTGTCTGAGGATGAAAAGCCTCCGGACCAAAAATCCCTGCAGACGAAAATCCCTGCAGACGAAAAGAGCGCGCCGTATGGGGTGCGGCGCGCTCGTTCGAAAACAGGTCGAAGCGCCGTCCGTAAAAGGGCGGCGCTTTCTTTTTGCGCTACAGGGACTTGAGGAACTTGACCACGGCGTCCTGCGAGGCGGTAGGCAAGGCCTTGAAGGCGTCCCTGGCCTTGGCGCCTTCGCCGTCGTGCCAAAGGATGGCTTCGGCCAAGGTGCGGGCGCGGCCGTCGTGGAGATAGCCTTCGCCGCCGCTGACGCCGGCGGTCAAGCCTACGTTCCAGAGGGGCGCGGTGCGCCATTCCGCACCGGTGGCATCGCCTTCGTTCAGGTTGTCCGCCAGGCCCGGGCCCATATCGTGCAGCAGCAAATCGGTATAGGGGTGGATGACCTGGCTGCGCAATTCGGATTTCTCCGCGTACTTGCTGGTGGTGAGGGTGGGGGTGTGGCAGGCCGTGCAACCCATGCTGGTGAACAAGGCTTCGCCCTGCAAGGCGGTGGGATCCGCGAGATCCCGGCGGGCGCTCACGCCCAGCAGGCTGATGTAGTCGGCGAGATGGTGCAGGCTGGAGTCGGCGATTTCGGATCCGGCGGCGCCGCAGTTGGTCTGCGCGGAGCCGCAATCCGGATTCGGGAATATCGAGGACATGACGCCCATATCGGTATTGAAGGCGCCGGCGACCTGGGTCAGGACCGTCGGCTTGCCGGCCTTCCAACCGAAGCGTCCCAATTGCGGCACGCCCTTGGCGTAGTCGGTGACCACGCGCATGCGGCCGGAGATGCCGTCGCCATCGGCGTCATCGGGATCCGCCATGGCCTGGATGGCCGCTTCCGGAATCGCTTCCAACAGGCCCATGCCCACCAGTTGCGGCGTGATGCGGACGGAATATTTGTCCGGCGTGGCTGCGCCCGAGAAGGTGAAGTTGGGCTTGCGCAAGCCGTTGTTTTCGATCCAGCCGGTCAAGGTCACGATGCCTTCCGGCGTGCCCGAGACGCTCTTGGGTTGGAGCACCCCGCCCAGTTTCGGATGCGGGTTTCCGTTGGCGTCGCCCACCTTGAAGATGTAGTTGTTGGGGATGGTGCCGACCGCCGGAGGCAGTCCCCGGCCGTTATTCACATGGCAGGCGATGCACGCGGAGTTGGCGTAGTTGGGCCCCGCCTTGCCGACCATTTCGTCGAACAGGGGGTTGTCGCCTTCATCATGGACTCCGGTGAGCATATCGGTATGATGCACGCGGCGGCCCAGGAGGAAAATCTGGCCGTTGGTCGGGGACATGTTCCCGGCCATCTGGATGAAGTGATTCATGGGTTCGTTGGAATAGTTGTAGGACAGGGTGGTGCGGCCGCCGAGCCAGCCGGTCTCGGCCATGGGATGGGAGTCTTCGCGTTCCGTCGTCAGATCCTTGAATACACCTTTGGTTTCGAAGGGGACGAAGCCCTTGCCGACAACGTACAGGACCACGGTCCCGTAATAATTCGCGCGGGCTTCCAGGGGCACGCCGCTGGTGCTGACCTTGGCCAGAAACTGGCTGATTTCCATTTCGATCTTGTCGCCGATCTTCAGGGGCCTCCGGATCGGATCCCGCAGGTTGGGTCCCAGCTCGTAGAAGGCGTCGATGGTGTTGGTGTAATTCATCTTCGTACCGGGCACGAGTTTCATGTGCGGGGCGTAGATGTATTCCGCCACGGTGCCGATACCGCGGTAGAAGGCCCGGAACTCTTCGGTGCCGGGATTCAGCTCCCACTGGGTGGTCATCTTCACGTCGATATGGTCGCCGCCTTTGGCGACGTAGTCGATGAACTCGAAGGAGGCCGAGCGGTGCATCCAATAATGCGAGAGGTAGTGATCGTAGATGTGGAATTCATCCTCGCGGGCATGGCGGTCGCGGGCCCGGTCGTCCCAGCGCACGATGAGGGCGTTGGGCGTTTCCTCGATGATGGGCTCCTGCTGCACCGTGGCTTCGTCGAAGAGGGGCACCAGGGAGAGCTTGCTGAAGTCGATGGTCAGCTTGGCGCCGTCCTGCACCATGTACACTTGGGAGGGATAGCCGGATTTGCTGCAGGTGATGGCGGCACCGGGCCCTCCGGCCGTCTTGGCCAGGACCTGGGCTCCTTCCTTCACGCTTTCGAAAACCGTTTCTTTTCCAAGACCGGCGAGGTTTGTTAGGCGTCCGCGCATGGAATAATGCGGCGCGGTGATGTTGACGAAATAGATGCCGTTGTCCTTCTGGTTGAACGCCGCGCGTTCGCCTTGGGAGATGGTCTTGTTCATCACCACCATGCCGTTGGTGTTCGTCACGGTGATCCTGGCCTTCTCACCGTAGGCCAGCGGGATTTGCGATTGCGAGAAATTCAGATCCGCTTTCATCGGCGCATCGTGGATGGACGTGCTGATGGCCAGGCTCAGCGTGCCCGAGGGATCGGAAGTGGCGGAGGCGCCTCCGTTCTGAGAACAGGTTACGCCGGCCAGCGGATTGTTCTTGGCATCCACCAACACGAGGGTGATGCCCGCCGTAGCGGGTTGAGAACCGATTGCAAGTACTAGTAACGATACGGCTGAGATGACCGATTTCAATCCCATTCAATACTCCTGTCTATGAACGGACCGCCGCCAGATCCCAACCCTTAACCCCGACCAGGCGCGACATCCGATTCGAAGTGAGCCCCCGAAAAACCCATTCTGTCTCCCAAAGGATAGGGCTGAAAACGCGCGGATCGGCAGTTGATTCGCGGAATAGACGGGGGCAAATCCGCCTCATGCGATTATAGGCCCGGGTTGTCGCCAGGTTGGGTGGAAGACGCCGGTTTGCGGGGGATTCAGGGGTGCCCGCCAGGTTACGGGGGCGCAGCGCGAGGGTCGACCCGTATCGTCGGCGCCAAAAGATCCGACGTCGACGACTCCCGAGGGCGTGGAGACGTATTCGGAATTTGGGTTGCTTAAGGAAAGCGGGATCACCGGACGGCGCGGGCCGATTCGCCTGCCCGGTTACAGGCGCTGGAACGGAGGGCGGTTGGACGGCCGCCTAAGCCGCCGCCAGCTCGCTCCCGTGGCATTTCTTGAACTTCTTGCCGCTGCCGCAATGGCAGGGATCGTTCCGGCCGATCTTCGGGCCTTCCAACCGGATCGGTTTGGCCGAGGGCGTGCGCCCGTCATCGAAGAACCAGGACCCGTTCAGTTTCACGAAGGTGGCCAGCTCGTGGTGCTCTTCGGTCTTGCCCTTCTCATTGAAGCGGGCGATGAATTCCACCGAGCCGGTTTCGTCGGCGGGGCCGCCTTTTTCCGTGGAGACGATCTGCAGGCCTTCCCACTTGGTGTCGCGGGCCCAATCCTCGATGCTCTTGCGGTCGATATCCTTCTTGCGCGCGGGAGACACCGAGTTCATGATGAAGTCGATTTCCTGCTTCACGAAAGCGGAGTAGCGCGCGCGCATCAGGTCCGCGGCGGTGGCAGGGGTTGTCTTGCCTTTGTGCACGGGCTCGCAGCATTCGGAAAAGGGTTTCTTGGTATCGCAGGGGCAGATTTCGTTGGTCATTTTGGCGGCTCGCTAAGGGAGGTGAACTGACGATGAAACTTAATAATCCGGCTCCTGATAATCCCTTGCGAAACCGAAATTTCGCCGCAACCGGCAAGCGCGCGCTCCTTGAAAACGGGGGAACCCCGCCTCGCAATCGACCCTATTGACATGCGTTCGCAACCAAGGCCCAGAGCGCGGTCCCGGCCGCCCTTCCCTCGGTGGCCCGGAAGGCCAGGGAAATCAGGGACTTCCGCGATCCGTTGGAGCAAGGCAACGCCCCGGACGCAGCCCTTCCCCGGGTTTTTCCGTGCCCGCATGGCCTCTCCTGTGAACGCCATAACTCGCTTGCCAGCCGACACGAAAGGACATTAATATTTATCAGGAGCCGGCGGCCCGACCGCCCGCGCCCAGAGGTCCCAACCTCAACGCATGGAAAGGTACCGAATGGAACACGAAACTCCTTCGACCGAAAGCCTTCCCTCCACCGAAATCCGCGACGAATCTCACATCGAAGCGCAAGGCGCGCCAGGCACGCACAGCCATTATCTTCCCGCCCGCGATATCCGCAGGGCGCGCCGCAAGGAGAAGCGTCACCTCAATCAGGTCGAGCGCACCCGCGTGCGGGAACATCTCCATGCGGGTCTGCTGGATCCGGAGGCCTTCGACGCGGTGGAGGATCGCAAGCCGATTTCCCGCAAGCTCCACAAGGACGGGAACGGGGAGCGCGGCGTGTTGCTCTTTATCCAGAAGCGCCGGCTGAAATCCGAACTCGGCAATACCCGGGACCTGGACACCTTCATTCACAAGACCAGCCGCTCGCGAACCTTGTACGCCTTGATCGGGCTCGGATTCTTCCGCCACGTCCTGCGCTCGGAAACCTTCCGCGACGATCATCGCTACAAGCTCGCCATCCTGCGGGCCATGGAAGAGCCCGGCCTTGGCAAATCGATCCAGCGGCGCTGGGAGGCGTTTGACCGGGAATTCCCGGATCCGGCGCTCCGCGAGGCCTGGTAGGCGCCTTCGCCGTCCCGCTTCGGTCTTTTTATCTTTACCCGCCTATGCAAGTCAAAGTGAACGGCCAGGCCGCCGATCTGGAATCCGGCATGAACCTGGAATCCCTCATCAAGCATTACCGCCTGAAACTCGATCAGGTGGTGGTGGAATTGAACCGGAAAGTCCCGTCCAAATCCGCCTACGCTGCCACGCAGCTCAAGGACGGGGATGAAGTGGAGATCGTAAAGTTCCTGGGCGGGGGATAGGCCGCGCCCTTCATTTGAACTCCACGATCTGCACGCCCTGGTAATACGCCTGGATGATTTCCCTGTAATTCTGCTTGGCCCGGGCCCGCCCGATGGCGCCCACCTGGCATAGGCCGACGCCGTGGCCGAAGCCTTTGCCTTCGGCCGTCACTTTGCCCCCGGCGAGTTTTACGTTGAACCAGGCGCTGGGGAGGATCTTGCTTTCCGTGGCGGCGGGCCGCAGGGCCCAGCGGACCTTGTCGCCCTTGACCTGGATGGGGCCGCGGTCGGTCTGGAGGCGGAGCACGCGGATGCGGCCGCAGGAGGCGCGCTGGACCACGTCCAGGTCCTTGAGGACGTTGAAGTTGGGATAGTCGCCCACGCCGGCGGAACGCAGGTTGCGGCGCAGGATGCCCGTCAATTGGGAAGCGGTCCATTCCTCGGTCCAGGCGGAATATTTTGAGGCCTTGCACCAGGGTTCACCGGTATCGTCCGTGTCACCCCGGGCCGTCAGGTAGGGGATGGCCCCGCCGCCCCAGACCTCGTCCTTGCTCGCGGTATGCCCGCCGCAGGTGGAGAAGTAGTAGCACAGGGCGAGGGTGTCGGCATGGGTAACTGCCATGCCACGGGTCTCCCACACGGCACGGTCGCTCAGGAGATACTCCCCGCGCACGCCCTTGTAGACCTGATCCTGCACATCGCTGTAGAGATGGAAATCCTGGTTGCCGGAGCGCAGCATGCGCTTGTAGGCGTAGGTGCGCGCCACGATGGCCTGCGCCTTGAGCGCTTCCAGGGCTTCGCGGTCCACGGTGCCCAGCTCGTAAGGGAGTACGCCGCGCAGGTAATCTTCCACGCCCAGCACGTTGATGGCGGAGATGTCCCCGTCCGGATCGCCGAGGATGTGGAGGTTGCCGCGATAGACCGCCGCGCCCAGGTCGACCAGGTTGTAGGGGTTGACGGAGACGAGGCGGAGACGGCGCGCGTTGGTGGTCAAATCGGCCTTGCGGGCCTGTTCGATGGCGAAGCCGCTTGCGGAGCGGCGGATGACGAAGCGCCCCCGGAGGACGGCGAGGCGGGTGACTGCGGGGCTCTTGCCCGGGACCGGCTGGCCACCGCCTTCGGCCAGGATCTGCATTTCGCCCAGGGAATAGAAGACGAGCGGTTTGGGGGATTTGCTCAGGAGCACATGCACGTGATCGGGCAGGCCGGCCGGCCGGGGACGTTGCGCGATACCTTCGGGCCGGGAGCCGGTGGACAATTTCCGGGCGGCGGGCCGCACGGGAGACTGGGCGCCGGCCCAATCCTTGTCGGTGGAATCGTTGGCGCGGGAGGCGCTGTCCGCGGCGCTCAGGGAGGCCAGGGAACCGGAATCCACGGCGGTGTCCAAGGCTTCGGGAAAGGGGATGGCGACACCGGAGGAATCGACGGGACCCGCAGGCGCGGCGGCCGGGGTTTTGGCCGTGGAAGCCATACGCGCCGGTTTCTGCCCCGTATGCGTGCAGGCGGATAGCAGACAGGCGAGGAGGAGGGTTCGCCGCGCGGACCCGATGCGCTTGTTCCGCAAGGGGATTACGCCGGCACCGACTTGGACTCTTTCGAAAGCTTCTTGAGCTTGCCCTCGTTGAGGGTGCGATCGGTATTGGAAATCTTGTCCACGAACAGCACGCCGTTCAGGTGATCGATCTCGTGCTGGATGCAGCGGGCCAGGAGGCCTTCGATGTTCCGGAGCGCGGACGGCTTGCCCTGCTTGTCCAGGAATTCCACCGTGATGGTTTCGGCGCGTTCCACGTCCGCCCACACGCCGGGCACCGAGAGGCAGCCTTCTTCGGCGGAGCAGGCGCCCTTGGCCACGGTGACCACGGGGTTGAACAAATGGTGCGGCTTCTTCTCTTCGTCCTCGCCCGTGACGTCCACGACGATGAGGCGGATGGAATGGCCCACCTGCGGGGCGGCCAGGCCGATGCCGGCGGACTTGTACATGGTTTCTACCATGTCCTCGGCCAGCTTGGCGAGTTCCGGCGTCACCTTGGCGACGTCCGTGGCGCGCTTGCGCAGGACCTTTTGTCCGTAGAGATAGATTGGCAGCACCATTTTCGAATCCTTCGACTTTACCGCGGCCGGCGTCCTGCTCAAGCCTTGGCTTCTTCTTTTTCCTCGACCGTGCGGGAGATGGACGAGCTGATGAAATCGATGCGCACGTTGTCGTGGAATCTCAGGGTGACGACCTTGTCCTTGATGGCGGATATCTCTCCGAGCATCCCGGAATGCGTCACCACCTTGTCCCCCTTCTTGAGGCCGCCGAGCATCTTGTCCAAGGCCGCCTGTTCCTTCTTCTTCGGCAGGAAGATCATGAAATAGATTATCGCAATCATCGCGACGACAAACAGCAGGTCGGTAGGGTTCAGTTTCATGATTTTCCTTAAAAAATGTAAGCAGAACCAATATAATAATTTAGCCCCGGGAGGTTTTCGCGGCATTTGAGGCTGCGGCTCAGGACTTGACCCTTCCCTTCCTTGACGCCATGTCCCGCCGGGCCCAATACTCGCTATATGATGGATCAGTTGCGGCCTTACCCGCCTCCGACCGTCCACCCCGACATGGTGGCGCCGGTGTATGCCCCCTTACCGCTTTCCGCCCCCGGAAACGCGATGCAATTCGCGTTCACGACGATGGAAGGCCTGGTCGGGCATTTTTCCCAAGGGCTGCCGCAGCAATACGTCTACAACCTGATCGAGACCGAAAAGGAAATCTTCGTGGTGCGCCGGGAATGCTCGCTCCAGGAGACCCGCCTGCAATTCCTCAAGAAGTGCGAGAACGCCCTCACCCGGGCCCTTCAGGAATTGCAATCCGGCAGGACCCTCGCCGACTGGAATATGGGAGCCCAGCCGGGCCATTGATCGGATCCGGTCCGCGCGCCGGGAGCGATGCGGTTTAGGGGATTCGAATTTGCGATTGCGCCGGTTGTGTGCCGAAAAGGGGGCCCGTGGGGAGCCCCTTTTTCATTGGTTCGCGTTGACCATTGATCAAGCGGAGGTCGCCCGGGGCTTTTCCGTCCTTGCGGCCGGTACCCGGAAGGATTGCGCGGATCCCGTCGGACGAAGCGTTCCAACTGATGGTGATCGCCGCCGGACCCGGCAGGGCCTCGATCAGAACCAGTTCGCCGTTGAACTGGAAGGGCACGGGAGCGTTCGCGCGCATGACCTTGACCGAGTCGGCCGGCAAATCCGGAATCTTATACAGGAAGGTCAAGGGGACGTTGAATACCGCGGAGTCCAGCGGAGACTCGGCGCGGAATTCGATCGTGTGCGGCAGGGTCGACGGGAGATTGACGATGCGCACGGAATCCTTCTCGATGCGGTATCTGCTGTAGGTTCCGAAGGTCGGGACCCAAAGCCGCTTGTCGTCCACCAGTTTCCGGCAGTATTTCAGGTGTTCCAGGAACATGGCCGGATCGGTGGGTGAATACGGTTCCGTGAGGCCGTGGATCATGCCGATCTGGACCTTCTTGCCCGCGATGGCGTCGTCCAGAAACTTGTTCATGGCCGCGACGGTATTGGCCATGCCCGGTTCCGAGCCGTACCCTACCTGGGACTCCCGCGCGGCAATGTAGGTCTGCAGCATGGCCTTGGTAACCGCGGCGTTACGGGCGTTGTAGGGATACGCCAGGGTAACTGGCGTGATACCCAATTTCTCCTTGATCTTCGCGCCGGACTCCGTCAGCTCCTTGGCGACCACATCCGCGGTCAGCGTGGTCAGATCCCGATGGGTCAGGGTATGGGAGCCGATCTCATGCCCGCTGTCGGCCACAACCTTCCAGTCCGCCCAGGTGGTAGCCTTGCCGATGGCCGGACTGCCGGCCGCGCCGTCGACGACGTTGTTGGTGATGAGGTAGAAGGATCCCTTGAGGCCGACCTGATCGAGGTAGGGCGCGGCGTAGATCAATTGGGTCGGCAACGCGTCGTCGAAGGTGAAGCAGAAGGCGCCGGGCACGTTCAGGCGGAATTTGGCCACGGTGACGTCGGCACCGGAAGCCGGGGCGATGACCATCAGAGCCAGGGCCAGGGGCATGATCAGGGCTGAGGCGCGCAGGAAGTCCGGGGCGATCGGGAATCGGGGAAGGGGGAATCGGAAAGGCATGCGGGCTCGCTTTCGGGGCCGGTTGGACCGGGAAAAGTCCCGTTGCGGCCCAAACGCAAGATAGCGCGGGGCGAGGAAGGGGTCAAGCGGCGGAATGCGGTATGTCGGAGGTTGGGAAAGCGGTCCCGGTTGGATGCGTGGTGTGCGAAGTGGGCGAAGCGGCGGACCGCCTCCCTATTCGCGCGCCTGGGTTTCCGTGATCAGGGGAATGAATGGGAAAATGGGTTTTTCCGGAACCCGGCGACCCCGCGCATCATACCGCGGTAATCCGGCTTCCCTGTTCCCGTTCCCAATCCCGGAAAAAGCGACCGGTCGCGTGAAGCGCGTGGGTACAGGAGCGGGATCGTACGCCGCCCAATCGACGAAGGCCGAAAGCGCGCTCGCAGGCGGCTTGACGGCGTTGGGGAAGCCGGGGGGCGTCCAGCCTCCCGTGTGCCAGGCGTTGATCATGAATCGGCTCGCGCGGGTCGGTATGCGCGCCGCGGGGCCGCGATAATCCCAGAGCGGGATTTTGGTTTGATCCTTGGGATCCACGATCCACAGGAGCATGCGATCACGGCTCCAGGATACCCCGTATTCATAATAGGCCGCGGAAGAGTTGTATCCGGCCAGCGGCGTCAAAGTTGCGGGTTGGTTCTCAACCCCGGTCAGGTTGGTCCCGGGGCTCCAATCCACTTGGTATTGGGTGGAATAGATCACGCCCGTAGCCAGGTTCAAGGCGCGGCTGACGCGGCGGCTGTGGTCATCGGAACCGCGGTAGTCCGTCCAGAGGGTAATGAAAATGACCTGCGGTTCCGCGCACAGCCATTCGAAATCCAACTCGCTGTTGTCCGGCAATCCGTCCCCGTTCTTATCCGACCCGTCGTTGAAATAGGAAAAGTATCCCGTCACCACTCCCGCGTCCGGTTGGCCGGAGCAGTCGACCGTTTTCAGCCGCGCGGTCATGGTACCGTACAGGAAGTAGGATTTCGATTCGATTTGGGATCCGCCCGCCGGACTGGTGGCCGCGTCCTTGGCGACCATGAGCTGCAGCGCCCTGCCGTCTTCGGCATGGGCATCCGCGACATTGGAAACCGCCGTGCTACCCCCATGGGAGACCAAATCGAAGATCGGGGAACCGGGCCCCGCCCAGTTTTCCCGGAAGGCCGCGAGCTGGGCCTGGACGGTAAAAGCCGAGACGAGGGTGACGAAAATCGCGCGTGACCCTGATATCATGGATGGTTCCAACCTGGCGACCCGGGGAGGGTTCCGGACTCGTGCCCGCGCGTATCCCAGAGCGACGTGGCCGCATGGCGGGATCGGGCCCAAGGAAAGAGGAGCGCGCCGGTTCCGGTCCCGCTCGCGGAAAGCGCAGGCTTGGAGGGTCGGCGGATGGGCGCGTCCAGCCCCGCGGCGGCGCTGTCCGAGGTGGCGGCCCACAGTACCGCATCGCGTACCAGGTTGTAATAATCGGTATTGCTCCAAACCGAAGAGTCACGCCCGACGCCGATGTAAATCATGCGGGCGAAATCCGGATTGGTCCAGATCAAGGGATGATCGCCCATGGGCTTTACCGGGGTATACGATTTCTCGTCCGCCGAGATCAGCACATGCACCTTGCCGCGAGGGCTTCCGGAAAATTCATAGAAATCGTCCAGGATACGGAATGTCGCCGGAAGGTTTCGGGTGGCGGGATGGGCGCGGTCTTCCACGATCAGGTTTCCGATTTGCGGTTCGGGATGCGTGACGTATTTAACGCCTCCGAAAAAACCCTCATACCATTTCCAGTAGGGCACGTTGGCCGGTTGCCAATCCGGTTGCACCAGTCCGGCGGCATGGACTCCCACCCAACCTTTTTTTTGGGCGATGAATTTTTCCAAGGCTTTTTGCGCATTTAGCGAAAATTCAAACGGCGCCAGATGCATCTGGAAAAATACCCGGTAGGGCGCGAGGGTGGCGTCGTTGATGATGCTCGTGTCGGTAGTGAAATCCACGGAGAAATTGTTCGCCTGCCCCATTTTGATCATCGCGGCCTTGGCGGCCAGGCTCGAAACCCTATGGTCTCCGCTGGGGGACGCGATCATGAACACCTTGAAGGGCGCGGCCGCGGCGGCGATCCCGGCGGCGGTGAGCAACCAAAGCGCGGAAATGCGGGAGTAATTCAGGCAAGCCATATGATCCCGGGTTGAATCCCGATCCGGTATTGGATAAAATCCCGATCCGGTAATGTATAAAGCCGATCCGCCCCGGGATACGACGGGACGATCAATATCCGCTTTTGGACTGAAAGCGGGGGAACGGGACGATTGAAAGCGTGATGACGGGCCCCGCGGCGGCCTCTTGGGTGGTTTCACCCCGACGCATGGGTTACGGACAGACTTCCCGTAACATGCAGTTCCGATGACGTACTAACCAACCGGAATTATGCGTTTGGCGGGATTTTCATGAGGTTCCCGGGTGCCTGATCCGGGGATTAAGATAATGGCATCGGTGCAACGGATTCTTCCGCGCCATGGGGCGCGGACCCCAGGAAAGGGATCTCGGGTTTATGTTTTTTTCCGCCCAGCCGATACGCAAGACAATCGCTGCCATGGCCTTTTTCGCGGCCGCCGCCGCCGCGCAGACCCTCGATTTCGATGCGCCCTTATATACCGGCGATAAGACGATCGTGGACGTGGATGGGTGGACCCGGTTCAACAAAGACACGGTGCTGGCGGACAACTTCAAGATCCAATCCGGCCCTGGCGGCCAATGGCTCCGCTGCCTCACCAACACCACCGGAACCGTTTACCGCGATTTCCCCGCATCTTCCGGCCGCGTGGACATCCGCTGGCGCTGGCGCGGTACGGCCAATACCGTGCAACTGTGCTTCGGCGTGGCCCGCGTGCTGCCTTTGGCGAACGGGTTCGATCCGCGCGCGTTGACCTGCATGGATCCCGGCGGCACCCTGGAGGCCAGCGGCGGCGTGATCCTCGTGATCAAGGACAAATGGACGCTCCAGAACTGGGTCTACATGCGCCTGGCGCTGGACAACGCGCATAACACTTTCAGCATCTACGTGGCCGCCGATTCCCTTCGCGCCGACGAACATGTGAGCATCGCGGACATCCCGATGAACGACGTCAGCTCCCCGCTCACGCGCCTGGTGCTGCGTGATCTCAGGGGAACGGGAGCGGTGGACATCGACGATATCTCATGGGAAAGGCCCGCCACCTGGATAGGGAGCGAAAAGGATTCCGCCTGGTCCACGGCCTCCAACTGGAGTACGGGCGCCGTTCCCGACAGCCTGACCCCGGTGATCTTCGATGGGACTTCGGCGATAGGCTGCCTCTTGGACGCGCGTGAAGTTGTAAAATCCGTCACGGTAGCCTCCGATTACAAGGGGATCCTGGATCTGGGGACTTTCAACCTGGAGATCCTGGGTTCGGCGGACTTCACGGGCGCCTCGGCCTACCGGTCGGCGGGAGGCCTCCTCCGCTTCGTCTCTCCCCGGGGGCAAATCCATCGCGGGACCGGCCGGCGGCGGCCGTATCCTCGCCCCGGTCCGCCATGACGGCACGGGCACCCTGCGTTTGGACAAGCGCGCCCTGACCAGCGTGGATTTCCATCAACTTGCCGGGCGGCTCGATTTCAACGGCTTCGATCTGGGGGCGACGGGAACCTTGGCGGTGCGGAACGGCAATGCCGGAACCCTCGTCAACTTCGACGGTCGCATCATCGGGGCCAAGAGCATCCTCCTGGAAGGCACATCCAAGGATACCTTGCTGAACCTCAATCCCTTGGCGGCCCAGGTGGCGTTTCCCAAAGGCTGGAGCGTCACTACCGGGGCTTCGGATACCATAATCGCGCGCTTCGCCTCCATCGGATATTCGAAAGTGGATCAGGGCACGGCCTACGCGGTCCATAGCCAGGACGCCGGCGGCAACAACGGATGGATCTTCCCGGCTCCTCCCGCGGTTACCCTCAACCCCAAGAACGCTTCCGTGCTGGCCGGCCAGCCGGCCTCGTTCTCGGTGTCGGCCTCCGGCCTAGCGCCCGTGACTTATCAATGGACGCGCGACGATAAGGAGATCCCGGCGGCCAAGGATTCCGTCTATCAACTGAGCGCGGCGAGGCGCGCGGACAGCGCCGCCACCTTCGCTTGCCGCATCGCGAACGCCGGAGGCAGCGTTACCTCGTCGCCGGCCCGGCTTTTCGTCTCCTTCCCCGCCCCTTCGGCCAATCCCTCCCCACAAACCTTTTCCGACTCCCTCCGGGTGAAACTCTCGACGAGCGTGCCGGGGGCCTCGTTGTTCTATGCCCGCGGTGGGGCGCCCTTCCAAGCCTACTCCGGCGGCATCCTCCTCACCGATTCCACCACCTTGAGGGCCTTCGCGGCCCTGGGTCCCGATACCACCGTGATCGTTTCCTGGAGCTACCCGAAGCGGCAATCGCCAAAGACGCCAATCCCGGCGCCTTCGGCTTCGCCCAAGTCGCGAGACTTCCCCGATTCCTTGCGCATCACCTTGACCGCCAATACTCCGGGCGCATCCATCCTCTACACCTTGGACGGATCCGATCCCGGTCCCGGACCGCGCACGACGCTCTTTGCGGCGCCCATCCTCCTGGATTCGAGCGCCACCTTGAATGCGATCTCGGTGAGCGGCGGCGACACCAGCGCCACCCTTTCAGAAAGCTATTACCTGGTGCCCGACACCCTGCGCGTTTCCCACCGCGGCGGGGACTACGCCATGCCCATCGAGATTGAGCTCCTTGCCTCCACTCCCAAGGCGGCCATCTATTACACCCTGGACGGCTCCGCGCCCGGCCCGGAGAGCGGCCTTGGCGCCTACAAGGGCCCTTTCATCCTTGATTCGAACGCCACCCTGAAGGCCGTGGCCGTGGCGGGCCGCGGCACGACCCTGCGCAAGGGCCCTCTGCTGATCCAGAACTACACATTCGTCCTTTCGGGAAAGAAGGTGCTGGCGCCCGGCGCGCGATTGGATCTTTCCGCCAATTACAGCCTGCGTAGCGCTCCCGAGCCGTCCACCTATGTCATCGTGGACCTCCTGCGCCCCGACAGCCTGACCGGGGTGCGCGGCTTCCGCGACATCCAATACGCGCTTCGCCTCTCTGCGCCGGGAAGCGACGCCTTCCCCAAGGTAACCTTCGTGTCACCCCAGGGCGAGCCGCGCAGCCTGTACGTGTTGGACCCCAAGGGAGCCGTAGAGTACATCGCCATGGGCGATACCACCGCCATCATGGCCCCTGGCACCTATTTCCTGGCCGTGGACACCCTGCCGCCGCGCATCCAACTGCTCAAGGAAGCGTCCGCTCCCGGCGATTCCACCCGGGCGGAGTTCCGGATCGAAGATAACGTCTCCAGCCTTATGCTGGATCTGGATCGCTCCGATGACCCCGGGCGCGGCTTCCTGCGCAAGCCCATAAGGAGTACGGACACCCTGGTCGTGATCCTGAAGAATCCGCCGGGAATGATCCAACCACTGAGCTTGCGCCTCCGGGTCGGAGACCATCGCTTGTCCGCGTCCTTCCCCGCCGAGGAGGGGGCCCGCCACTTCCTGGCCCAATTCTCCAGCGCCCCCCTCAGCAGCCCGGCGTTATTCGGCATCGGCCGCAACCCTGACAACCTGTGGGATCTGATCGCGGTGCCGCTGGCGCTGGATCCGCCGCTCACCCTGGCCCGCCTTAGGGCCAACAACGCCGACAACGGCCTGCAGACCGCGGTCTGGAGCGAGGCCTCCGGCATTTACCGCTATCCGGGCGAAGACGAGTCCATCGCCCCGGAAGCTTCGGTGTGGGTCGCCTCCCGCAAGCCGCTCACTTCCCTGCTGTTCCCATCCTTGAAGACCTCGCCCCGCGGAACCGACTCCTATCGGGTCACCCTCCATCCGGGTTGGAACCAGGTCGCGAATCCAACTTTGTCCACTTTGTATTGGCCTATCCCGCGCACCTTCGGCGTGGTTTACGACGCTTCGCCGGCCAAGGGGCCGCAAGCCTACCGGTCCGATGCGGAGTCCTACGTGAAATCCGACTCACTTGAACCCTGGCGCGGATACTATGCCTATTACAAGGGCGGCCGCGATACGGTCCTGGAGCTCCGCACCCATCCGGCCGTCGCGCCCACGGTGAAAGCGGCGGCGGAGGCGTTGGCTCAGGGCATAGACGTGCGCATGACCCTGGGAGTCGTAGGCCTGCGCTTGGGCGCCGATGCGAACTCGCGGGACGGTTGGGGCGTTGAAGATGAATTGCAACCGCCGCCCCAGGGCGAACGCGGGCCCAAACTGTGGGCTCTGCGGCAAGCGCGGAGCCTCGCCACCGACTTGCAGCATTGGTCCGCGGGCGGCTCCTTCGCTTGGCGCATTATCAACGGCGCGCCGGCCGGGAAATCCGCCGGCGATTCCGCCTCTCCGCCGACGCGCATCGAGGTCCTGCGCCTGCCCGTGGGCTATGCCGCCTGGGCCGTCTCGCGCACCCGCGGGATGCGCTTCCGTCTCGAGGAAGGAGGAACCCTTCCGACGCAGCCCGGCCTGGTCGACAGTTTGGACGTGTTCGCCGGCCCCGCCGCCGAACTCGACGCCCGCTTGGCCGGCGTGCCGACATCGGTGGGCACGTTCTCCGCATTCGCGATGGCGGATCGGGGCGGCATCTCCCTGCGCCTGCGGACTCCCCGGCCTCTGTGGCTCCATTGGGTCCTCATAAGCGTGGGTGGACGAGAAGTGGAATCCGGGGATCTGCGGGTACTGGAAGGCGTCTACCGTTTGGCCGGGAGCCGCCGCCACCCCGCCGGACTTTACCTGATCAGGTTGGAATGGACTGCTTCCGGAAGTGAGGTCGGCGCCAAGGCGTCCGGCCGGCTGGATCGGAAAATCCTGATTCCTTAAATCCCAATGTTCCCGATGGTGGAAGCGGGAACCGCTCCAGCGGCTGATGGAGGTTGGGAAAGCCTGAGTCATCGCCAAGGTAACCGACTTGTTACCCAAATGACGCATACCAATGGGATGATTCCCATCCGGATTTCGTGAGCATAACGTGAGCAAAACGAGTGACAACTTGCTAAGCAGGATAATCCCGGTTACGATCCGACCGTCAGCACCTGGTTCTGGGATCCATATGCCTGCAGCGGGACATCCGGCGGCCTCTATTATATCGAAGAGATCCACAAAAGCGATTATTGCGGAGCGGGTTGTGCTTGCGCTCCTGGGAAGCAGTACTACGGCAGAGGCCCCTTGCAGCTCAGCAGGCACGGCAATTACTGCGCCGCGGGCGCAGCCTTGGGCCCGCCCTTGCAGTCGGATCCGGAACCTGGTGGCCCGGGATGCCAAGGTGGCCTGGCAGACTACGCTGTGGTATTGGATGACCCAGAATGGCGCCGCTTCCCGTACCTGCCATGCTTCCATGGCGGACGGCTACGGCCTTGGGAAAACCATCCGTTCCATCAACGGCCCGCTCGAATGCGATGGCGGCGATCCGGGCACGGTGCAATCACGCATCGATGCCTACCGGCGTTTTTGCCAACTGCTGGGAGTGGATCCGGGATCGAACCTGGGCTGTTGAGCGCGCCGTCCGCTTGGGCGGGCTCCCACGGGCCGGAAAATCGGCTCATGGGGGATTTCCCCTGGCCCAACCGGGGGATCCGGGGTCTATATTCTCTTTGGGGAGTGGGTATATGAGAATTCCTTTTCAGGTCCGCCTCTGGGCCGCCATCGCGGTCGGATGGCTGTCCCTGTCCGCGCCCGTCGCGGCCGATGATCTCGACACCCTTTTCAATCGCTACCTCGCGAGTTTCCGGGCTGACACGCGCACCCTCTCCGAGACCGATGCCCGCGCCCTTATGGCGAGCCTGCGCGCGGACGGCACTTGGCCGGACGTGGACTTGACCGTCACCGATGCCGTCAAATGGTCCCCGACCACGCATCTCGATCGCATCGCCCAGCTCGCCAAGGTTTACCTCACTGCCGGGCATGCCCTGGAAGGCAACGCCGAGGTCGCTTCCAAATCGTCCTTGGCCTTGGACGCCTGGATCCGGGTCGATCCCAAGTCCACCAACTGGTGGCAAAACCAAATCGGCGCGCTGCTCAGCCTGGGTCCCTGCGAGTATCTGATGAAGGACCGCCTGAGCGCGGCCCAGCGGATCGGGACGGATTCCCTGATGGCGCGCGCCTGGAAGAGCAAGAACCGTACGGGCGAGAACCTAGTGTGGGTTTCGCGCATCACCCTGTGGCGCGCCGTCTTCAACCGGGATACCGCCCTGGCTTCCCAGGCCGTGGCCGCCATCGTCAGCACCATCTCGATATCCACGGGCGACGGCCTGCAACGCGATGACAGCTTTTACCAGCACGGCGCCCAACTTTATAATGGCGGGTACGGCTTCGGCTTCGCGACCGACGGAGCGGATCTGGCCATGGATCTGCGCGGCACCCGCTTCGCCTTCGACAAGTCCGCTCTCGATCTCCTCGCCGGCTACTTCCTTTCCGGACAGCGTTGGATGATCCGCGGTTCGTCCTTCGACCATTCCGCGCGCGGCCGGGAAATCACGCGCGCCGGTTCCGGATCCGCGGGCGGCATCGGCGCGGCCGCCGCGAACCTGGCGGCGCTGGTGCCGGCTTCGGCGACGGATCTCGACGCGTTAGCCGCCAATATCCAGAACCGGGCCGGCTCTTCCGTGGACGGCAACCGCTGGTTCTGGCGATCGGAATACATGGCCCAGCACCGCAAGGGTTATGCGATCACCCTGCGCATGGCCTCCCAACGCGTGCTGGCCTCGGAAGTGGTCAACAACGAAGGACTCCTTTCCCAATACCTGGCCGACGGGACCACCTTCATCTACCGCACCGGCAAGGAATATGACGCGGTGTTCCCGGTCTGGGATTGGTGCCGCGTGCCCGGCACCACGGCGTCCCACGCCGGCGCCCCCCCGGCCATGGTGAACCCGGCGCCGGGATCCGGCGACTTCGCGGGAGGCGTCTCCGACGGGACGTTCGGCGCCGCCGCTTTCGAATACACCAAGCTCGGGGTCAAGGCGCATAAGGCCTGGTTCTTCTTCGACCGGGAAATGGTGGCCCTCGGCTCCGACGTCGCCGCCGACTCGGACACGATTCAAACTTCGATCAACCAGTCTTTGCTAAACGGCCCCGTCACCTGCGCTCGCGGCTCCGCGGACTCCCCGATAATCGCGGTGCTGCCGCCGGGCGCGGTCCTTCCCGCCAATCCCCTGTGGCTGCACCATGACGGCATCGGTTACCTGTTCCCGGGCGCCGCGGCCGGTTTCCCCGTTGTGGGCCTCGCGACCGGCACGGTCTCCGGCAACTGGCGCCGCATCAACGCCGCGCAGTCCGCCGACAACGTGGACAAGGATGTCTTCGACCTCTGGCTCGATCACGGCAAGACGCCGGCCGCCGGCCGTTATCAATACACCGTGGTCCCGGACATCGACGTGGCGGCCATGGCCGCCTACGCGCGGCAGCCGCCCGTGGCCGTCCTCGCCAACCGTTCCGATTTGCAGGCGGTCCGCCACGCGGGTCTGGGCATCGCCGCCGCGATATTCCACCAGTCCGGCACCTTGAGCCTGGACGCGGGCCTGGTCGTTTCCCCCAATCGCGCCTGCCTGCTGCTCATCCGCACCGAGACCGATCGCCTCGTATTAGCCGCTTCGGATCCGCGCCAGGGCACGGCGGATTTGCTGGTGAAGATCAGCGCCAAGCTTACGGGTCCGGGAGCCGTCTGGTCCGATGCGGACAAGGCCACCACGGTAACCCTGCCGTTACCCAAAGGGGATAGCGCCGGGGCTACCGTCCTGCGCGCCTTCTCCGCGCCCGGCCTGGCCGTGCCGTCCACCCCGCCGCCTGGGGGCCTTTCCGTGAGCGCCGTCCGCGCGGGAAATGGATTCACGGTATTCTTCCGGTTGCCCGGACCGGGAAAAGCGCGCCTGTCCCTGACCGATCCGCAGGGACGGAAGGTGGCGGATCTGTTCGCGGGGAAACTGGCGGTCGGCGCCCACTCCTGGAAACCCGTCGATGCCCTTCCCGAAATCGGAAAAGCCTCCTCCCTCTTCGTCCGCCTGGAGTGGCAGGGCAGGTCTCTGGTTTCCCCCTTGCGTCCGGGAATTTAAAGGCCCTGCAGAGACCGGCCATCCAACGTCGTCATGCGCACCGGTTGCAATACCGGGGAATGCGGAATGCAAGGTTAACAATACCGGGAAGAGTTTTATTGGCGCGCGTCGGGAAGCCGGAAAATGCGGGTGTCGCCGGGGTGGGCATCGGGTCCCCGAATCCGGAGTTGCAGCCGGTTCTTCTCCCATTCCATCCGCAGGGCGCTGGAAACCCGGCGGGAGGGAGGCTGGGATGCCGCGAGGGGCGGAGGCGAAAAGGCATACCATTTATCCGGTGTGAAAGCGCCCGGAGTCCCGCTGAGGGAAATGAAGATCCCATACCCGGGGTCATGCTTGTAGCTGTCGAAGTGATCGTAAAGATAACGGAGCTCGGCATCGCCTCCGCCATTGGTCGACAGGTCGCTGTAGCGAAAAGCCATCCGCAGCATCCGCAGATTATTCCGCAAAACACCCTCCGGTTCCGCGGCGAAGGCGCTGTCGAACCACGCGTAGACTTTCTTCCTATCCGCATTCTTGGCCATGAAACTTCCGGCCTGGTCATACGTCGCCTGTCCTTCCAGGACGCTTTCGACGTATTGGAGATAAGCGGATACGTATGGCGCTCCCGCCCCGAAAATCCTGCAGAAACGCGTCAGCAGGTTCGTCACGGTCAGGTCGTTGTCATAACTCGTGCGCGCATGCGCGTAGAAATTGAAAAGGCAATTCCATACATTGAAGGGTTCCACTTGCGTGCCCGAACCCTGGTATAGGCCGGAGTTCCTGAAGTACTTGAATACCGGTTGCATTTCGTCGGCCATGGGGACGTACTTTTGCCCCGCGCCGAAATTGCCCATGAAATACTCGTAAAAGACCACCTTGGCGCCGGTTTCGCGCCATTTCTTGGCGCTGAGTTCATACGCCGTGCCAATCAGCGAGCCGCCGTCCTTCTTGCCGACCGTCCGCAATCCCGCTGCGCTCCAGGTGGATACGTCCACGACGATGGACGAATCCAGTTTCAAACCGGCAGGGCAATCCGACAAATCCTCATATGCGAGCATGTCGATCTTCACGTTCGGATTGGACTTGGCCACGATGATCGCGACCTGGTTCACGAAATGGGTATAGTTCTCGACCTTGGTGTAGGGCTTGCACAGCGAATCCTGGCATTGCTCCGCCGTCGCGTCATTGGGCCAGATGCAAATCGCGTCGACATACGGGTTCCGCCGCAGCCACTCATTGACATTTGCGGCGAATTGCTGCTGACCGGTTTTTCTCCGGCTGCAGAAAATCCATTGGTCGGTCCATTTCGATGTCGGGTGGAACCTCTTTCCATCGCTCTGGAGCCGGTAATACTCGGGATGGGTGGTGAAGTATTTCTCGCTCGCCAAATCGTTCCCGTCCGGGGGCAGGAAAAGCAGGGAGGATTCATGATGGCCGATGGTGAACTGGATACCGCGCTTCTGCGCCTCCGCCAGCATGCCGTTGCCCTTGTAAGCGGTATAGATGCTTTCCATGGTGAGGATGCGGTTGTAGCGGGTCTTCGCGACCCAATCGATGAAGTCCCGGTTCAATCCGTGGGTGGGCGGGATGGTAGTGTTGTAGTATTGCACGATGGCGGTCCGATAGGGATTGTCCGCCTTGGGTTTGCCATGGTTCAACGGTCCGATATGGATGGAGGCGGCCCGGGGGACGAACTCCCCCATCTGCGCGCCGGGAGCCCCATAGGCGCCGAAGCTGCAGCCCAGATCCGCTTCCAGGAATTCGTATGTGGCGTAGAGGGTTCCCCGTTCATATTCGAAGGGATTCTTACTACTGCCCGCCAGCACCAGAACGGTGCTTCCGAAAGTCTTGATCATCATGCCCTCGGGGCCGGGCACGGAAGCGTCGAATTCCGCGGAAGTGAGGATGCCGGCCGTGTTGCTGTTCCGCTCCGGCCCTCCGATCAAGATCAGATTCCCCGTCGGCATGGACGCATCGTCGCGAATGGGAAGCGTCGCGCCCGAGATGGCTTTCAGGTAGCGTTGCAACTCTTCCGCGGCGAAACTCTCGCGCGGGGTCGCGGTGGCGGGCTTCACGATGGTGGCCATGGCCGAGCCGTTCAAAGTGATGTCCATGCCCTCGACGGCCGCGGCGCGGATATCCTGGGACCCCGGTGCCAAGGGAATGAGCAAGGCCAAAAGCATTGCGCGAATCAAAACGGGTTGCATTTTTATCCGATCCCTTTTCCGGTCGTCATGGCCATCGGCCAGACTCAAAATCTAATGCCAGGGGAACGGTAGGAAGATATCAATTCAGATTATTAGATATCAATTCAGATTATTGAGATTGTCCGCCGACATGGCCTAAGCAGGATGATCCGCGCGGATTCCGATTTCCGCTTTCGAATAAAAAGCGCTCACGATTTGCTCTTATTGAATCCCGCTATCCATTTTATTTCGGAGGTCGCCGGTATTTTTACTGCTCCCGGACACCGGATCCCTTGAAACATCGGATCGGAAAGTTGGAAGCGGATATGCGGCGACCTATACTTGTCGCCGTAAGGGGGAAGAAAAAAAAGGAGACACCATGTTTTTCCGCGGTCTTTGCTTTGCCCTGCTGTCGGCCCAGGCGATTCACGCCGGACCGGTCATCGCGGCCTACTATTCGCCTTGGAGCCAGTGGAGCTACAAGGAAATCCCCTACCACAAATTGACCCACCTCTATCTTTCCTTTTTCATGCCGGACGGGAACGGCAACATGCCGGTGGATGGAGGGATCCCGAATATCGATTCGCTGGTCTCCCGCGCGCATGCCGCGGGGGTAAAGGTGCTTCCGGCCCTCGGAGGCGGGGGCACGGCCCCGACCTTCGCGGCCATCGCGGGTTCGGCGGCCAAGCGGGCCACCCTCGCGCATACCACGCGGAAATTCCTTGAGAAGAACGGATTCGATGGCCTCGATATCGATTGGGAGTTCCCGACGCTGGCGGATACGGCCGCCCTGCGTTTGATGGTGTCCGTCCTCCGCGATACCCTGGATGCGATGGATAACGGAAAACGAGGCAAACTCATCACCCTCGCGGTCAATTGCGGAACCTATTACGGTCAGTTCTACCGGTTGGAAAGGTTCATCGACAAATACGATCTGATCTGCTCGATGACCTATGACATGGCCGGGCCATGGTCCGGATCGACCTGGTACAACTCGCCGTTATACGGCGATGACAAGCCGGATAACTACTCCGTACAAGCGGGCATGGACTATTGGGCTGGACGCGGCGTACCCAAGTCGAAGCTGCTCACGGGCACGGCCTTTTACGGCCACACCTTCAAGAATGCGACCGGCATCAATCAGCCGAACAAAGGCGTCGGGAGCGGCGACGGGGATCTGAAGTACCAGGATATCGTCCCCATGATCAATTCCGGTTTCTACAAATACCGTTGGGACGACGTGTCCAAGGTCCCCTGGGGCCTCTCAAGCACCAATGAGTTCGTCACGTTCGACGATCCCCGGTCGGTGGCCATCAAGGGCCGCTGGCTTTTGGACCAGGGATATGCCGGCACGGCCATCTGGGAGATCTCGGGTGATATCCACAGCGGTTCCGAATACAAGTTGCTGGACAGCCTCTACGCCTCCTTGCACCCGCCAGTCGCCACGGAAATCAAACCGGTGGTGAAGAATGGAAAAGCCGCCACTGGCGGCAAGGCCGGCTTAGGCGAGCGGCGCGACTACCTGGCGGATGGAAGGCGGGCGCCCATAGCGTGGTTGCGCAGGTCCCAGAGAGCGGACGCCATTCCACGGTTCTGAGAGAAGGGAAACCGTACGTTCGGCTTGAGGCCACACTGGGCCCGCTTCCTTGGGCCTGGCAAAACCCGGTAAAGCCTGGCTGCGGCCCCAATGCAAGAGAGGCGGGGCGGGGATGGGGTCAACCGGGGAGCGCAGGTTTGCGGAGGTTGGGAATACGGGCCGGGTTGGCTGAGGAACGGGCAACTGAGGGTGAATCGTCGCCGTGAAAGGGGCGAGGGCGTGGCGGAATGGCGCGGGTGGCTTGCAAGGTGGGGTGGCCCTTGATAACTTATGGGCCTCCAGAGCCTCTTGCACCCGTAGCTCAGTGGATAGAGCAGCGGTTTTCTAAACCGTTGGTCCCTGGTTCGACCCCAGGCGGGTGTACCATTTTTCCAAAGCAGGCATTTTCTCTCCCCCTCCCACCACTTCAGTCGGAGCCTGCTTCTTCCCAAGTGCCAGTAGATTAAAGGGTTGCCGATACGCTGGGGTGACCACACCATCCCGCAAAACCGAGTTCGAGCATAGAATTTGGACCAACGCCCGCATTTTGATCGGATCATGCTTTTGATACAGTAAATACGCGGTTTCCGCGAGTTCTAACAGCTTAAACCCTTGTTCGTAAAAGGCCATCTTCGCGCCCTGATGATGTCCTTGGCTTTCCCGCAACTGCTGCAACTCCAATTGCCACTCCTGCGACTTCTTCCGCCACAACTCTTCCGGCACCGAACCCTCCAACTTCGCCTCGAAAGCCTTCTCCAGACGTCCCTGTACGGCGTCAATCTTCTGGTTGATGGTTTCCAGCGTGTCCCGGTGAAACCGGGCTTCCTCGGTCGCGGAGGCCTTGAGGCCAATTTTGATATCCTCCACCACCTCGCGACCGATGGTCACGCCGTCCACTATCGCCCCGAACTGCTTTACCAACACTTCCTCACGGATAGCCTTCCGCTTCTGCGAGCATGGCCCCTTCCGCCCGGTGCAATGGTAATAGACATACCGTCCCTTCTTGATCTCCGCCGTCACCGCACACCCGCATTCCTCGCAGGTTACGAGCCCGCTAAAGGTGAAGTTGTGCTTCTGCTGCTTGGTATGGTTGTGGGCCCGAAACGCGGCCTGCACGGCTTCAAAGAGGTCCACTGTGATTAAGTGCGGATAGGTGCCTTCAAAGGGGTGGCCTGCAAACTTGAAGCGCCCGATGTAAAAGGGGTTTTTCAAAACTCCCTCCAATGCGCTTGTATGGATCTTAGGCCGGGTGGGTTGGAACGTAAACCCTGCACCAAACAAATGGCGACTCAGCCGCTCCAAGGAAAACTCCCGTGTGGCATACCATTCAAAGGCTTTCTTAATCCAAGGCCCCTGCACGGGGTCAAGATCAATGCCCCTCGTGACCTTGTTGTTCAGATAGCCAATGGGCGGACGCCCCGGCGGCAGGCCCTTGGAGGCCTTCTCCAGCATCCCCTTGGTCACTTCCTCCCGCAAATTGTCGATGAAGTTCTTGGCCATGAGCACCTTGATGCCATGGATAAATTTTTCGTGCGAGGTGGACCGGTGGGACAGGAGCGTCCCTTCCTTGACCAAATGGATCTCTAACTCAAAATCATCGAGCGCGACGTAATCCCGAAAGTTCCGATACAGCCGGTCCGTCTTCTCCACCAACAAATGCACAGTGGAAGCGTGCTTCTGAAAGTACGCCAACATCTCCCCAAACTGGGGGCGCCCGCACTTTTTGGCCGTCTCCACGTCGATAAACTCCTTAGCGACCGATAACCCATGCTGATAGGCATAATCGCGCAACAGCTTGAGCTGCGCGTCAATGGAATATCCTTCGGCCTGTTCGCGGCTGGATACGCGGGCGTAAAGGACGGCTTTGGAAACGGTGGGATTCTTCTTTTCGGGGCGCATGGGGAAACCTCCATACTTCAATGCGGGGTTAGGCAAAAAGATAGTTAATGAGCCATAAACTTTAAAACATTATAAATGTCACAATATCATTTTCGTCACACCTTCGACCGCTCCGCACGGCACCGGTTCCCTGGCAGAAAACGCTTGGCGCATGCGCCGATTGTCCGCGTCCTCCGCCGCGCCTGCATGGCCCAACCTAGGCCCCGCCCGCGCCACCACCGCAACAACTCCGCCCAACCGCCGCCGGAATGGAGGGAGACGGATTCCTTTGAAGATTCTGCCGGGCCGAAATTGGATTTTCCGATTCCTGGTCCCCATGGCAGTCGCTGAGAGGATTGATTCCCTCTTGTTCCTCCTTTCCGGGAAGGATTCCTTCGTGAGTTCCGCCTGGGCCGCGAAAGCGGGCGGAGGGAAATGCGGCTTCCCGGTGCCGGGGCGCACGCCCCGGCAGGGTCCTGGACAGGAGAGAAATAAATTGAGCCCTGTTGGGCGCAATTTATTTCAGGCCCCCGAAGGGATGAGGGGGCCGTCGTGGCAAGGAGGAAGGAGCCAGGGAAGCCGCAATTTCCGGAGCGTCCACCCCAGGCGGAACTCACGAAGCGACCCGCGAGGGGAGATGGAGAGATACGCTCCGATTCTGCCCATGACGGCAAAAAAGAGGGGCGCGAGGCCCCTCCCCTTAGGCCGTCACCTCCTCCCCCTTGAGGCCGAGTTCCGCGAGAGCCTTGTGCTTCACATCCCCGGAGAACTCGGGAGTGAATCCCGCGGTGTTGATCCAACCGGAATGCTGCCCGCCGCTGGCCGTAGGCCGCCCTTGCAGGCTTTGCACGAAGTTGGCTGGCGGATTCAGGAAGTATCTCCCGTTGGACCGATCCAACCGGCAGGTGACCCACAACGGTCCCAGTTGAATCCGCACGTATGCGAGGGTCTTGCCTTCCGCCTTGGGCTTGGTGACTTCGATTTCGTACTTGGGCAATTTCATATTCTCTCCTTTTGTTTTTCAGCCCTTCAGGGCCGCGCATGCGGGCGAGGAGAAATCGGACTCCCCGGTGGCTGGAGTTTCCTTGAAACGCAAGACATTTTCCCAAGTCAAGGGAGGTAAAGAAAATTGGGGGGACCGGGACCCCAAAAAGGGGGGCTCGGGGGAACCGGTTTTGTTTAAGCCCGGAGGCCGGAGGGATCCGGGCTGTGCCGAGTGAAGGCTTGGGAAAAAGGGAACGCCGATTTTTCCGAGCGGAACCCCTGGAGGGCTGGAAAACAAATGGAGGCTTAGTGCCAAAAGCGGTATCGAAAACCCTGTACCGTTGACGAAGGGCTTTTGGGTATCGGAAGTTCAGTGAAAGCAAAAGAGGTTGAAAACAATTACTAGGTTATCTATTCCAATAATTCGAAAAGTGAGCAACGTAAGATGTCAAAGATAGTTTACGTCCTTTCCAACCCCGCAATGCCTGGTCTCGTGAAAATTGGATACACTACTCACGAAGATGCGAATGTGCGTATTTCGCAATTGTATTCTACGGGTGTTCCAGTTCCATTTAAAATTGAATTTGTTTGTCGAGTCGAGAACGCCGAGGAAGTTGAAGGCGCTCTCCATATCGCATTTGGGCCTTACCGAGTAAACCCTAAAAGAGAGTTCTTTAAAATCGAGGCTGAGCAAGCCGTTTCAATTCTAAGATTGCTGCATAAGGACGACATAACAAAAGAAGTAACAGAACAACCAAGTGGACTCGATCAGGAGTCGATTGTTGCTGCCGAGAATTTAACTCTGCGGCGTCCAAACTTGAATTTTGAAGAAATGGGTATTCCAGTCGGAGCCGTTCTTCAATCGACGCGAAATGAATCAAGGGTAGTTGTTACTGGGCCGCGAAAAGTAAAACTAGGTGATGAAGAGATGTCCATTACGGCGGCCACAAAAGAAGTGTTGGGTATTCAAACTGCAATTGGTCCTGGCCTTTATTGGACCTATCAAGGTAAGCTTCTTCGTCAAATCTATAACGAGACCTATTCAGAATCGGAATAGCGACTTGGATCCCGAATTAAAAAAAAGGGCCTATCGGCCCTTCGCGGTCACGATGTTCAGGTACTCGCCCCGCAGGCTTCCCATCTCCTCGGTTGCGAATTCCAGCGAGCATTCGAACGCGTTCCGCTCGGCAAGGCTCAGGTTCATCCAATCCAGGCAATCGAGGAGTTCGGCTTCCCGGTCCTGAAGGGTTTCGTATTCATTCATGGTGTTCATTTCTTCTTCCGTATAACGCATGGCGTCCTCCTGGGTTTTTGCGAACCCGCGGGGGAAATCCGCCTTTCCCGGGCGGTGCGTAGCCTCCCATGGACGAAAACAAATGGGGAGAAAATTGGGGGAGACCGCTTGCGGGGGAACCGATTTTCTCCCCATTTGTTTGAGCGCCCGGTGGTTTCAGAAAGGCGGATTTAGGTGCTGGGCACCGACCCCGGCCTTGAAAACCCAGGAGGACGCCATGCGTGAGGAGGAGGGAATCCCTGAATGAGAAACCCTTCAGGACCGGTTCCGAAAGAATCCGGATGTGGGGATGAATTCGAACCGTCTCCCGCAGTCTGACGCTCTTGCATCGCGCCTTGACCTTACCGGGGAGTGGAACGGGAAAGAACCATCGGACCGGCGACGGGACGTTGAACAAATTTTCATTTGCATGCTGCATTTTGAAATGCAATCAGGGCTCCTTCCGGAGCCCTTTCGAAGGGATTGAATCCCAATCGGGGTTACGAGAAGTACGCGGGAAACCGTTCCCGCAACGACAGAAACCCCGTCGAGCTGACGATGAGATGGTCCAGGACCGGGATCCCAATCGTCTTGCTCACCTCGACAAGCCGTCGCGTCGCAATAAGATCCGATTCGCTCGGCTCC
>OBEQ011294763.1_pt1 | contig 48521 bp, 93 predicted proteins | sample 1670901 | NCBI WGS metagenome assembly OBEQ01 (sample SAMEA104232315, study PRJEB22302) | groundwater metagenome | biome: forest; feature: aquifer; material: groundwater | place: USA | collected 2011-08-07 | depth 5.4 m
CCGCAGAGGTGGGACAGTTATTATTGATAAGCATGTTAATGTCTTTAATGGGCTGGGATAGTGACGATGAGGACAAGTACAAAAAATTACGTGCAAAATCAGGAGCTTTACCCTTCTTCGGACTTACGCATGAAGATCCAAACAACCCCTTTAATCTCGGAGGTTTTATAGAACAGCACTCGTTACTCATGCTAATGCAGGTAGCCGGGGAGAATAGTCAAATGGCTCCCTATACTACCATAGGTTTAAATCAGTACATTGAATATGCAAGCAGTCCCTCCTCTCTTGCGTTTGGACCTAACCTAAAGGTTTTCGGAAAAGTAGCGATAGATTTGAAGTATATTGCAACAGGGGACAATAAGCAGTATTATCAAAAAAGTGCTGGGGCATATATTTGGGAAGAAGAAGGAAGAGGAAAAATATGGAAGCATTTGCTCACGGCAACCGGCTTCACAGGTAGTGCAATTAATCCGGGAAAGACTGCTCAAACTCTTGTAACAAATCAACAACGAACAAAATAGTTACGCTACGTGATATAGTTCTATCATTTTAATTCATTTAAAGGTATAGAAAACATCTTCTCTGCTTTTTCTGTTCTACTCACGATTGCATAATACTTACTCTCGCTGTGGACAAAAACAGTTTCTCCGTTGTATTCTGCTTTACGTGGAGCAAGAGGCTTACCGTTTTTTCGGAAACCTTTTAACCATGCTTGAACTACGTCTGTATCAATAATTTTCGCACTCATTAGTCTTCTATTGTTAATTGTCCACTCGCTTTGATTTCGTTTTGTAGTATTCTTTCTTCCGCCTGCTTCATCTCATCTTTAATTCTGTGAAATGCTCGTTTCAAAACAGCAAGACGTTTCTTAGGATTATCGTCATCGGATTGTTTATAGACTCCCGGGTAATGAACAGGAATGTGTAAAATCACGACGTTTTCCTCTCCGGCTTCGTCTGCCTTTTGATAATATATTGCGTATGTTTTCATTTTAAAATAATTGTAATTGAGCCTTTTCCTTCGGCATAATAACTTCGATTTCCTTATAAATCTGTTTAAGATAATACTCATCATCAATACCATATTCTTCCCACTCCTTCTTCTGGTACAAATTAAACTCAACACATTTAGTTAAACCTTTTTCGATGTTGATTTCTCTACCATCTGTTTTGTTGACTTTAATTATCTTCTTACCATTTTTACTAATGTAGTAACGAAGTGTTTTTTGAAGAGGTCGTAGTACAAGTCCGTCTGCTCCGGTGTTGTATTCTGTTAGTTGCCATTGACCTTTAGCGCGGACATACCCACAATAATCGAACACGTTCCTGTTATCACGCAGGAATTGTTCAGGTTCTATACCGTTAATTAGGTAGTGGTATATTGCTTTAGGTACTATCAGGAAGGATTTGTTTTTGTGTAGTGATGCAAGCTCGTACCTATCATGTGGCTCGAACTCAAAACGTCCTTTTGCTTTAGTAATACCATTGGTGAATAACCCGTAGTAATTATTACAATCGAATGCAAATAATTTAGAATACTGGTCGTGCTCCAATTCAAGCTGAGTTATTGTTTCCCATTCTTTACATATAGCAAGATATTTTTCTTTGTATTGTTCAGGAATCATTATCTCAGCGCCATCTGTATTTATCATAAGAGGTTTAGCATCCGGAATACCTTCACAAAGCATCTCTACGAGCATACACAATAGTAGTTGACCGTTTACTGTTATCTGAACCCCCATCGACGCATCTGCAAGAAAACTGTTTGGTTCTATTGTTAAACCAAATGTAGAGTTCAACAAAATTTTTAGTACGTAATTCTTCGGGTCTTTCTTCGGGTACTTTTTGCGTTCTTCATAAAACCATTCGTACTGGTCACAGAATATTTTTTTAGGAATGTGTGCGGGAGACCACTTGTTCTTGATTGCAAGATTTGGATAATAACTTCGCACATCGGAAGTCATAATAATCATTCCGTCTTTTGCTTCGTAGACTTGTGACTTTGCTATTGCGTGAACCCCTCCCATCCCCAAATCAATCTTCATCCTTTTATACGCAATAGAATATTTGAATGCCCCACGTAGTTGTGTTCCATTTATTACAAGCGCCCGGAAGTTGTTAAGTAACATCTTGAACTCTTGTCTTTGGAATTGCACGTATGGTAGGATAAGTTTATCAACTGCGATTTTATCACGGAGGGTATTGACTTTTTTAAGGTCTTGTTTTTTCATTCCCATCTTATGACTTAGAAAGTGCAAGAACAATTCTTTTGCCATTCGGGGTTCAGACGCGCTATACAAATTGATACCATATTCTTGAGTAAGTTTTGCACGTAGGTTGATTTGCTCTTTTGCAAGGTTCATTATCTTCTTCGTTGATGCAACATCATTTTGACAATAGGAAACTATCATGTCGATTTCTTCTTTCGTTGTAACGCGGGTTGTGTGATGAATAGGCATATCAACAACAGAGTGCCAATCCATGTTACATTGTATCCATTTTAAACTTGACATTTTTCCCGGATTGCTCCAGTGGGAAAGAGCAAACACATCAACATTATTTATAGAGAGTTTCCACTCAGGGTACTCCTGCCATTGTTTTGTACGGGAACGATTGATTACGTCTTGTGCTTTGTCGTATATTAAAACAGCAACTTCTTCCGCAGTAGCACAAAGTAATCGTGCTTTATTGCGTAAAATGTATTCGCTGATTTGAGCATCAAAATTAAGACCATTAAAAGATACGTGCCACCATTTTTTATCTCTACATTCTTCAAGAAAAATAATTAACGCAGGTAAATCGTTTTGTAATTCGTGAATAACAAACACCCTCTTTTCCTCTGTTTTATAGTGTTCTGCGCAGAGTACCGTGCACGAAATTAAGGTCTCAAAATCAATCACAAAATGTGATGGTTGTACTTTAGGTTTTTCCATACTCCCTTTTAAATATTAGTGCTGACAACAGAGGAGACTATTAACCTCCTCCAAGTATCAAATGAATAATTCTTGTTTACTCTTCTTTCACCACGCTCAACACTTGAGCACCGGCTTTCTCTAAACCTGCTGTTAGTTCTCCTATTTGTTGTTCAGGAGTGGTTTGTTTTTCTTCTGTCGCCGGTTCCGCATCAAGAAAACTTTGGTAATCATAGTATTCTGTGTTCTCGACAAAGCGATTTATAAAACTTTCAATCTCTTCCCTTTTTTCTAAGATAAATTCTGCGGGAGTATCGACCTCTAACCTCTCTTCTGCGGCTCTCGATTCTTGATTACGATATTTACGAGGACGGGTCATCTCAATGAAGTCCCCATTTTTATCTACCCGAGGCAGAAACCTAAATGTTTTCTGTGTGTGTTTTAAAATACAAAAAAGTGATTTACTAAACGGATCATAAATTGCTTCTAACCATACAGAGTTGGAAGTGGTGGGCATCATTTTAAAAGAGGGTTTCTCTCGCCAATTTGAACTGTACAAGCGTAGGCATTTGTCTGTGTTTTGTGTCATAGGTTGGTTTTTGTTTTTTGTTGAGTGGTAAAATTAAATTAAGTTTTCTTTCTTCGCAACACTTTTTTGTTAGTGACTTGTTTTTCAACAACATCGAATTTACTTTCTTCTATTCCGAAAAGTGTTACATTATCGGATATACGAATGGTGTAAAAATTCTTTCCGTCCGCAGTAAAAGAACTTTCAAGTATACCATTATATTCAGAAGGTCTTGTACCAATAGCAGTTCCTTGACGCCATTTTCCACAAAAACGTATTGCATAGGGGACGAGTACTCTTGTTCCTTTTTTTAAGGGCTTCATGTTACTTAAAATTACGTCGTGTATATTCTGCTATTAAAAATGAGTCTGAGTTCCATAATGTGATATTTTGTTCAGGGAATAGTTGTTGTGCTTTAGCCTTCAACCGGTTTTTCCATTGAGTACCGGATTCTGTATTTTCCTTCTTCATCATATAAGATTTCATCCAAGATTGCGGGGTAACTTCCTGATGAGGAATTTTACAAAGTTCAAGCGTGTAAAGAAGACGTTCTACATTAACTCCAAATGTAAAATTTGCTTTTCCTCCAATGTGAGGGCGACTCCAAACTTTTTCAAGTAAACAGAAGCATTGTGTTCCAGTGTAGACTCCTAATTTTTCCTGAAATCCTTTTCGTGTATCGGGGGTTTTAAACACTTCCAGAACTTTTCCAGCTTCATCAAGAACAACAAACCCTCCCGAAGCTCCCGGGTCGCAACCAATGTATACCTTTTCGCTCATTTCAACAAATTTACAAGTTCCGTTCTTACTGTTTCCTGTTTATACTTTTCCACTGCATCAAAAACGTCTTTCACTTTAAAATTTGTTTCTACAACAGGGATTCGATATTTTGCAGCATATCGGAGTCCCGCCTCAATCCCAACTTTATCCTCGTCAAAAAGTACTTTTACGTGTTTATACTTTTCAAGATACTTCTTCATCTCCGTTTCGTTAATCATTACGTTCTCAGAATCCGGGGCGACTACCTCTACATTTTCAATACCCAAAGACAAGAAAGATAGCGCATCTTTTAATCCCGAAAGAATCAAAAGTGTATCTGCTTCATATTTTAGTTGATCTGAGCCTTGCAAGTAGGGGAGTATTTTTAAATACTTTGCACTTGTGCCGGGTTGATAGATACGTGCCACATCTCCTGTTTTTCGGAAATATCCATAAATTTTATCTCTGCTGATATGAATAGTCTTGGATGCTCCATTCTCCGTTTTAGTCATCGAGAAGCTCTGCAAGGGCGCTACATTGTATTTTTCAAGCAATTGGGAACTAACTCCTCCGGGTGTCCAGAACCTATCATCCAACGAACTCCAATTTCGCATTATATGTCCATCTACTCGATATTTTCCAAATTGTTTAAACACTCTGTCTGTATCTACAGGGTTTCCTTTTAGATACGCTTTGTACTTTGCACATAACTCGGAGTATAATTCTCCTTTAGGTTTGTCAGGAAACAGTAATTGTGCAAGCTGAGTCGCTGAACCTCCCGAACCATGACTAAAACACTTATAAAAGTACCTTCCTTTGTGTTGGAAAAGGGTAAAACTTGCGGTTCGCTCCTGAGTAAGAGGAGATATTAAACACTCTTCCTGTCCTTCAAGCCTATTGGGAAGTTTGAGTAGATGTTCAAACAACCAATGTTCAGGAACATCCTTTATAGAAAATAGTAAATTCTTTGTGGAAATCACTTCCGTCTTTTTTTAAATTCATTTCTATTACTCCTCGAAATCAAAGTATCTAACTTTGCATTGACACATCTCAGAAGATTGTATGTTGTCTCGGTTCTCTTGTTTACTTCTTCTAATCTCGGATGTGTTACTGCAAGCAATTCTACTGTTGTTACAGAAGTTATAACACAGCATAGAACCGTTATACATACTAATAATGTTTTCGATACACTTGGCATTTTGTTATTTCCTTCCGTGTTTTTGTTTTTAATTACGTTACTCTACGTTTATGTATTCGATTGTCGTAGGGGTTTCGTACCTCGGGGCTGCCATCGCGTCCTTTAATTGGGCTTTCTTTTTTTCTATCGCAGAGAGGGCTTCTACCGCAGTTTCAAAAGCGTAGATAGTTGAGGTATCTGTTCTATGTGCTAAGGTCTGCCATCCATTTTCGTAGTTAAATTGGGGGGAGAACCAAACTTTTCCGTTTTTGTATGTAGAACGTTTTATTCTCCATTCTAAATTTTCTGTTTCTATATTCATGTTTTATATTTTAGTTTGTAGGGTTCAATAAGAACAATTCTTTTTTGTTTCCGTTTATTAAAACCGCAAAGAATGCGAAACAATAAGATTTTTCAGGGTATCCGTTTATGAGTCGAGTGCTTGTATTTAAATTATCAAAACGCTGGTTAATAATAAACTTAAAGTCTCCTATAAAAGCAATAGGTCGGTTTTGTTCCCAATTTTCTGAACGCGACTTAGTCTTAATTTTTTCAAAAATTTCCATAAAGTATAAAGGAGAAATAGTGCCATCATCGTCTGACAACTTGTTTCCCAAACGAGTAATCACTGAATCTATAAGAATTGCCCCAGCGTTCCCTGTTTCTACGCAATAAGATGTTCCAACGGGTTCTTTTTTGGTGTGAGCTATATATCGGTAGAAGTTATCTCGGAGGATGCAAAATAAAAAATTGTTTATGTTATACGTTGCCTCAAATTTTGTTTCTGTTTTCATATTTTTTGTTTTAAAACACAAAAGAAAGCGCCTGTGAAGCGACGCTCTCAATCGTGGTTGGTTTATCTTGTTGCTTATCAATACATTAATCTAAACTAAAAGGCAATGAATTTGAATCATCATCTACCACTATATCTGTTTCTGTCGGTTGTCCTGCTTCCTCCATAGACTTCAAAAAATCCTCTCGTTCAGGTTCTGTCAATTTAGCCTTCTTCACAGCAGGAACTACTCCTAACTTGTTTTGCTGTGCTTTGAAGTCTTCATTTATACCTTTTAGATGTGGTTGTTCTACGATTTTCGTGGATATTCCGGGTTCCAAAGTTTTTGGTTTAGAATGATATATATGTTTCTCTTTATCAAACTTAACCACCTGACTTAAATCTCCACAGAAGCTTTTAAACCCATCTCCTCCGCGAATAAGGTTCAAATCGAATTGTTGGTACCCTTTTTTATTAATGAAAGACTTACCTCCCAAGCAGTAGTTGATAAAAATGTTTTCAAAAGGTTTCTCATTATTAAATGCGATAACATATTCTTCGATTGTAGCATACTTTTCATCGTTAGTTGTTACCCAGCTTGAGCAACCTAATTCTGTACAAAGGTCTACTACAACTCGAAGGGCGCTGTCTGCTATTGATACGTCTTGTCCGTTTACATTTTGCCCATCATAATAATTAAAAGAAGATGCACGAACGCGACTAACCTGTCCTGAATAGTATCCTTTACTTTTATCTCCTGTTACTCTATCAAAACCTATAAAGTTTGCAAGAGGTTCGGTTTCCAACATGAGCATGAGCATCGACTCGCTTCGTGTTGTTACATAGGTCTGCTTTTCCAATTTTATTGCTCGAAGAGCAAGTTTGTGGTTCCCGGGTTTCAGCCCTTTTTGTACAAAAGTACCTCCCCCGCTATCGGAGGAAGTGTTGGTTAGTGTTTTAGTTGAAATCATAATTATGCTTTTGGTGTTTCTGTTACTTTCGATTTACCCATTGCGAACACATAGAACGCATCTGCCGTGGCTATCACTTGTTCTACGGTTACTGCCTTCTGCAAAGAATACAGGGTTGATGCGCTTGATAAGCAGGATAGAGCTGTGATTACCTCTTGATTTTTTGGTTCATATTTTGCACCGCCCCATCCACCGGAGAAAGAATTATTCCCCTGTACCGGCTTTATTTTGCTTGGGAAGTTTCCGTTTGCCTGTATTGTGTACGTGATGTCCGAGCCTACCTTGTACTTACAATCCGCACTCTTGCTACTGTAGACACCTTTGTCCCCATTTTCCATTTCTAAATTATGGTCGAACATCGTACCATACGAGTTACTCCATGATTTTACGTTCTGCTCGACTTTCGTCACTTTGCTTGTTTTTTCCATTTTTCTTTTTTTTTATTTGTTTGTTTTTAATAATGCAACTTTATGCATTTCCTTTTGTCCCTAAAAAAGTAGGAGGCACTTCATTTATTATTTCATCCGAATCATCGTCATGGGTGTGCGTAACGAGATGCTTCGCGAGTTCTAACATTCCAAGAACTAAAACCTGATCTGGAGGAGAATCTATATGCAAATCGTTTGTTTTAATGTTAAACACAATATGGATGTGTACTTCGTTTTGTTCCGCCTCTTCTTGCAGTGTTAATTTTTTAGTCATGTTACGTTAGTGTTTCACTCTGTTTGATTGTCCATGCAGATAACTTTGCTAAACTCTCTTTGATTGTGTTTACAATCGCAATTGCTGCCTCACTCTTGACTTCAGGAAGACATATCTCTTCCACGAATACGGCAAACTCTACGAGCTTGTTTTTATCTGGTAATAGTGCATGAGCGCGGGCTTCTGTAGCTTTCTTAGCTGTCTCCGCTGCAATACGAGCATCCTCTGCGCGTTTCTCGGCATCAACCTTGTCTTGGGCTGCTTTTGCATCAGCAATTACCTTATCTGCAGCAGCTTTTTCCAAACGAGCAATATCAGCGAGTCTTTTGTTCTCTGCAATCAAGAGCGCCTCTTGTTTTTCAATTTCTGCTTTCTTTTGAGCTTCTTCCACAGCTTTAGCAGACGCTACTCGTTTTTCTTCCTCTATTTCAAGGATTCTTTTCTGCTTGTCGATAGCTTCCTGTTGTAGACGTAGTTCTTCTGCTTGTTTGGTTAGTCTTGCGGCTTCCGCTTCTTGCTCCGTTTTAATTTTAGCTACGCGCTCTGCCTCGATTCTTGCGGATTCTTGTTCCTGTTGAATCCTTATCTTAGATTTTTCGTGAATTATTTCGGCTTTAAGGGAGAGAATATTAAACTGAATATCGTCACTTAACTTCACATCAAGCGCATCAATAGAAAGTTTTTCCTCTCCTTCTTGTAAGACAAAAGTTGCACCGTCAAAAACCATTCCGAATCCAAGTAGGATTGTAGTCCTTTCCTGCATACGAGTCTTCATGTGATTCTCGCGCTCTGCTACCTGACGAGCTTTTTCTCCATCAATTATTTCACGTTGCGCTTTTAAATACGTTTCTACTGATTCAATTTGTTCAGAGACTTCTTTTTCTTTAGCAATCCAAGCGCGTTGTTCTGCTATTGCGGATTCACGTCCTTTTTTGCAAATCTTTTCTGCAAGAACCCGGGTATTACGACATAACGTTTGAGCGTTCTTAACTTTCTCGTAGCCTTCCTTATCCTCGAGTCCGTTTACAGTCAGTTTCTTGTACTCCGCAAGCTCACGCAACACTTGGTCGGTAATGTTTGCTTTGGTAAGCTCTTGAGTAATGTTATCGTGATTTACAATAACTAATTCAGGAGATTCCTCGGTTACTTCCGCTTTCTTTTTAGAAACTCTCGTCTTTTTTAAATTTTCTACCTCGCCTGTTTGGGAGAGGAAATCATTATTTTCCAGCATTGAATTTATTTATTAAATCGTTTATAATCTTTTTGTTGCTTACGGGCGTGCGATGTATAATAGCAAAGAAATCGAACACCGTCATTTCTGTAAAAGGAATGTCATCTGCGAATACCCTTCCCTCAATTGGTAGTTTGCACTCTATGTGTTCATGTACTACATGTAATTCAGAAGTTGGGATTAACCATTGAGATGTTTTTTCGTTCCTTTTGTACGCGTCCTTCCAATTCGGATTATGTTCCCATTTGTATAATCGTCGAGATGCGTCAGAAGGCTTGTAATCCATTGAAGTAAATTCAATAAAAACCGCGTCTCCTTTTGACACTTCTGAATCGAACAATCCTATTACTTTATCATTCCCTCCGTCGTGGTAATGGGCGTGCTTACAACAAAAATATGCAGCAGGAACTCCAAGTCCTTTGAACACCGGTTCGTGGTATACCCGCAAATCAGCTATTAATTTTTTACGTTCTTCTTTGTCCATTATTCCCCGTTCGTTTTAGGTGCTGTTAAGGTAGCCGCAAATCCCGGCTTATAACGGGGACTCGCTGCACAAAACAATTCATCTTTACCTGCAATGTTCAACATCGCTACTAAACCCTCATAAGCCCCCTGCTCGTCTGAAGTAGATACTATAAACAAAGCATGGTGCTTATTAGTTCGAGAATTAAACTTTAACTCCTTCGCTAAGATTGTTCCGTCGCTTTTGATGTAGGATTTTATCTCTCCTGTTCCCGGTTCCGCTACGTCGCGTGTGAAGGAGATTGTGTCTCCAACTTTTATATCTTTTGTTTCGCTCGGTTCCCCAAGCATTTCGCAAACTTCTGCGCGTTTCTCAGATGAATACTCTGTTCTACAAAGATTGCATTCCCATTTGGTTATTTGTTTTGGCATATTTTATTGTGTTTGTTGGTTAAATAAATTATTCGGCTCAAGTTTTTTAATTGTTGCTTCCTGTGTATTTGGGTGAGGTGCTTGCAATCGTTTAATGTTTGATGCGCTCATCGCAGGAGGTTCTATTTCCGTTATATCCATTGTTGCTCCATGTGCCTGCATAAAGGTAAGTCTTGTGTCCCCGTTTCTACACTTAAGGTAATGCGCTGCGAGGATTTCATCATTATCAATTATAAAACCATTGCTTCCGTAGTAACGTATATTCTTTAAGCTCGGACGGTTTAAAATTATACAGATGTCCGCTGCTTGATATAAACTATCAGAAGCGAATATGTCCGAACTGGTGGGGTAATTACCCTGTTTCCGATCTTCATTGCGTTCAGGACGTTCTATATCACGATTAAGTTGACTTAACACTATGAAAATGATTGGGTACTTATTTTTTAAGTAAGTAAACATCTTGCTCATACTTGTTATCATCTCCTCTTCAGTTCTATCAAAAGAATCTCTCTTGAATAAACGAGTATGGTCGATTCCTATGAGGGTATTGGTATATCCAGCTTCTGTTTTGTGCAGTTCCATATATTCCTCCACAATGTCCTTAAACTCTAACGTGGTTATCGCTTCCTCAACGGTGTCTATGGTAAAGGATTTATCCAGTACGCGCTTATTAGCGTGGGCATAGCACTGTTTCAGAATATTTATGTCTACGGGTTCCTCTGCACTACATAGAGTTTTATACGATACCTGAGTAACCGAAGATAATTCCCTTATTACATTGGTTCTTGCTAACATTTCCAACTGTATGTCCAATACCTTAAACTTCTCCCCCGGATTAAATTCCTTTGCTCTGTTGAAGATTATGTCTTTGAGGGTACTTTTATACGATGAGGGGCGTCCTGCAATTACTATTGTTGTAGACCACTCAATTCCCGACACCCCTGCATCGTTCATCTTACTGAACGGAGTTTGAAAACTCTTAATCTCACCCCGCATTCTGCCTCGTAAATATGTTAAAGCATTTCCGTACGCTTCTTTTTTATCCTTCCACTTATAGGTTTTGGTGTTACTTTCCATACTTCTATCCCGTTTTTAGGGGAGACAATTCCACAACCAAGTGTGGAGACCTTGGTGTGGCACTGTCAATATAAATTTTTGTTTTTAAACTTCCGACTGCTAAAATATTAATTTAATTTACTCACAAATTAATGTGGTGGTAAAAGATATTAACAAAATCACTTTCCTCGCACAATCTTTATAACAAACCGCGCCGAGTCAAACAATATTTCTATCATTACATATTTCAAGAGCGTTATCTCAACGATAAACTTGTCTATCGTTACGAAACACAATATTCCCAATAAGAACCTAAGAACAAAGAACTGTAACATTCTTGCATTCAGGATAGGTGCGTCCGGATCAGTCTTCTTGTCCAACTCTTTTTTCAAATTAATCCATGTGTTTCTAATCATCCTTTTCATTTTTTTAGTCTTAGTCTTACGAAGTTAGGACTTTTTGGTTTCGTTTTTCAATAAGTTATTCAACGTATAGTATATCACAGCTAAGTGGGGATGTTTCTTCCTGTACTTCGCCTGATGTTTTTTACGTGCCTGTGGATTATTCTTTCTCCACTCCGCAGCTCTCTTTGTTGCTTCTTTCTTATTTTTCTTTCGATATTTTTTCTGATAGGATTGCTGATACGCAACCAAATCGAATTTTACTTTTTTCATATATTTAGTTTTAATTCTTCGCCACAGATAGCATAATAAAAATTCTGCAACTGATGTACAAAGTCAAAATTGATTAATAATTCTGAATTGATATGGTAAAAATTAGTTTCATCGCTCATCCACAATTTAAACCCTTCGAAATCCCAATAGTCTCCTTTGTCGTTGTGCTTCTCAAATCCGAGTCTTAAGAGATAATCTTCTGTCAACGGTATGGGTTCATACATTGGCTTATCATCGTACGAATAAATCAAGCCTTCCATCTTGGGAGTTTCGCCTGAAAATCTTTTTTCTTGTTCAGCCAAAGCGACTATTCCTCCTGCCATTATTTCTGTAACTCCATCGGAGTTTAGTCCTAATCTTGGGTGGGAAAACGGCGTACCTTGTACATAATTTCCAATTCTTAAATCCGAACTTTTCATACGATTTTTTCTTTAAAATGGTTACTAATTTTATCACCTAAATCGCCTGCTTTCACCCTTTCACAATATTCCGCGCAATCAGATTCCCAACTACGGTCTTGCATCATTTTTCTCAGGAAGTACTTTAATCTCCGGGTGTACTTAAAGTTTTCTAATTCCTGCTCTACAACGTACAATCTCGCCGCCTGCATGATGGTTTCCCATTCATACATTGGATAGTTCTTCCTGAACCAAAGTAATCCTGATGCAGTTTCTGACAGGTTACATCTGAGCCTCTTTCCACTACCGCCTTTTATATCAGGAAATATGTCTGTAATTTCTCTAACCCGTTCTTCTGGTATTTCTATCGCGTTCTTCTTCTGCTTTACAAAAAGCAACTCTACCTCAGATAGTAGTGCTAATCCTTTTTCTGATACGGTGTATTCATTATCACAGTTCAACCATCCGGCATTATACAGCCCTGCTAATTTTATTTTGTGGATGTATATAAATGTTTCTTTAGCGTCAAACTCTTTTGTTACGTGGTATATTAACTCAAACTCTTCTCCTGTAAGTGCGTGTTTGTTTAACACATTATACATCGTCGATAGTCCTGAGTATCGCTTCGTTGACTTCTTTTTTGATTCTTTCAAATGTGTCTTTTTCTCGTCCATCGTGTTTAATTAATTGTTTAATTTTCCCCAATGCGTATCCCACACTTTGTGGGCTTTGTTTTATATACGCGGATACCAAATGTCTTTTATGCCCCATATCCAACGCAATTTTGTAGTAACACCATCGACACATCAGAACGTAGTCGTCGTGATAACTTGTGGCTATTCCGTCTGAGTAGAACTGGGTACTCAACGTATTTAAAATTGTGTTTGATGCTTCTGCTAATATTGTTAAGGGAATAAGTTTAGGTTGATTAAAATTAAATTTAATGGTAGGCATTACACCAAATTTATATTTAAACCTATACTTAAATCTTTCCGCAAAAGCTGCCGCTTCTCGTTCTCTTTCGTCATCTGATTCTTCCATGCTTCCAACACGTTAAATGTAAAAATACTCACAGCACGCCTCGATAGGAATAGCTCCCTCATCATACAGGTCTTTCCAAAAACGAGCACTTATTCCTTCCAAGTATCCTGATGAGTACCCGTTCTTTAGGAAGATGCGTTCTATTTCACTCATCCATTGTTCATGCGTTAATCGAGGTTTTCGTAACGATTTCACAAAAAGTATTGCTCCCAGTATAAAAGCTACTATAAGTAGTCCCCAGACGATGATTTTAATTTCCATATAATTCTGTATTTAGTTCGTTTTCTACGTAATGCTTCTTTATTTTTTCTGCTTTCTCACTTTCCGGTTCTTTGCAAAGAATAGTGATATGCTTAAAAACTTGCTTCATGCGAATGCTATAATCTGCAGCGATTTCATCCATTTCATTTCTATGTGCCCGTGCTTGCAGGATAATTATAATCATCGCGAGTGTGCAACAAACCAATCCTGTAATTATCGCCATCATTTGTCACAGCGTTTTTGAAATCTGTAATCTTGCATTGTAATCGGATGTATGCTATCATGCGGATAATATGCAGAAGCTACAATCTCCTTATCTTTTATCATGCAGAAATTTCCCCAGATAGGAAGCAGAACTTCTTTATGTAAGCGCAAATATTCTTCAGGAGGAACAACGAGTACAGATTCTCCCGTAGGGGTATGCACCTCAGTTACTATATCTCCAAAACATATTGGAGCGGTTATTCTTTGTTTTTCCATAATTCAAAATTAATTAATTTTTTTATATATTTGCTGAAAGTTACTAAGTCAATTATGTAATGCTTCATTTAGCTTCCGAGATCCTCTCCAAAGTCCATCGTAAAACACTCATCCTCGGTGTTATTGAAACTTGCATTATTCTCGGGTTAATTGCTGTTCTTATTTTCCGTTCTCCTGCACCTGAAATTAAAACGGTTGATAACGAGAAGCAGTATCGTGATAGCATCACGGTAATTATGAAGAAGTATAATGCTATCGAACAGGATAAGATTGTTCTTCGCCGTCAAAATGATTCATTACAAAATGTCAAGACAAATATTCAAATTATTTATCAATATAAAATAAAATACATTGAAAAAGCTAATACTAACAGTCTCGATTCTATCATTCGCGGCGCTTGGTAAGTCTCAGGACACCACTCGTTGTTATGGTAAGACAGAACTCCGCAAAATAGCAAAAACTGCTATACAGAAACAGGAGTGTGATTCTTTGCTTAAAATAACCAATAGACAACTCAAAGTAAAGATGGAGTTGCTTGCGGACGACGACGCCCAGTTAATTTTGCTAAAGCAAGTTGTTTCAAAGAACGAGGGCATTATCGCAAACAAACAAACTCAACTTGATGAAACAACAAAACTATTAAAACGGGAAGTACGTCGTAAGAAGGTTTGGAAATTTGTCAGCAGTTCTTCTATGGTTATTCTCGGAGCTGTGATAGTGGTGCTGGCTCTGCGTTAATCGCAAAATTATTCCATTCCTCATCAGTAAGTAACCCAGCCGCACCGAAAGTTTGAAATAAAAACCTTCGTATAATAGTCGCTTTAATTCCATTTTGCGGAATACAGGCAAAACGAAATAAAGCTTTTTGTTACCGGCAACTGCTACATTCGTTTTCATATTGAGCTTTTCGTTTCAATTTTTAAAAGGTTTTACAATATCCATTCAATAGTTGGTTTGCCTTTGTATTCCTTATCCCATACATACCAAGCGTATGCAATCATTCCGCTATTTTTCATCTTCACTCCTCCTTTGTAAAGCGATACTCTTTTGCTAAATTGATAAACCGTTTTCAATGAATATTCTGTATCTTGAAACATCGTATATCTGTTTTCGCTTTCCAGCCACACAGTTTTTAAGAACATAGCAATCTTTTTGTTGCTTAATTTTTTTGCGTGTAATACAAAGTCCAACGCTAATTTGTAAGGCGGATTTGTAATTATGTTATCAGCAACAAAATCGCTTTGCAAAAAATCCATTTCAGTTCCATATCCTCTATTTATTAAATCGGTGCTATGAACTTCAAACCCTTTGTTCTTAAAAACTTCACTAATTGCACCATCTCCACAGGCACATTCCCAAATGTTCCCGATAAATGTTTCCCGCTTTAAAAGTTCTTCTACTGCATAAGCAGGTGTCGGATAAAAGTCATCAACTTCTCTATCTCCGTTATTTCTACTTGAACCTACTATTGATAATGCTTTATTCTTATACATATATTTATACGTTTGTACATTTATTTATTAACAGTTTGTAGCCCCCAATACATAGATTAATCCTATAATTGTTACCATGTTATTTTTGTTTTACCCTTTGCTTCGAGGGCGTTATTAATATCTGAAAACATCCCAGAATTGTAGGGTTCAGGAAAGTTTTTTTGTGGATGTACGTACTTTAATGTAATGTGATTTTTTAAATCGTCCGCTCGTCCCCACACTTCTTCCCCCACGAAAGCACAAATGCAATCCGGTTTATCATGCTTTATGATGTCAAAGAGTTGATTGAACAAGGGCTTCCACAGTTCGATATGAGCGTCCTTTTGGTCTACAAGGGTAGAAAGAGCGCTCGGAACCATAAGTATCCCCTGCTGTGCCCACCGTTCCAAATTAGGGCTACCTGCATATTTAGGATTAGTCTCTTTGAGTTCTGCAAACATGTTTATCAACGGGTTATTCGCCCTTCCTGTAATTGATTGCGAAAACGCTATGCCGTTATATTTCCCCAAGTGAGGTGAAAGTTCGTTCGTGTATATCAAAACATTCATCTTCTCATAGGGACAGCACTCGAAAGCTCGGAACAGCAACTTCAACGAAGGTACTATCCTGTACCCTAACCCATAATCATTCAGGAGAGTTTGTAGCACCTTCTCGAAGGACTCTCCGTTGAGGTATAAACGGAATTTGTCATACCAGCCGGATTCTCGCAAACGAGAAAACAAGTATGCTTTGATTTCTGTTGTTGTGGGAACTACTATCTCGCTCATACTTTCATATCGTATTTAATAAAAAGTCCTACTCCATATCCGAACCAAAGCACTACGCTGTAAAGATTACCTGTTACACATATCTCAGTGAGGGTGATAATTGTTAAGGCGATAAGCCAGTGATTTATTTTTTCCATTTATTTTATTTTTTATACATTTGTATTTATGAATCCAGAAACCTCAAACCAACAAACAGTTGAAACAATACCTATTGACGCTCTTATTAGTGTTTCCATTTCAGGAGGCTTTTATAGTCGTTTGCAGCAGTTGCTTCTTTGGTATTCTCAAACCAAACCCATTGACGAGTTCGGAAAAGCACTTGCAGAACTTAAAGCAGGAGAGCCGGCTGATGTTTTTCAATATCATTTGGAGACTCTGCTTGTCATAATTTATGAAATCGAGAAAAATGCAAAGGAGCAATCAAAACTCAAATACGTAGACATGCCTGAGCAACCTATTACTCCGGTACAGCAGTAGTCGTTTCCTGCCCTCAACGCAGATTTGAACCACATCCCTCCCCAACCTCACACAGGGTCTTGAAAAACGATTGCAAGCGCTGTAAAGACATATCTGCCAGTGATTCCAGTTCTCCATTTACGATATAGTTCCCATGACGCTTTACCACCTTCTTCATTTCGTCCTCAGAATTTCCTATGTCGTTTGCTAAAGTGCGGAGGGCTGCATGTATTTTTGCAATCATATCCAATCTGCCAGATTCTTCGGAGGCGGTGTACATCATTTGCACACTTTGCCCCTCAGCAAGCTCCGATTGGAACTTCTCGAACCGTGCCTTCTCCTTCGGGTTGCGAAAAGAAAGAACCCCTTTTCTGACAACCAAATTTGCAGATAAAATTTGTGGTTTTTTCTCACTCATAATACTACAGTTTCTTTACGTACTTTTCTTCCTGCTTCTTCATAACACCGCAAGTGGAACATTCCACGCTCCTTGTTTATTCCTCCAAATTCACTTACATGTATTGGTAGATTACAATAACCACACAGAACTTTTTTATCCGGTTCTGCGTGTTCAATCGCGGTTAGTTCCGGGAAACTCTTTATCATTGTTTTATTCATCATTTGTCTCTGTGTTTAAATCCTACTCTACAATTTCCGTTGCTTTTAATGTCGGCAATCCTTTCAACCACAAACAGGTTCTTTTTTTAAACGGGTCACTAAATTGAAGTTAAATATCCAATGATGATCCTTTAGATCTTTTCAGCCTTTCGGACTCAATCTGAAGGTCTTTAAAGTAAAAAAATCCTTCTTCCCTAATTTGGTTATCTGTCTTCCATGCCTCGGTTTGAAACCCAATAAGACGTACAGGTTTTGATTTATCCCCTTCGTAGTGGTCAAATATCAACTCAGCGACGTCGCCGGTTCTACGGACTTCTTTGTAGAAGAAATCTGTCATCGTAAGCTCTTTTTTATTCTCCATCTTCTAATTGTTTTATTTTAAATTGTTTTTTAAATCTCTATCCTCCACCACAACCATCCTATTGTAACTGTATAGTAGGATTCCCAACTGTATTCAAAGGTTTTCCGAGCCTCCTCCGTCAGCGGATTAATATATTTTGTTATCATTAATAAAGGCAAAATATTGAACCTCTTTTCTTTTGGACTGATTTCCATTTTCTTATTTTAAGTTTATTTTTAATTAGAACTCCAAAAAGTTTGGTACCCAAATACTCTCAGATAGGGCGTTCCAAAATTATTTACATCCTTCAAAATTTCAAAAGTTCCATAGTTAATAGACGAATTAAAAATCCAATTATCTAATTCAATCCCTTGAAATTTTTCTGTATCACATCCGACTGCTATTTTTGCCGTTATGAAGTGTTTGTGATCATCCACTAAGTCTAATATGTCATTAAGATGTTTCATTATCTTTTGTATTCCGCGCAGTAAGTAGTAGCGCACAGTTTGAACAATACGAACAATATCCTGAGTCCCATGTCGTGCTCTCCGGGTTGTGGGTTGTACTTCCATGCTTGAAACCATTCTCCGGGACGTAGCGTAAATCCTACACTGAATGTAAAATTGAAGTGGTCAAGTCGTGCGATAATTTTTTTCATGAAGTAAAGATAATAATTATTTTACAACTGCGTGAATGGTTCCGGTCTGCTTCTCATGTATTCGGTAGTAGCATAATATCTCCGCGGTAATAAACATTTTGCATCCCGCTTCAGATGCTTTTTGCCAGAGCTGTTTGTCCTCGAAACCAAGAGAATCCGTGTTGTAGTACTTATGAGTCTCCCAAAAGTTTTTTGTAATTGCTGTCGCGGAATGGCAAATAACGTTATGATCATTCCTGAGTTCAGTATGTATATCTCGGTCTGAAAACTTCATATCCCTGATGATAACATCCGTATTACCTTGCTCTTCGATGTGGGCGAAGTCACAGCTTACCAAATCATATCCTCTGCTTATAGCATCTAGTTGTACTTGAAAACGATGATGGTTGTAGAAATCGTCTGCGTTTGTCACCATCACAACATCGCATCCGTGCGCAAAGGCAACATCAAGGATGTAATTCATGGCGAAAATATGATTCTCCATCGGTTGATGGATGTATTCAGATCCCTCGTATATTCGTTCAGGAGTGTCACCGTAGCACAGCTCAAATACGCGGAAATCCTGATGTGTTTGATTCCGAATACTTGCAACACATTCTAATATCCACCTTTCCTTGAAGATGGAGTATATGTTTTTGTGAAAAATCACAACTCCTGTTTTAAGCATATCTCCAAAAGTATTTATGTGAAGTTTTACTTTTCCCCTTTAAACAATTAACAATGGATGAGTGATAAACCCCCATCTCTCGCGCTGCCTCTGTTCCGGAGGAGAATACAGTCTCCCTTCCCTCTGAGTCTGTTCTAATTACTGGTTTTTTCTTTGTACTTGCTATCCCCTTCTTGAAGCATCCTGAATTTGGTTTTGCTAATCCGATTCTAAAACTGTGTTTTTGGTTTTCAGAACGAGTATTCCATTCTAACTTCGAAACTCTATTGTCGGTTTTAATACCTTTTTTATGATTAACATCTATTTTATTCTCAGGATTAGGAATAAAGGTCTGCGCTACAAGGCGGTGTACCAAATGTAAGGATTTTTGTCCTTTCTCAGTAGTTAGTTGGTTTTGGACATATCCTGTATCTTGATTTACCCAGCTTGCTTTTATTTTTTCTTTTAGAGGATATTTTACCAATCTTCCGCATCTATGAGGTCTATCTGTAATTCTAAAAAGAGCTTTGACTCTTCCAAAAGAACTTATTTGGTATACGTCTTCGTATCCTGCAATATCTCGCCATTCTTCTGTGACAAGGGTTCCATCAATCTCTTCCACAATATTCTCTAACGAAAAATTCAAATGATGATTCATAATACATAAATAAGGAGTCCCTACGACAGATGGCTTATTATCCAACTCTTTGGGAGTGAATACACCTGTTTTCGGGACGTTTATATCTTTTGGATTCAAGAGTTGAATAATAAGCATTACAAATATACAGATTGTTTTCATATCCCTGCTTTTTCTTTAAGAATGTTCATTTATAAAAGTTTTATTGCGTTGTTTCTATTGTGTTCAAATTCTGATCTAATTGCTCCCTCTGGATGAAGGTACTGCCCCCCATAACTATTTATCTTGTTATCCTCGCTGAGACGCTCCGCATACATCTTATATCGAGCAACTTTGTAATCAGGGGACAGATTGTTATAGTGAAGCATTCGATACGTGTTGCTACTGTATCGTACTTCGCCAACCGGACGACACATGTGAGCACCGACGTTGTAATTAATTTCTTGTATAACTGATTTTTTAAACAGTAACGTCTTATCATAAAATCTGTAATCAGCGCGGATACCGCGGTCTATTCCTGCAATATTCAAATCATCATTTAGATTTATCATATTATATCCCTCAGCTTTTATCACAGTGGTAAACATGTTGTCCTCTGCACGTAGTTGTTCTTCTGTTATCTCCAAAAGTTCGTCTGCATCACAAACAATCACCCAAGAAGTTTCTGCGGATTTCCAGCAGTTATCCTTAATGCGTAAATACATCATATCAGAAATCTGATTGTTTGTATCGAATGGTACAATAGTGCATCCAGACTCTTCAGCAATGGTCTTGGTATTATCAGTAGAATGATTATCATATATGACAAACTTCGCGGCAGGAAATCTATCTCTGTACCATTTTAGAGCAAAGGGGAGTAGGACGGACTCGTTAAAACAGATTATATAGATGGTGATTTCCATTTATTTACGAATTAAAATTAAGCGGTCATCGGCTTGATCAGTTGGAGGATAAAATGCTATTGCAGTGTATGGGAGCCCCAAGCTATCAAAATGCTCCTTGAATCCGGGCATAACGTCCTCTACAACGAGTATTCCTCCTGAAACCATCTTAGGGTACACCTTGCGTACAAAAGCAAGCTGAGAGGCTACGTCATGCGGTCCGTCGTCGATTGCTATATGAAGTGGGGGAAGCTCCCGATTACTGCTATAAAAATCTTCTATAATTACTTGTGCTCTATTTAAAGGGACAGAGCCTTCATAAGTAGTGTTGTCTACTCCTATGATTTCAGCGTTCACAAAATATTCTTCCATCAGGCGTAATGAACCAAGTTTATATACGCCTACCTCAAGTATTCTTATAGGTTCTTTCTCCCACTTTGCGAATAGTTCACTGTAGATGGGTAAATAAGAATGGTGGGTTTTTTTGTCAGTACAAAAATAATAAAACCCTTTCGAGTCGTAAAGCTCCTCTATTGTCATATTTTTATTGTTTTTTATTTTACGTTTATTTTTACCCAACTTTCCGGAATAACGTCTTTCGTGTCATAACTTTCTTGATTTAACCACTTTTCTGGAACAATAACTATTTTATCCATATTAGCGTTTAACCACGCTCCCCACCAACTAAATGTTGAATTGCAGATGATGTTGTGAGTACATTGGGTCTGCAAGTATAAGTCTTCTACGTTGGAATTTCCGTTTATAAATATAAAATTCTCCCCCTTTAGGTTTTGTTCTGCCCATAAACTGTCGTCAGAAAACACCAAGAACAAATCAACCTTAGTCCGACTATTCATTTCCTGAATTGCATTTTGATAATACGGTAAGCCACAAACGTCGTGAAGCTGGCTTCCTATGTAGTCGCCTCTACGTACATGGATAGAACAGGTGATTGTATTAGGATTGAGTATTTCCCCGTACTTAGACTTCATACTATTCTGAATGCTGTCGTTAAACGTAAGTAACTCTCTTATTTTATCTTCACAGTGTTTGAAATAGGATTCTGATTGAAAGTACCCGAATAATTTAACATCCTCTATGAATGGAATTTCTTCGTAAGCAAAACTTTTTTCTCCATAGTTTTCTTTTATGTGTCCGTCACAGGACTTTCTACCGCCTTTGAAGCAGTCTGCATATTCCCACGGAGCTATACCATAATCTACACCGTGTTTTGTAGCATACCCCACAGCAGCGCAAAGTTGAAATAAGTTATTTCCCAATCTGCCTATAAAATCACTGATTACCATAGTTACATTTTTAATTTGTTTTAATCCAAAAACCGTCCCCCCAACTATTCCCGGTCCAGTAGATCTCTACTCTTTGTAATCCGTATTGAAGTAAAAACTCATCAAGTTCTTCTACTCTTGCACATCCTACATACACTTCGTCCTTATTTACTTCCAAGTATGCGTATTTTACTTTGTGCAAATTGTCCTTCATACCTTTTAGTGCAAGAAGCTCGCACCCTTGAAGGTCTATAACTAAAAAATCGTAATCATTTATATCAATATTGTTTTCTGCAATAAGTGTATCAAGTTTTTTTGTTATGCAAGTTATTTTTTCGGACACTACAACTTGCGGATAAAACTCTTTGTGCAAACCTAATTCCAACATAGAAGAACTCTCTCCGTTATTGTCCGTCACATTGAACTCTACAACTTGTCCATCCGTATCCGATACGCACTCATTAAACGCTCTTGCCTCTATACAAGAAGATATGTTGAATACTAATTGTGCAAAAACATTTGGTATGGCTTCTATCCAAATGGAACGTTGTACTCCATTCTTGTAGTATTCACCGGCTTCCTGTCCGGTATTAGCCCCAACGTGTAAAATCCCAGTAGGGTGAATGTTGTAGGTATCTATAAGTGTTTTAAAGGGTATTAGCATGGCGCATTAATTAATAAAGAAACCATACTCTTGTCCTCTGTAAAAAAATTAATTTCACAATTAAATCCATCTAAATATTTACTAAATAAATTCCATAAAGTATAAGGAGAGTACCAGCAGTAATGGTCTGGATGTACTCTTTCTGTAAAAATCATACCATTATAAGATGAAAGGTGAGATACTGAAAAATTAGGAACAAGTATAAACAAAGTTTTAAATTTTATTCTGAATAAGTTTTCTATAAATATGCCCGGATTCTTTATATGCTCAATAACATTTGGAACTAAAATAGTGTCGTATTCGTTTCCAGACATTATTACCTCTTCTATGGAGTTGAAATAGATGCCACCATAACACTCTTTTAATTGTGTTAGCCCTTCTATATCGCATCCATGTAATTCAGAGGATGAATCTATTAGTTTAAGATGTAAACTTCCTTCTTTTGAAAATAAAGGATAATCTGAGCAACCAACATGCAGTACTTTTTTGTTGATGCATAATTTCTCGCAATAATCCCAGCTATGTTCAAGAATGTTTCCTACGAAAAGACTTTGAGTGAAAAAATCTCCGCAACTAACTTCACAAATTGTATTTCCCATCAGTTATTTTATCGTTTCGTCTATAATAATTTTTTCCTCGCCAATCCTATCAAAATACACAGAGTTGTTTTCCGATATAACTTTTCCGCAAAATTTGTCTACCAAAGGAAAGTTGGGAGATTTTGTCCAATCCACATAATATCTTGATAGTGCGGGTCTATTGATGCCTGTAATTTTAGTGCCGCTATTTTTTAAATACCTTCCAAGTATTAATTCTTGAGCCAATGATAAATCTTTTTCAATCCTTTCATCATATATTTCAAGTGCATCATACATTTGATTTAAAAACTCTGTACAGCAATTGTACATAATATCTTGGCTGCCATAAAATAAACTATCTGTTGCATAAGGAAATTTATTTTCAAATAAATGGTAGTTTATATAAAGTGTATCTAAAGCAATTTGTTTTAATAAGTTAAATTTATTAAACCACCCTATATCCGGTCTAACTCTTACTATGATGTCATACTCGAAATTATTGTTGGCTGCATAATTAACTATTGTTTCGCAGCATTTTTTTACTTTAAGGTATTGGTCTGTTGTAGTTAAAGCTATATGTTTATCCCATTTATCACGATTTATTTTTTTATAGACCTTATTGATTTTTAAACAATTATTTTCATAAAGTTCTTCCAATTCTTTTTTATAGTAGTCATCTGTAAACTTAATACTTTTTACATTTTTAGAAAATACTTTATTTACAATTTCTTCCTCCTCAACTATTGGGACTCGCGGAACAAGAGATTCTTTGTTTAGGTAAAGAAAAACATCCGCATCATTTGGCTCTATGACATTTTTGTATACACTAGGAGCGGCTAACCACATTTGCCTGCACTCTCCACTCATAAGTAACGCAATCTTCATACTCTTACGCCAAAGAAACCTCTATCCCTTTAGGGTAGAGGAGGAATTGGCGTTCTTCCTGTTTTAAATTGTTAGTAAATAATTTTGCAGTTTCAAATATATGAACTATCTTTGCATTATGAAATTGACATTGCAGATAAAACTTTTGCCAACACAAGAGCAATTTACCTTTCTCAAAGATACATTGATAGAGGCGAATACTGCTTGTAATGAAATTTCTGATATTGCTTTTACAAAGAAACTTTACAATCAATTTAAACTCCATCACGAAACTTATCATAGGATAAAAAACAGTTTTAATCTTTCTGCTCAAATGGTTGTCCGTTGCATTTCTAAAGTAACTGATTCCTATAAACTTGACAAGAAAGTTAAAAGAGAATTTCGTCCGCTTGGTGCAATTACTTATGACAGTAGAATTTTGACTTACAATAAAGATATTATTTCCATGTGGACAGTTGGAGGTCGTTTGAAAATTCCATTTGTCTGCCATAATCAAAAATACATTCCTTACATAAAAGGTGAAGCGGATTTGGTATTTAAGAAAGGAAAGTTTTACCTTTTCCAAACTGTTGAAGTTCCCGAAGAAGAAATTAAAGATGTTGAAAGTTTTATCGGTTGTGATTTTGGACTTACCGATATTGTTGTTACTTCTGATGGTAAAAAACATTCGGCTGAATGGCTTAATACATATAGAGAAAAAAGACAAAGGGTGCGTAGTTCCCTTCAAAGCAAAGGCACAAAGAACGCAAAGCGTGTTCTTAAACGGCTTAGTGGCAAAGAGAAAACTACGAGTACAATTATCAATCACACAATTAGTAAATCTATTGTAAAGAGTGCGAAAGAACAAGGTAAGGGAATTTCCATCGAGGATTTGACAAACATTCGTTTTACTTCTAAACGAAGAAACAAAAAGTTTAGAACAAAACTTGGTAAATGGAATTTCTCTCAACTGCGTTCTTTTCTTACTTACAAAAGTTTGCTCAATGGTGTGCCTTTGGTGGTTATTCCACCCGCCTATACAAGTCAGACGTGTAATACCTGTTACCATATTGGTAAGCGTACTAACAAAGTGTTTAAATGTGAATATTGCGGAAGTGTATCTGATGCAGATTTTAATGCTGCAAAGAACATTTCTGCATGGGGAGTTTCTGTAAATACTCCTGAAAGTTCGACTATGTTTTGCTCGTTGCATAATTTAGTTAGTTCTAAAGCACCTACCCTTTAGGGTAGTGTGTAATTTACTTAACGGAGCGTAAAACCCCTTCGCCTTTAGGCAAGGGGATGTAAGCGACCCAGTTGTTACGCTTACATTTTGGTTACTATTATTTTTAACTGAATGCAAAACTTCCGAAATTAAATATTTTTTCTACTTTTTTAATTGAGTAAACTTTTTTTGAACCTTCAACTTTAACGTACTCACCTTTGTTTTGTACTCCTGATGCAACGTGTTTTTTACCATCAATCCAAATCAAATCTTTCGGTTGAATTTTGTATCGTTGCTTACGAATTGAAGGTTTAAATCCTTTTCTGTTTAATTGTATCGCACGATTATTTCTGCGTTTTTGTTTGATTTCTATTGGTAAAACACGTTCCTGAGTTGTTCCGCCTGCAATCACAAACGCATCGTTGAAATGTGTTTTTTCTAAACCTAATTTGTTTCTGTCAACATAAGTTTTGTAACCGAAAACAATTTCTACATTCGGAATATCTTTTTCAAATCTATGTTGAATGATATTCATAAAAGTTTCTGCTTTCAATCTTTTTGGTGCTGATAACTTCAATCCTTTTTTATGAAATTTAATATGGCATTTTTCGTGAAGCAATGCTAAGTTTGAAGCCCTGTTAGAACCACCTTCGCCATGCTCATCACAATGGTGAACGTGTGCTTTTTGTCCTTTCTCAATTTTTTTATTGCAATGCTGACAAGTTCCGTTTTCTCTTGCAAATAAATATGCTCTCACGTTTTGAAAACCATACACATCACCTTGCTGATAACCAACTCCTGAAATTTCAGCATCTAATATTTTTTGAATATCAAAATTTGCAACTTCAACTTTTACTTTTTTGATTGGTAAAAGTCCATCATACAATTTGAATAATCTCAAATGTGCCTGATATTTTCTTTCGGTTGACGGAGGAAGCCATCCTTCTTTTTTGTTTCCTCTGTTGTTAAATCTTGCTTCACGATACCATAATTTGTTCCTTCTTCCTCTGCGGTACATGGTTCTTTCACCTAATCTTTCCGATGTTTTGTTGTCAAGAACTAACGTTCCGCATACTAATTCTTTTGCTTCTGTAACAGCAGAAAAACCAACGTAATTAAAACCTGCATCCATTCCGAATGTTACATCCTGAACTTGATTTTCACACTTAAAATTCAGTTGAATGGTGTACGGATACGGTTTAAAAACTTTTGCTTTTCCACTATCAACTAATTTTCTTGCTTTTGCAGCAGAGCAAGACATCAGTTGGTTTCCCTCAATAGAAACTACGCACACTCTGACTTTAAGTCCACCTGTACGTTGGTGTAGATTCACTTCGGGGGTGTTAGGAAAGGTTTTTAAATTTGCAACACTAAGAGTTTCCTCTTTTTTTAATCGCAAATCACGGTCGCCACGAACTTGTGAAGCATTCGTAGGTGTGTATGTTTTTCTCTTTTCTAACTTCTGCATTTTTCTTTTTTTCAAAATTAAAATTTACCCCCTAATCAACCAATTACTCTCCCTCCTCACGGTGGAAGCCCGCACCTTTTAAGGTGGGGGTGATTGACATTCCCTTTATTAAAAAGTTTTCGCTCAAGACGCAGTACCCAAACACACGTTCAAGAGCGTGAGTCCTTCCTCCTGTATCTGATGGAGGTAATTCGTCCACTAATTTAAGAATATCTACGTTCTCAAAAACTTTTCTGAATATTTTACTTCTAACCCAAAACATCGTACCCGCACAGAAACCGAAATTTCCTGTATCGTAATTGTTCAAATGTAACAACTCCGTATAGAATTTGCATTCGGGTATTGGGTCTCCATGTGCTCTTCCGGGAAATCTATGCCACTCCTCAACTCCTATCATACCCACATTAGGCTCCTCAGCGAATATCTGTTCTATTTGCGGAGCTTTCTCCGGTGATACGATACTCCATAGCAAATTACGGAGTTCGTCAGTCTCACGTACCTTTTCTTCGGTACAGCTCCCTATTGCTTTTCCTTTGCTATGAAGAAAAATTATAAATTCCTCTTCCTGTCCAAACTCCAACCAAAAATTTAGAAGTCTGAGGTTTCCGCCCGGATCCATGCCGTTATTTGGAGATATTAGTACAAAGGCATCAGGAAAAACGTGTTGAATATCATACGAAAGATGTTCCGTATGTTTTGCAACTAAGTTCACATAAAGATTAAATTTGAAAGGAATCGCGTTCAATCTCTCCACGATTTCGTCGTAGAGGTGGGCATAAAATAGATGGAGGAATATTGCACAACTTTTATTCATTGCAAAGCGGTTATAATATCTTTTGGATACATTCTAGCATTCATTTGGATTTTAGGGAGTATAGACTTGTGTAGGTACCAGTCCTCAAATGCAGAATCAGGCTGTGTATCTGGCTGTACGGGAACAAGCACATCAGGGCAATATAAAACATAATCTCCGTTTTTTAATAAGATTTCTCGTTGCTCATTCCTGTATATATTTCCAAGGTGATACTCATCGTGTTCAATTGTAATTATTGTAAAAATGTATTTATCTAAAGGGAGTTTCTTTAAAACTTGTGTACTTAACGCATCAATATCTAAGGAAAGGTAATCAATAACTTTTGGAGCAGCGAGTTCCCACAATAATTTAGGATAATCTATTTTAGTAGCATCTCCGTTTATGTATTCGCACTTTCTACCTTCAAAACTTTTATTGTGTTGGGAATCTATTTCGATACAAATACCGCTCCAATCAAGAGCTTCTAATGCATACGAATTATTAGCGCTGACAGCGTGGCAAGCCCCAATGTCAATAAAGAATCCATTACGTTTAAAGTTTAATATGTTTGCTACAAAACAGTCTTGGAGAGCGTGACTTTGGTAAGGTAAGTTCATGGGTTATTGTGTTATGGTTGCGGGGTCTACCCAGTTTTGATCGATATTATAAAGTTCGAGCAGTTCTTTTGCGTATGTAGATTTGAAAAAAAGTATTGACCCGTGACGTGTTACTTTAATGTGATATTGTTCTTCTTCGGATAAATTATTTATATCCATATACCATGGACGATGACGTACTGTATACGGTTCCGGAGACCTGTGACTGCGAAAGAAGTAAAAATTGTCAAGAAACGAAGTCGGAACGGGAGTTCCTTCAGGTCTCCACATACCTGCAATATTTTGACATCTTTCTTTTGAGTATATCGCAAACGTAGTATCAACAGGAATAGAATAAAATCCGTATTCATCTTGATTACTCCAATTATTCTTCTCCGCATCTTTGTAACGATTTGCGTAAGGATTGTTGGGAAGGTCCGATAGACGAATGCTCAAACCGCACTTTAAAATCCCCCCTGTCCTTTGTAGGTGCGTAGTAAGCACTTCGCAAAAATCTGTGGGTACCCCAGTGTAATCTAAATCTGAATCTGCAACTGCATAAAATTCGCCTACACCATCAAGTAGTCCCGGTATTTCCCAGATAAACCTGTTGAAAGTTTCAAGTTCCACACCCTCGGTTGTCACTACGCGGTAAGGACATTCGTTGTACCAGTCAAGAAGGGGTTTATACGTCGAACCATTATCAACTATAACGACCGTGTGATTGCAGTCTGTGAAGAATTTTGCAGCACCTACAACGGACCTTAACCAATTAAAATTCATAATGAAAATCGTCATAAGCTCATATAGTAGTTAAGAGTTTGATTCATCTGTTCCATCTTTCTGTTGAAAATACTTTGTTCAGTGTATGCCCAATTAGAGCCGTTGCGTACATGCAGTGCGTAATCTTCTAATATCTGCAAGCAATCCCCATCGTAATAGCCATTTCTTGCTTCAGGGGGTAGTACGTCCATATTCCCTTGCTCCTCGCAAATATTTACGAGGGATAATCCTTTTACTTTGAGTGTAGGGCGCTGCTTCCAATAATGCCAAAAATTACCTCCGCTGTCGCAATCAAAACCATCTATGTTCATTCCTCGGAAATCTATAGTTTCTTTATCGGACAGAGTGTTATTAAAAATAATAAAACCCGGGTGTAGGTACTTGATTTCGCTTCCCCTTCCCTGAGCAACGCCTGTAATATCATAACTCAAATCAATAGATAGTTCGCGAATCAAAAAAATATCGTGGTCGATAAATATGTTTATGTCGTTACTTGGGGTTACAAACTTCTGCCACACGTCATTTAGTGCAGCCTGATGTCCCCACCCACCACTTCGAGGGTCTCTTGCTTCAGGAATATAATGCTGTATTCCGAGTTGTTCCGCACGCAAACGAATCGCTTCCTGTTCGTGGGGTTTATCAAAAGAATTATTCACACAGATAATTCGGTGTTCGGCTTTTAAAAACCTTTTAAAGGTCGTCACTTGCTTCTCGAGGAAATCAGGGGTATTAAATTGGAAAGTGTAAATATTTATCATAATACAGATAACAAAGTTTCAATGCGATTCAAATATGTGTGACGGTCTCGGACAAAAGTAATTAAAGCGGTAAGCTCCTCCTTATAGGTAGGGGACTTCATTTTTTCTTCCATTAATCCAAAAAGCTCGTACTCGTGCTCAGAATATATAATTTTACGGTTAAATAACTCATAAACCCTTTTAGAATTGGTTATTCCAAACTGTCCATAGCTGATATTTTTGAAAATACGGCAAGGGATATACGATTTACCTTTCTGCCACTCTCCTACAATCGCAGGAGCCATATACGATTCTGCAATTTTTTGCTGATTCTCCTCCATGCTGAGGTTATTTGCATGTTGAAAATCTATTCCGTTATCCCGACAAGCGTTTATGAAAGCGTTTATTTGATGTCGATTTCCAAATTGTCCGTCCCCGATGGTTCCCACCCAAAAACTTACATTGGTTTTTTCTGTAGTTGGGTTTACGTTAATTTCCTCCGGAAGCAAATCTGTAGCCCATGGCATATAAAGAATCCTGCCTATATCATCATAATAGATACACGGTTCAATTAATTTTGCATCTGCGTAGCCCAAAACATCATCGGTATAAACTTGGAGTTTTAAGTAATTGACGTTCTCCGCGTGGATTTTCTCCCACATCGCTTCATCGTAACAGTTGTGTAGGATGTAGGAATTTCCTGCGATGATGGGCATATTTTTGCACGTTTGTCCTTCTGTAATAAACAAGCAATCTTTAAACTCGTACGTTACTTGGTCTTTTACGAAATTAGTTAGCTTTGAATTTGGTTCAAAATCGCTGTCACCTAACCAGTAAGTATCATATCCCAAATGTTTGAATGCGCAATAGAAGGCTTGATGTATATATCCGTGAGTATGGTCGTGCAAAAAATGACCCCAAATTATTACGTGTTTGAATTTCATAGTTTATTGTTTAGTTGCGAAAGTAATCATGGTTTTTCGTAAGTGCAATTATTCTTGGAGTTAAATGTGCAATACCCCACGCCTCTCGTTGATGAGGTTCTGGTACAGAGCAGTATTCAGGGGTAAGTTCGTTTAGTTTCCAGTCAGGATAATCTATTCCCATAGCGAAATTAACAAACCAATTAAATGCTGTTTCATCATGATATTCTGGAATATGCTTGTCCCTTATGTCTATATCGAGATTGTCCGCTAACCGAGCGCACATGGTTAAATAATGGTCTCTGCGTCCTCCTTGGGTTCCCCCACAGTAGTAATGCTTGCGATTTTCCGGAAGCAGGTATGCGAGGGATAGGGAATCGGTTGATTCGCTTCCCCAACCATTATTCGTATAAAATCCGGGATGTCGAACTGCGATAATATCTCCTATAAGAATATTGTCTTCAACTGGTGCTACAATTTCTGTATCAACATCAAGATAAAAAATCCAATCTCCTTTAATTTCCTGTGCATGATCAGTGAACACTCGGTATCTAAGCATTGATGCTTCAGGAAAACGATAAGGGGAGATAAGATGTTGTTCGATCCGCACCCGATTATCCCCTATTAATTCCTGCAATTCATCTGTAAAGAGGTGTACTGTAATTTGGTGTGAAGAAAAGAAGTTCTTTATCACTCCGTTCAGCAGGGGTTGAACAAATTCTTTGTAGCGGTTCGTACTGATAATCAATAAATTTATCACATCAATTCTTTTAGTGCTTTGTTATACCTATCTTGTATAAGATTTTTGTAGTCCGTCTCCCGATTCTCCACATCGCTCCAACCCGGTCTTTGGACGCAAAGCATAGGGAAACTAACATACGTCTTACCACGGGGCTGTATGACACGATGCAGGAGAAGATCTATTGCTTCGGGTTCCGTAATCCCAGCAGACACAATACGTCTCATTTCCTGTAACACAAGTTTCCAACCTTGTTTACTGTATGCGAGAGCGTGTGTGGACATTATTCCGGTACTCCCTAAAAGATAATCACAGTTGTCAACAGGATAAAGTGTTGTGAATACGTTTCCTCCGAGATAGAATAAATCCCAGTCAAGTGCTTTTAATTCCTTGACTTGCGCAGCGAGATACTCGCCATAATTTTCCTGCGAAAACTGCACATCGTCTTCAAAAATTAGAATGTTGTTCCAGTCTTCTTTTTCTGCACGTTCAAATAATCCAAGAAGGGTTAACCAAAGTCCTACGGAACCAATTTCATGTCTTATTGCAGGAATTACTACATAAGAGGCATTAAGGGTTTTTAATTCCTCCTCTGCGTTACGGAGTCGTTCTGTGCGTTCTGGAAGATTAATTAAACAGATTCGATCGAAATAGTTGTACCACATACCTCCTACGATTGCTTTAGTGGTTTTTGAGATAACGCAAACGTAACGGCACGTTCAACGAAACACTGTATCGAAACTCCGTACTTTTTTTTATTAGCACGAACCTGTTCAACAAGCTCTTTATTGATTTTTATTGAGACGATGGGGTAAGAGTACACTTTCTTTTTGGATTTCATGGGACAAATCTACCACTTTTTACCACTTATAAAACCTTTGTTAATAATTTTTTCTTTTAGCCAGCTTACCTCTCATTCGTAGTCTGCTATAACAATTCCTGCACATCTTTTTTACAATACTATTAGATTCTTTTCCACATACTATGCAAAAAGCAATCAACGGTTTTTTGTTGTTGTATTTTATAATTCCGGAGTCGTTATTACCCATTTTCATAGTTGATTCCGTGTTATTTTAGTTATGCTCTCATTGCGTTTTCATAATGTATAGTCATTTCTTTTAAAGCCGCTTCTAATTCTTGGATGCGGAGTTTATCTTTATCCTGAATTTCACAAAGTATTTTACCCTGATATTCTAATTCTGCTATTGTTTCTGCAAGCCTTTCGATGGTATCGTCTTTCTTTTTTGTAGCCATCTCCATTAGCTTTAGGCTTATTTCCCTCGTAGTAGTTACGTTGTGTTTTTGCATCCACTCTATTGGTTCGTTTGCATATTCGTTGTAAATTTCTTCTGCTGTCATTGGTTTTATGTTTTTAATAGTTATAATTTAGCCAGCAAAATTTCTCTAACAGAAATTAGCTTGGTGTAATCGGGGTTGCTTATGGTGTCGTATGCTTTCGGGCAAACTTGAATAGCGAGGTTTACGGCTATTAAGGCGCATTTAGCTTGCCATACCAAAGTAATTTTAGAACATTCTTGCATCAACTCCTCTGCTATTTCAGTAATATATCTATCTTCATCTGACAAACCAAGAGTAGATTGTTGGGGGAAATCTTGAGTGTCCAACCACTGTGAAAAAGTAAGTGTGTTTTCTGCAACTATATTTACATCACGAACATATTCGTCATATTTAGCTACAAGCTGTTTTATTTCTTCTCTTTCCATTTTATTTATTGTTTGGTTAAAAATTCTTTGTTTGAGATTAGTTTGTACCGCGCTCTCAACCCCTCGTTATATTTTGTGTGTGCTCCAATATTATATGAATACCCATCGTTTTGAATGCAAAGCATTGGATATGTAGCATACGCAACACAATTCCCAAATTCAGGAGCACTTAACCAATAATCAAGGTTGTAATTCTCATCTGCATTTAAAAAAGTATCATAAAAGTTTTGATTTATTAGATAAAAATGAAGTCCTGATAACTTTCCTTCTAATTTTGCAATCTGGTCTGTAATTGAAACAGGATTCGCGTCATAAAATCCTCCCAAAAATAAATTCCAATCATCCGGAAGTTGTCTGCTTAGGTTCAGGAATGTACTGTACGCGCCCTGACACAAAAAGTTTAAATCGTCCTCTGCAATCAATACGGAGCCGTTTCCTACATCTTTGGCGGTCTGGACTATCTTCTTGTGAGAACGAACGATGCCTCGAATGGGGTGCTTTTGAATCATCTCTGCTTCTATGAGGTTGTAATGCTTAATCTCCTGAGATTTCATCTGGTGCAGTATATTGTTGTATCGCCCGTTGTCTTTAAAATTATGGATTATGTTTGGTATCATGGAGTCCGTTCCAAATTATCAATTATCGCATCTGCAAGACTTACTACGTACTCAGCAAGATGTTCCGGTGTTGTAGTGATATGTATGTTTTGATTCGCTAAAATCTTTAATGTCATATCGGTGCGGAGTGCTTTGCGTTCGTCAGGAACTTTTACTAATTGCAGGTGATTTAGGATTGTTTGTTCCTCAACCCTGTTCGCACAAGCAATTAATTTTGCATTCAGATACTTCTCTAACTTATCAGGAAGCTCCGAGACAAATTGTTTGGGACAGCGACGGATATACTCCACAAGTTGTTCTATCGTCATTTCCGTATTGAATTTATCACTCATAGTTCTTTTGTTTTTTCTCGTTCAATTTCTTTTGTACTCATTATGCAATACCCCTTCTCCAACCCAAATTGAGGTTGGTCTTTCAGGATATATGTGATTTGTTCGGTCAGCACTCTGCCGGTTCTTACGAAATCATCATGTTGGACATCGCCCTCTTCCTGTATCAGGAAATCTCCTACTTTGTAGTTTCTGTCGTTTTTGCGTAGTTCCCAATCTTTCTTCCCGTCCCATTTCATTTGAAAGAACTCAGACCAGCATTTTACTTTGTGAAATTTTTGTTCTACTGCTTTCATATTTTATATTTATTATTTTAAAAATCCCAGTTACTCCTTTAATTTAAAGGTATAACCCTCTTTAGTCTGTTTGGATTTCCCTAAGCATACACTTCTGACTGAGCTATGATCCAAACCAAACTCACTTCCTGCCAGACTCATAGATTCAAACTCTTTTATAAAAATTTCATTCTTAAAAGCTAACACAGGAATAGAGGCATAATTTTCCTTACCTGAACGTTTGCCCTTTTGGCTGGGAACTAATCCCAAAGAGAAAGCGTGCCGCACATTATCCCCCAAAGACAACCACTCCAAGTTGGTAAAATGATTGTTCTTTTTATTCCCGTCTTTATGGTTTATTGTGGGTAAACTTAAAGGATTAGGAATAAAATATATTCCCACCAAACGATGCACATACAACATAGTCCGAATCCTGTTTATTTGGACGTATAGCTGTAAGTACCCCTTTCCGTTATCTTGTGGATTAGAAAAACGTTCGTTTACAAAAGAAGCCGTTGTTTTTCTTTGTTTTCTTTTTATTCTCCCAAAATTGCTAATCTGATAAAGCTTGTTTAATTCTTCAATGTCTTTCCAAACCTCTTCTTGATTTTCCATTTTAAAACTACCCACCGCAAGCAAAGGTTCGTCCGTCGTCCTGATTAGGAAAGCAGGCAATGCAGGCGATGGGATTATTTTAAGTAATTTCATTTTGACGGTACGAACAGTACAAATGTAGTAATTATTTTGATAAACGCAATTTACTAAACCCATGTTCAATCGCAAATTTTGGGTGGTCGGTTATATAAGAATGACAAAATCTGCAAATCGCAAGCCATTCACTTGAGTCACACAACAAATTTCCTGAACGAGAAATCATGTGGTGCACATCACAGGAATGTATCTGACATCCTTCCAATTTTGCTTGACACATCGGGTGCGTATCCAAAAACACTTTCCTGAGAGCAGAGTAAGCAACGTTTTCCTTAGCTCTCTTGGTAGAGAATTTTGGGATTGGAGTTGAAGTACGTTTTAGCGCCTGCCTTTTAATTGTTGGTTTACCTTCCATTTTAAAGTAACAGTTTTTGCAATAACGCAATCGTACTCCGTCTCCATCTGTAACATTAGCCCAAATGTATTGTAATTTTCCATTACAATCTTTTCCATCACACGTCTTTTTCTTCGCAATCATGCAGCTATATTAAATTCTTTTGCAGGTAATATGTTGTCTGCAACTAATCTGCGAATTAATGCTTCTCTCGATACATACAGTGGCGCTCTTGTTGTCATCCGCGCATCCTTCAAAGGAAACATCAAAAAAGCCAAACCCGAGCCTCTTGCGTTCGGGAACAGCTTTCCAAATAACGTACTGATAGTATTTGTAATCATCGTCTGCTTTAATTCATTGATGATTTGTTTTGTTTTTCCATAGCAATACATTATGGTTTTCCTGTCCGTCGCGGACATACGAGCTACTTCCTGCGTTGTAAATGCTTGAAATCCTTTTAAAGCAACGTTAAATAACTTTCGTTGATAAGGACTAAGTTCCTGATTGGTTTGCTTGCTGTACTTGCCAGCGAATAAATGAGAAGCATTACTTAATGCTCCGCTAAAAATAATTTTGTTTTCTTCCATGACTTCCGATTTCAAAGTTAATATTGTTTTGTGAAAAGTAGTAAAATGTTAATAAATTTTCCAGCCGCACCGAAAGTTTGTAAAAACAAACCTTCGTTATAACAGTCAATTTTAAGACAGTTTTTAAATACAGAAAAACCGTCTTAAATTTTTATGTTATATCCTACGCCTCATACTCGCGGAGTACTATCTCCTCAATTTCTGCGAAGTCCTCAGTAGTTAAATCCTCGCTTACATCCGTTCCTGTATCAGCAAGAAATACTTTCTCTATCCAAAAGGATGGTGGTGTACCATCGCTTAGTCCCGGGTCTCCGTTACTTTGCGTACGTCTTTCAGGCTCTCCTTTATCGAAAGTCCCGTGTACTGCGTAATTTTCTCCCTTAAATTCAATCTCTATTATTTCCATGTTGTTTTTGTTTTAATTTATCCTCCGAAGAGGGCGGGACTTTCCCCGCAGTCAGCGTGGACTTGATTAAATACCTCTTGGGAAGCATTTCCGATTATTCGCCTATTCTCGGAGTCCTATTGTTTGTTTTTAATTTGCTATAAAGGTAAAAAATATTTTTGAAAGTAGTAAAAAGCAGGTTGTTAGTCTGCATATCGCCAACGAAATCCTCCTGCACGAGGACGACCTCCTGATGCAGCTCTGCTGATTTTAGTTTTCGTTATGTTATTGTCTTTAGCTGCGGCAGTTATAGAAACGTATTCCTTAATCAGATTGTATTGTTCATCGAGTTTTTGTACCTTTCTCCACTTAGAAGGGCTGCTCCATCCCCGCTTTGTGCCTCCCTTTTTTAACCCAATGTCATACGCATGTTGGTTGTTCTCAGCATAAGTTACCCACTCTAAATTGTCAAAAGAATTATTTAACTTGTTTCCGTCTTTGTGATTAATGCAGCATTTGTTTTCCGGGTTTGGCATAAAAAGACGAGCCATAGTGAGATGAACCCTTAAACAAGTTGTTTTATTATTTTTCCAAATATTGAACCCCCAATATCCACAATTGTTAATACTAAGAACCAAAAGTTTTCCATTTTTCTTGTGAAACTTGAATGTCTTGACCCTCCCTTTATTGCTTATCCAATAGTCCTCTTCGGTGTTAGGGATAGGTTTCCATATTTCCCCTTTAAGGCTTTTAATTCTTGGATACTTAGGACCCCCGTACCCTTCCCTACGACAGTCTATGCACTTAGCATATTCGAAGTAAAATTCAGATGTTGGTTTGGTCTTAAGACAGGTGTTACATTTTTTCGTTTTCATAACTAAAAGTACCTACCGCACATATCAAGGACGTCCAGTTGAACCGAAGGCTCTAAGGCAAGATACATGGGTAGGATTCTTTTAAATATTGTCATACTGAACGTCAATACAAAGATAGTAATTTATTCCCAAGGAACAAATTTTGGATAAAGTGACCATAACTCAAAATAACAACTCCAGTCTACAATTTTGGTGATAGGATTTACAAACTCAGTATCCTTCATCTGCCCTGTCCTACACTTGTTCACAGCTTGAACTATCTTGTCTATTGTGGACGGTTTGTAAAGGGGACGTATCTTTAATTGAAAGTGTTTTCTTAAAGCGTTCTCTTCTTCTGTGCTTAATTCTGTGTTCATACTTTTGCTTGTTTGTATTTTTTCTTTTCAACTTCATTCAGGAAATCTGATATGAGTGTGTGCATCTGTCCATGTGGATGTGCGCTGGCAAAATAGTCCTCCGCTTTTGTAAGCAATTCTATTGCGTCTTCAAGCTCAATTTCTGTTGTGGTTTTCATCTTTTTAAATCCTGTCCTCTGCACAGTAAATCAGCTCCTAATGCTTTCTCAGCTTCGTTAGGAGTGTAAGTTTTTAATAATGTTGTTTTATCTGTATCATACAGTTCATAAGCCTTCACAATAGGAGTTGTTAATCTTTCTGTCCAAAGTGTTTTCATATACCCGCGTTTCCACGTCTTGCTGCGCTTTGATGTTCGATACGATACGGCGTTAAATGGTTTCATGTGTAGTTAATTTTAAGTGTGTAGATAGTTGAGGGGTGAGATAGTATACAGCAGACGCAACACTAAGTCACGCCTGCTTACATACCCGATGCGATAACCCTATCAACGCATCAATCTTTTTTGGTTTATATTAAAATTATTTCATTCATAGAGGTCTTTTTTGTTTTCAAACCTATAAAACATTTCTTTAAAAACTTCCGCGCCTTCTTTTGTGTACGCAGCGTCGTTCCAATAGGAAAAAAAGTACCACGCCAAATTTTTTGTAAAAATTATAGGCTCGTTTTTTTGGTTTTTAACTTTTACTTCTTTTTTCTGTTTTTTCATTTATCAATTGGATAAATTTTATGTATATAACCCCTAAATTCGTGGACTAAATCACTATATAAGTCGTATTTTTTAGCATAATCGAAATCTGTTTCTTTTTTTTTGATGAGCATTAAATCAAAATTAATTTTAAACCAGTTAATACATTCTAACGCGTGTTTTTCTTTTTCTCTTTTTGTTAAATTTTTCATTTTGCGAGGTTTTTAGCAGGTTAATTAAGAAACCTATCTTTCTTTTCCCCGCAAGTAAATCTCCTACTGCAACAGCAGGAGATGTACTCAGGTTTGGTAAATGATTTTAGCGCTTTCATGGTTAAAGGTATAAATCGTCGCTTTCAAAATAAGTAGCAGAATCATATTTAGACTGCGCAGTATAATACACCCCGGATCCTTCATAAACAAGAAGTGACTCACAAGCAGGGCGGAAATTAGATTCTTTCTCATCGTTATCAAGAAGGTCTGCACAAGCATCTATTTTGATACAGTTGAACTCTTTATTTTCTTTCAGGAGTTTGCGTGCTTTCTTGATGGCTGCCATCATCTGTGTATTAATCTTAATCTTGATAAATTCCGGATTTTCGTAGCAATCCTCGTTGGATTTATACACGACATCTGCGGTAATGGTTTTTGTTTTCATTGTTTTGCGTTATTAGCGATTTCGTTTCCTTTTTCATCAAACAACTCTCTGGTAGCATTACCTTCGTTCTCTTCAACAGACATCCTTTCAGAAGATTCGTATAGTGTTTCCACCCAAATATCTTCCGGACATTCATTTTCGTCTTTGAGAAACTCTTTTGCTTTTGCAAGAGCTTCTTTTTTGGTTTTAGCTTCGATACTGAAATGGGTGCGCTCCCAAATCGTGATTTTGTTATCTAAAAAATACTTATATGTTTTCATATCTTTGGGTTTTTATGTTCAGGAAACTCGGGTACTCCAGCTGCTTCCAATAATTCTACATCATTAGGGTCAATATGTTTTGCTAAGGATTGTAGCTCTGCTAACTCTCCGTAACTGATACGTTCTGCGCGGAGTTCTCTCCTGAGATACTCCAATCGTTTTTTAATGTTTTTCATGTGTGATAGTATTAGTTGCCCCACCCGCACCAAATAGGTTGTGCAGGCGGGGGAATGGTTAGTTATTTCTTAAATTCTTTGTCAAGCGAGCGATATTGAATAGCCTCTGCGATATGAACCACATCAACGAATTTTGAGTCATCCATCTTACCGATAGTAGCGGCAATGTTGATGATTATCTGCACCTCATAAGGTTGTAATGCAAAACGCTCATACGCTGTGTTCAGGAGACTTATTGATGCCTCGCTAAGGTTGATTTCAATATCCGGACAACGCTCTTTAAACGCAGCAATACGCTTGTCCACATCCTCAATAGTTTCACACTTTGAATTTAGAAGTTGTTTGAGCTGCGGTTTAACAATCTCCTGAAGTATATCCGCATCCGCATATTCCAAAGTAACTACTTCTCCAAAATGTTTGTTAAGCAAACTCATTTGTTTTGCATCAACTGCTGTATCTTCATCTGCGGTACTTATGAGTTTTAATTTGTGGTCTCCACACATACAGATTTCGTATGCGCGGAACAGGTTCTCATTACCTGCAAAAATATCTACGGTTGTTTCTTTCATGGATGGGTTTTGTAATCCCACCTACCAATTACTGATAGGTGGGATATGATGTATTATTTCTTTATGATTTCTTTTCCTACGTTGATTACTTCTTCTCTGTAATTTTCAGAACCTTTTAGCTGACTATGCAACCAAATTGCTTCAACCATATCAATGTCTTTTTTGATATGCATCCCGAATAATTTATGCAACGTTTTGTTTTCAGGAAATAGTTGTTTGATTTCCTTAAACGTACTTCCGCAACCTATTGAATCAAAAGCATAATCGGCATTACGAAAAGTAAAACCGCCAGAGAATAAAGAAATATCCGCAAGGTCTTCAAGTGAAGCATTACGAAGATTATTTCTCGCTTCTTTTTTGCTTAATCCTTGTTCGTTTACATAATAATCCATCCACATTTCGGTTCCTTGCTTACGTAACTCTTTTTCTTTTGTAGGCATTACTTCATTTGTACCAAAAGATACATAACCGCTCTTGCATGATACGGTAACTATTAATACAGAGGTGTCTTTTCGTACAACAAGTTTTTTATCAGGAAGTTCTTTGTAAGAGTCGAGCAGTGCTTGTTCTTTTAAAGCCTTATTGATATACGCGGCAACAAACTCCTCATTTTTCTCAATCCAAGCCGTTATGTCTTCAGGTGTGTCTTTGAACATTACCTTATTGAAATTGTAGCTTTGCGAGAAATCATCCAGAGATATAAAGGAACGCTTAAAGCTGTCCCAAAAGTACATGATAACACCACCTACCTCAAATTTGAGATTACCGCCGGTGTTACCTTCAATATGTTTTATTTTCATAGGTTTTAATTTTTAATTATTCAATAAATACGTTACCAACTTCACTCTCAAATACATTTTTCTCGACAAAAGCACGTGCAATATCCTGCAACTTATCAGATACTCTTTCAAGCTCTTCATCCTTTGTTCCTAAGTAGCAATCAAAGAATCCGGAACCATGTCTGTTGCGAGACAACCAAAACTCATGTCCTAATTGAAACTCCGTTTGGTCTCCAAAATGTGCTTCGTATGGTCCAAGAAATCGCACTGCTTTATTCAGGAAATCTCCGATGTCGCGCACCGCAGCATAATATTGTTCTCCAAAACCAAAGTCATCAGCGTCATATTTACTGTCTAATTCGGCTGTCCATAGTGCAGCATATAAGTAATGCTTTACTATTTCATTAATGTTTAGTTCTCTCATTGTAGTATTGTTAAGTTATAACCAATAGATTCTAATTCCTGTGCAAGAGATTTGTATTGTTCAGGAGTCGCGGGTTCACACTCCATAAAATATTCTATGCATGCCGTTGTGTGTTGTCCTACGTGTGCGTAAGCCATAAATAACTGACGCAATTCATCTTTGGTTTTACCGAAGTGTTTGTATCCGTTATCAGGTAAATCTTTTAAGCGCTCTTCTGTCCATTCCGGTTCATTAGGAAAGAATGCCCAAACGGTGTGAGGTTCTTCTTTCTCCAATCTGAATTGAACTGTTGTTTTGTGTTTATCTTTTTCCATTGTCTTTGTGATGTTAAAGGAAAGCAAAGGCTTATTACCCCCTGCTTTCCCAAATTTAGTAAATTGCTGTTACATCATGTCATACTTGACACCTTTGTACTTTTCTTTGATGTCTTTATTCCACGGTAAGTTCAGGAATAATGGTATCCAATATGAACTGTAGAATGAGTGTCCGCAGCTTGTCATAAACAAAATCTGATTGAAGTCACCAAGTCCTTCTATAACACCTAAACCTGCGTCAATAGCTGCTTGAATAACATCTTCGCTTTCGGACCGTTTAAACTCAAAACATGTATTCCACATAGGATAATTATCCTGCTGACGTTGGTCGTTTACAGAATCATAATCAGGATGGTCTTCTACTTTAGAAAACTCCTTCTTCATTGCTTTGATGTACTTAGCATCATTGTAATGTCCGTTGTGGTCTGCGATGTCTTCGAAAGTAATTTCCTTCATGCGGATACACTCAAAAAGCTGCTGATTATTCTTCTCTGCAACAGCCTCAAGAACATCAACCTGAATAAAGTTGAATTGCTGTACCCACGGGTCTACTAATGCTTTCAGCTCATAGGCTAAAGCAAGATTATCTTTTTTAACTGCTGTTTTCATAATGATTGGTTTTTAATTCGTATGTATGTTACCCAATAGTCGTTGAGGTTTATTGCCTCGTCGTTGCATTGCTCCATAAAGTTGTCTAAGTCGTAAACAAGAGCATTTTTGCACCCGGAGGCATTAGCGAAGTGTTGATATGTGTCGTACATCTCGTCTTGAATGGCGTTCGCTTGCTTTTTCCTGTCGTTATTGTCAGTAGGAAGTAATACTATAAATGTTTTCATTGCTGGTGGGGTTTAATTGTTAATTGCTTCCTCGAGTTCTTCAAGAGAAGTTATTGGTTTACCGGCGGTGAACATATCCGAATCAGATAATTCTTCAATGTTTACACCTTCCTGAATATCATCATGTGTGTAATTTACATTGACAGAACCTTCTGCAACGTAATGTTTACCTCCGCGGCGGTCTTCTGCTACAAAAACTGTACAGGGAGTTTTGCTTCTCCCGTACGTTCCTTCTACTTCAAATAATTTCATGTGAGTGGGTTTAGTGTGAATAAATTTAGGGGTGAGAGTGGTTTGTATAAAGTAAATTGGAGCAGTTGTTAGCTGCTCCGATATTCTTTATTTTGATAATTTGACGGCTAATTCAATATATAGACCGTATTCTTCAATTTCCTCTATTGTATATTTAGCTTTTTTTCCAATTGTTTTAAACTCCTCTTGCCATTCTTTAATTGTTTTTTTGATACAACCAATTTGAATAGTCGTTTTTGAGGATATGTTGAAGAAATGGCGAGTTCCTTGGATTTGGATAGGTGATTTTTCCCAAGCATCTCCGTACACCTGAGCATTTCCGTACACCTGAGCATCTCCGTACACCTGAGCATTTCCGGACACCTGAGCATTTCCGTACACCCAAGCATTTCCGGACACTCGAGCATCTCCGTACACCTGAGCATCTCCGTACACCTGAGCATTTCCGTACACCTGAGCATCTCCGTACACCTGAGCATTTCCGGACACTCGAGCATCTCCGTACACCTGAGCATCTCCGTACACCTGAGCATTTCCGTACACCTGAGCATCTCCGTACACCTGAGCATTTCCGGACACCTGAGCATTTCCGTACACCTGAGCATCTCCGTACACCTGAGCATTTCCGGACACCCAAGCATTTCCGTACACCCAAGCATCTCCGGACACCTGAGCATTTCCGGACACCTGAGCATCTCCGTACACCTGAGCATCTCCGTACACCCAAGCATTTCCGGACACTCGAGCATCTCCGTTGGGGGTAATCTCAGATTCTATCCATCCACCTCTGTCGCCTTTCTTTCCCCAACGACAATCAACAGTTAATTCTAAGCGATAAAGCGTAATACCAAAGATATTTACTTTGGTTTCTGACGTTAATTTGAAATATTTCTCCATTTGTTGTTGGTTTAAATTTGCGATGAAATTAGTAATATTATTAATACTCCCCAACATCCATCAGTAGGACATTGGGGAGCTAACTATTTTAATCAATCCAAAAAGTATTGCAATCCAAGCATTTTTTTCCGCACGGATAATTGTTAATGTAAACAGTCTTGCGATGTCTACCATAATTCATATCACCCGGTGTACAACTTCAATCATCAATGTACCAATCCCACGCTGTTTCGTGTAATTTGTCTGCGCTTCCTGCTTTCATACATTCTTCAAGAAGCTCTGTTTTTTCATCCAAAGAATCGTTGTAATCTATATAATGCAGGGAAACTTTCTTTGGTATTAATTCTTTAATATCTTCCCAAGATGGGGCGCTTTGAGTTGTTTCAATATTTTCTTTCATTTTGTGACGGATTTTAAATATTGTTTAAACAATTTCTTTGCTTCTGCGAGGGTATAATCATAGTACACCATCTTCACTAATTGGTTATCGACTATCTCTGTAATCAGGAGAGAGCCGTTGTGCTGCTTCGTTACTGTCATTTTAATTGGTTGTCTATAATTTCGTGTAATACCTGAAAGGGAATTCCTGCGTTTGCGTTTTCTTTATTTCGAGCTATTTCTGTCTGCAACAACGCTTCTTTTAACAAACTAATCTGGTAGTCACTTAATTTTAATGTGTTCATGCTCTTTGTCTTTGGGGTTCTGATATTTGAACAGGAGATTCCTGTCCAGCGTGGGGTAATAATAATGTTTCCATGATGTGTGGTGTTTTTAGTACGTTGTATTCCTCGTCAGGAGCGTCCAGCGGGACACACGCACATCATCCCACGTTAGGACTACACTTGTCCACACATCTCAGGATGTAGTTGAGAAAGCTGGACTCGAACCAGACACGGTGATTATTTCAAGACTGTTACGTACGCTACAACCATTCCCACTCAGCAATTAGAGCGCGTCTTCCCTTTCGCCATTTCTCAAAACAAAAACTATTTGACTTGACGGACGTGGATGCCTCACCCGGTATTCAGGAAATTCTGCCTGAGTTCGCTCCCGGTATCTACATCGTAAATAGTTTTGCATCGACGGGCTTCACGGACGAATCCAATTACCGTAGTCGAATAATTATTGACAACCTACCTTTTTAGGGAACTTTCACCTGCCTCTGCCGAGGGTAGCTTGATTGTCAATTTCAATAAGTATTGGTAGCTGGGTACACACCGAAGCGCCCCATAACCTGCTTTACTACTGAAGTCCCGAAGGACAAGTATCAGGCACTACCAAGTTCAATAAGTTACAATGCGAACTCCTATTCTCAGTTACGGTGGCGTTACTGATTCGGTATTCCTGTTACTTTCATATCCACTCCAGATTTTGCAGGGAATTGTTCTACTTCATTGTAATATCTTCAAAGAACGCTAACAGTGTTTACAAAATAAAATTGTATGCTTTGCTCGTGGCGAGATAACTCTGTCTACTACAACCATCCTCAAATACTTGCGATAGATCCCCGAATGTCTTTTATTTGCACCATAACCAAGTACACCCATCATCAAGAAAAGTAGTATTATTGTTAATGCTCGAAGATTGTGTTTGTCCATAACTGCAAATTTAAGATTTTGTGATGAAACTAAAAAATGTTGGTTTTCAGGAAACGGAGATTAAGAAAATATTTCCATTATCATCAGCTTTGATAAAGTTAAAACTGTTTCAATATCTTTTGTATCTTAGATTCATCACTATTGTTAAATCCCCATTGTCCTTGTGGCTTTTCTTCAGTCCATTCCTCATCAAAACTAACTAAATCAAGGTTTACTAATTCATTAAATTGTTCTTCGGACACCTTTAGGATATTTCCTTCCGGGTATCCTATTATTTGTTTTTTCATGTGATGTGTTTTAGGGGGCTTTCTTTGGCAATTCAGTAAATCCAAGTTTCATCAATATCGATTATTTCTTCTATTTCACCTCCGTGCGCATCGACAGTTACTTTAGCTCTCAAACTAACAGGATGTTCATAAATTAGCTCAATCTTGTGTACGGTAACTGCGTAGGCAAAATGACCTTGCAGAGCATCAAGAAGTTGGGCGGCTATCTCTCGGGCGGTGTCTGCACAATTATCTTGCGCTATCCTGATAACTCCCATGTTTGGGTTATCTTGGGAGCTTACTAATAAATATTTCGTTTTCATATCTGTGGTGGTTTTGTATTCCTGTTTGCAGTCCCGGTAATGTATCTGCAGTTTGTCGGGAAATTCAGGAAAATGATTAATTATTGTGTAAAACGCAGGCACCTATTCCTGTACTAAGTAGTATCTCAAAGCCGGTGGATGCGAAGTATTCAAAATCTTCTTTGGTGTCGAATAGGGTTATTAGCATGGTTAAGGGATTATCATTAATTCAATGTGGGACATTTTAAATGTTTCAGTCCATTCTGCTTTACAGTTTTCGCATACCACATTTTGATAAATCAAGTCCATATTTCCGACTTCAGGACCACAAGCGCGGATACTATCATTCTTGCAAATAGGGCAATGATTGGGTCTTTTCAGATAGCTCTGAATTTGCTTTTTAGTAAGGGGTTTCATGGTTTAAGGTATTAGTGGGGTTAATCGTTTTCTTCTATTTCTTCTAAACGGTAATCGTTTTGTTCAGGAGTAATCTCATTATTTAGAATTTCCCACGCCTCCTCTTCTGAGGTTGCAACAACCGTGTGGGTTCCAGAACTGTTCTTACTTGCAAAAATATATGTTTGGGTTTTCATAATTTTAATGTGTTTTTAGGAAGCTGAGATTAAGGAAACATTTCCGTTATCATCAGCTCCGAATTTTTCTTTTGCAAAGGCTATTGCTTCTTCGCGTGTATCAAATGTGTCTATGTTAATCCACTCCTCGCTGTCTGCGTTTGGAATATCCACATAAAATCGCAGCTTAAATTCTTCTTCTTTCATATCTGTGGTGGTTTTGTATTTCTGTTGCGCACCTCGTTTATATATCTGTGATTTTATTAGGCATTCAGGAAATGATTATTGTTTTTTGGGTATTTTTCTATAATCCGCGGGATCAGTACTACCTTGGACTATTGGATTTTTCTTCCAAGCTGATTCAGGAGTTTTGTATCCGAGGCGTAAGTGTAAACCATATATTTCTGCCCAATTCTTAAAATCTTCAATATCAGCATAATTCTTTTGCAGTCTGCATTGCCATCCAGCTTTACCGGATTTACATTTTACTGTTCGCATATTCTTTAGGATTAGTTGTTTATTTTTTCCAAGTCGGACATTTTAAAACGATACCAAGCGTATCCATTAGCAACGTACCCAAACTCTTTAAACAGATAGACTGTTCCTAAAGGATGGATAAAATCGCGGGTTTCGCACTCTTCAAAGAAGAACTTATCCTGCTCGTTATCGTGTATCTGACGTTGTTGGTGCTTTATGCCGGCGATGTACTGCTCATCATATCGCAGACCGTCGTGTTCGGGATTCAGGAAAGTCTTTGGTTTCATGGTTTGGGGTATTAGTGTGGTTACAACCATAAAGGTCGATAATTTTCAGGAGATTCGTATATTATGGTGTATGGATACTCGGCGGCAGGAAGGTCTTTAAACCCGCGCTTAACTCCTCCCCAACCATGATTAGTATATTCATCATAAGGGTATTCTTTACCGGTTACGAGGGACTTATGGAATAGGGGCTTGAGTTTGTTCGGTGGTGTCCAGTCCATGATTTCTATGTGTTATAGGGGTTAATTTCAATGAACGCGGGCGGAGTACATACAACAATACATTCTCCTATCCGGGGGGCGGAGAAACAACCGTATCTTGGTACTCATGCTCATCATTTATACGCATAGTACAGAGAGATCTACAAATAACATTAAACTCGGGGATAGGACAGGTTAAGAGCTTCTTTTCTTTGATAATCGCGGGGGGAAGAAAAGGACTACAAGCAACACTTGCTTTCTTATCACAACAAAATATCCGTACTTTATTACCTTTCCTCATAAGGATATAATACGATGTCTTTCTTATAGGTCTCATAAATGTTGTTTAAGAATAGGTGTAAGTAATTGATTACAAATATATATTGTCTACATTGTATATCAAAATATTTATTTCGTAAAGAAGTGTATTAGAAAGAGGCAAACTCTGAAAATTTTTCAAGAAAGGGGGTATTTTGTTATTATTCAATGATTTATGGGCTGTTTTACCGCTATAATTCTACTTAACATAATGTAAAATTAACCTACTACAATTGAATAACGGTGCAAATATACACAATGTTTTCGTATAATGCAAGCATTTTCTGTTAGAATTGTAGAAATTTAACATTCTATTTAACATAATGTAGGGAATTAAGCAGCGGATAAGCTGTAATAGCGCCTGCGGCGGTGCATTTGAAATATTATAATCATCTATATTTCAGGAGATTGAGTTTAGTAAGGTGTGGTTCCCGCACCGTACGGAGACAATTAATTATTTGTGAGCAATAGTTTTTAAAAACCCCCACACCATTGCTGGTATGAGGGCTCTTGTTCCTTATCTTACTTCGCTTTTTCTATTGTCTCCTGCACTGGAACTTCTTGTTTGTCTTTCTTCCACATAAATACCGCAGTATCAATGCCGTATTGTGCTACCAATGATTTAAACATAACCATTTCTGTGTCGTCAACAACTACATCTTTACCATCGCTGGTCTTGCGTAGCTCTGCTTTCTTACCTGCAAAACGTGTACTGAAGAACAATGGTTCTTTCAGGATAGTGTCCTCGCGGTGGTTCTCGCCTTTGATAGCTTTGTATTCTAATAATTCTGCCGGTGTTCCTTTAACAATGTAACGGAATACGGTGGTCCCCTTTTTGCTAACGTATTTTGGGGCTGTTGGATGGATGATGATGTTCATGGGTTTGGGTTTTTAAGGGGTTTATTGTTAATAATTAAGGGTGAGCGTTGTTGTGTATTTGTATTTAATGCGCTATCTTTGACGCATGAATGATACTAATATCGAGGGTTTAAGAGCATTTGTGCTCGAAAGGCGTAAAGCCCTAAACTTAAGTCAAAAGCAGGTGGGTGAGGGCATTGCTGTGTCTCGCCGGACATATCAACGGAAAGAGGATACTATGGAGTTTACTCTTGTTGAGTTTGCGAAGTTAGCGAAGGTGCTTAAGTTTAGGATTCAGCTTTCGAATGTATTTACATTTGTATAGTTTGCGACACAAACCCCTACCTTTCAATCAAGATTGGTAGCGATTTGTCGCTTCCATCACAAATGGAATGTTAATCCCCCAATGATTTTACAAGAGGGCTAAGGATGAAACCAGCTATTCCTGCTATCTCCAAAGGAGCAGAGGATAGTGTAATGGCTAATACTATGCAAGCTGCTGACAGGATGAACCCCGCGATGCCTACGTGTTTTAATGTTGTTTTCATGTGTGATGA
>OBEQ010374478.1_pt1 | contig 48455 bp, 57 predicted proteins | sample 1670901 | NCBI WGS metagenome assembly OBEQ01 (sample SAMEA104232315, study PRJEB22302) | groundwater metagenome | biome: forest; feature: aquifer; material: groundwater | place: USA | collected 2011-08-07 | depth 5.4 m
CCCGATGAAATTCCTTGAAGTTTGGATAGAGGACGACTGCAGCGCCAATCAGCATAAGAAATGCACCGATAGTGTGGTGGCCTGAAAGTGAATCTTTCCTACCAAAACGAAAAAAGAGATACGTAAAAAGTATCTCTGTTGCCGCGAGGAGAGCGGCATTGCCCGCGCTCGTGTATTGAAGTCCAAAGAAAAATAAAAAGTAATAACAAATACCGCTGCAAAGAGTTGTCAAAAGAATATCTTTGTAGGCACCTCGCATACTCAGCTCGTGCCAGCTCCGTTTCACGCCCATCACCACCGCAAAAAAGAGTACAGAAAAAAGCGTGCTCCAGGCGAGTGCCACAATCGGTGGCACCGACGTTAGCGACAGGATCGTAATAATAGGAAATAAACTCCAGAGGATCGCGCCTGACAGAATATATATCTCTCCCTGTTGCTCTTTCGTTCGTTCCATATCGTCACTGGAGCTTTTTTTTAGCACACACCCCGCACACCCCGAAAAACTCCATTGAATGGCTGGTGAGCTTAGCAAACAAGGCGCTTTTTTTTATTACCTGCTTCATCGTGTCTTGCAGAAAACATGTCTCAAGTTCTTCAATTTTCCCGCACACCTTACAGATGATGTGGTGATGATCGTCGTTGTTGAGTTCGTAGTGTGCGTGCCCATGCTGAAAATCAACGTGACGGATAATCCCCTTTTCTTTCAGCTTTTCGAGGATACGATAGATAGTGACCTTATCTCGTTTTGGTTTCAATTTTTCTGCTATCTCTTGCGCCGTCAGCGGTTTCTTCGCCTGTTGCAGTAAAGAAACGATGGAAAGAATAGCCGGCGTTGCCTTGAACCCGGATTTTCGAACGAGCGAGATGATGTCGTGAGTATCCATTCTATTCATACGAATATTCCTCGCCAATACCCAGTGGATGAAACTCGATACCCGCGGGTTCGAGCGCTGTGCGGCACATACTGTACATTCGTTCAAGAAAAAAATCCTTGATAATTACATCGTGAATAGGGATCACAACACGGGGTTTCAATGCTAGTGCCCAATCAGTACCGTCTGCCAAGCGACTCCACGGACCGGCGACCGGCAATGCGAGAACATCGCAATGGTCAATTCCTTTGACGCTATATGAATCACCGGGAAGCAATACTTTTTCGTCGATAAAATATGCGAGATTGTGTGGACAGGGAATGGGCAAATGTTCGTGCGCTGCTTCAAGCGCTTTGATATGAAATCCCGCCACATCCGCGCTTTCCCCTGCTTGTATCGGCTGCCACGCCAGTCCTTCACTATCGAGGAGCGCACCGATTTCTGGATGCGTGATAATGGGTGCGTCGCGAAACGCAAGAATTCTTCTCAGGGCATCGGGATAAAAATGATCGGGGTGTGAATGAGTCAAAAGAATACCATCGACTGGCCCGATATCTTCGGGTATTATTTTCTCCTCAATAAAGCACAAAGTACCAGGATCGGCGAGGAGTCGCTTTCCATTCTTTTCAATAACAAGGCACGATTGAAGATATTTTTTGATGGTCATATATTACTTCCGTGATCGGAGATATTTTTCTATGTACTTTGCCATCATATCGACTTCGATATTGACACCAACGCCTTTTTTAAGTACGCCGAGGGTCGTGTGTAGAAGCGTATAGGGAATGAGCGCTACGGAAAACGATTGCTTGCCCGCATCGACTACGGTCAAACTGACACCATCGACGGCAACTGAACCTTTTGGAATCAAATATTTAGCAAGATTTTTTGACAATGAAAACGTAACACGCTTGCAATCGCCTTCTTTTTTTATACCCGCTACCCGCGCCACACCGTCGATATGCCCGCTTACGATATGACCGGAAATATCATCACCAACTTTCAGCGATGGTTCGATATTGACCTGTGTTCCCTTCTTCCATTCCGCCGATGTTGTTTTTGCAAGCGTCTCGGGCATATGAAAAACAGTAAACACGCGCGGCGTCTTTCTTAAAATTGTTGAACAAATACCGGCAACCAGTACGCTCTCACCTACTTTCCATGACCGTTTTATGGTGTGCGTGATTTCATATTCAATACCCCCGGATTTTTTTGTCGTCCGTGTGATTGTTCCACTATTTTTAATGATTCCGCTAAACATAATCAGCAAGACACGCTATTGCAATATCTTTCATTCGTTTCAATTTTTTATCATTCGTAATAAAAACTGTCGCGCCCCCTTTCATGGCGCATGCGATATGGAGCGCGTCGGCAAGAAGTATGCCATATTCGGCTCGGAGGACTGCCGCTGCTTTTGCAGCGGCATAATCAATATCGATAAAAGAAAAATGTGGGAGCGAACGGAACACATGCTCATACAAACTCACAATCTCTGCATTTTTCTGCTTCATTGGCAGGGTCAATATTTCGCTTATTGCGATACTTGACGCGATGCCATCGCTGCGGCCTTCATCGAAACGATCGATCACCTTCGCACAGAGGTGTGCATACTTTTGATGCTGCTCAAAAAGATAGATAAAAATACTCGTATCGAGCGCGAGCCGACGATGCGATGCCAGCAGTGCTTCAAATTTTTTTATGCTCGCCATTCTGATCTGAGACGCTTTAAATATGCCGCCGTATTCACGCCTCTCCACACTTCTTTTCCAAGTCCGGAGAGATAGGATGACCATTTTTTTGGTGTCGGAATCGCAAGGAGGAATGGACCCTTCTCACCTTCGAGTAGCTGCCAGGTAAGTTGCTGGTGAACACGCAACCGCGCAACATCACGAATACGCTGCGGGATAACGGTTTGGTATCTCGATGATAGGGTGCTTGTTTCAGTAAGATAATTTTTCATATTTTCTTATTTTATTTTTATTATCTTACTCTTATGCTGTGTTCTGTCAAGAAGCTGGTTGGGTAGGGTGTTAGGATAGCGTGGTAAAATACTCTTTCGCGATTGCGATATCCTTTTCAATCGCCGCGTGTAATTGCTCTGCGTCTTCAAACTTTTTATTCTCGCGCACAAACGCAACGAGCTGCACGGTGAGCTCTTGTCCATACAGCGTACCATCTTTTTCAAAGAGGTGCACTTCAAACCGTGGCGCTGTAACACCCGGTAACTCATAAGGAATGCCATAAAATACGACGCTTGGAATTGCTTCGTTGCTTTCCTGCACTGTTGTCAACGCGCAATAAATGCCTTGCAGAATAGTGAGCGGTTCGCGGGGCGTAAGATTTGCCGTCGGATACCCCGAACTGCGGGCTTTCGCAAACCCATCCCCTACAATACCCTTTACGATAAGTGAAACTGGCAGAAGTGCCATAGACAGAAAAAGCCCCTATTAAGAGCTTTTATAACATAAATCATACGCACCCTGTGCGGGTACCTTCATGATATTAGTATAGCTCATTTCTCGCCTTTTGCCAAGGGCGCTTGTACAAACTATTGACAACGACCTTCGAATTGATATACTTATAATAGAATCCACATTGAGAAGCACCTCCTACGGTCCCGTCCTTAGGCGGTGTTTTTCTTTATATATTCAAGTTTTCGCTGAAGATTATGAACAAAAACAATTCTCTCTTTTGCGGTACTTTTCAATAATGTTGAACATGTCTTATAATAGGGGCTAATTACTTTTTCCAATCCCCCCTTTTCGTACAAAAAATTCACAACTGAATAAAAATCCCCGTCGCTCGTTACCAGTACCGCTTTATCAAAATTTTTCTCGAAATAATCAATTGCGACCTGAAGAACCAGGTCAGCATCCACATTCCCCTTATGACTACCATCTTGATTTGGCAAAACTGGTTTAAATTTGAGTATATAACCACTTTTTTGTAGTGAACTATAGAGCTCCTGGTTCTGGGGAATAAAACCAATGAATAGATATGCGACCTTCACTGAGTACTTTTCTGATAAATAAACTCGAAATTTCTTGTAATCCAATTTCCAACCCAAGCTCTGGATACCAAGATTAAGATTTTGACTATCGATATATGCGTAATTTTTTGCCAAGCCAAACATAGAATACGGTAACCTTCTTATATATTTGCAGTATAGCACAAACCCTGACGCTCTGCCTCGTCGACATCAGTGAAGGATACGAAAACATTTTTCCTATTTACTCTGTTCTCTTTCGAAAATAAAAAACTTAGGGGTCAATGCACTTTCTCCGCCTAATAAATTTGTTTCAACAAAACCAGTTGGCATTACATCTACAAATGGACCGTACGGGCTAGTAGAAGCCATATCTGAGCCATAACCAAAAAAGATACCAGCCGGTGGAACAACGCGAACTATTTCTTGGAGCATTGCTGTACGATATTGCCCGCGAGGAATAATAAGATGATCAATACCGTTCATGATCACGTTAGCGCTCGCGCTGGGTAACCGTACAAGAACTTCAAGAATATCGCTCCGAAAACGAATAATATGAAGCCCCTCCTCTGAAACGTCTTCCCATCCTGTCTTTTGATTACTATAAAATTTTTCAATCTCAATAAGAAATGGAACACTATAATCCCTGGCAAGATTTCTTATATTTGATGCGTACCCAGCCCCGATATCAACCAGCACAGTATCTTGTAACTTACGCCTCAGCCCAGGACTGACAAAATTATCGTAAGTCCAAAAATTCTTTGAGATAGGAGCATGGAGGGAAAGCGCTTCAAAACGCTCAGGTGTCTGTTTTTTAAGCAACTCATCAATAAGCGGGCGATATTTAGCCAGTCGCGCATTTGCTTCCTCAATATTCACGTGCATGCCTGCAAGAGGATCTTGGTTGCTGTGGTGGAACTCGACTCCATTTTTTGTCATAGCTCTGTCGCTAGAATTTATGTAATCCTTTTACTTATCGTTCCCTGAATAGGACAAGTTGCAGCTTTTGTTCATAAGGGGGAAGTCGAGGATGACGTTACCGGGGGCAAACTGGACGAACAAGGGCCAGTTGAGGAACGAGGCGTCGCGTACATGGACACGACTTATTTCACCTGCCGAATCTGTTGCAACAACATACACAATATCTCCCCTCCACCCCTCGACGATAGATATCGCATACGAATCAGGCGCAAGTATCACATCCTCTTCGATACGAATCGGGCCCGAGGGAAGACGCGAGAGCGCGCTCTGTGCCACTCCAAACGACACCGATACCTCGCGGACGCGCACGCGGAATCGCGCGTACACATCACCGCTCTCTTCGGTGGGGACAACAACATCAAACGCGTCGTATGCCGCGTACGGAAAGTCCTTACGCGCATCCATCGCGATACCGCTCCCCCTTGCCACAATGCCGACAGCGCCCAGATCTTTTGCGGTTTGCTGTGGCAACGTGCCGGTCTTTGACAGTCGATTAAAAATCGTCAGATTCTTATCGACTATTTCCATAAGATATTCAAACTCTTTTTCGAGTCCATAGAGCTGTTCGCCGAGCCACTGCACGGTCTGAGGATCGACATCTTTCGTCACCCCCCCAATACAATTGACGCCACGCAAAAATCTGCCCCCGCTCAAACGTTCGTGTATCTGCAGTATCATCTCTCGCAGACGTGCGCCGTATGCTGAGCCAAAATTAAATGCCGTGCCCAAAAGGATAAGTCCAATATCACCGATGTGGTTTGCGAGGCGTTCGAGCTCTGAATACACTACACGAAAATATTTCGCGCGCTCAGGAACTGTGACACCCGCAAGCGTCTCAAGCGCCTGACAGAATGCGAGAGAGTGCGTAAACGAAGTATCTCCCGATACGTGTTCGGAAAGAACAATTTTTTTATCGAGTGGCAGTGTTTCGAATAACTTTTCAATACCTTTGTGAACAAACCCCAGACGCGGCTCAAATCCTACAATTTCCTCCCCCGCCATACTAAAACGAAAATGTCCCGGCTCGATAATACCCGCGTGCACCGGCCCGACAGGAATTTCAAACACGCCCTCACCTTCTACTATACCAACGGCATTTTGAAATCCTGTATCTTCCGGCCTCCGATTCCATTCAAAGTCCTTACGGAGCGGGTACACGCCTTCGGGCCAATTCGCATGCAACAGCCAGCGGCTTGGGTGCGGGTGTCCGACAGGTTCAATGCCGAAAAACTCCTTAATCTCACGTTCATAGAGATGAACTTGGGGCATCACGCCGGTCAGCGATGGAAACTCTTCGCCCTCTTTTACCAGAATATATGGGGCGATGAATACATTTTTCCCGGGGATACCGAATAGGGTAAAAATTTTAAAGGCACCGCAGAATTCTCGCTCATCGGTCGCCATCATTGTTTTAAGCGGAAGATTATGTACTTTCACGATATCCTCACACACCGACGAAAACTCAGAAACCGCCACCTCAAACATCACAAGATTCCCATGAATCGTGGGCTGTACGCCCTCGGGGATGTATTTTTTGATTGTTTCTGTAATACTCATAGGTTAGTGAAATAGGGCTGCTGCCTGGGTTAACAGAGTATGAAGTGGTGCTGGCACTGTTATGCTGAGAATACCTATCAACACGACAAGAACACACAGCGGTGCGAGTGTCCACCCACTTTCGCCACTACCTCCCTCATCGCGAGGCGGATCGCCAGCCATCATGAGAGAGAGCGCCTTGAAAAAACCAACGCATACCAGCGCGAGCGCCACCAATACACCACAAGCCACCACACTGTTTGTCGACATCAACGCTGAAAGAATCGAAAACTCAGTGATAAAGATACCGAATAGCGGAACGCCGGTAATCGACAACACCCCGATCAAAAAAAGTGTTGCTGTGAAAGGCAGTGCGCGCCGCAGACCGCGGACACCCGAAATTTTTGCCGTCCCATATTTTAGGATTATGTTTCCCGACGACAAGAAGAGCAGTGATTTTGTCATCGCGTGATAGATCATATGAAGCAGCGCGGCAAACACCCCCACTCCCCCCGCGGCGATGCCGAGTGCCATGATGCCCATATGCTCGATACTCGAATACGCCAAGAGTCGTTTATAATTATGTTGAGTGAAAATAAGCAGGGCTGCGATACACACCGAGAGCAAACCAAATGCCAGAAAGAGTTGGTGGGAAAATGTTGAACCCAGCGCCGAATCCGTCAAGAGGGTAAAACGCAATAATACAAGAAACGAAACATTCAGGAGCGCGCCAGAAAGTAAGCTGCTAATGGGGACCGGCGCCATACCGTGCGCGTCGGGAAGCCAGGTATGGAGCGGTACAAACCCGGTCTTCGTGCCATACCCGATAAGTATGAGTACAAAGGCGATCTTTACCAATGCCGGATCGAGTGGAGCTCCTTGCGCAAAGGACCACGCCTCTCCGAAATGCGTGGGCATACCGACAAAGAGCAGCGTCCCCAAAAATCCCAGAAGGAGTGCGACCGAGTTGATAATAAGAAATTTCCATGCCGCCTCAATCGTATTTGGCTTGCCGTAAAAACTTATCAAAAATACCGTCGAGAGTGTCGTTGCCTCCACTGCTATCCACATCAATATCGGATTTGTCACCACCACCGCGGCCAGCATAAAAAATATGAATACATGAAAGAGTGCATAAAACTGCCTGATACGGTGCATACCGATAATGCCGCGCCGTGTCTCTTCTCGCAGATACCCAATGGAATACAGGGCGGCAATACATCCGACCAACACAACAACACCGCCAAAGAGTGCGCCCAATGCGTTGAGAGAAAGGTACGGTGCGTAGACAGCGGAACCATTACTCACAACACTTACAACGAGACGGGCAAACGAGACCGCCTCAATGGCCACGGCACCAATAGTTACCGCCTCTATGACTGTTCGTTTTGACCTGACAAGCGCGGATACGCAAGCGGCAAGCAGTGGGGTAATAAGAAGAATCAAAAATTCCATAATCTATACAATAGTAGGACTTACGCACATGAGTGCAGTTCGAGGCACTCGCGAGGATCGGAGTAAGGCGTATATGAAAATACGATGTCGAGAACCGGAGCGAGTAACAAAGAAATGTGCCATGTGTGTAAGTCCTTATTAGTCGTGAAGATCTTTAATAACCGAGGTATCAAGTGTTCCGAAATGACGATGAATCAGCGAAATAAACACCGATGCGCCAACCATCCACATACAGATATCGAATAAAATTCCCAGCTCAAGGGCGAACGTATGTTCGAGACCAAGAAATGCCCCAAGCGCAACGATTGCGTTCTCCATACTGAGTACCCCGATGATTTGGTCGACAATCCCCTTTTCGTTGATCGCCAAGAACATCGATATAAAAATACTGGCAAGCGAAAGATGGACAAAATTTTCCGCCCCCTCCCGCGCGTGGGCGAGTACCGCAAACACGTCTGCCTGGGCGAGCAAAAAAAGTACGAGGATCACAATCAGGGTCAGAGGCATACTGAGATAGGTGTCCGCAACGCTTTTCTCGTCATGATTCTTTATTGCGCGCATAAAAATAATCGGCGCGAGAATTATTTTCACCACAAAGGTCAGCACGGCGGCAAGCACTAGTCCTGTCTCGTGTTCGGAGATTCCGATAGCGGCAAGCAGCGCGATAACGCTCAACGATTGCAACGCGTATATCGTCACCAGCGTTGAATTCTTCTTCGCGATATGCATGAACACGCACGCCAAAAAAAGCAATGATTCAAGCATGAAGATGAGTTGTGGGATGTATTCGGTATTCATATGTTTTTTAAATCACGGAACTCTTGTTCGGGCGTTCCTCCACAGGGGCATACGCAGACCGACGGGGCGAGTTTAAGGAATTTTTCAGCAGAAAAATATCCGGCCCCGAGGAAGGAATGCCCGAACAAAACGAGTTTCGTGATTTAAAAATATATCTCATACGGTCAGTGAAATGATGAGTGCCATCACCCCCATAACAAACGACGTAAAGAGCAGGTCAGGAAGTCGGAAGTAGCGTAGTTTTGCGATGCTCGATTCTATAACGGCGATAGCGAACGTAAGTATGCCTACTTTCACAAGCGTGAACGCGCCGGCAAAAAATATCGAGAGCGCTGTTGGTGTGTTTCCGATACCCGACGGGAAAAAAAGATTTGAGGCCAATACCAAAAAAATGAACAGTTTGTTTGCCGCGGCCCACTCCATTAAGGCAAGTCGTTTGCCCGAGTATTCCAAAATCATCGCCTCGTGAACCATGGTCAGCTCGAGATGCGTCGCGGGGTTATCAAAAGGATACCGCGCATTTTCCGATAAGAGGACGATAAAAAATCCTATAAAGGCGACGAGGAGCGGTACATACTGCGCGAACGACGCCGATCCGATTGTCGCTGCAATAGTGTTTATGTTTGTCGAGCCCGCGATGAGCGCGGGGACAAGCAGGGTAAACAACAGTCCCCCTTCCGCAATCGATGCAAGCGTCATTTCACGGCTCGAACCGGTGCCGCCAAATGCACTTCCCGGATCCATCCCCGCCAACGAGAGAAAGAATGCACCGAGTGCCACCATATAAATAACGACAAGAAAATCTCCTGCAGGCGCAAATGCAGGGACGAACAGGATTGGTACGCTCGATGCAATGACGAGCGTTGATACAAATACGATATACGGCGCGGCTAAAAATATCCACGATGCGTCGTGTGATACGACTTCGTCTTTATGGAAGAGCTTGTTCAGATTACGGTAGGGCTGGAATATGCTGGCGCCGCGCCTGTTCTGCATCAACGCCTTTACCTTCCGTATAACGCCGATACACAGAGGCGAAAGAAGGAGAACGATTACGATTTGAAATATAATCAGTGCAAATGTCATACCCATTAATATGATATCCAGATAAGGAGCACAGCCAGCGTAAGTCCAATGTAGAGAATGTACTCGTTCACATTACCGCTCTGAATTTTTTTCGCGGTCTGCGAGAGATATTCCGCGCACCGCCTCACCGGTGTATAGATATATAAGTCATAGACATCAAAAAATCCGAGTTCGATGCGCCGAGCACTGGTAACATACTTTGCATCGTCGGCGTACGCGGTCGTGATATTCTTTGAGGGTCGCATGAGAAATTGAAAAATTGTCATCAGCGAACGAGAAAATCCCGTTGCGGTGATCTCGGTACGCGAGCGTAATGGCGCACCACAATCCCAGGTAAGATCGCGGGTTACCTTTTGACGACGAGTGAACACATACACAAGCGCGACAACGAGAATAAGTAGACCACCGAACACCAGTGCAGTAATCGGCATCGAAATCGTAGCAAATTGATCTCGTACATTGAGGGTAAGAGATGACGTCGTAATCGCGGGTACGGTACTCGTAAGTCCGGAAATACTCTGTGCTACCCGTGACAGAACCGGCGTAATACTTCCCGCGCCAATGCCAAGGAATAGGCACAACAGTGCAAGTCCCGCCATACCAAAGCGCATCGACGTGCCACACTCCGTTGCCTGTATCGCCTCTTCGCTTCGTGCTTTTCCAAGAAATGTCGCGCCAAATGCTTTCACAAAACATGCAGCCGCCAACCCGCCGGTAAATGCGAGCGACGCGATACCGATAATAAATATAATAGTAATAACGATACTGGATGAATGCAGTCCGGCAAACATCGCCTGAAATGTCATCCACTCACTGACAAAACCATTGAAGGGAGGCAATCCCGAGATAGCCATAGCGCCAATGAGAAAACAAGCGGCGGTCCACGACATTTTTTTAATCAATCCTCCGTAGTGTTCAATATTTCGTGCATGAGTCGAGTGCACAACAGAGCCGGCACCCAAGAAAAGGAGCGCTTTAAACACGGCGTGATTTGCCGTGTGATACAAACAGGCAATGAGAGCTACCAGCATCAATGAGGGCATCCCAAGCGAACCAAACACCAACGCGCTGCCCAATCCAAGAAGAATGATGCCAATATTTTCAATACTGCTATACGCTAAGAGACGCTTCAGATCGTTCTCGGATAAAGCATAGAGAACGCCCAAAAAGGACGAGACGGCACCGATACAAATAAGCAACACGCCGCTCCATAACGCGGACGTTGGCAACAACTCGACAAAAAAACGAATCAGCATAAAAATACCGGTCTTGATCATTACACCCGACATCAATGCGGACACATGAGCGGGCGCGGCGGGGTGTGCTTTCGGGAGCCATACATGGAGAGGGATAATGCCTGCCTTGGTGCCAAAACCAACCAGCGCCAACAACAGGACTACTGTTTGCAGTGACTCGGGGACTCCTTCGGTACTTGCTCGCAGTACATCAAAGTCGAACGAACCGGTCACCTGATAGAGCAATAAAAATGCAAAAAGAATACACGCTGTCGCAATATGTGTCATCGCAAAATAGGTGTACCCCGCCTGAATATTCGCCTCTTCCTTATGCTCGAATATAACCAGCATATACGAAGAGAGCGACATTAATTCCCACAATACCAAAAAATACACTGCATGCTGTGCGGAAAACACCAGCAGCATGCTTGCAATAAAAATATTATAAAAAAATCCAAAGGTGCCAAGTGAATACTTTTTTGTATAATGCGCCATGTATCCTACTCCGTACACCGATGCGAAGAGCGCTACACCTGAGACAACCAGCATAAAAAACGCTGCGAGCATGTCGACGCGCAGCGAGAGGGTGAGAAGGGGCAATGATGTTGAAATGAGATACGAAAATGTCTGGCCGCTCATGAGCAGCGCGAGCGAAAAAAGAATGCCAACAAGAGACCCGAACGCGGCACAGCTATGGCTCCACGCGTTACAAAGGCGTGGTGATTTCTGCAATGCAAGCGCGCCAAGCGCACCGATCGCAAAAAACGCAAAGGTACCAAGAAAAAGAAAAAAATTGTATTCAGTCAGAATATCTATCATACATCGTGGTGTATATCACGACTCTCGATCATTTCAAGCATCTTCAAGAGTGAACAGATGATGCGCGAGGGTGAGGGTGGATCGCCGGGGATATAAAAATGAACGGGAACGACTTTGTCAACCCCGTCGTGGACAGCATACGACCCTTTGAAGATCCCGCCATCGATAGCATCGTCGCCAAGCGCGACGACAATCTTTGGATCGGGCGTTGCGTTGTATGTTCTGCGGAGTGCCTCTGCCATGTTGCGCGATACCGGGCCGGTAACAAAAAGCATGTCTGCGTGCCTCGGCGATGCGACAAAACTTATGCCAAATCGCTCGATATCGTAGTAGGCGTTGGTCAGCGCATTACACTCCTGCTCTTCGGCGTTGGATGACCCCGCATCGACCTCGCGGATAGCGAGCGATCCTTTGAATAATTTCTTCACCTTTGATTCAAGTTGCTTGCCCACCCGAACCACGTCTTCCTGACACGACAAATTCTCGGTCGCTATGACCGTTTGGGGGGTGGTGATCATTTTGAGATACATGGAAAGCATAAAAACAATAGATGTCTCTATAAATGCCTCGCACACCTATTGCTGCCTTCAAACAAAAGATTCGAGTACTGGCCGCTACCAATAATGGAATCCCCTGCTTCAAAATGCAATAGCTGCCCGAAGTCCTAAATATCAACCAATCGTAGCAAAACGTAAAAATAATGCAATATACTGTGTCATTCCGACTGAAAGGAGGAATCCCGTGAATCCTATCAAAAACAGAACCCCAGAAGTATAACCTCCGGGGTCCAAGTATTGTTGCTTGGATGGTTCTCCTAGGCCATCCAAAGCTTCTCGTCGACTTCCAGACGGTGGAAGCGACGCTCCGTGCTAACCACTCCAACGAGCGGCTTGAGACCGCTGAGGATCTCAGGATTGTTGCGCCGCAAATTGCGCGCGACGTCCTGATATGTCCAGAGTGCACTTTCCACCGCCGCGGCACGGTCGTCCGTTCGCTCATCGTCCTCATCGAAGGAGTCGCAAATGAGAAGCACCCCTCCCTCTTCTCGCAATAGTTTACCCCTTTCTGGATTGTCGCGATTAGAGAGGATGATCTTTGCGCCCATCCGTGCGCTCGACAAATAGTCAGGATCCCATGATTGAATTTTGACAGCGATGTTTCGCTGTCTGATCCAGTCCATGCGGTTGCCAACCGCGAGGATCCACTCGTTATGGTCGAGCGCCACTGGTTGAGGCGGATTTTCCATAACTGTCCTGACCAAAACCCAGTTTCTCATCATCGACTCGATGAGATACTGGATCATGCCGTCGGGCATCTCCGGGAAAAGTTGAGGAACCCTACGACTTACTAATCGTTCAGCTTCCTCTCGAAGAAGATGAACAAACTCGCAAGTTGCAAGGACATCGTCCTTTCCGCTTCCATGCAGAATCAACGCCTTGCTATCGGTGTTGATTCCCGCCAAAATCGGATAAACCTGCCTCACCCCGCCCTGAAGGTAGAGTGAAGATGTCACCCGCTCCGCCTGATCCCGAAGCTTCGCCTGACCACCAACCGCTGCCTCGGTCTTCTTACCGTATCCGAGACAGCACAACGAGTGCTGATCCGAGAAATGGTACGAGGACACGAACAGCATCGGCGTCTGCTTTTCGGCGGCCCTACGAACCGCTCTTGCGAAGCGCGGCTTGAACGCTGGCCACCCGAGATCAAGTTTGCCACCCATGGTCTGGACCGGATAGATCCATGCGAATGGACTATTGGTCGCTTCCGTCCAATCGACCCTTCCGTCCATGCATTTCACTACCATGGTCGAAATTCCAAATTTTGCATCGTACAACCGCCGACCAGCTGTCGTATGCATAAAAAGTTTTTCCGATTCCGCACCCATTTTGAGAAGCTTCTCAACGGGGGTGAGGGACGACGTGGTGGAAATGGCTACGTTGATGTCGTTCTGCACCTGGTGCGCTCCTCAAAAATGTGTGGGACTCCGATTCGCCCCATGGTAGACCTCTTATTACACTTGTCAATGGTTCGGCAAATAAAAAATAGGTATTTTTCTACCTATTTTTATCATTATTTCTTTTCTGTCATCCCGACATCATCGGCACCAAAAAAAAGAGAAGCATCTCGTTTTTGCGACCTTCCAACGAAGTGTGCCCTGTCGCAGAAATGAGATACTCCTCTTCTTTTCCAAAAAACCCGGGATTCCCCTAGATATTAACAAAATTTCTCTCTTCGTTCGAAATGACGAATACGCGTTTCCGTAATCCAAAGTGGTTACGAAAGATCACTACTGGAAATAGTGCTCAACGGCAAAAGAAAGTTGTTCCATACACAAACGCTTTAGGTGGTAAAGATTATTTTTTTCGTAGAACAAAATAACCGCCTTCCGGTACTCTGTAACGTCAACGTTTCGATACGAAAGTGAATAATATCCATAAGCCATCAAAATCGCGTTTGAAAGCATGCGGCTTGTTCGCTTATTCCCGTCAGAAAACGGCTGAAGATACGCGATCATTGACGCGGCGATCAAAGATTTATCCGGCGGATAAGGCGTCCGATTAATGGCCGCTATAACTCTTTCAAAAAGCAATTCTATTTTCACTCTACCACTTGGCGGCATATAGCGAGTTCCGGTAATACGGACTCGTTGATCCCGGAGGCCGCGCGAAATATCCAACCCCTCAGTAAGAGCGCCGTGGAGTCCTAAAACAAGCGTCCTCGTAAGAGGTTTCGCGAACAACGATTGATTTTTACGAATAAACTCAAACGCGTTTTTGTGATTAAGAATCATAATTGCCTCTTCTTCAGAGTGCCCTCGCGCTCGAATTTTTTCTTTGAGAAGCGTTTCTGTTTCGATCAGATCATACGTGTTACCCTCGATTTGAGAAGATTTCCACGCAAGATCGATAAGAAAACGCTCCAATTCACGCGTATAGATCGTTGTGGTAAGCGTTGCTTTTTGTTTTGCAAAAATTTTCGCGCTTGCATCCCATCTCTGCCGCTCACTCGGTGCATGAAGATCGCATAGGTGAGAAAATACGTCCGCGTCAAAGGTTATTTTGCATTCGCGCTCGTCAGGTGGCTGGACAAAGTACCTGCTTAAATCACTGTAGGCAAGGAGTGGATTCTGCTCGACGAGACGATAGGTCGTCGCCCGCGCTTTTCCCTGCTGCTTGATATGGCCCCTCTTTATCAAATCGTTCAAGTCGCGCAAGATCGTGATTGGTGCGATACGAGTATGCGCATTTACGCGCGCGACAATATCTCCACGCGATAATAAGGGATCTTTCCCAAAAAGCTCCAGGATGGCAACTTGACGAGCATTAAGAATCGTATCATTCATATGACTAAATCGTATCATAAATGATACGATTCTTCAAGGACAGTCAACCACCCTTTAATCAGGATGGCTATAGGGACCGGCTCCATTCCCACGGGGTTCCAGCGACTACGCGACTTCCCGCTCGTAACACTCGGCACAATAAATTCTCTCTTTTCTTTCGGGAGAATAAGGTGTTTCGAAGGTGGTGGAGCATTGACCCGCATCCGTCCGCCGCTGCTGAAGCTCTGGCGCGACTTCGGCGTGGTGACCGTGCTCTACACGATCGCACATACACCGGCGGTGCCAGAGCTTTCGCGGGTTGCGATACGAAAATCGCTCAAAGAAGCGGCAATCGGGACAAAGTCGCGGCAAAGCAATGCGCTCTTTTTTATAAAACTCACATTCTTTCTTGATAATCTTAAAATTCTTCGCGCACTTCTGACAGGCAAAAACATTTTTTATCATCTCCTCTGAGATGTCGTTAATGTTGTCTGGCACTGCATGCCACTCGATTGTCGGCGTATCATATTTCCCGGGCAAATCGTCGCACCACTTCCACCCCTTTGCCAGCACCTCCTCTTTTGTTTTGGGATACCACTGCTGGGCAGTTGTCTCGTTATACGCGTAGGGCGAATACTGAACAGGAAAGAACTCTCCATACTCCCCTGTCTTTCCCATATGCTCAATAATTTTTCCGCGCAGTACCTCATACTCTTCTTGTGTATACTGTGTATTGAAAATGCAATACTGCTTATGATTCAACCCAAAACACCCAAAACAATCTTGTAGGTTGCGACCGAGAGAAATATACTCGCAGTTCGTCAAAAATCCACCGCTCGTCACAAAGTGAGAGTTGTACGCTTCCCCGCCATCGTGGCCCTCATAGTTCAGCTCCGAATTGATGCCAAACTGGAGCATATCCATACAGTCCCTCCCATATCCTGCGTCAAATAGATACCGCCCACGCTCATGGGTATACGCATCAAACGCCCAATATAAATCTTTGCTCTCATCGATATTGTCACCGACACAATCTTCGGACTTACGAATGAACGCGTACTTGCGCGGGTGCTGTGCGACAAAGTCCCAAAACTTTTTTTTGAGCGTTTCACGCGCGCTGTGCGATGAGAGAGTATATGCTTTCATTTTTTCGTGATACTCCACTTTCGTATACTGCACATTCTCGATGCAGTACGACTTGTGACGGAGATTCACGCACATGAAGCACTCAACACAATCAGAACACGCGAAACAAAACGAAGAATCCGTCATGCCCTGTGAATTATATACGTACTTACAGCCATAACTTTTCTGGACGTCTTGACACTCGTAGAGCCGCTCGCTGTGAAGGATAAAATTACAATCGACCAAATCCTCGGCCCATCCGATCCAATAGGTGTAGAGAAAATTGCGCCCGAAAAAAGTACAGACAGCCAAGTATGAGTCCTTCAACTGCTCGGCATACTGGCAGTAATCGCTGTTCTCCATATCCTTTGTTGTCAGTGCGATATGGGGTATGGCACCGGAGAGCTCCTCAAACTGCTCAAAAAAAGGGCGCGAAAAATCATAGTCCCGCCCATACGATAGTGCGTCCCAGGAGTCCGACCACCAGCACGTTTGACAATAAACCGGAAATGAAGCATCTGCCCGATAGGTGGACAGTGTTTGTTTTTTGCACAAATCACAGGCGCGCATATACAACGTGCGTTCATTGCGCACCGCGCATCGGCGCATGTTTCGACAGTCCGGACACAACGTCGGTTCGGGAACATTTATTTTCGTATAGAATTCCCGATCCTCATCGAAAACTTGAAATTTCTCTTTGCACTGCAGGCAGGTTTTCATAATGCAATTGCTATTGACAAGTTGATTATATATGAGATTATAGTGATATCAATCCTTGGCGAAGGCCTGCCCTTTTTGGCAGAGATTGGTCTTCGGCAACGAAGAATAGCCAGGGCACACCATAAAACCCCGTTCTAACGGGGTTTTATGGTTCAAAAATTACTCTCAGATAATCCGTTTTCCGAGCATGAGCAAAGAGTCGAGATGCATCCTCGTTTTCGAGCAACGCTGAACGAATACATCCTGCCCACATGTCCGCAAGTCGAATAATAGGATCGCTTTCATCTCTCCTACCTTGAACCAATCGAAGAGATATTCCTCGAATGCGCAGCGCGCCTGTCAACTCAAGTGCCTTCTGTTTATCTATACCGTCTACATAAATACGTGCCTGATAGTCAACTTGTACTGATGCACGAATTGCTTTTTCTATCGCGTCGAGCATAGTAAAAAAATACAATGCCGGTTTCCTGTACCAGGCGACATATACTAAACCGTGCGCGATTCCTTTATTCAATGTGCGCTCTAAGAAAGTAATTCTATTTCGCTCTCGTACCTTATGCCATTTTTTATGTCCCGTTCCGGACGCCCCCTCGAGTCGTTCCAATTCTTCCCGAATTGTTTGCTGATCATTGGCAGAAACGATTACCACAACAACAAAAAACTGTGATGATATGTCTTGTCCTGATTCGTCGACATAACAATAAAGCTTTAGCATAAAATCGCCTCAAAAAAGTTTTTTTATCTGCTCCAAGATAATTTCATGGCTCTGATCAATGCTCTGATTAGCATCGACACGAAGCACTCGTGATGGATCGGTATGCTTCGTAAAAAATTCCTCGTACCCGTTGCGTACACTGGTATGAAATTGTATGTCCTCTTTTTCAAAGCGGAGTTGCTGTGACGGCACCGCGCTGTTGCGCCGCAAGCCGACTGCAGGATCGACGTCGAGCCAAAAAGTAAAATGCGGGGCGAATCCTTGGAGAGTATAGCCGGAAACAAAATCAAACTCTTCACGGGTGCAGCTATGACGCGCAGCGACTTGATAGGCGAAGGTAGATGCATTGTAGCGATCTGAGATAACGATACTCCCTTTCGACAATGCTGGTTTGACGACATAATCGATATGCTGTGCCTTGTCTGCCATAAAAAGCAAAAACTCCGCGCGGGCAGAGAATTGCTTAAAGTACTGTGGATCGAGAATCAATGAGCGGATATTTTTACAAATCCCGTCATCACCTCCCGGCTGTTTTGTAGACAGAATGTCATACCCTTGAGCCCCCAACCATTCGGTGAGCATCCTGCTTTGGGTCGTCTTACCACACCCCTCCCCTCCTTCAAAGACAATGAACAGCCCCCCATCAATTTTTTTCAGCGATGTGTTTACCATATCTCTCATCAAGCGTGAAAATTATAATTATCCAACTGTTCCATCTTTGCGATGGTGGAGCATGAGCTTGTTCCCATCCAGGTCGGTAATGATCGCCATTGAACAGGTAGGGAAATCGTCCGGACCCATCGTGACCGATACTCCTTTGTTTTTTAACTCTTCAACAGCAGACGCAACATCATCGACCGCGAGTGCGACCATCGTCCCGCCCGTTGTAGAGGACTGGCCATACGAACCAATGCCCAGCGTCGATGTCCCAACCGCAAACTCAACCCATTGCTCCGACTCACTGCTCACCGCAAGTCCCAACACATTGTTGTAGAAATCCCGTGACTTTGCAATATCGGACACCTCATAATAAATATAGTCGATTCCTCGTATTGTCATATTCTCTTCGTGTTAACACCAATTAATGTTTTATTACCTTTAATGTTACGTTCCCGCCCTCGACAGTTACATCAACCTCACCGCCAATAGGAAAAGTAATTTTGGGATCGGTATGTCCGAAGTCAACATTAGCAATAACAGGTATGGCATCCAATTCTTTTTTCGTTTTAATAATCTTGGTGAGTAAATTGTCTGTTATTTTACTTGCCTTTTGGAATCTACCAATCACAATACCCTTGACACCGACAAAGGATGGAAGATGAATAAGTGATTGTAAATCACGATCAAATGAGTGCGGCAGCGATTCTTCATCGTCCTCAATAAACAAAACCGAATCTTGAGGGTCTGGAAAATATTCTGTTCCCTGCAATAAATTAAGGGTACAGAGATTTGCTCCGATAATAGTCCCCGAGGCCACACCTTCATTTATAACAAGAAAACCATCGTTTTTTATACAATTTCTATCTTTTTGATTTATATACCAAGTATCATCACTCCACTGTTCACTCGGAATTATTTCAAATGGATCTTCCGAAAAAAGACATTTCTTAAAATATTCCAATGTGTAATCAAAATAGAGCTCTTGCCCAAAGGTTGAATAGTGGGGTCCGGAATAAGAAATCAAACCCGTCTTAGCAAATAGTGCATTGTTAAGTGCCGTTATGTCAGAATACCCACACAATATTTTTGGATTATTCTTTATTAAATCCCAATCCAAATATGTTAATAGCTGGTTACAATTAAAACCGCCAATAACGGTAATAATGGCTTGTACATTTTTATCTCGAAATGCGTCGTGCAAATCCTCTACTCGGGATGCGATGCTCGAAGAAGCAAATTCATCTTTTTCTTCCAAATGTTTCGCAAAACTGAGTTTTAATCCCAAATCAGAAAACTTGTCGTTTGCAATTTTTTTCAATTCTTCTGAGATGATCGCTAACGAGCGAGACGGTGCGACAATTCTGACCTCATCACCAATTTTTAATTTAGCGGGAAATATTTTCTCCATAATCTGGGCATCACTTAAAAAAATTTTGAAGGAGCTGTGTTTTCGCAATCGGACTTCCGATAATCGATGATGCGGAAATCGGACCAAATATCTGCGAGTCAAAACTCTGGCGCACATTGTCACCGACAACAAAATATTCGTCGTTTTTCAAATTGATGCGCTCAACATCCCGAAGCGTACCAGAAAGGGACGGCGTTTCCGCCTTTGTATTATTGATATACAACACCCCCTCTTTAGTTTCAAGTGTCTCTCCTGGAAGACCGATAATGCGTTTAATAAGTGCTCGCTTTTTTTCATCTTGGGATGGAAATGGATAGAGAAATACTACAACATCCTCGCGCCGAAACGAACGCTGAATTTTTTGGACCAGAAGATAGTCACCCTCTTGATAGGTCGGCTCCATTGTGACTCCCTTGACATAAAACGGCTGAACAACATAGAGACGAACTGGGAGAATAAATACTGTAGAGACCAAAAAATTTGAGATCCCGATGATAACCATAGCGCTGATCGTAAGACCAAACGTCCGAAGCGCTGGCGCGCGGTAAAACACATAGATCAAGATACTGAACAAAAAAAAGCTGATGACAAATGAAAGGAGGGAGCTAATCAATTCATTTTTCAAAAGGGAGAGGACCGCTAAGACGACTGCGCCAACAACGAAGAAAATAAGGATAATAAATAGTGATGTTTTGAATGTCGCATGAGAGAGCTTCCATTTTTTTGACAGCGAAAACAAAATGAACGCACCAATAACGGTGCCAAGAGCTATGGCAAAAATCACGTACAGACCAAGGAGAAAAAATATGAGGGTGTTCATAAGTGAACGGTGCTATTTTATAAGAATTTTTCTATACCTACTGCTTCGTGCCCGTCCAATCCTTTCAAACAAAAACGCGATCTGTACTTTAATTCGGAGAGGGAGGGATTCGAACCCTCGAGGCCCGTGAAGGCCTAACAGTTTTCAAGACTGTCTCTTTCGACCACTCAGACACCTCTCCTTATTTCGCATATTCTAGAACACTTTTTCTGGTTTGCCAAGGAGCGGCACTGGCTTCCTTACGGTGACGTCGATCCATGCCTGAATCGTCGCCGGGACTTCTCGAATATACCCAAGCCACCAACGCTGAGAGTCGTCTTGGTCTGCGGCAATGCCAATCGCATCGATGCCGAGCGTATTGCACAGATACAGTGCCCTCGGCAAATGAAATGCTTGCGTTACGATAATGACTGAATCAAGGTTAAAAATATATCGCGCTCGATAACAACTATCGTACGTTCGTCGTCCCGCATGATCAAGAATAAGATCATTCTCAGGTACCCCGATGGATACAAGATATACCTTCATCGCTTGGGGTTCGTTGTAGTCGACCGTACGGTTATCACCAGAAAGGATCAACTTCTTTACCTTCCCTGCCGCATAGAGTGCCGCCGCCATATCAAGCCGCTCCTTGAGAACAATGTTTGGTTTTCTACTTTTCACGCTCGATCCCAATACCAAAGCAACCGATCTTGGTATGATCGATTCACTTGCAACGATGCGCTTAGCATAGAGGGTTTGAATACCAATATATACCATCAATAGACCCGATCCTCCCAGCAAAACAAAAATGATCAATAAACGACGAAATACATTCATAGAAAAAGACGGTTCATTAGACCGTCTTTTTATTATATCACAAATACAACTCATGGAGCTGGCACATTTCTGCGTTGCCTATCTCCGCTCCTCAACAGTCCGATGGCCATCGGACCATCCATGTCTTTTTTCTGGCGCCTTGAACTGCCCTCAGCTACAAGAGTTGTAGTAAAATTATTGCTACTTCTTTGCAAGCATTTGATCCACCTGGCTCTTGAGCGTCTCATAGGGTACTGCTCCTGGCACAATCACCGACGTGCCATCTTTGGCGACTAAAATATTCCCCGGCGTACCATCGACACCCGCTGCCTGTCCTTCGTTAAAATCGTTTTGAACTCGCTGAGCCATCTTCCCGCCATCGAGACACTCCTTAAACTTTTTTTCATCGAGACCGATTTCTTTTGCCAGCGGAACGAGCTGGTCGAGAGCAAAACCCGTACCATTTGATGTTGTTCTGTCGTAGATTGTATCGGTATATTTCCAAAAAGCATCGTTCCCGCCAACTAATGCGGCACATTCCGTCGCTTCCGCCTCTTTCTGCGCATTTGCGTGGAAACTCAAGGGGAAATGGCGATACACCCATTTTACTTTTCCCTGGTATTCTTTCATGAGCTGAAGAACGGTCGGATGAAAGCGTTTACAAAAAGGACATTCTAGGTCTGAATACTCAATAAGTGTTACCGGTGCCTTCACATCTCCCTGCACGTGATCCTCTTTTGATACGGGTTTGACCTTCCCTGCCGGCTGTGCGGCGGTGGGGTTGGTCGGTGCTTGACCATCTGGTGGCGCACTGACTGTCCCGCCTGAAGGCGCGAGTGGCGCGGCACGCGTTGCAAAAAATGTTGCCGGGATTGCCATGACCAGAAGGCCCAAAATAAAACCGCCGATAAATAAGGTCTTCGCACTCAATGAAAAACTTATTGTTCCTTGATCGTGTGCTGCTTTGCGAGGATGGTGCTCCTTTTCAAGCGGCTCTTCGTGTAACATTTCATGTGACATAGTGATTCGATAAAAAATTAATACACAAATTTTCTTTCTAAAGTATAGAGCCGTATATGATCACGTGTCAACCCCGCCTATTTTGTAACCACAACCGTCTCAAGCATTTTTTTGAACACTGGGAGAAATTGTTCAAACAAACTTACCGGTGCGGTAAAGGTCAACACATAGCTATGATTATTTTTCACCGTCCATACCTGCATACCTTGCGCCTGAATCGAGTCGAGAGTCACGGTATAGAGCCACTGGTGGGCGGGAAGGCCGGCAAGTGTCGCATCGCCGTCTGAAATCGGCTTGATTGCGACGCTCTGTGTCTCTGCCTGGGATACACTCTGCTTCATTAGTTCATCGGTATACTCTTTCAGGGAAACCGGCTCTTTTTGTGCCGTAAGATCGTCTGATATAAACCGAACGTTGACCGCGCCGTCGAATGTTTTAAATACAACCGCGCCATTTTTCCCTTCTTCCTTCGTCCAATTCTTTGGATACACCAAGTGAATGCCGGTCGTACCGTTCTCGTAAGAAGCTGTCTCTCCTTGTGAGGCGGTCAGTGCCTTCTGAATCTCTTCTTTCGAGAGTAGCGGCTGCTGTCCGCTCTTCGCGGCTCTCATTTGGTTGATACCGACAATAATAAAAAGAACCCCGACAGCAACTGCAATAATCCCCAAAACAATACCAAGCGTTTTTTTATTCATACTCTCCTACGAATTACGAATTATTACGAATATACGAATAGAGCGTTTTTTATGAGTATGGTGATTTTTTAATATGCCATTCTGTCGCCTGTTCATAGGTGTGCCCAACTCTCAGAATGGTCTCCTCATCGAAGTGTCGTCCCAAAAACTGAAGACCTACCGGCAAGCTCGATCCTTCTTCTTCGATAACCCCGGCCGGGACAACGAGTCCGGGGATACCGGCAATATTTGCCGAGACAGTGAAAACATCTTGGAGATACAGCGCGAGTGGATCCGATTTTTCACCGATACGAAATGCTGCCGTTGGCGAGGTCGGCGTCACGATACAGTCGACCGTACGAAACGCGTCATCAAAATCCCGCCGTACGAGCCGACGCACTGCCTGTGCCTTCTTATAATACGCGTCATAGTATCCGGCTGCAAGTACATAAGAGCCAAGCATGATGCGGCGGCGTACTTCTGGGCCCAGCCCTTCTTCTCGTGAACGACAGTAGGTCTCAACAAGATTGCGCGCATCCTTTGCCTGACGTCCGTACCTGATACCGTCGAGGCGAGAGAAGTTTGCGCTTACTTCTGCCGGACAAATAATGTAATAGGCAGCCAATGCGTACGACGCGTGAGGTAATGAAATATCGATAATCTCGGCGCCCGCATCGCGCAGTACGTCGCATGCCGCTCGTATTTTTTCTTCAACTCGCGCGTCGAGCCCATCGATAAAGTATTCCTTTGGTAAACCAATTTTCATGCCCACGATCGATTGGCGAACAGATGCATGAATAGGGTTGCTGCGAGCCGATGCCGAGGAAGAATCGTGCGGATCACTCCCCTTGATTGCATCGAAGACAAGCGCGGCATCTTCTACTGATTTTGTGAGTGGGCCGATTTGATCGAGTGAGGATGCCATCGCTATGAGGCCATAGCGCGATACGGCCCCGTAAGTCGGCTTAAGGCCAACAACACCGCACATTCCTGCGGGTTGACGAATCGATCCTCCCGTATCAGAGCCAAGCGCATAAATGCATTCATTTGCCGCAACGGCAGCCGCAGAGCCACCCGACGATCCTCCCGGTATTCGACGAATATCCCATGGATTGAATGTTGGTCCAAATGCAGAGGATTCTGTCGTCGTCCCCATTGCAGAGTCGTCCATGTTGGTTTTCCCAAGAATGACAGCGCCTGCTTCCTTAAGCGCTATTACCACTGTCGCATCGTATGCGGCTGTATACTTTTCGAGTATCTTCGATCCAGCAGTTGTGACGGTGCCTACAACAAGCATGTTATCTTTTATCGCGACCGGAATTCCCTCGAGTGGTTTTACCTCAAGCCCTTTTGCTATTTTCTCATCGACTGCCTTAGCACGCGCAAGCGCCGACTCACCATGTACGGCGAGAAACGCGTGGAGCACTCCATCGGTCTTTTCGATGTGCCCAAGACAGCTTTCGGCGAGCTCTGTCGCAGAAAACTTTTTCTGCGTGAGTCCTTCGTGTGCTTCTCTGATTGTTAGCTGATTCAATGACATGGTTGATAGGTACTATGAGAAAACCCCTTTAACTTTCAAAAGATCGCCGACTCGATCGGGCATAGCCGCAAGCAGAAGATTGTGTGTATCATCACTGCACGGCTGCACTGCATCCTCGTCCATCACGTTCTCAAGTCCCTCCACTTGATAGCCAGAGGATACATCGGTCGTATCGACTTGCTGCAATTGCTGAACATAGTCAAGAATAGAGGAGAGCTGGTTGGCAAACTTCTCTTTTTCTTCGCCAGTCAGTTCGAGGCGGGCCAATAGAGCAATATGTTCTATTTCTTTTTGTGTCAGGGCCATGGAAAAGGGTATAGGGATTAGGGTATAGGGATTAGGGAAATGGTACGATAAATAATAAAAAAAGGAAAGGGTGTCTTACAAAATATCTAAAAATTCCTGCTCTGAAAGGACCCTCACACCAAGCTTTTTTGCTTTCTCTGCCTTGGATCCCGGGTCCTCTCCGACGACGACATAATCTGTTTCTTTGCTTATCGATGAGAAGACATCACCTCCCCGATTGCGAATTTTTTCTTTTGCTTCGTCGCGCGTCAGCGATACCAATGTTCCTGTCAGTACAAATGTTTTATCAGTCAGCGTCTGAATCTTCTTACTATGATGAAAGGGTAGAACTTGAACACCATTTGTACTCAGACGTTCGAGAAATTTTCTTGTACCCTCTGCAGAAAAATAGTCGGCCACGCTTTGCGCAACTACCGACCCAATGTTTGAAACTTTTTCCAACTCTTCTTGTGATGCCGTCTGAATGCTCTCAAGGGTGCCGAAGGCCTGCGCAAGATCGAGCGCTGTCTCCTCTCCCACATGGCGAATACCAAGCGCGTAGATGAAGCGTGGCAGGTCGATAGTTCTTCTATCATCTATTGCTTGGATCAAGTTACTCGCCGATTTTTCTGCAAATCGCTCAAGCGGTTCAAGGTCGCCCACCTTCAAGGTAAACAAATCGGCTGCATCTCGAAGTAAACCGACTATAATAAGCTGCCCAACAATTTTATCGCCAAGCCCATCGATATCAAATGCTTTTCGCGATACGAAATGGATAATCTGTTCTTTTTCCTTCGCAAAACATTGCTTATTTGAACACATGAGCGCAACCTCGCCTTCCTTTCGTATCACGGGCGATGCGCAGATTGGACAGTGCGCCGGGATGCTAATTTGCTTTTCTTGACCATTCCGCATCTCTTCAAGTACGCGAATAACCTTTGGGATGATATCTCCGGCCTTTTCAATAATAACGGTGTCTCCGATACGGACACCGAGACGCTCAATCTCATCGATATTATGAAGTGTGGCGTGGGTTACGGTAGTACCGGCAACAGAGACCGGATCGAATGTGGCTACCGGCGTTAAAACGCCCGATCGTCCAACCTGAAAATCAACATTTCGCAATACCGTGGTCACTTGCTGAGCGGGAAACTTATAGGCAACCATTCCTCGCGGTGTTTTCCCAACCACGCCAAGCCGATTAAATGTTGTCGTATCATTGACAACGACTACGATACCGTCTGTCCAATAAGGCAAGCTCTCTCGCTTGTGTTGAATAGTTTTTTTGTATGCGATAACAGTATCGGTGCCCTTACAAAACAAGTCGAGACGATTCGTCTTGATACCGAGCAACGCAAGAATCTCATGCGACTGCTCATGGGTTGTAATCCCAAACGTCTCTTCGTCCATAAGGGCGTACCCAAAAAAATCGAGTTTACGGGAGGCGGCAATAGCGGGATCGAGCTGGCGAATACTTCCCGCCGAAGCATTACGGGGATTTGCAAATGGTGGCAATCCTTTTTTCTTCTGCTCTCGATTCAAACCATCGAACACTTTTTTTGTCATAAAAACCTCGCCCCGTACTTCTATGCTCCCAACGAGATGTTCGAGTCGCTTCTGCACTGTCCGCGCATCGACCGCACTCCCGTGTCGTCCAATAAAGCCGTCGATATCCTGCCGCGATGGTACGCGGAGGACGAGTGGAATTGCTTCAATTGTTTTGATATTGTGCGTAACGTTCTCCCCTGTCTTTCCATCTCCTCTCGTCGCGCCGTATGCAAGCACCCCATTTTCATACATCAGTGAAACGGCAAGGCCATCCATTTTTAGTTCACAATAGGTGTCAAGTGTTTCGCGCGGTACGAGCTTTTTCACTCTCTCTTCCCACGCATAAAACTCCTCTTCACTAAATATGTCCTCCATAGAAAGCATGGGCGCTCTATGTGTCACTTTTGCAAAGGTATCGAGTGCTTTCCCCCCGACGCGCTGTGTCGGTGATGTTGACGTGATGGTTGCAGGAAACTGTTGCTCTAACGTATACAGCTCATGCTTGAGCGAATCGAGCGCCGCATCAGAAATTTCTTGCGTATCCAACACATGGTAGAGATACCGATGATGCTCGATACTTTCTCGCAATTTTTCAATGCGTTGTTTCGCCTCTGTTTTTGTCATACTACTGTTCTTTTTTATCCACTACTTCCTCGCTGAACAGCGCAAAGTCAAAAACACCCGACATGCCGCTCTTTTGCGGGGCAATGACAGACAGCATTTTTTGTGAGCTGCCGTAGGTACCAAGTGGCGCGATATGAACATAGTTCGGTATTGGAACGAGTGTTTGTGGAGTGTCGCTCGAGAGAAATGAAATACTTACATTGCGCAATGTACAGAAAAACGGTTTTACTCGCAGGGTCATAACCGCGGTACTCAATGATTGATCGGGTGGTATGAGTTCGGAGAGCGGGACTGTAATTACTTGCGCGCCATCGGCGGATTGCTGAAAATTCTTTCGTATTGGTGACGTCGATGATGATTGCCACTGTACAGTTTTACCTGTCAGAGACCAGCTCACAGCCGTTGTTTCTATCCATGGAAACTGGCCACTCACTGCGCACGCATGGCTCTTCCACGAAACGACCATATCCTGCATGCGGCTGGTCACGGCGGAAAATCCCGTTTCATCGTTTGAATATAAATGAATATCAAGTCCTTCCTGTTCACCAAGAAACGACTTGGTAATCGCGGTAACCGCTGTATTAAATTTTTCCGGATCGACTGCATCTCCTTTCTTAAACGTCCAGCGTGCGTTCCTCTTGTCAGCAATCTTTGTTGTATCGTCCTTATAGTAATTATCCGGGGTATCTACAGTATCAGTCCGTAATGTTGTCCGCCCCTCTCTCCGTATCTGGTGAAGCGCGCTTTCAACGCCCGACTCGGCAGCATAGGACGCGACCAATGTTTGATCGATATTGCGTGCTTGACGGATCGTGCTGACAACAAACATCGAGACCTCGACACCAACAATCAATAACGAGCTGGCTATGATGACACTGATAAGCAAAGCCGATCCCCGCTCTTTTTGTATATTCTGATTTTTCATATTCATATTCTATCTCCTATATTCGCGAGTTGAAACCGTTGTCTGTGTTGTCAGATTCAATGGTTGCTTCACTCCGTTAATAGTGCTCTGCGCTGTCAGCATAATGGTTACGCGCGGCTGAGAATTTGACTGAAAATCATTCGTAGTCGGATCAACCGCAAACGGATCGAGACCCGGTGTGATAGTAAATAATAATTTTTGTACCGTATACCCGGGAGGATTCATACGTTCTGCCTGTGTCGTTGGCGATGTTGTCGCGATAATCAAACACGGTGCAACGTCATCGGTTGCGCAGGGTGCCGCTGATCCAAAATCGGTATGCCCTTTTGGGCGAGTCGTGAATAACAGACGCTCACCCTCGGCGGTTCGCAATGCGAGGGTCTGTGAGGAAATCGCTTCGTTTGCTCGTTTCGTTTGTTGATCGTTTTTCAAACCCACCGTACTGTCGCTTCCACTCTCGGTTCCATAATAATAGCCGTAATCGATACTCCCCGACTGAATTTCCTGCGTAACGCGCGCGAGGAAGAACCTCGTTACGCTTTGTGTTTTCTCCAATAGTGCTGCTTGGCGCTGCGCTCGCTGAACCCGAAGGAAAATATCTGTTGATGTAAGAATCACGACTGAAAATAGTGAGGTTGCTATAAGCATCTCGATAAGGGTAAAGCCCTTCTTCGGGTGTAGGGTGTAGGGTGTAGGGTGTAGAAATTTCATCTCCAATTATAGATATTCTCCCGAACGCGCGTACTATGATCGGTGCCGCTCTGTTTCCATGCCACCTCTGCTGTTACTCGCAACCCTATAGCACACGACTGTTTCGCCCCTCGCTTTGATTCGTCTAAACAGTCAGGGTCGAAGACACAGCCATCACCTGTCTCCGCGTCACCTATTGCATTCAAACAGAGCGGGTCGAGAGTAAGTTTGCGATAAAATACGGTTTGTTTTTCTGTTGCCGATGACTGCCCGCCATCCTGTACATATTCGTCGGCAGCAAGAGGTGTACCGGTTGGATTGTTCTCATCGATGGTAATTGTTTTGGCTGCTGTTGAAAGTCGAAACGTATCGTCAAAAAAAGATGCTCCGCCCGGACACGACACAAACTGCACTGTCCCACCGCGCGCGGATGGAATTGTGGCGCACCGGTACCCTGCGTCATCAACAAGTCCATTGTACCATGGCTGGTCAGCCAACCAGTTTGTATCCCTGATATTGCGAACCAGCTCCACACCTTCTCGCGCAAGGTTTGTCGCGATAAGGCGTGAGAGACCAATCCCTTCGTTGCGGACATTCGTTGTCGCAAGAGACATAACACCGATCAACCCAACCGCAATGACAAAAAACCCCCCCATTACTTCCAGGAGTGTTTGCCCGCGTTGATCAGAAAGAGCGGGTGTGACATTTCGTGAAATAACAATTTCGTGAAAGAGCTCATTTTGCGAAACAGAAACACTGCGCTGCTTCACAAGCTCAAGGAGCGCCATAAAACTAACCACAACGTCGGCGCGCGATTGTGCCCCATGAATAATCTCGGTAAACCGGCACCGCACACGACTGGACAGCAGTAAAACGATCTCTTCTATTTTGTCCTTGATGCTGACGCGTGGAATGAACAGTATCTCTTTTGGTTTTTGCATAAGAACCTGCACGCCCGTCAGTACCCGCTGAAATGCATCTCTTAGCACGGCGGGGTTCAGTGACGGGGAGGGAGAAAACTCTGTATCCTGAGACAATGGCGCACGGCGAGGAAATGCAACGGTTTTTTTTCGTGAGAGCGCGTCTATTTTTTTGGCCGCCTCGTAAAACACTTTAACCATCTTCAGTTGCCGTTGAAGCTGATCGATATCCTCCTCTTCTTCGGATGAAACGACGGGAATGAGAAGTCGTGATTTTATCAATAACAATTTTGCTGCTATCACAACAAAATCGGCCAACTCATCGAGTCGACCGTTTTCCGAAAAATCTGCGATGCGGGCAAGGTATTCGTCGGCAACACGTGCAAGAGACATCTCCGTAATATCAAGCTTCTCTTCTTCTATAAGATGAAGAAGAAGATCGAGTGGGCCTTCGAATTGATCGAGTGTAACGTCTAGCACGAAAACAGGAATTAGGAATTTAGGAATTTAGGAATTTAGGAAAACAATAACTCGTGGCTCCTATTTCCTAGTTCGTCTTACCGGCACAGATTTTTTCTTTGTCGTCTTTGGCGGTGCCTTTTTCTTTGGCAATTTTTTTGCTGTACCGAACAGAGCAACGATCGGTTTTTCAAGCGCGATGAAATCCTTCACGAGCATATGAAGTGAGTGGGTAAAACTTCCGCCAGAAAACACCGCTTTTTTATTCTTTAAGAGGGCTTTTTCAAACATGACTGGAATACAGTAGAGCCCCCCGAACGATGCAAGCGGTTTTTTACCAAGCTTGAGCAGAGCAACCACATCTTTTTCTTTGAGAATCGTCACCTTTTTTGCCTTGACTGCTTTCAAAAACTTTTTGAGATCGAGGTTGTGTGCGGCAGAAAGAAGCGCGAGTACCAACCCCTTCTCTGTTTTGAGAAGAAGTGTTTTTACAATACCCAATTCTGGCAGATGTAATGTTGAAGCAAGGTCATACGCGGTATACACAACGCGATGCTTCAGTACGTCGTATTGCGCTGTATTTTTTTCAAGATACGACTCGAGTTTTTTAGGCAGGGACATACACGAGAGGGGTTAGGGTCTAGGGATTAGGGGTTAGTAATGCTGACAACAAAAAAATTATGCAAGTTTAATGCCCAAATCTTTTAATTGCCCTGCGTCGACGGTGCTGGGTGCGCCGATAACGAGATCACGACCATCGCCGGTTTTGGGGAAGGCCATGACTTCGCGAATGTTTGGCTCATCGAGAAAAAGCATAAGCAGGCGATCGATACCCGGAGCCATCCCACCATGAGGTGGCGCTCCATATTGAAACGCCTCAAGCATATGGGCAAAGTCCTTTTGCTGTTCTGTCGAAAATCCAATCAATTCAAAAATCTTCTGTTGGATATCGGGGACATGGATGCGAATACTGCCCCCCGCTGCTTCATTACCATTCACAACAAAATCGTACTGCCATGACTTCACCTTGAGGGGGTCCGTATCAAGGAGTGGGATATCCTCCTTGCGTGGCATAGTAAACATATGGTGCATCGGCACGGGATGACCGTTAACCAGCTCGGCTTCAAACAGGGGAAAATCAATCGTAAAAGAAAGTGCAAGAACCTCGGGATCGATTAGATTAAGCCGGCGCCCACAATCAAGACGAACATACGCAAGCGCCTCTTCAACAATCAAATGATGATCTGCGCCGAAGAAGATGATATCTCCCGCTTTTCCATTGAGTGTCTTCACAATACTTTGCGCAAGCTCATCACCCAAAAATTTGACAATCGGTGAGTCGAGCTGACCATCTTCTTTTATTTTGATATACGCAAGGCCTTTTGCACGATGTTTTTTTGCCAGCTCCGTCAGTTCATCGATATGTGACCGCGTAAGCACGTCACACGCACCAGTCGCGTTTAGCGCGCGAACTACTCCCCCGTCTTTAACTGCATTGGCAAAGACAGAAAATCCGCATTCAGCCACCAGGTGCGTGATATCTGAAATCTCAAGTCCAAAACGCAAATCGGGTTTATCAATACCGTAACGGAGCATGACATCGTCGTATGACAGACGCGGTATCGGATTCTGCATAATCCTCTTTTTCATGTATCCTTTTTCATTCAAAAACGTGATGGCTGACACCATCATTTCTTCAACAAGATTCAGGACATCATCGCGCTGCACAAAAGACATCTCCAAATCAAGCTGAGTAAATTCTGCCTGCCGGTCACCACGACCATCTTCATCGCGTAAGCATTTTGCCATTTGAAAATAACGATCGATACCACCTACCATCAGGAGCTGCTTATACTGTTGAGGTGATTGCGGAAGCGCATAGAATTGCCCCTGATGCATGCGTGCTGGTACAAGATAATCACGCGCACCCTCGGGGGTACTCTTTGTTAGCAGGGGCGTCTCCACCTCCACAAACCCCCTGTCGCTCAAAAAATTTCGCAAAAAACGAACCATCTCATGACGCACAACGATATTACGCTTTACCCGTGGTCGCCGCATATCAATATATCGATAGGTGTACCGACGCTCTTCATTCACTGCCATCTCCGCCTCTTGTTCTGACTCAATTTCAAAGGGTGGCGTTTTTGCGGTATTCAAAATATCCAGAACTTGTGAGTATATCTCGATTGCACCGGTAGGCAGATTCGCATTGACCATCTCGTCGGGACGCGCCGTCACCACCCCTTCGACTTGCACAACAAACTCAGACCGCAGTTTTTCTGCCATCTCAAAAACCGCCTTATTTTTTTCTGGATTAAAAACAACTTGCGTCACGCCATATCTATCACGGAGGTCAATAAAAATAAGACCGCCATGATCGCGTCTCGACTGCACCCAGCCCGCCAGCGTTACATAACTACCGACATCTTCTTTTTTCAGTTCTCCGCAGGTGTGAGTTCTTAACATAGGGAATAGGGGTTAGGATCGAGGGATGAATTCTCAATAATGAGTGTATTGTACAAAAAAAAATCCCTTTTTGCAAGCTATTTTGCAGGGGTCTCTATACCGTGACTTTTTCTTTTGGTGAAAGAAGATCGAAGTAGCTTTGAGACCGTGGGAGCTCGGTGAGATGATTCTCAAAAAAACGATTCGACGCCCGCTCGAGCTCCTCAAGAGGCACCGAGCACGTCATACAATCTGCAAGCGATCCTTCAACAAGACAACGATACACCTCGTCAAGACCCGTTCGCTCGTCGTACACGCCAAGAAGATGAGAGAATTTCAACACAAAAAGATGTGTCAGGGTCTTTTGCTGAGAGGATCGCGATGTTTTTTTCAGTGTTTCCAAAAAATCGACCAAAAGCATAAAGAGCGCTTCATCACGTTCCTCCCACTTTACCAACGAATCAAAAATTTCAAAACAATACAGCGCGCAGGATAACGCGGTAAGATTTTCCTTTATTATTTGAAAATTCCCCTTGACGTCTACCGTTGCGATACGATCGAGGACCCGCCCTTTGCCGATGGTAAAGACAGCGTGGTTGAGCAACTCAAGATTGCCCGCTAGCTTACTTTCGATCTTCCGCGCGCTTTTTGCCAATACCGATATTTTCCCGCGCTCAAGTGTATAGAGCACAAAATGCCTGTCGGCATCGCGATGGTCTTTTTTTCCGACAATAATACCCTCAACTTTGTAAGTCACAACAAATCAGCTTATAGCTTATAGGGATTAGGAAACTCGGCGAGAAGAGTGGGGTATCTCTGTTTCGCAACCTTTGAACGAAGTGTGCCCTGTTGCTAAAGAGAGATGCCGCGCTCTTCATGATGCACCTATTCACTGTCGACTATGATCTAAATACGATTGTAAAATAAGCATGGCAGCAAGCGCGTGTTCATCTCCCCCGCCTTCCCGCATATGAGTGCGTGCCTCTTTCGATGTAAATCGCTCGTCAAATTCTTTGACTGAGCACAGCACGCGATAGCCCAGCTCTCGCATGAATGCCCGGGTCTTTTCTTCTTGTTCGTCTGACTGACCGGGGTTCAACGGGACTCCAACAACAATCGCATCGATTCCTTCTGACATCACAATGGTTTCAAGCTCGATCAATGCCGCATCACCGGTATTTTCAAACGTCAAAAATGGCGACGCAATGTTCGTCTCATCGTCACCGAGTGCAAGCCCAATCCATCGATCTCCGTAATCAATACCGAGGTACTGCATAGTTATTGTGTTAACACCTCATGCCCATCTTTTGTTACCGCGATCGTATGCTCAAAATGCGCGGCGCGGCTACCGTCTTTTGTTCGGATGGTCCAGCAATCGTCGTCCGTTGTCACATGCCAATCACCAATAACGACCATTGGTTCAATACAAATAACCATCCCCTCTTTCAGCACAACGTCGGGATGACGCGAGTCATAGTAGCAAAAAATCGAGGGCTCCTCATGGAGGTTATGCCCGATGCCATGGCCGGAAAGATCACGAATCACGCCAAACCCATTCCCCTCGCACCACTGCTGAATTGTTTTTGATAGGAGCGATGTTTTTACTCCTGGTGCAATTTTTGCAATCGCGCGGTCGAGCGCCTCGCGGGTGACGGTAATAAGGCGCTGATCCTCGGCCATAATAGTACCCACGCCAACAGATACTGCCATATCGGTATAGAGCCCTTTATATTTTCCCCCAAGATCAAGCCCGACGATATCCCCCTCGTTCAAAATAATTTTTCGCGATCCGATTCCATGGACAACTTCATCGTTGACCGACGCGCACAGCGTCGCGGGAAATCCCGGCTGCCCCTTTCGTTGACCATATCCGAAAAATGCCGGCTCTCCACCGTTGCCAACAATATATTCTCGCGCGCATACATCCAGATCGCGCAGCACCACACCTGGCGCCACCATGTCTGCGCACGCCCGAAGCGCGCCGGACAAGATGTCTCCCCCCTGGCGCATCATTTCAATTTCTTCCTGTGTTTTTAGTGAAATCATATACTCGCGTATAGCTTACAGCTTTTAGCTCCTCGTGTAAACAAAAAATCCCTGTTTGACCAAGGACTCTTTGCATTCACTGGATTCCCGCATACGCGGGAATGACAGAGAGGATCAAAGGAACTCTTCATAATCACGGGCGGTCATCTGCGATTCTATTTGTTTGAACGTTTCAATAGCGACACTAACAACAATCAACAAACTTGTCCCGCCGATGGCAAGTGAGGTGATGCCGGTTGCCGATTGCACAACGAGCGGTAACACCGCAATTAATCCGAGAAAAACGGCACCGGGCAAAATAATCTTATTCACCGTATTCTGCAAGAAATCCGATGTTGGTTTTCCGGGACGAATACCGGGAATAAATCCTCCCTGCTTTTGAAGATTTTCTGAAATCTGGTCGGGTTTAAAAATAACCGACGTATAAAAATAGGTAAACGCAATAACGAGCACAAAGTACATAATACCGTAGGCGAGATGATTGTTAAAAAACGATATAACCGCTTGAGCCGCCTGTGCGATAGCGGGCGTTTTTGCCCGAATAAAAAATTGTCCGATCGTCGGCGGAAACAGAATGACAGAAATTGCAAAAATAATCGGGATGACTCCTGCCTGACTGACTCGAATCGGCAGATGAGTATCGACGCTCCCCATACTCATTCCGCGGGTACGGCGAGCATAGGTGACCGGAATATTGCGCTGCCCTTCTGTCATAATAATGACGAACACAATCGTGATAATACCGATGGCGACAAATGCAAGCATATTTAAAACCTGGGAAGGATCCAGTACTTCAAACGATCGGATCGCGCCGGGAAGAGCCGAGACAATACCGGCAAAAATCAACAGTGAAATACCGTTGCCAACTTTTTTTTCTGAAATAAGCTCACCAATCCACATAAGAAAGATGGTGCCTGCTGTCAAGGTAATGACCATCAAGATAGTATCCAAAAGTGTCACGGCCCCTAGAATAGTGCCCGATGATTGGCGAAGAAGTGCGAGAAGACCGTATGCCTGAAGGACTGCGAGAGGGACAGCCAGATAGCGTGTATACTGGTTAATTTTTTGCCGGCCATACTCACCTTCTTTTGAGAGTGTTTCAAGGCGCGGGACAATCATCACCAGAAGCTGCAAAATAATCGACGAGGTGATATAGGGCGCGACCCCCATACTAACGATAGAGAAGCGCTGCAGACCACCGCCGGAAAAAATATTGAGCAATCCGAACAGTTCATTATTCTGAAAAAAATTCTTCAAACCAACGAGATCAACGCCCGGCAACGGAATAGCCGCGCAGGCACGGAATATGATAAGCATACCGAGAACAAAAAGAATTTTGTTTCGAAGATCGGGTAAATTCCAGATTGAAAGGAGTTTCTTCCACATACGAACCTAGGGGTTAGGGTCTAGGGGTTAGGGTCTAGGGGTTAGAAATTCCTAGCGTCTGATGCCTATATCCTAGTACGTTAGTTCTTATTTTTTTACGACTTTTTTGACTGCTTTCTTGTGTTTTATTTGTTTTGGCTTTTTCTCTCGTTCCTGGACAGTACCACCCGCTGCCTCAATCTTTGCTTTTGCTTTTACTGACAGATCACACTGGGTTATCGTTAATTTTTTTGTCAGCTTTCCGTCGCTTAAAATCTTTACTCGAGCACTCAGTGATGGAGCGGCTTTGCCCTTGCGCAGCCCTTTCTTTTCACGAATAATACCTTTTTCAAGTAAGTTTTCGCGTGTCACCGTATCGCCGGAGGCGTAGTGTTTTTCAAGAACATCGAGATTAACGGAGAGCGCTTTTGGATGAATACTTTTGAATCCACCGGTTTTTGGAATACGTAAAAGGAAGCTCTTGAGTCCTCGTGCTTTGAGACCTTTTGATCCGCCGCTACGCGCACGCTGCCCCTTCATTCCACGCGTAGAATAGGTGCCGTGGCTTGATCCAAGTCCACGACCAACACGCTTCCGTGTTTTCTGGGCACTTTTAAACGATCGAAGTGTATGAAGTTCCATAAAATAATTCTATTCTGTTTCTTTAGAGGTTGGGGAAGCGGCATGTTTACCCGCTTTAATCATCGAACGTTTTGCAACCGATTGGCTTAACTGTCGCAATGCCGTAAACAATGCACCGACATTGTTAATCTTATTTTTTGAACCATAGACCTTTGTGACAACATTCCCGATACCGGACAGCTCGAGCGCGAGACGAATTGCACCCCCCGCCATCACACCGGTTCCTTTTGGGGCCGGCTTAATGAGCAGGCGCGCGGCTTTATATTTTACGCGCAGTTCATGGGGAATAGTTTCGTTTTCTATTGGAACGACGACCAGATCACGACGAGCACGTGTTGCCGCTTTTTGTACTGCCAGCGTAACATCGGCACCCTTGCCAAGACCATACCCCATACGCCCCTTATGGTCACCAATGACAACACACGCGCGAAAACGCATACGCTTTCCGCCGGCCATTACACGCGTAACGCGTGCAATTTCAATAATACGCTGATCAAACTCTTTTTCTTCAGCGGTTCGTGTATCTCTGCGTGGTCGTTTCCCTTCTGCCATATAGTTACGGTAATGGTGATTGTTAAAATTGGAGCCCACCTGCTCGAGCGGCCTCGGCAACTGCGGCAACGCGTCCATGGTACGCATTACCCCCTCTGTCAAAGACAACCGCCGACACTCCTACCGCCTTTGCTTTTTGGGCAATCAACACTCCCAAAGCGGTCGCGCGCGCTGTTTTTGTTTTTTTCTTTTCTGAGTCAGCAAGCTCACGCTCGTACGCACTGGCAAGAGTCACACCCTTCACATCATCGATAAGCTGCACGGTGGTTGATTTCAATCCACGAGACACCGCGAGGCGCGGTCGGGCATGCGTACCGGAGATACGCGAACGTACTCTATTTTTTCGTAATTCTTTTGAGTCCTTTTTTGTCTTTTTCATACAATCTTAATTATTTCTTCGCGCCCGCCTTACCGCTCTTACCTGATTTTCGTCTTACTACTTCATCGGAATATTTAATACCTTTCCCTTTATAGGGTTCCGGTTTTTTCAGAGAACGAATGCGCGCTGCGGTTTCACCAACAAGCTGTTTATCGATACTTGACAGTGTAATTGAATTTTTTTCGACTGTGGCGGTAACGCCGGTAGGGAGAGGAAAAAGAACCGGGTGAGAGAATCCGAGGTTCAATGTCAGTGTATCTCCCGATACCGCAACTTTAAACCCAATACCGATAACCTCAAGTTTCTTTTCGAAACCAGTGGTCACTCCCTGCACCATATTAGCACATAACCGTTGAAATAAACCCCACAATGCGCGCTCGGTTTTATCTTCCGGATTGGTAACCGTAACAAGCACTTGGGATCCATCTAACACGCACACAACAGCTGGATGCAGATCCATCTCCAAGTTCCCTTTTGGGCCCAAGACCGCAACGCGTCCATCAGTAATGGTGAAACTCACGCCTGAAGGGAGGATAATAGGTTGTTTTCCGATACGTGACATAGGGTATATTAACTTATGTAGCAGAGCACTTCGCCGCCAAGTCGCAGTTTCTTTGCCTGTTTATTACTCATGATTCCTTTTGACGTAGAAATAATAGCGATACCCATGTGTTGGAGTACCACCGGCATCGCGTCTGCCTTGACATACATACGACATCCCGGCTTACTTGCCCGTTTGAGCACTGAAATAGCCGATATACGGTCTGGTGTATATCGCAAATCGAGAGCAAGCTCCGCGCGAGGAATGGCATCGGTAATCTGAAAATCACGAATATACCCTTCATTTTTCAAAACTTGGGCTATCTCCTTTTTAATGCGAGACGAGGGCATTGCCACTCGTTCTTTTCGAACGCGTGCCGCATTACGGATTCGTGAGAGCATGTCTGCGATTGGATCGGTCATAGTTCTAGCTATTAGGGTGTAGGGATTAGGGATTAGTGCGGTGGTCTACCAGCTACTCTTTCTCATACCGGGGATCGCGCCTTTCGTCGCGAGCTCACGAACGCAAATACGGCAGAGATCAAATTTCCGAAGGTATCCGTGACCTCGACCACAGCGCCAACAGCGGCGTACGATGCGAGTGGAAAATTTCGCCTTGGTAAGAGATCTTCGTGATTTTACGACTTGAGCAACGGTTGCCATAGTATCTAGCTTTTAGTAGGTGGTTTTTTAAAAGGGAATCCATAGAGAGTAAAAAGTGCCATACCCTCTTCTCGGCTCTTTGCATTGGTAGTTATCGTCACTTCTAACCCATGAACTTTTTCAATCTCATCTGATTTAACTTCCGGAAATGCGATATTTTCTTTGAAACCGATTGTCAAACTTCCCCGCGCGTCGATTGCCTTGCTGTCCAATCCACGAAAGTCACGAACACGGGGCAGGGCAAATGACAAAAGCTTTGAGACGAAATCCATCATGCGCTGCTTTCTCAGTGTCACCTTCATACCAACGACTTGACCTTCTCGAATCTTAAACCCGGCAATAGATTTTTTTGCACGCGTCTTGACTGGTTTTTGTCCCGTAATTTTCTCTAACGAATCGGCGACAACTTCAAGATAAGAAGGATCCTTCAGGGCACGTCCCAGCCCAACATTAATACTAACCTTCAAAATCTTTGGGGTCTGATAAATGTTCGTATACCCAAATTTTTCTTTGAGTCCCGGAACAACGGTAGTTTTATACACTGTTTCTAATGGATGCATACGAGTAATGTTAAATAGCGGCGGTACATTTTTTACAAATCCGTTCTCTCTTTGTTCGTGCACCCTCCACCACTCGCGATCCTATCCGGGTCGCTTTTCCACAGGACTGACAAACGAGCTGAACTTTTGAAAGACGCAAAGGAGCTGGCATATACACGCGCTGCCCTCGCTCTCCTGAACTGCGGGCGCGGACGTGCTTGACTATGAGGTTGAGTCCTTCAACAACAACTTTTTGCGACTCAGGATATGCGCGCACAACTTTGCCGGACTTCCCCTTGTCCTTTCCTGTCAGCACTTTTACGGTGTCGTTTTTTTTAATTTTCATAGTGTTGAATATTAGAGTACTTCCGGCGCCAATGAAATAATCTTTGTAAATCCCTTTGCGCGAAGCTCTCGGGCAATGGGGCCAAAAATACGTGTTCCTTTCGGCTCTTTCGATTTTTTATCGATCAGCACTATTGCATTGTCATCAAATCGAACATACGTACCATCTTTACGACGTGTCTCTTTGCGCGTGCGCACAATAACACCGTGGGCAACTTCACCCTTTTTCACGCCCGTGTGCGGTAATGCCTGCTTAATAGATACGGTTACAACATCGCCAAGACCCGCGTATCGTTTTTGGTATCCACCGAGCACACGAATACACTGAAGGCGACGAGCGCCAGTGTTATCGGCAGAAGAGAGCATTGTTCGATGTTGGATCATATGATAAACGAGATATTATTTCTTTCCGGCCTTTTCCCAAATACCGACAACACGCCATCGTTTGTGTCGGCTCAGAGGGCGCGTTTCACAGAACACAACCGTATCTCCCGGATGATACTGATTATTCTCATCGTGCACGTGAAATTTTTGTGAAACAGTATAGCGCTTCTTATATTTCGGGTGTACGCGCGTACGATCAACGCGGACAATAACTGTTTTGTCCATTTTATCGCTGACCACCGTTCCCTGAAATGTTCGCTGTGTGTATTTTTTTGTTTCCATACGATATTATGATTGCTTCCGTACGCGCAAAAGTGTCAATATTTGCGCGATAAGCCGTCGCTGCGCTCGGATATCCCGAACATTTTTAAGCTGTTTAGTGGCAACTTTGAACCGTGCAGCTCTCACCGCTTCCCGTGCTTCTTGCAACAGGGTCGAAAGTTCATGTTCTGTTTTGTCTCGAAGTTCGCTTATCTTCATACGTCTTTTATGCTTTTAAAAACTGTGTTTTGACAGGAAGCTTATGGCCAGCAAGGCGGAACGCTTCTCGCGCTATCTCTTCGGTCACGCCACCCATTTCAAAAAGAACCATTCCGGGGCGAATCACGACAACATAATGATCGACAGCGCCCTTTCCACCACCCATCGTGTTCTCATTACCATGAAACGTGACGGGACGATCGGGAAATACCCGAATCCAGACCTTCCCTCCGCGTTTAATAGAACGACTAATGGCGCGACGACCTGCTTCGATTTGTCTCGATGTCATCCATGCTCCTTCCAATGCTTTCAGCCCGAAGTCGCCAAACGACACCGTCACCCGTTTTGTTGCGGGACTTGTCCGCGTGCGACCGCGTCCTCTCTGCCATTTTCTGTGTTTTACTTTTTTAGGAAATAACATAGATTATTTTTCTTTTTCGCCGAAGCTCATTCCTTTATAGATCCACACCTTCACACCAACCACCCCCGATAGTGTATGGGCCGGGCCGCGAGCATAATCAATATGAGCACGAAGTGTGTGGAGTGGGATTTTTCCGACATGCAATGTTTCTGTCTTGGCAATTTCTGCACCGTTCAAACGACCAGAAACACATACTTTCACTCCTTGCGCCCCGCCCTTTGATACGCGATCAATGGCCTGCTTCATCACTCGACGATAGGGCATACGTTTTTCAAGCTCTTCAACCATTCCCTGTAATACAAGCTGTGAATCCAAAAGCGGCTTGTCGACTTCCACGACATTGACGTTTACCGTCACCTTCTCAGACCCGAAAAACTCTTTGCGAATTTTCTTTTTCAGCTCTTCGATACCCGCTCCCTGACGACCAATAATAACACCGGGTTTTGCCGAGCGGACAGTAATGGTAATAACATGCGTTGTGCGCTCAATTTCAATCTTAGAGACACTCGACGCCTTGAGCTCCTTGGCAAGATATTTTTTCACACGGATATCTTTGGCGAGATTATCGCGAAACTGTTTGCCGGTAGCAAACCATTTCGAATCCCATCCGAATAATATGCCTGTTCTGAAAATTTTTGGATTAACTTTGTGACCCATACACTCCGGTAGTTACGAAGAACCTGTTTTACGTTGAATAATTTTTTTTATCATGCTGACCTTTTTTTCTTTTCTGATTCTTTGAGATGATTCATGGCGCCCGGCCCGTGACGTATCAAATGGTGCGGGATGATGTGCCACCGTGTCTCCCGATACTGATGATGTGCCATGCTCGTGTCCAGTGGCGTGACCACCCATCACCGGTTCATCCGTTTCAACAACAACGTCATTTTTCTTCCGCGCGCTTGGATGCGTTTGTGGTGCTCCTGCAACCTCATCCAAGCCGATAGAGATATGACATGAGTGTTTCTTCAACGGTGCAGCGCGTCCAAATGCACGGGGACGCCAACGCTTCAACGGCGTGCCCTGATTTACCTGAATATCTTTAATAAACAAATTCTCGGCGTTTTTTTGAAAATTATTTTCGGCGTTTGCTATCGCAGACCGAAGCAATTTCTCGACCGGGCGTCGCGCGGCCTTTGTCATCACCGATAATTGCGCGAGCGCTCCTGCGACCGACATTCCCCGAACCACCCCAACAACGAGCCGTACTTTGCGGACGGATTGTCGTATATTGCGTGCATGTGCTGTTATCAGTGTCATACGTGGAATACCCGAGTGTATTATTTCTTACTCACAGCGGCCTTTGTCGCTGCTGATTCTTTCGCTCCTTGCGCCTTTTCCTCTTGTTTCTGAATCTTTCCGCCGTGACGCACGAACTTACGAGTTGGAGAAAATTCACCCAATTTATGTCCGACCATATGCTCTACAACGACAACGGGAACGTGCACTTTACCATTGTGCACACCAAATGTAAAGCCGACCATCTCAGGCGTAATAACACAGGCGCGAGACCATGTATTGATAGGTGTTTTCTCGCCTGCGCGTACCTTTGACATCTTCTTCAAAAGCCGCTCGTCAACATAAGGACCTTTTTTTAAGCTTCGTGACATAGAACTAGGGGTTAGGGTTTAGGGGTTAGGGTTTAGGAGTTTTCCTGGTGCCTAACGCCTAGCGCCTGCTTTGTTATTTATTGCGCCGTTTAAGAATCAAATGATTGGAATATTTTTTCTTTTTGCGAGTGCGGAGTCCCAGTGCCGGCTTGCCTTGTGGTGTTTTTGGACCCTTCAGGCCGATCGGCTGATTTCCCTCTCCTCCACCGTGTGGGTGATCGACCGGATTCATCGCTTTACCGCGAACACTTGGCCGCCATCCTAAGAGGCGCCGACGACCTGCTTTGCCCCATCGAATGTGTTTGTGATCGGTATTACCAACCTGACCAATCGTTGCCATACAGATACTGCGAAACAACCGTACTTCATCGGAGGGCAGACGCACATGCACCTTATCTCCATCGAGTGCCATCAGTTGGGCGGAGTTACCCGCTGCGCGTACCAATTGTGCTCCTCGTCCCGGGGTAATTTCTAACCCATGGATAGGCGTACCAACAGGAATATCTTTCAAACACAATCGATTACCCGGCTGGATGTCTTGCTTGCTCTGCGATGAGATAATTGTATCGCCAACCGATAGCTCAAGCGGTGCGATGATATATGTTTTTTCCCCATCTTCATACTGCAGGAGCGCAATACGCGCGCTGCGATTTGGATCGTATTCAATCGCCTCCACCTTTGCGGGAAGGTCAAATTTCTTTCGCTTAAAATCAATAATGCGGTAGTAGCGACGAGCACCGCCACCACGATGGCGAGTCGTGATCTTTCCCTGATTATTTCTGCCGCCCTTCTTTTTCTTCATGACAATCAAGGATTTTTCCGGTTCCTTGCGCGTCAAACCACGGAAATCAGCAACGCTTGATTTTCGTCTTCCGGGGCTCGTTGGTTTGTAGATGCGTACTGCCATACTTTAGGGGTTAGGGTTTAGGGATTAGGGTATAGTGGGCTTCACTATAAGCTAGAACCTAAAAACTAAAAGCTGTTTTAAATGTCGATGGTTTTATCTTTTGGAACGGTAATATATGCTTTTTTCCAATCCTTGCGTCGTCCTTTACGCTGACCAAAACGTACTTCTTTTCCGGCCATAGTAATAGTACGTGCTCCCGTTGGCATCACACCGTAGAGATTAAAAAAAGCTTTTTTAATTGAAATTTTTGTTGCTCTGAGTGCCACTTCAAACATGTAGACGTGCTTGCCGCTTGCAATAAGCGACTTTTCGGTAACAATCGGGCGCACCAGTATCGCACTCTCACGGACAGAAAACTTTTTCCCGGGGAGTTGCACGGTTTTTTCCTCTCGGGCAGGAGCGACCTTCTTTGCGACCACAGCGGTTTTCTCCTTCTGTGAAGAAGGGGTCGTATCGTCGGTCGATTGAGATTTCTTAAAAACGTTCCAGGCCATATTTTTAGCGTACAACTTTATAACTTTTTACTTTATAACTTTTAACGTCGATTCCTTAGGGCTTAATGCGGCAATAACTTCATCGAGTGCGCTCAGAGGAATGACAATCTTTGAACATTTCAGCGTATCGAGCACATTCAGTGATGAGGGGGAAAGCACTTCTACGCGCGGTAAATTCCTCATACTTCGACGCAGCGCTATCTGTTTTGGAGGGATCACAACACCGACACGTGGCATTCTTTTCCCCTCCTCCGTGAGAGGGAGCCGCTTCAGAAGATCGAGCGCTTCTTTTGTTTTTGGATGTTCAAACTGCAGGGTCTCAAGCAATACCAGTGAGTGAGACGTTGCCCTATCAGACAACACCATACACAGGGCTTTATGTTTGACCTTTTTGTTTATTTTCAGAGTCCAGTTCTGATTACCGTGAGGTCCAAATGTTACACCACCACCGCGCCACAACGGCGATCGAATCGATCCATGACGTGCCCGACCGGTTCCTTTTTGTTTCCATGGCTTCTTCCCACCACCACGTACTTCCCCTTTTCCTTTGGTTTTTGCCGTTCCTTTACGCGCATTGGCACCTTGGGCGGTGATAACAAAATGAACGAGTTCTTCTCTGATGGGAACGCTAAAAATCTCCTGGGGTAGAGCGCGCTGAGAAACGACCTTGCCTTCCATACTATAAACATCCAAGGAAAGGGGTTCGCCAAATTTTTTTTCTTTGCGTTTGGTCATATAGGCAGTCGCTAGGCGCTCGGCGCTAGAGGTTGATCTTCTTTAGTTTCAGATCCTGGCTTTTCTTCTTGCGCCGGAGTTTCTTCGACGACGGATGGCGCTTCTTCACCTGATGCTTGTTCTGGTTGTTCTTCTTGTGGAGCTGGAGTTTCTTCGGCCACAGCTTGTACTGCCTCCTCTTGCAATGGTTCGTTTTTTTCTGGAATGGCTTCTTCTTGATTCTTGATTCTTCATTCTTGCCCTCAAAAACCATCTCTCCTTCGTGCGCCACAATAACAACAAGGCCGTTGCGTGAACCGGGAATTGCTCCATTAACAGCAAAAATATTGTTTTCGGAATCGACCGATACGATTGATAATTTTTTGACCGTCACTTGCTCGCCACCCATACGACCGGCCATGCGCTTTCCTTTAAATACATGCTGGACACCGCCCGAACCGATAGATCCTGGCATACGTTCCTGATCCTTATGACCATGCGATGCTTTCTGACCATGAAAATGATGGCGCTTCACAACACCTGCAAACCCCTTACCTTTCGATGTACCGGTAACATCGACAACGTCACCGACAACAAAGCTGCTCACACCGACGCTGTCTCCGCGCATCACTCCTGTCACGGGTTTCGACAAACGCATTTCTTTCATGCAAGCAAATCCCCTCCCGGGTTTTTCAATCAGTCCAACAAGGTGCCCCTGCTGGGGTTTTACTATGTTCTTTTTTTGACCATATCCAAACTGAATGGCATCGTATCCATCTTTCTCGGCCGTTTTTACCTGAGTAACAATACACGGCCCCGCTTTGATAAGCGTAAAAGGAACAACCATTCCGTTGTCCGCGTACTGCTGCTGCATATCAATTTTTCGTCCGATGATGTACTTCATATTGGGTAAACAAAAACCGAAGCCTAAAATGAGCATCGGTTTTCGCCGGAATAACTCTTTTTTAGCTCGATGGTTGAAGTGGTGAGAGGGTATCTCCTTCTTCGCCACTCCTCCCTTCTCAACACTTCCCCGATTGGGGGTTATTGAGACGGAATGAGCGGCGGAAAAACGTTATAATGTTTTTATTTCTAATCCAACTCCCGCAGGTAGTGTCAGATTCGTCAACAACTCTGTCGTCTTACTGGTTGGGTCGATAATATCTATCAGGCGTTTATGAGTCCGCATCTCAAACTGATCGCGCGCATCCTTAAACACAAAGGTCGATTTCAAGACCGTTACCTTTGATATTTCGGTTGGCAACGGAATGGGGCCTCTCACAGTCGCACCGCTTCTCAGGACCGCATCAATAATGCTCTTTGCGGCTGCATCGATGATCGTATGATCGTAGGCGCGCAATTTTATCCTGATTCGTGGCTTTTCTGCCTCTTTCTCGTCTTGCTTTTTGGAATGAACGGTTGCGGTAGCAGTCATGGGAATCCTGATCAATTACTTCTGAATCTTAGCAACGACACCTGCACCAACGGTCAGGCCACCTTCTCGAATAGCAAACCTCTGCTTCTCTTCCAGAGCGACTGGAGAGATAAGCTTCACGCTGATACTAATCGTATCGCCCGGCATAACCATTTCGACACCTTCTGGCAAGAAGATTTCGCCGGTCACATCGGTTGTACGAATGTAAAACTGCGGTTTGTATCCTTTGAAAAATGGCTTGTGGCGCCCGCCTTCATCCTTTGACAAAACGTATACCTCTGCTTCGAACTCTGTGTGAGGAGTAATCGTACCGGGTTTTGCCAACACCTGTCCGCGCTGAACATCGTCTTTCTTTGTTCCGCGCAGTAAAAGTCCCGCGTTATCGCCAGCGCGTCCTTCGTCGAGTGATTTCTTAAACATTTCAACACCGGTGACAACGGTCTTCTGGGTCGGTGTCAAACCAACGATTTCAACGTCTTCGTTCACATGGATAATACCGCGCTCGATTCTACCCGTTACAACGGTACCGCGTCCTTCGATAGAGAAGATGTCCTCAATCGGCATCAAAAATGGCTTGTCTGTATCGCGAACCGGCTCAGGGATGAATTCATCGACTGCTTTAATAAGGTCGAGAATCGGCTTACTTGCCGCCTCATCGGATGGATTCTCAAGTGCTTTAAGGGCTGATCCACGAATAATTGGCGTGGTATCGCCAGGAAAATCGTATTTCTTCAAAAGATCACGCACTTCTTCCTCAACAAGGTCGATAAGCTCGAGATCAGACACCATGTCAACTTTGTTCAAAAATACAACGATGTGCGGCACACCAACCTGACGAGCGAGCAAAATATGCTCTCGGGTCTGAGGCATTGGGCCGTCTGTGGCAGAAACAACCAAAATAGCACCGTCCATCTGAGCGGCACCGGTAATCATATTCTTGATATAGTCGGCGTGTCCGGGACAGTCAACGTGCGCGTAGTGGCGAGTGGCACTTTCATATTCGACGTGTGCGGTATTAATCGTAATACCACGCGCCTTTTCCTCAGGTGCCGAGTCGATCTCATTGACGGATTTATTCTGCGCGATCATACCATGCGCAGCCAGCACCTTCAAAATAGATGCGGTCAATGTGGTCTTCCCATGGTCAACGTGTCCGATAGTACCGATGTTAACGTGAGGTTTGGTTCGTTCAAATTTTTCTGCCATACGATAATGTATTAAGGATAGATAAAAAATTATAATGGTGTGAAAAGTAGTATATCAAGTTGTAAAATCGTGTCAACCCGGTGCGTATAAATTTCTAATTCACCTAATTGTCTAATTCACCTAATAAAATTCCCAATACCCAGTATCAAAAACAGTAAACTATTATGAATAGGGCTATTTTTTGATATTTCTGCCATTCATTAGAGCATTGGACATTTTATTAGAAATTAGGTGAATTAGACAATTAGGTCAATTTCTATTTCTTCTTGGCAATAATGTCTTCAACGACGTTGCGGGGCACTTCCGAGTATTGAAAAAACTCCATAGAGTAGCTTGCCCGGCCTTGTGTGAGCGATCGAAGCTGGGTGGCGTAGCCAAACATCTCTGCCAGCGGCACGGTTGCGTCGATAACTTTGACTCCTCCCCGCTCGGACATTTCCTGTATTTGCCCCCGTTTTGAGTTCAAATCGCCAATAACCTCGCCCATAAACTGCTCGGGAGTTACAACCTCAACCTTCATCACCGGCTCGAGCATCACCGGATGCGCGTTACGACATCCTTCTTGAAACGCCATCGATCCGGCGATCTTAAAGGCCGACTCCGATGAGTCGACATCGTGGAACGAACCGTCGTACACCGTTACTTTCACATCAATAATGGGATAACCGGCCAACACGCCGCGAGTCAATGCTTCTTTGACACCCTTCTGAATCGGCGCGATAAATTCTTTTGGAATAGCACCACCTTTAATCTCTTCTTCAAATTCAAACCCTTTTCCTGGCTCCAGCGGCTCAACACGCAGCCAACAATGGCCGTATTGTCCACGACCACCGGACTGACGAACGTACTTTCCTTCGGCTTTCGCCATCTCACGAATCGTTTCCTTGTAGGCAACTTGCGGTTTTCCAACATTTGCTTCCACTTTGAACTCACGCTTCATGCGATCGACAATAATCTCAAGATGAAGCTCTCCCATACCGGAAATAATGGTCTGGAGCGTCTCTTCGTCGGTGCGGACGCGGAATGTTGGGTCTTCTTCCTGCAGTTTTGAAAGCGCGATACCCATTCTCTCTTGGTCCACTTTTGTCTTTGGCTCAATAGCCACGGCGATAACGGGCTCAGGAAATACAATCGTTTCAAGAACAATCGGATGATCGGGATCGCAGATCGTATCTGCGGTAAAGGTGTTTTTCAAACCCACGGTAGCCGCAATCTCTCCGGAAAAAATTTCGTCAACTTCTTCTCGATCGTTTGCGTGCAAGCGAAC
>OBEQ010734007.1_pt1 | contig 48391 bp, 46 predicted proteins | sample 1670901 | NCBI WGS metagenome assembly OBEQ01 (sample SAMEA104232315, study PRJEB22302) | groundwater metagenome | biome: forest; feature: aquifer; material: groundwater | place: USA | collected 2011-08-07 | depth 5.4 m
AGAATTAAAAAATCAACTTTTTATAGCGCGCGACATTTCATATCTAACTGAAGTTGAATTTCAAAAGGCAAGCGAGAGAATTATTACAGTTCATCGTTTATTACAAGGTCTTATTACAAAATCTAAATCTTTTCTTGAATCGTGAGTCATGGTCTTTTCTTAAATCATGAATCGTGAATCTAGAATCTACCCAAAATGGGCGTTATAAAACACAAAGAACAGCGGGTGGGAATTTTTATTGATACGCAAAATCTTTATCACACGGCGCGCAATCTCTACAACGCGCGGGTCAATTTTGGCCAAGTAGTCAAGGACGCGCTGGCGGGCAGAGCTTTAATCCGCGCTGTGGCCTATGTCATCACCACCGAATCGGGCGACGAGAAAGGTTTTTTTGACGCGCTCGGCAAGATGGGCATTGAAGCCAAGACAAAAGATTTGCAAATTTTTGCCGGCGGAGCAAAAAAAGCGGACTGGGATGTGGGACTGGCTGTGGACGCAATTAAACTGGCGCCAAAACTGGACGCGGTAATTTTAATATCAGGAGATGGCGACTTTGTGCCACTCGTTGAATACCTGCAAGTCCACGAAGGTTGCCAAGTGGAAGTGGTTACTTTCGGCAAATCAGCCTCTGGGAGACTAAAAGAAGCGGCGGATGAATTTATTGACTTGGACGAAAACCCTAGAAAATACTTGATGGGTTCGGGCAATCGTCGCCCTGAACGAAGCGTTCCGAGGACGGTGGCTAACGAATAAAAAATACCCCTGAATTTTTATGACTAAAATTCAAATCACATGGATAAACGCTGTGTTGATACCAAAAATTATGAAGGCGTACAAACGATTTTTACTCAGGAGCAACGGGAAAAAAAATGGCTTAAACATCCAGAACTTCGCGATGATGATTTTATTAAGAGAATTAAGAGTACTGTTGAAGCTCCGAGCTTTGTCTATAAAGATTTGGCAAAAAATGGCCGTCTGGTATACTACAAATACGAATACTCGGTTAACGGTCGCGCTAGGTATATCAAGGTCGTTTTAGTTGCCCGTAAGAACTCGCGCTTGATTGTAACGGCATATCGGCCGGATTATGTAAAAGAAAGAGGTAAAACCAAACTTGTATATGGAAAAAACGATTAACAACGCGCAACTCGTTGAAGCCACTAAAAACATTCCTATCATAGCGGAAAAAGAGTGCTGGGTTTTGACTTTTGACAAAAACGAAGGCGCTTTGTTTTATTCTCCAGAGAAAATTTCCGATGGGGCAGTGTTGCACCAGATAACCGATGAGTACGCTTTGTATTTGGACAAAAATCTGAAACCGCAAGGGGTCATGATTGAGTGTTTCAAAGAGAATTTTTTTGAACATCACGAATTTTTCAAGCAATTAAGCGAGGACATTTTTAACCGCAAGGAGGCAATCGTAGTACTCAATCCTAAAACCAAGAATAAGAACAAAGGTAAAGTTGCAATTCTAACTGGTCTTCTTGAATCCATCTTAATAAAAGAGGCGGGGGCAAGGTTGATACCGGCTTAGGGTTCGTCCGCAAATAAATTCCTCAGATTATGTTCAATGCGTTCTGAATACAGGCGCTACGATTGAGCAAAATCTTGAGGCGTACTATAAGTACGGCGAGAGATTTTGTGATTGAGTAGTGTTTGTAGTCAGAGATGCAGTGGGCGTAAGATGGGGGAGTTATTTGCGGACGAGCCCTTAGCGCAAATAATGTACTCAAAGCTGTGGCGAGTTCAAAGTATAAGGACGAAAAGGCGATTAAGAAACCCGAGAAAAAGAAATAGCATGGAGATTGTCGTTAGCTCATTGCGGTATTATTAGCCTATATAATTTCTTCATTCGGATTTATATACTGTCTTGTGTGGGTCATAAGAAAAGCTTGGAGAAAGGGCGGGGAAGAAAAATAGATTTGGGGTACATTGTATATAAGTCCCCAATATAAATGCAATGCTTGCGTCAAAAACACAATTTACCGCCGTGTATCAAAAAAAAGGCCGATACTACATCGGTTTTGTTGAGGAAGTGCCGGGAGCAAACACTCAAGGAAAAACTCTTGCCGAAGCAAAAAAAAATCTTACCGAAGCCTTGAAACTGATAGTGGAGGCCAATCGCGCGCTTACTCAAAAAGTTTCTAAAGGATTTTTCATCCGAGAGCCGATTTTACTTTCTGCCTAAATGAAACGGCGAGTTCTAATCGCGTATCTGCTAAAACAAGGCTGTGTTTTCGCAAAAGAAGGCGCGAAACACAGTTTGTTTTTTAATCCAACAACCCATCGATTTTCAACCGTGCCTCGGCACACTGAAATCAATTCTTTTTTGGCCAAAAAGATTTGTAAAGATTTAGGGATTCGTCCGACAGGCAAACGATAGAGGTCGGTGGCACAAAAGAAAAACCAGTTGTTAACATTAAAGTCAAACAACTGGCTGAATGGTCTAACACTTGGCTACTACGGCCAATCACCCCAAACCTCGCTCGCATATTTTGATGTACTAATCCTGTGAAGGTTTTTGACATCGATGCCACTTTGGACCCGCTGAATGAGCGATATCTCGAGATCGAGATAGAAGTTTCGCGATTGAGGCGGCAGACTTTTGAGAAACTGGTAGTAACTCGGCTTGGCCATCTTCTGGTACAAACTTGTTCCGAGAAACACAACGAGTACCGGCAAACTGACGGCACTGATCGTTCGCAGTAGAAACCGGACAGACTTCCGCACGAACTGATCGTGAATGCCCGATCGAGCCTCAAACGCTTTCTCGGCCGCATCTTTCGCAACTTCGAGCTTCCGCTCATCGGTGATCATCTCCGCAAGGAGCTTGTCGAAAGAATCTGTGTGACTAGGTTCTCCTTCAATTTTTGCACCTTTGAGATCATGCTGCCAATGAGGGAAGTAGAAACGCGATTGACTACCCGCAATGCCGAGGCTGACCCGCATGTAGCGAATGATATGCTGGTACTGTTCGGCCACCAACACTTCACCGGCAATCCGTAGGGTGATCATGACCCGAAGATCGTAATCTTCTTGCGGATAGGAAACGAACTCGTAGAGACGCTCGATGGTTTTGCGTGTCGCCGCCGAGGGCTTCACATTGCGAACCTGTTCGGTACTCGCCCCGATCAAGTTGAGATCGTACAGACGATCGTCTTGATGGGTAGTACCGCTCTGCGGGATTTCATCTCGCAGAATCTCCCGAACAACTTCGCGCGCGATTTCGGACTGAAGCCCAAGTTTTGCTGTCTCGTACCACTTCACAAAGTTTTGGGCGATGAAGCCGATCTGGAGGAGATATTCGATGAATTTCTCCTTCGAGAGTTTGTGAAATGACCGATACAACGGATGAGTATGGAACTTTTTGACGAGTCCATCCTCGAACTGACTGTATGCTCTGAAGAGCTGTACGCTCATAGGGATTCCTTTGGTTAAGTTTGGATCGTACAGTTTCTAAATTTTCAAAACTAAAATGAATTATACACAAAGTTGTTAACTTGTCAAATATGACTGCTGGCAAAATCTCTGCTAGACTACAAAGTATTAAAAGTTAACGAGGGCTCTGGATAGGTAGGCCTGAACCGCGCGTTCAAGTCTAAAATTCGGAGCTTCTCAGACACGACACCAATACGCGAATGAAAACGAATAACACTAATGACACGAATAAAGAAAAGACCCTATTCGCGTATTGGTGTCGTGTTCCCTTCATCTTATGAAGAAAAAAGAATACACCATTGAGATTGGCGGGAAAAAGTTGTCGGCGGAATTTAATGATTTGGCCGAGCAGGCGAACGGCTCGGTGTTGATTCGTTATGGCAACACGGCGCTTCTCGCCACGGCCGTCATGTCCAAAGGCCCGAAAGATTCGGATTTCTTTCCTCTCACTGTTGATTACGAGGAAAGATTTTACGCCAGCGGTAAAATTTTAGGCAGTCGTTTTGTTCGCAGAGAGGGAAGACCGACAGAGGAAGCGATTCTTTCAGGGCGAATTGTAGACCGCACCATAAGACCGCTTTTCGCGGGCCACATCCGCCACGAAATCCAAGTGGTCATCACTGTGCTTTCAATTGACGAGGACGACCCGGATGTTTTGGCTGTCTTGGGCGCGTCGCTCGCCATCGCCACTTCAAACATTCCGTGGGACGGGCCTGTGTCCGCTATAAGAATAGCGGACACCGCAGACTCACGCAGACTGGACGCAGACCAACGCGGAAATATAGAACTGGCGTTGATTGTGAATCCAAAATATACAGAACGCGAAAATGCCTTGTTTGATTTGGTGGCATGCGGCAAGGGTGGAAATATCAACATGATTGAAGTTGGAGGGAAGGAAGTAGCCGAGGAAACGCTTGTCGCCGGCCTAAAAAAAGCCAGCGAAGAAATTGGGCGGTTGCAAGAATTTCAGCAAAAAATTATCGCTGAAATCGGCAAGCCGAAAAAAGAAATCCCATCGCCCGAGATGCCGAAAGAAGTGGCGGAACTTTTCGCCAAACACATTGAGCAGAAAATGATGGAACATGTGATGTCGGGCATGGCTGGACATGATGCCATATACAAAATCAAAGAAGAGTGGATGGTGCTTCTCAAGGAAAAGTATCCTGAAACGAGTCCCTCCTTCGGCGACACAATTTTTGAAGACAAAGTAAACGAAATTATTCACAACGAAGCTATAGAAAACAATCGCAGGCCGGACAATCGGAAAATGGACGAGGTGCGGAAACTTTTCGCGCAAGCTGGTGGCGTGTCGCCAATTCTTCACGGCTCGGGCATTTTTTATCGCGGAGGCACGCACATTTTTTCGGCGCTCACTTTGGGAGGCCCGGGCGAATCGCAAGTGGTGGAAGGCATGGAAACTCAAACCAAAAAACGCTTCATGCATCACTACAATTTCCCGCCGTTCTCATCCGGCGAAGTCGGTCGCATCGGTTCAACCAATCGCAGAATGATTGGCCACGGCGCGCTCGCGGAGAAGGCTCTCCTGCCAGTGTTGCCTCCGAAAGAAATTTTTCCTTACACTATCCGCATTGTCTCTGAAGCTTTCGCCTCAAACGGTTCCACTTCAATGGCAAGCGTTTGCGGGGGAACACTTTCATTGATGGACGCGGGAGTGCCGATCTCCGCGCCAGTAGCGGGAATTGCGTCGGGACTTATGCTGGAAAGTCAAAGGTTAAAGGTTAAAGGTCAAAAGTACAAAATATTGACGGATATTCAAGGGCCGGAAGATCACCACGGCGATATGGATTTCAAAGTGGCTGGCACAAAAAAAGGCGTAACGGCCGTGCAGATGGATGTCAAAGTTGACGGCATTCCAATTAAAATCCTTTCGGAAGCTTTTGAAAAGGCCAAACTGGCGCGACTGCAAATTCTTGAAGTAATGCTCGCGGAAATTCCAGAACCGCGCAAAGACATCTCGCCAAACGCGCCGAAAATTTTGACGATTAAAATAAAGCCTTCTCAAATCGGCCTCATCATCGGCACTGGCGGAAAAACTATCAACGAAATTAAAGACGGCACCGGGGTAGATGGCATTGATATTGAAGAAGACGGCACGGTTTTCATCACTGGCAAGGAAGGTAGCGCGGAGCAAGCCAAAAAAATTATTGAGGAGATGACGCATGAATACAAACCCGGCGAACGACTCATCGGAACAGTGGTAAAAATCGCCGAGTTCGGCGCCTTCGTTTCAATTGGCGCGAACGCCGACGGGCTAGTGCATGTTTCGGAAATCGCGCCGTTTAGAATTGACCGCGTGGAATCGTACCTAAAGGTGGGAGACAAAGTTCCCGTCATGGTCAAAGAAATAGACGCCGAACGCGGACGAATCAAACTTTCAATTAAGGATGCAGACCCGAACTTCATCAAACGCAAGAGCGTTTGATGAAGAAAATTCGAAGTACGAAATTTGTGTTTCTGCCTAACATAGCCATATTATAAGGTCTTTATTAACGCTGTCAAGATTATTCACACATACCCTTGCAAACTATTTTGACTGTGTTATACTCTCAACATGTTTACAGTGGAACTGCTCAAGAACTTGCGGGAGAAAAAAGGTCTGTCGCAGGAATATATGGCGCGAGAGTTGAAGATGTCTCGGCCGTCTTATGTGTTGGTGGAAAGCGGACATAAAGAACCGACACTCTCGCAGGCAAAAATGCTTGCCGAGCTTCTTGATATCACGCTTGAATCGTTCATTGAGGGAAAGCCGGTTGCGGTTGCAAAAGTAAAATTTGAAAAAGGGAAGAACACTGGAGAAAAGAGACAGAAGCAGGAAGAGCGAATCGCGATTCCGCAGGAACATTTGGAAAAGTTTAGGCAGGTACTCTTGTACATTCTCGCAAAAGTCGGTGGCAAACCGAATGTCGGACAGACCGTGCTGTATAAACTGCTTTATTTCATAGATTTTGACTACTACGAAAAGTTTGAAGAACAACTTATCGGCGCGCGATACATGAAAAATACTTATGGACCGACCCCGGTCATTTTCGCCAAACTGGTGAGTGACTTGGAGCGCGCAGGAAAACTAGAAACGGTCAAAAGCAAGTTTTACAAACACGAGCAGAAAAAGTTTCTGGTTAATCCAGCCATACCGCTTGATATGTCTAAACTCTCCGCCCAAGAGTTGGCTCACATTGACTGGGAACTCAGGCGTCTTTCCGACATGACTGCGGCACAGCTTTCAGCGCTTTCGCACCTTGATACACCGTGGGCGGTTGCCAAAGACAGAGAGTGTCTTAATTATGAGTTTGTGTTTTACCGACCGACCGAAACATCGGTAAGAGAATATGAACCGCTTTAACCGTCTTCCAGAATTTGAAAAAGAACTGAAACGGCTTGCGGGCAAATACCGAAGTTTGCCGGATGACCTTTTGCGCCTTGAGAAAATACTCGTTTCGCACCCGACTGGCATAGGAACGAACTTTACAATTATCCACCGACAAGAAAAAGCAACCGTAATCAAAACGCGGTTGGCGTGTCGCGCTTTGAAAAGCCGTTCAATGCGCCTTATCTACGCATACCATAATGACATAATAACTTTCGTCTATCTTGAAATATATTTTAAGGGCGATAAAGAGAACGAGGACAGAGAAAGAATTAAAAGGTACTTGAAGAATCAAGCAGAGTGAAAACTAGGCTAAAACATGTCGCGCATAATTTCTCGTTAACTCGTTAACATGTGAGGCATGTGAAAAGTTAACGACTTCAAATCCATTTGCCCACGCAAGCTATTTTTGCGACAATATGACCATGGAAGATTCTCAAGAAAAAAGCGAAGTTCCAAAAAATCTCCGCACTTACCAAAGTGATGTGGAAGGGATACTGAAAGGCGGAGAGGGTTCGCTTGTCAAAATCGCCGTCGCCGAAAACGAAAAACGATTTCGGGAAGGTTTTGTGGCCACGGATGTTCCCGAACCGACTCATTCCAAATTTATCATAATCACGAGCATTGTCTTGGTTATTGTAGGCCTCGGCGCGGTCGTCACTCTATACTTGCTGAAAGGTGGAAAAGAAACGACGACAAATACCGCGACAACTATTGCGCCTATAATTCTCGCCGACTCGGAAAAAAATATTAGCCTTTCGGGACTTGACCGAGATAAAATTATAGGAACTCTTGTTAAAGAAAAACAGACGCTCACGGCGACTCTGTCCCATATCATAAACTTGAAATTGACCGATGGAACAGGCGAAACGGCAAGCCAAATTAGCGCTCAAAATTTTTTGGCAAAATTAAACTCGCAAGCGCCAAACGAGCTTACCAGAACACTTAAGGATAATTTTTCGTTCGGCCTTTATGCTCTAAATAACAACCGTCCATTTCTAATTTTGAAAACCAGTTATTATCAAAACGCTTTCGCCGGCATGCTGTCTTGGGAAAAAAATATGAAGGAAGACCTCGGGCCGATTTTTATTCCTCCGCAACCGACGGTCGCTCCGTCCACAAGCGCCGATGTGCTTAATAAAAATATGCTCTTTGAAGATGTGGTGGTCAAAAACCGAGACGCTCGGGCCTTGCGCGGTAGCGGCGGAATTATTTTCCTTTATTCTTTCCCAGACAAAGACACTATTGTCATCACCACCGACGCCGACACGCTTGAAGCGGTGTCGGGGAAATTATTGGCGGGAAAGCTGGTAAGGTAAACCGCTATATAGACGACACCAGCTAATTTTTAATTTTCAATTACCAATTTTCAACCAATTCTTAAATTAAATAATTTTCAAAATTGGAACATTGATTGAAAATTGCAAAATTGATAATTGATTATTCCTTAAGTTCGCGCTTCGGATTTTGTCGCCAGTTTAAGGTATTCGGTATTGGTATGGCTTTAGCCAACATGGTATAATAAAAGTTATGGAAACAATAAACACCGAACACTTTGAGGAACTTCTTGTGGCGGAAATGGCTACGCTGGAAAAGGAATTGAAAAGCATCGGCCAAAGAAACCCGAGTAACCCCGCCGATTGGGAAGCAAAGCCCGACAAAATGGATACTCTGGCTTCAGATTCCAACGATGTGGCGGACAGCATTGAATCTTACGAGCAAAACACGGGCATTTTGAAACAACTTGAAATCCGCTTTAATGAAGTAAGGTCCGCGCTTGAACGAATCAAGACTGGCAAGTACGGCCTGTGCGAAGTTGACGGCGCGCCGATTGAACAGGAAAGGCTGGAGGCGAATCCCGCTGCTACTTCATGTGTAAAACACATGAAGTAAGTTTATAAGTTGCGCTTCGCTCCTAAGTTGATAAGTTTCGCTCGCAGACTCGCTATAAGTTTCTTCCTTACCAACTTATCAACTTACAAACCTACGAACTGTTTATGAGCTTCGCAAAAGTCTACAGCGCCCAAACCACCTTACTATCGGCGCAGATTATCACCGTTGAAATTGACCTGTCCAAAGGCTTGCATTCGTTTTCGGTTGTCGGTCTGCCCGACAAAGGCGTGGAAGAATCTCGCGACCGCGTAGCGGCGGCAATCAAAAATTCCGACTTCCAATCGCCAAAGCAGAAAAATCAAAAGATAACCATTTCGCTGGCGCCTGCCGATATCAAAAAAGAGGGGCCGATTTTTGATTTGGCAATCGCTCTTGCATACCTCAAGGCATCGGAGGAAGCGCGGTTTGAACCGGAAGGTAAAATTTTCCTCGGCGAGTTATCGCTTGACGGCAAACTGCGAAAAATAAATGGCGTTCTGCCCCTCGCAAGAATGGCCAGAAACAAAGGCTTTAGCGAAATTTATGTGCCGGAAGAAAATGCTCGCGAGGCCGCTCTGATTGAAGGCATCACGGTCTTCGGCGTTAAAAACTTAAACCAAATCGTAACTCACTTGGAGACGCTTTTTCAGCCCGACCAAGTGGGCGAGAAAATGACACCGCAACCAAAAACCGCGGTTGAACAAAAAACTCAAAATTACGAGGTTGATTTTTCAGACATTAAAGGTCAGGAAACCGCCAAGCGCGGGCTTGAAATCGCGGCGGCGGGCGGGCATAACATCGCCATGTTCGGCCCGCCCGGCACCGGCAAAACCATGCTAGCGAAGGCGTTCTGTCACATCTTGCCACCATTATCTTTTGAAAAAATTCTTGACATCACAGCCATTCATTCGGTCGCGGGAATTCTCAAAGGCGATATGGTTTCAAAGCCTCCGATCCGTTCGCCTCATCACACCGCCTCTTATGTTTCTCTGGTCGGCGGTGGCGCAAATCCAAAACCGGGCGAAGTTACGCTGGCGCATCACGGCGTGCTTTTTTTGGACGAGTTTGCCGAATTTGACCGCAGAGCCATTGACGCTCTTCGACAACCTTTGGAAGAAAAAACTGTAAGCGTTTCAAGGGCCAAAGGCACGGCGGAATTTCCCGCTGGTTTTATTTTAATCGCCGCCATGAATCCTTGCCCATGTGGAAATGGTGGCTCAAACGACAGGGAGTGCGTCTGCAGTCCGATTGTTTTGAAACGATACCGCGATAAAATTTCAGGCCCAATCATTGACCGCATAGACATCTGGCTTGAAGTGCCGAGAATTTCGCACAAAACTCTTTCTGCCAAAGGTGGCGGGGAAGATACAAACACAGTGCGCGAGCGGGTGATAAAAGCCAGACAAATTCAAACGGAAAGATTCAAGAAAAGCAAACGGGCGATTGATAGCAACAGCGCCATGAATGCTCGCGACATCACCTCGCACATAAAACTAAATGACAAAGTAACTCAAACCCTAAATAACTCCGCCGAGAAACTGGGACTTTCCGGCAGAGCCTATCATCGTGTCATCAAAATCGCCCGCACCATTGCCGACCTTGAGGCTTCAGAAAATATAAACGAATCTCATGTGCTTGAAGCGATGCAGTATAGGCCGAAGCAACTTTCGCAGTAGCGAAAGTTGCAAAACCAGTATGTAGTATTTAGTAGGTAGTTTGTAGAAAAGAAAAATATTTAGATATGCAAAATAAAACATTGACTACTGTTCACGACAACAGAATAGAAAACAAGATTTTCCTAATCCGAGGAAAAAAAGTCATGCTTGATAGAGACCTGGCGGAGTTGTATGGGGTGGAAACAAAAAACTTGAACAGAGCAGTAAAGAGAAACATTGACAGATTTCCATCCGACTTCATGTTTCGGTTAAATGAAAGGGAGAACAGTATATTTTTAGCGTCGCAAATGGCAACCTTGGGAGAAGATTCTTTAGGGTTCCAATTTGGCACCTTAGAGAAAAATAAAAACTTGATGTCACAATCTGTGACATCAAGTTTGCGTGGCAAGCACAGAAAATATCCGGCTTTCGCTTTTACCGAACAAGGCGTCGCCATGCTTTCAAGCGTCCTCAACAGCAAAAGAGCAATACAAGTCAACATTCAAATAATCCGCACTTTTACCAAACTGCGCGAACTCATCGCTTCAAATAAAGAACTGCGGGAGAAAATTGAAAAGCTGGAAAGAAAATATGACCAGCGGTTCAAAATTGTTTTTGACGCCATAAAACAACTGCTCGCAGTACCGAAAAAACCTTTACGCAAAATCGGGTTTAATACATAAAAACCGCCCCGCGAAGCGGGGCGGGGCGGGGCGGGGCGGTTTTTTCGTGAATCTTAAATCTTAAATCTTAAATCTACTTGTTAGAACGGATTCCGCGCTCCGCGTACCTCAAAATGGAGATGCGACCCGGTGGATTTTCCAGTTGAACCGACATAGCCGATGACTTGGCCTTGATAGACACTCATTCCTTGATAAGTGATGTTCGCGTTCATGTGAGCATAAAGTGTTTGAGTGCCGTTTGAGTGAGCGACAACAACATACTCCCCGTAGCCCCCATTCCAGCCATAATTTTTGCTGACAATAACCGTCCCCGCGGCGGAAGCCATAATCGGTGTGCCTGCAGGCGCGCCCAAATCAACTCCGTTATAACCATGCAGGCCTTGAGTTTTTCTGTAAACAGCCAAAGGTTTGGCGTAGTAGTAATCAAAATTCGGTCCGCCAGTGCCGTGTGGCTTTGCCGTAACGCCAGAAACTTTCGGCGCGTCAATTTCACCGTCTGGAATAATAATGGTTGAATCAACCACAAGAGCGACGCCGTCTTTTAGATTGTTAAACTGTATAACTTCGTTCGCGTCCGCTTTGTACTTCGTGGCAATGCTTTTTACGGTATCGCCTTTCTTTACTGTATATTTAACGCCAGATATTGGCAAAATGACAAGTTGCTGGCCGGGCTTCAGAGTTTTAGCGCTAACATCATTAGCCCACATTACAGTGTTCACTGAAACTCCGAACATTTTGGCAATCTGGGAAAGTGTATCGCCCTCGCGTACCACATAAAGACTAATCTGGTCGGAATGACTTTCTTCAATATCAACCATGGTGCCAGAAGGACCAGTTTCCGGCAAAAGGGCGGTGTCGCCCACAACAGTAATATCGCCACCGCCTTTTGCCGGATTGGGGTCTGGGTTCAAAGCGGCTTGAAGCAAGGAAATGTTTTGGGAAGTTACAACGGAAGCTTGGGACTCGTCCGTACGATTCCCAAACATCTCTGACATAAAAGAAAAAATGCTAGCGTGAGCAAGAGATGGAGAACTTAAGGTAATCAAAACAAACAACAATCTTGTGGCGATAAGACTTTGTAAAACTATCTTTATGGCCTTGTTAAGCCTTTTTTCTTGGAAAGGCGAACAAGGTTTGTGGGAGTCTTTGAAAATAAGCCTAAAACATTAAGGTATTTCAGCATTCTGTAATCAATGGCTCTGTTAAGCCACAAAAAGGGAAACTGCCATTACGATGTATGCCTACTATCATAGCTTTTGGAGGGCAGAAGTCAACCGCTTAAAAAGTAAGGTGGGGATAGCAAAACAGTTACAAGTTTCAAGTTACGCTTCGCTAAAGTTTGAAAGTTTGGGGAAAAGTTAAGTCCCTACCGCATCAACTTTTTAACTTGCGCGCTTTATAAACTTCCGCGCCACTTCAATGTGCTATAGTTTGTCGCAATGAACTACCTAAACGAACTTAATAACGCTCAAAAAGAAGCGGTAAAACAAAAAGATGGACCGCTTTTAATTATCGCTGGAGCGGGGGCGGGCAAAACTAAAACCATCACTCACCGAATCCTTCATCTCATTAAAGAAGGAGTGGCGCCCCAAAACATTCTCGCCATCACCTTCACCAACAAGGCGGCCAAAGAAATGCGCGACCGCGTTCACTCTTTGCTCGCTTCCGACAAAACCCTGAACCTCCCCACCTCTTCGTTTTATCCCCACATTGAAAATTGGAAATTGAAAATTGAAAATTCGCCTTGGATAAGCACCTTCCACTCCCTCGGTGTCCACATCATCCGCGAAAACGCCAAACTTTTGGGCATTCCGCGAAACTTTACCATCAACGACAAAGGAGATTCTTTGAAATTTATCAAGGAAGCCATGGACGAGGTCGGCATTGACCGCAAAAGTTTTGAGCCGAGCATGATTGGCAATCTCATAAGCCGAGAAAAAGGCAACGCCGTCACCTGCGAAGAGTTTGAAAATAAAGCTGGTACCGAATATATTCCATCTATAGTCGCCAAGGTCTGGAAAAAGTATGAAGTCAAGCTCTCAAAAGAAAAATCTTTGGACTTTGACGACCTGCTTCTGAAAACCGCGAGACTGCTCAAAGAAAACCAAACCGTTCGGGAACATTACCAAAATGTTTGGAAATACATCCACATTGACGAATACCAAGACACCAACCGCGTTCAATACTTAATCGCCAAACACCTGGCGGAAAAACACAAAAACATCTGCGTTGTGGGTGATGGGGACCAACTTATATACGGTTTTCGGGGCGCGGACATCAAAAACATTTTGGGCTTTGAAAAAGATTATCCCGAGGCGAAAATTATTTTTCTGGAGGAAAATTACCGTTCAACCCAGACAATCCTCACCGCCGCCAATCGCGTCATCGCCAAAAATAAAATGCGAAAGGAAAAAAACCTTTTCACTAAAAATGGCGAAGGGCAAAAAATCGGCCTTTACGAAAGTTACGACGAAAACGACGAAGCCTGTTTCGTGGCGACCAAAGCCAAAGAGTTGATTGAAGACAAGCTCGTTTCACCAAGTAGTATTGCCGTGCTTTACCGCGCCAATTTCCAAAGTCGCGCGCTTGAAGAAGCGATGCTAAACGCCAATGTGCCTTACCAAGTGCTCGGCACCAGATTTTTTGAACGAAAAGAAATTAAAGATTGCGTCGCCTATCTCAAAGCGTCATTAAACCAAAACAGTTTCTCCGACATGAAGCGAATTATAAATGTGCCAGCCAGAGGTTTGGGCAAAGTTACCATTCTGAAAGTTTTTTCTGGCAAAGAAAATGAGCTGCCGCCGAATACTCGCAAAAAAGTTTCCGACTTTATGAAAATTTTGGGCGGAATTAAGGAAGTTTCCGAAAAAGAAAAACCATCGCAGACAATCAGGCACATTTTGCGAACCTCGGGCATTGAGGAAGAGCTGAAAAACGCCGACGCGGACGACGCGGAACGATTGGAAAACCTCCGCGAGCTCGTAACTTTTGCCACCAAATATGATGTCTTTCAAAACCCGACCGAAGGCATAGAGCATTTCCTTACTGATGTGGCGCTGGCCTCCGATCAGGACGAGCTGATTAAAGACAAAAAAGCTGTTAAACTGATGACCGTGCATGCCTCCAAAGGTTTGGAATTTGAATATGTGTTTATCACCGGGCTTGAAGATGGACTGTTTCCACATAAAAGATTTGATAAAGAAAAATTTAGCGGGGGACAGGACGAAGAAGAAAGAAGACTGTTTTATGTGGCGCTTACAAGAGCCAAGAAAAAATTGTATCTTTCCTATGCTTCCATCCGCACAATCTTCGGCTCAAAACAAGTCAGCATGCCCTCGGAATTTATTATGGACATTGATGACGAGCTTGTGGAAAAGGAGGAAAAATTCACGGGAGGCGGGAAGATTATTTATTTAGATTAAGACAACACAACACCAATACACGAATGAAAACGAATAACGCAAATGACACGAATAGTTAATAACCCCTACGAATAGGGCACACTAATTATTTGTGGCATTAGTGTTATTCGTTCCCCATTCGTAATTCGTGTCGAGTTCAAAGTTATGTTTCAAAAAAAATCTCTCGGGCAAAATTTTCTGAAGTCCAAAAAAGTTATCGCCGATATCGCGCGGGCTGGAGAAATTGCGCCCGGCGAAGTCGTGCTTGAAGCCGGCCCGGGGGAGGGAATACTGACATCGGCACTGCTGTCGGCTGGCGCAAAAGTAATTGCGGTTGAAAAAGACAGGAGGCTTATTTCCTTTCTTAAAGAAAAGTTCTCTAATGAAATTAGATCCGGGAAACTTGAGCTTATTGAGGGAGACATCTTGGAATTTTCAATTTTCAATTTTCAATTTTCAAACTACAAACTAATAGCTAATATCCCCTATTATATTACAGGGGCGTTAATCCGAAAGTTTTTAGAAGCGAAAAGCCCGCCAAAGCTAATGGTCATTCTTGTCCAAAAAGAAGTGGCTGAAAGAATCGTGGCGCGCGATGGTTCACCCCTTCACCTTTGCCACTGTCATAAACATAGGCAACTTTCCAAAATAGAAAAACAGAACCTCTTAAAACTTTACGAAAAAGGTCTGGAGCAAAGGTGTGGGGGCAAGGAAAGTTTGCTCTCAATTTCCGTCAAAGCTTACGGCGCGCCAAAATATATTGCCACTGTCAAAGCTGGCAACTTTTCTCCCGCGCCGAAAGTTGATTCAGCCATACTGGCTATTGAAAATATTTCCAAAAAGTTTTTCGTTGAATTTTCCGAAGAACAATTTTTCAAAATCGTCAAACTCGGCTTCGCCCACAAACGCAAAAGGCTGGCCGGCAATCTTAAAAATCTTTATCCTAACATTGAAAAAATCCTCGGGGATTTGGACATTGATAAAAACGCGCGGCCTGAAGATTTGGGAATTGAAATGTGGCGCGCTCTTACGCAAGCCTTATCCGATGTTAAATAGATGACCCTAAAGTTCCGGTAATTTCGCCTTCGCTCGGTATTATCACCTCGCAATCCGCTTCCGGTTCAGTAATACATTGGGCGCCGAAGCTGTAAAATCCCAGCAACTCATCGGAGGACGGAGTATTGTAATTGAGATATTCCTGCGTACCTTCATAGTAATTAAGAAGCGTGGCGTAAGTCGGCGGAAGCGGTTCAACTCCGATAAGCCAGTTTTCGCTACAGTCGCAGAAAAATACGAAATAGACAGCTCCGCCAAAAGGTACGCCGGCCTGGGCTTTCGCCACAGCGGGAACAATCCCAAAGAAAGAGAGCAGATGTTTGAACGCGCCTCCCAGAGAAATGGGACGGGGAGAAATTTCGGGAAGCATTGAGAGGCGCCGAGCTTTGGCGCGAACTTTATTAAACTCGGCGCGTAAATTAGTCGTCGTGGCAACACCTTTTTTTATTCCCTCAACGGCAAGCGTAAGCGCGTTGTCGTTGTAGCCTTGTTGCTTGCCAACTTTTTCAACGGCGCTGATAAATCTGTCCAGGTTGAGAAGATTGGGATTGCCTGTGGAAGAAGTTTTAGGCGCTGAAACGGCAGGTGTTGGCATTGCTTTAGGCGGTAAAATAGTTTTTATCTCCTTACTTTGCAAAGACGACTTTACTGTGTTGAACGGAATTGAATCGTTTAGTGAAGACAATTTTTTGCGAGTCAGAGCGCCGACAAAGCCAGTGCCTTTGTAAAAACCAAAAGGAATAAGAACCTCCGAGCTGTATTTTTCTTGGAATTTTATAACCGCCCTGTAAGTCGCTTTGCCAAAAAAACTGCTTTCCTGCCCGGGCGAGCCCGCTCCAACTTCGGAAACTTTAGTGTCCGCATCGCGGTTCAGCATCTTCTGGAGTTCCAAAACGCTTGGCCCGACACTGCCAAGCGAAAGATTGTCGCTAAAAGAAAGCGCGAACGCAAACAGCGGAGTGGCAAAAAAAAGAATAATCAAGGCGGAGGGAAATTTCATTTGGCTTCATTTTACCACAACATAATCCGAATGCTACAAATGAAAATGCGAATCTACGAATAACGAATACTACGAATTATTGAAGAATGTACGAAGTGTTTTATTCGTGATTCGTAGCATTCGGATACCATTCGTAGATTCGGATTATTCATATTGTTTGCTATACTACTCCTTAAGAACCGCTTTTCGCGTGTTGCCACCGCTATGAACACTCCAAGCAAAAAAATCGCTCTGCTCTTGGTCGTCGCCCTTGTATTTATCTCGGGCATAGTTTATTTTCTTTTTTACTTCAACCAAAAAACAACTTACACAGCGCCGACTGTTTCCGCCGAAATTACAAATTCCATTCTGGCGAAAGATTCTGACAACGACGGCCTGAAGGATTGGGAGGAACAGTTGTGGAAAACCGACCCGAATAATCCAGACACCGACGGCGACGGCGCGAAAGATGGAGAGGAAATCAAACTCGGACGGGACCCGCTCCGCCCCGGGCCGAACGACTTGCTAGACGCCAACACTGTAGCCCAAAAAATTAACAGCGAGACCGAACAAGACCTGACAGAAACGGACAAATTCTCCCGCGAACTTTTCATAAAAATTATTGGCGCGAAACAATCCGCCAATCCGCCAACCCAAGCTGATTTTGAAAAATTCCTAAACACCACCATTGACAAACAACTGGCCGACCAAAAAACAAAAAATTTCAATGAGGGCAATTTCCAAATTGACCTCGCCGAAACCCCGGAAAAAATCAGAGTTTACGGTAATGCCATCGCCGCCCTGCTCAAAAAGCCACCGCCCCAAAAACTGGAAAATGAGGTTGATGTCGTGGCCAAGGCCGAAACAACCAAAGACCAGACGGAGCTCAAAAAACTCGACGGCAACATCGCCGCCTACAAGCGTATCGAGCGGACACTCTTAGGGCTTACCGTACCCCAAAGCGTTCTGCCTCAACATGTGGCCTTCACCAACGCCGCAACCTCCATGGTTTGGAGCATCACCGGTCTCCAATACCTTTTGACCGACCCCTTGAAAGCCCTCCCCGGCACCGTCGCCTACGCCGACAATGCCCAAAAATTCTTCGCCGCTATTCGCTCTTTCAAAAGCTACTTCGCAAACGCCAACATCACATTTAAGCCGGAAGACGCTGGCTACCAATTCTTTGATACGCTATAATTTAAGCAAAGTTGTCCCGAGAGCCTTGGGACGGCGATTCCTCATGAATAAAAGTTTGAAACATTCAATTTTGGCAGTTCTCGTTGGCCTATTGACGGCAGGGCCGATGCTCGTTTTATTTGGGACAGAGGCGCAGGCTGACACGGTGAGCTGCTTGGCGGGCATCTTTGCCAGCAAAACCAAGGATGTGGCGGTAACGGGAGCGGCAGTGGTAGTGGGAACAGGAGCGACGTCGGTAGCGGCGACGGCGGTAGGAACCAATAAAGTCTTGGCTGTGCCTACAAGCGATATCGGCGTCGCTGCCTCAATCGCCGCCAATACGACGGCCATCGGGGCATTAGCCAAGGCCAATGCCAGCATCAATTCAACCACCGCAGCCCAGACCACTGGTTTTACAATTCAACGCTGTATCGTCGAGCCACTGGTTACCATCATGGCCCGCTCGCTTCTAAATAAATTCACCGCCGACACCATTCGCTGGATTAACAGCGGTTTTAAGGGAAGTCCGCTTTATGTTACAAATGTCTCCGGTTTTTTTGCTGATGTTGCCGACCGTACTGTTGGACAATATCTTGACGGCATCAGCAATGGAGTGCTTTGCAGTCATTTTGACCTGCAACTTCGCCTGTCGCTTGGACTTCAGTATCAACAATCGCCTTACTACGAAGAAATCGGCTGTCGCCTCACCGATATTCAACAAAATGTTCAGAGAGCTTTTACTGGTGGCTCGTTCGGCAAAAATGGCTGGGATAATTGGTTGCAACTGACGGCCCAACCGCAAAATAATCCTTACGGAGCCTACCTCAACGCCGTAAACGCCATTGACTTAAAAATCGCCAACACTCAAGTATCTTTGAAGTCCGAACTTGATTGGGGCAAAGGTTTCTTGTCTTCAAGAAATCCGCAAACCGGCCTGATTGAAACACCTGGCTCGCTCATTGAAAGCCAGTTAAGCAGTACCCTGGGCGTCCAAGTGCAAAAAGTGGGATTGGCCAGAGACATTGACGCCATTATGGACGCGCTTGTCAATCAGCTGATAAACCAAGTGCTAGGCCCTGGGGGACTGCTCGGCGCAAGCGCTTCGCGAACTGGCGGGGGACCGTCGGCTGTTGACCGCGCTATCGCGGAAACGGTCGCCCAAATCGCCGCCGCCAACAATCAGTCGCAAAGTCTGCCTGCGGGTGTGCTTATTGGAAGCCAAACAAATCAACAATTTTGTCAGCAATTTAATACCAGCCTATACTTCAGCAAAAAAAGCGCGGACGGCAAGGTGGAAGTTTGGGTGAAGATACCGCCAGGAACTGTCGCGGTGCCGACACAAAAAAGCGGTGGCGTCGCTTGGACTGTCGCCGACTACAACGCCATTTGGACTTTTTGCGCCAGCCTGCCGTACACAGAACTGCTTGACAGCGCGTATGGAGATTTTCAAACTAAAATTGACGCGGCGTCGGCCGATTACAAAACTCAAATTGACGCGATAACAACACCCGACGCGAACACTGGCGGGGAAACAGTTCAAGACAGGAAAATCCAACTTGGGGGGCGAGGGATAGCTCTTAATCAATCTTCAGTGTATTCAGATAATCGTGGCGCGTTCGGGCCAGAACGAGTGGCGAACGGGTACGGGTATAGCTACTCCATTACACTAAATGACCCGCCACCAGGCAGTTGGTGGTCTGCATCCTTTACCAAATCCGAAAAAGTTCAAACTGTAATAATTAACACTAATGAGGGTATATCGGGATACACATTAATTTTGGCAAATCGTCCATCTTCAGACAACAAGTTGGGGATACCGATTTCACCGCAAGATATTGGAGTGACAGTTCCAAAAGTGCAATTTTCATGTGATGAGGCAACTCATAATCTTCCAGCAGAGACTAAATCCACTTGTGACGATAGAATCAGCAACTTCAGACTGGATTTCGCAACACCGATTGATGTAAATGCAATTATTCTTAAACGAAGCTCACAGATATCACTCAAAAAAGTTGAACTCTTCCGCCCCCCACAAGGTACCGCTGGCGGAGGCGCTTCGGGTGGCGGTGGCGCAATCACACCCGCGCCGACCTTTACCGCGTTTGTTCCGCTCACTACAACCGCCAGACCAAATAGCACTGTTGCTAAATATGGACCTTCGTTTAGAATTTTCTCAAACTCTTTCGCACTTTCCACAAACAAAACTCAAGACAAACTGTCGGCTCAAGTTAGACTGCTCCAAAAGAATGCTGACAATACATACTCAGGTCGCACATTAGGAAGCACTTTCAACGATTTTTCAATAACATTTGGCAACAATAAAGTAACCTTTGATGCAAATCAAATGCGACCTACCGCGCTACCCCCTACCGTAATTTTCAAACCAGATTTTACACTGACTGAAAATGCTCCTTTGCAAATCACTCAAGAAGCGACTATAGGAGTTGGTGGGGAGAACAACAGGTCAGTTGGTTTTGTTGATGGCTCATACCAATTGGTTACTGAAATCCTAAACGGAAGCGGAGCAGTTATTGCCACTCAAAGGACCAGTTTTGATATTCAACAATAATGAAAACGAAACGCAAAAAATTTTCCATATTCCTGTACGCGATGATTGCCCTCCTAACTACAGGAGCAACATTTTCGCCGTTGGCGAATAATTTGAAAGTCTTTGCGCAAGCGGATGTGGAATTGTCGCCTTTAGACGGGCCCTCCCTTGGCGATACAAGATTTCCAAGCCTTAAAGATTCTTCAAACAGCGGTGGTGGCGGGGCTGGCGTAGACCAATCAAACATTGGTGCCGGCGCTGGCGCGGTGGGCAGTAACGATCAAGCGAATCCGAATGGAAACGCGCAAAAAATGCAAGGGTGTTTGAATTTTTCGTTGGTGGGAGGGCTTGAGTTTAATCCTGAAGCCTGCATCGCCAATTTAGTCTACATAATCATGTGGATTTTTTCATGGGTACTATGGCTCTCCGGGAAAATTTTAGACATGTCAATATATTATACCCTGAATATGGGAGGCCTTATGACCCATATGCCTGTGGTTGACATCGGCTGGAAAATTTTCCGCGACCTCGCCAACATCTTTTTCATCTTCGCGCTTCTTTGGATTGCCATTAGCACAATCATCGGCCTCAACTCCGGCAAAACCAAGGAGCTTCTGCTAAACCTCATTATCGTGGCGCTTCTAATGAACTTCAGCCTCTTTATAACCAAAACGGTTATTGACGGCTCAAACATCATTGCCCTTCATTTCTACAATTTAATCGTTACGCCCAACCCGACACCGAACGGCACCGCTACACAATCAGCCATATCGGCAATAACTCCCACTTCAAGTTTTTCCGGCGCCTTCATGGAAGGTCTCAAAATCCAATCCATCTATCAACCTCAAACTGTAGGGGGGCAGACCATAGCCAACTCGGCTAGCAACGGATATGGCGCAGCTACCCTTGCTAGTCTTGCTCAAGCGGGAGGCCAAGTCCTCAACATGGGAAAAGTTATTCTCATTGGTCTTTTTGGAATCGCTCTGATGCTCGTCGCCTCTTATGTGTTTTTCGTAGCCGCCATTTTATTTATTATCCGCGCCGTCGTCCTGATGATGGTGATGCTTCTTTCGCCTTTGGCGTTTCTGGCGTACGCGCTTCCCGGCATGGAAAAGTATTTTGAAATGTGGAAAGAAAAACTTTTCAGCCAGGCCATGTTCGCGCCGATTTACCTCGCCCTTTGTTTCGTGGTAATAAAAACTATTCAGTCTCCCGCCTTCCGAACGGGAGTAATGTCGGTTAACAGTTCCGACACCATCGCGTCCGCCGCTTCGCTTTTCAACAACGACGGTTCCACTGGGGGCCTTGCTTTCGTTTTCAACTTTATCCTTCTCATTGGCCTGATGCTCGGCTCCATTTTAGTCGCCAAGAAAATGGAAGCGGTTGGGGTGGAAAAAGCTGTAGATATAGGCAAGGCGGCAGGGGGATTCTTGGGAAGGAATATTATGCGCGGGAAATATGTTACGGTCGCGGGCGGAACGGTGGGATATGGGGCTAGGGGAGTGGGGGCAATTGTGGGGCGAATTCCCGGCCTAAAAAATGTTGGCGACAAAATTTCCGGCTTCGGTAAAAAAACTATTGAGGGAACGGATAAGCTGCAAAAGAAAATTGACATTGGCGAGTTGGATAAAAAGTTTAAGGACTCAAAATTTGGCGCCACAACCATAGGCAGTTTCATCAGAGAAAAAACCACTGGTGGCGAGCTGTTCGGCGTCAAAGCCAAATTCGGTGGTGAAAAAACGGTGCATGAGGCTTATGAAGAAGATGAGAAACTTAAGAGTCGCCGTTTCGCACTGGAAAATGTGGGACTTGCCAAAGACAGCCTTGCGGAACTTAATAAGGCAAAATTAGCCCTCGCTGACGCGGAGCAAAAGAATGATAAAAATGCTGTCACAATTGCAAAGGATGCGATGAAAAAAGCCGAGTCAAAACTTTCCAGCAACTTAAGCAGAGTAACAGCTGAGGATTTTGCGAGACTGGACGAACACGAAGTTATGGCTCTTGCAAAATACGCCAACTTGAAACAACTCAAGGCTGTTTTGGCATCAGAAAATTGGACAGAGCCCGAAAAACGCGAAATGATTGGGGCAAGGTGGAAAGATGAAATTGAGCAATATAAAGAATACCAAATAAAGGTTGATGAATACGACGCTAAACAAAAAACGCTCAGAGAGGCTGTTATAGCAGGGAAGCTTAAAATTGACGGTGAAACTGGAGAAATTTCCAAAAACCAAATTTCAATAGACCCAACGGACGGAAAAAGATACGCGAAAGATGCCGCGGGAACGAGGTGGGAAGCACCTGAAAAAAAACCCGAACTTCCCAGCAATCTTAAATCATGGGCAAGAAATAAAATGACTCTTCCAGAATATGAAATGGCTGCGTCAGTAGCGCCTCAAATGTTTGATATAAAAGAACTTGTGCATACCATGCGCTGGGGTTTAACAAACAAAGAAATAAGGACAAACGAAAACTTCTCATTTGACTTGCGAGATAGGTTAACTTACGACAAAGACTCTGATATTGATAAGGTGGTGAAAGATAGTCGTAGCACGAGTTATATAAAAAGTGATGCGGAAAAAGACGCTGACGCGGCCGAAGCGACCTTGATAGCTTCGACCCCTAACGCAACGCCAGAAGCAATTGAAAAAACAAGAAAGGTCGCAATGGAAAATAGCGTAACAAGAAAAGCTGCCTTTGACTCGGCTAAACAAGATGCTGACGCGGCTGAAGTAACCTTGAAAACTGCGAACCCTAACGCGACCTCACAAGAAATTTGGGAAGCGAGAAACAAAGCTTTCAAAGATGCCTACGCTAAAGGCACAATCGCTGATACTTTAAGAAGAAATATTGCCCTTAGTTGGAAATCTGGCAGAGCATCAAATGAATTGGCAGGAGCCAGGGGAAGGACTAGAAATAGTGAAATTGTACACAGCCTAATTGACGAGGGTATAGTACAGCACTTCAAAGAAAAAGACAGTGAAGATATCACGGCTCTTTTTGAAGATGTGTTGAAAGCTTATAAAGCTGAGCAGGCCGGAACGGGTTTGGTTACCGACGAAAACCGCCGACTTATCAAATATCTTTTCACTGACCCGAGAAGCAGAACGATACCGCGTCCAATTGAAGCTTTACCTGCTGACCTAAAAGAAATCTATGAGAAACTTGATCATGAAGGTGAGCAAACCAAAAATATAGCGTTTAATAGTGATAAGTGGAGAAGGCCATGAGTTACATAGACTACGAAGAAAAATTGGATAAAACAGTGCAAGGGTTGCCACAAACAGCCCAAGCGGTTTTTGCCGAACAAAATATAATTTCCGCCATAGAAGAAATCGGCGACAGTTTTGAAATTACTTTCGGCGAAATCGGCGAGGTGTGCGAACTCGTCCGCCAAGTGATTGTCAAAGAACTGCCAGTGGAAAAGTTTGAGGAGAGTTTGAAAGAAAAACTGGACGAGGACAACCAGCCGAGGACTGGGGAAATCACAGCCATGGTGAACGAGAAAATTTTTGTGAAGCTCTTGCCAACACTTGGAATGAAAGCGTTGCCTTTAATTCTCACTGCAACGGCTGTAAATTCCAACAAGACCGAAATAAAATTTGAGGGGGATACGGGAACGGCGGTGGCCGAGTCTGCGAGGCCACCCTCTGCTCCTCTTCCCAATCTTCAAACTTCAGAACTTCCAAACTTCCAAACTTCTCAACTAACTTCCTCGCCTCCCCGCGCCGTGCCAATCAGAAAAATCATTCCGCCAACATACAAATCGCCCGCGCCTATCCCGGCCAACCTGCCCAGCGCCGATTCTTTTTCCTTACCTCACCAGACTCCGAGCTTCAAAACTAATCTAGCCGAACCCAGCCACGAAAAAATGTCCGACAATCCGATGGAATCTTTGATGAAGATGCTTGACGGCAAAGTCAATGAAAGCGAACTGAAAAAACGGTTTGATAAACTGCCCGAAAGTTTGAAGACGGCTTTGAAGTCGGTGGACTCGGCGAAAAAAGTGGTGGATGTCGGCCGAAAGCACGCCCTCCATGTGGACAAAATAGGTGAGCTTGGCGCCGAAACCGGCAAAATCATTTTGGGCTTCACCCATCCGTCGCAATTCCTATCGCGACTGAGCCGACTGCTAGATACTTCCGACGAGCAAACTCGCCTCATCGCCCAAGAAATCAACACCGAAATTTTTCTGAAAATCCGCGAGGCTCTTAAAGAAATAAACGGCGAGAGCGTAGATATTACGGAACACAAGATTATGCCTAGCGTTCAACAACCAGAACCGCAACCGCCAAAAATTTCCCAAATTATCCCGAAGGCTCCTCTGTCCGAAATTTTAGTCAAAACCCCACCACAGTCTTCCAGTTTCGGAACAATCCCACCCCCGCCTCCTCCGCCATATCAAAACGAAGCCTTGATAAAACCAATGGTGGAAACGGGCCAAGAAACAAAGCCAGAAGGCTCCCTCCGACAAGAGACTGATTCTGGAGAAACTCTTACCCGCGAGACGATACTGCGAGACATTGAGAATCCGGGGGTACAGCCGGAATCCCAATACTCAAAATCTATTCCCGTGGCGCAGAATCAAGAATCAGAAATCGCGAATCAACACAACACCAATACACGAATGAAAACGAATAACGCTAATGACACGAATATAAATGAACCGACTGAAATCAAACCCGAACCGACTCCGGAAAGAAATGTTCCAGAAATTATCTCACCTCCCCCTATCGTACCCCCACCAATAGCACCTCCCCCCGCGCCTCTTTCTCCGCCTCCCGAACCCCCGCCCGCTGTATCCTCTCCTCCACTTTCCGAACTTGCGCCCTTGCGCTCACCTACCAACACTGTCAGCTTAATTGACAGAAAACTTTCTGCTCCCACCGTTTCCGAAAAATCCGAGAGCAGTTATAGGTTGGATCCTTACCGCGAACCTCTTCAGTAGGGTTTAGGGGATAGGGGATAGGGTATAGTATGAAAAACAAGAATGAAACTGAATTCTTACAAAGACCTAATAGTGTGGCAGAAAAGTATTGAGCTTGTAAAAGAAATCTACATGGTTACAGGGAGTTTTCCTAGAGCAGAAATATACGGTCTGGTCAGCCAAATGAGAAGATCCTCAGTTTCTATACCTTCAAACATAGCCGAAGGTTATAAAAGAAAAAACTTAAAAGAATACATACAGTTTTTAAGCATTGCAGACGGCTCTAGCGCTGAACTTGAAACTCAAATTATAATTTCCAAAATGATTTACAAAGAACTTGATTTCTCAAAATCAGAAAACTTGCTTGAAGAAATTCAAAAAATGCTCATTTCTCTAATCCGTAAACTAAACCCTAAACCCTAAACCCTACAACCTTCCCATGCGTTTCCAAGTCCCACAATTTATTGAAGTAGAAGATAAAATTTTTGGCCCGCTGACCATCAAGCAGTTTGTTTTTGTTGCTGGCGGAGCCGGGTTGTGTTTTATCCTCTACCACTACCTCAATTTCTACATCGCCATACTGGCGATTATTCCAGTTGTGGCCTTATCAATGGCTCTGGCTTTCTACAAAGTGAACAATCGCTCGTTTATTCTGATTTTAGAATCGGGCTTTCAATACTTAATGGCAAGCAAGCTCTACATTTGGAAAAAGAAAGACCACATTGTGGAAAAAAATGCCGTAAAAGAATCCGCGCCAGAGCTTTTCGTTCCAAAACTTTCGGACAGCAAGCTCAAAGACCTCACATGGAGCTTGGATGTAAACGAGACGCTAAATCCGGGAACGAAAGAATCTATGAAAAGATAATCCGAATGCTACGAATGAAAATGCGAATGCTACAAATAACGAATAGAAAAAGAGTATGCTAATTGAACCAGAAAAAGTCCTCCACCCTGAATTATCATATAAAATTTGTGGCCTGTTGTATTCAATACACAACGAGTTGGGACCAGAGCGAAACGAAATGTCATACGCAGACGCTTTAGAACAGAAACTCAACCAAGAAAATATCTCTTATGAGCGCGAGAAATCTTTGCCTGCTTCATTCCAAGGAGAGCGGTTGCGTCGCAATGTGCCTGATTTCATAATTCAAGGTATAATAATCATTGACCTAAAAGCAAAACGAGCAGTCACAAAAGAGGATTACTTTCAGATGAAGCGTTATTTAGCATCGAGTGGAATAAAACTCGGTATTATTGCCAATTTCCGGCAAAAGTATTTGTATCCAAAACGCATTCTTCATTCGTGATTCGTAGCATTCGCATTTTATTTGTAGATTCGGATTATAATTTATGGCAACGCCAACCACCAAAGCAACTCAAGACTTCGTCCCCATCAAAGAAGTGCGTGATGGCATTGTTGTTTTGAAAAACGGCGCGTTCAGAGCGATTCTTATGACCTCGTCTTTGAATTTTGCGCTCAAGTCCGAGGACAATCAGAACGCCATCATTTTGCAATTTCAAAATTTCCTAAACTCTTTGGACTTTTCGGTGGAACTCTTCATTCAGTCAAGGAAACTAGACATCCGCCCCTACATCGCGCTCCTTGAAGACCGCTACAAAAACCAAGCGACCGACTTGATGAAGGTTCAAACGCGCGAGTACATAGAATTCATCAAAAATTTCACTGAAAATTCCAATATCATGACTAAAACTTTTTTCGTGGCGGTGCCATACTCGCCGGCGCCCTTGCAAGCCAAGGGCGGAGTGGTTGGCCTCGCTGGCAATCTTTTGACGAGAAAGGAAGCCGTGGACGCCATTGAGAAAAAACAGGATACCTTTGAAGAAAACCGCAGTCAGCTCTTGCAGAGACTTTCGGTGGTGGAGCAAGGTCTGATGAGATGCGGAATTAGGGCGGTGCAACTCGGCACGGAAGAAGTGGTGGAGTTGTTTTACAAAATTTTCAATCCGGGGGATGTGGATAAGCCAATACAAATAAATTAAGAAGGGGTTAGGGTATAGGGGTTTAGGGTATAGCTTCAGACTAAACCCTTCACCCTAAACCCTATACCCTTTTCAAAACTATGGGAATATTTGATTTTCTAAAAAAGAAGCCCAAGGCCCCCGACATCGCCTCCATCCTCCCCTCGGAAATTTACGAGGCGGGCGTTTTGGAGTTGAAAGATGTCATCGCGCCGTCGGCGCTGAAGGTAAGCCCGAGAGCTCTAAACCTTGGCGAGAAAATCGTCCGTACCTTTTTCGTCATCTCCTACCCGCGATTTCTGACCGAAGGCTGGTTTGCTCCTATAATCAATCTTGATAAAGTTTTTGACATCGCCATTTTCATTCATCCGATTGACACCGCCACAGTACTGCGTCAATTCCAGAAAAAAGTGGCGGAAGTCCAAAGCCAAATCAACACCCGAGAAAAGAAAGGCATGGTGCGCGACCCGATGCTTGACACGGCCTACCAAGACCTTGAAAGACTGCGCGACAACTTGATGCAAGCTCAAGAAAAACTTTTTGATGTCGGCCTTTACATTTCCATATACGGCAACAATGAAGCCGAGCTGGACAAACTTGAATCGGAAATAAAATCCATTTTGGAATCAAAATTGATTTATCTCAAGCCCGCTCTCTTCCAGCAAGAACAAGGTTTCCGTAGCGTCATGCCGTTGGTGCAAGATGAACTGATGGTTCACTCCAAATTAAATTCTTCACCGCTGTCATCTCTTTTTCCTTTTATTTCTTTTGACCTCACTTCCGACAAAGGAATTCTTTACGGCATAAACCGCCACAATTCGTCGCTTGTGCTTTTTGACCGTTTCAGCTTGGAGAACTATAACTCCATAACTTTCGCCAAATCGGGTTCAGGAAAAAGCATTCTGGGGTCTGAACCGGTACTGATACGCAAAGACGGCTCGGTATCCTTAACTCCCATCGGCGAAGTTGTAGAAAATATCATAAAGAAACGGGGGGCGGTAAAAATTGATGATGAACTTGAGGGGGTTATTGACCCGGGTTTTGAAGTGTACAGCTTTAATAAAAAACTCAAAGGCGAGTGGAGTTCCGTGAGCGTGGCGGCGCGAAAGGATGCGCCGAAAGAACTCTACCGATTCAAAACTCAAAGCGGGCGGCAGATTTCTACGACCGCCGACCATAATCTTGTTGTGCTTAAAGACGGCAAGGTTGTTGTGTCTAAAAGCTCAGATGTGAAAGAAGGCGAGCATGTGCCGTTACCCAGAAAGATTGAAGCGAGTAAAAATCCGCCTCAAACATTAAATTTACTGAAACTGTTTGCCCAAGAGAAAAAACTTTATCTGCGAGGCTCCGAAAACCTGATAAAAAAATGCGAGGGTGGCGTGGGTTCTGATAACAAACTTTACCGATATATGTACAAATACCGGACTGGCAGGAGAATACCGGTTCGGTACGCGTTGGAGCTTTTCAAGCAACCGGATTTCAATATTGACGCGCCTCCGGAAAACCTTCAAATTACATCGGCAAGTGGCAAAAGCGCGCTACCCATAATCTTACCGATCACTTCGGCGCTTCTCCGCCTGCTCGGCTATATTACTTCAGAAGGAACGACAAGGAAAGACAGGGTAATCATATCAAACACCGACGAAACCGTGCTTGCCGACATTAAAACATCGCTAAGGCAACTGAACACTCCCTTCTTTGCGGTAACAAATGCCGTAATCATTTCATCAGTACCCTTTGTTGAACTTGGAAAGAAACTTGGAGTTACGGGTACATCCGCTACAAAGCGAGTGCCGAGTTTCATTTTCGGTCTTGCAACGGAACACATGGCAGAATATCTCAAGGCCTATTTTGAAGGGGACGGCGGTGTGGACGGTCCAAGCATTACCGCCGTTTCCAAATCAAAAGCGCTTATCTCCGACCTTGCATACCTTTTTCTTTTTTTCGGCATCATTGCGCGAGTGCATCGTAGGGAAAAACTGGCGCCGGGACATAAAGAAAAACGGGAATACTGGCAGATTAGCGTCTCCGGACAGGAATATTTGAGTATTTTCGCGCGCGACATCGGCTTTGTCACGGAAAGAAAAAAAAATCTCCTCTACGCCACTATCGGCAAACATCAGAATACCAATGTTGACACGATTCCGGAAATCAAAACTCATTTGGATGAACTGAACAGTTTGCTTTCCTCGGCGCTTGGTGGCATTCCCGCTCTTAGTCTTCTGCGAAACGAAAAATATTCTCCATCGCCAACTCAACTTAAAAAAGTTATCACTCTTGTGGAAAAACGCATTTGTGAATTGCGAGAGCTTGAAACAGTCATGGTAAAACTCTCCAACTTACCATCGCTTGAAGCGCTCATACGCGCCGCTGAAATGGATAGCGCGCTCAACCAAAAACTATGGCAAACTCTTGGGTCAAGCTGGGCGACTATAAAAAACGGCCGAGTACCGCGTGGCCAGAACGCTTCTGTGTTACTCAATGTCGCCGGACACCGAGACTTTTCGGACGACCTTGAAATAAAAGACGCCTTGATGGAAGGATTTGCCGGTATGCGACTCCAGGTCAAAGGCGCTGGATTTGAAAATATACTTGGGAAAAATAGCCACGCCCGCTCCTCGTACAACACCTTGAAACTGGCCGCAGATTTCATAGCGGAACAATACAAAGAGCTGGCCTCAAAACTGCCTCGCGCTGAAACAATTCTAAATAGTCTTAGGCGACTCTGCGAAGCCGACCTCTTTTGGGACCCGATAGTTTCTATAGAATGTTTCAAAAATAAAACGGAGGAGTATGTCTATGACCTCACTGTGGATAACGAAGTGTTTGTCGCGGGCAACGCCGGCATGTTTGTTCACAATTCATATTGCACGAAACTGGAGATCCTCCGAACCCTGATGTTTGACACCGAAGTCATCGTCATTGACCCCGAGCGGGAATACGAATACATGGCCGAAGCGACCGGTGGGAAATATTTCACCATTTCCCTAAACTCGCCACATCATATCAATCCTTTTGACTTGCCGATTCCAAGAGAAGACGAGTCCGCCTCGGATGTTTTGCGTTCAAACATCGTAAACCTCGTCGGCCTTTTCAGAATCATGCTTGGCGGATTAACCCCTGAAGAGGACGCCATCATTGACCGCGCCATAAACGAAACTTACGCCCTAAAAGACATCACGCCAGACGCCGACTTTAGCAAAGTGGAACCGCCGTTGCTTTCCGATTTTGAATTGGTGCTTGCCGGCATGGAAGGCGGGGACTCCTTGGTAGCGCGATTAAGCAAATACACTCGCGGTACTTGGGCGGGTTTCATCAACAAACCTTCAAATGTGGACATTGACAGCAAGTTTATCGTATTTTCTTTGCGCGACATGGAAGACGACCTCAAACCTGTCGCCATGTACATCGTAACTCACTACATTTGGACAGCTATCAGAAAAAATTTGAAAAAACGCCTGCTCGTCATTGATGAAGCGTGGTGGATGATGAAATCCGAAGACACGGCGTCATTCCTTTTGGGACTGGCCAAACGCGGACGCAAATATTTTTTGGGACTTTCAACCATCACTCAAGATGTGGACGACTTTTTGAAATCGCCTTACGGCCTGCCCATCATCACCAACTCATCAATCCAAATGCTTTTGAAACAATCGCCGTCAGCGATTGACCATGTCCAAAAAGTTTTCAGCCTCACCGACGAGGAAAAATATCTTTTGTTGGAATCCGATGTTGGCGAAGGAATTTTCTTCGTCGGTCTCAAACATGTGGCGATTAAAGTCATCGCCTCTTACACCGAAGACCAAATTATCACCTCCGACCCGTCGCAACTGCTCGCCATCAAACAGGCGAAGAAGGAGCTGGAAGCAAGCCAGTAAAAAACTAACAGCCTCGTTTTACGCTTTATGTTTCAACCGAAAAAAAACTATGCTTTTATTGATGCCCAAAATCTGCATCTCGGGTCCCAAGACGCTGGTGTAAATTTAGACTATGCCAAATTCCGCATTTACCTAAAAGAAAAATACAATGTTGAGCGAGCTTACCTTTTTATGGGCTACCTTCCTCAACATGTGGAACTGTATTCAAAACGCCAAGAGGAGGGTTTCATCATAAAATTCAAACCTGTTCTGCCAGCTAAAGACGGACAAAAACAAAAAGGGGATATTGACGCTCATTTAGCTTTTTATGTAATGGTATATTATAAAGAATACCATCAGGCTGTCTTGGTAACTAGCGATGGGGATTTTGACACTGTTGTCAGTTATCTTAGAAAAAAGAACCGTCTGGCCGCCGTAATCAGTCCAAACAGGGATAAATGCTCGGCTCTCCTCAAAATCGCGGCCGCGGAGAAAATGCAATATCTGCAAGACATAGGAAAGAAAATACAAAAAGATTCAGCGACAGACGATAAAGAATGGCTAAAGAAAAAGCACCGCTAGAGGACGAAACCTCAAGCAGTGCTCTTTCCTAGTGAATAGTTATATTATAAACAATCCTTATAAAATTGCAAACAAACTATGCCTAATGCCAAGAAAAAAGGAAGCGGGAGCAAAATTTCCAACACCGAGTGGGGAATGGTTATTTCGGCGCTTTTTATAATTGATGGTATTCAGTTCTCGTTAGATTGGGTAGGAATTCCTTGGATTGCAACAGTGGGAATGATAGCAAACCGATTCATCAGCTTTGTAACCAGCTTGGCATGGCCAACATACCTTTACTTGCGCGGAGTGAGCTTGAGCGCGCCGAGAGCCATGAGCATCATTGTTGCATTTTTCTTTGAAGAAATACCCGATGTTGATGCTTTACCATTCTGGGGTTTGGACGGAATTGTTATGTGCGCTTCTGTCAAAGCGGAAGAGAAAATTAAAGAAAAAACAGGAATTGATGTTGAAAAAGTTGCGGGCATGGCTCAAGACAAAACATCTGATGTTGACAATACCACCACGAATCCAACTGAAGGTGGCGAAAATTCTGACGAGTATGCAGACGCCATGGGACAAGAAAATGAAAGCCGTAACGAAAGCGAACCGGAAGATACGGGCGTGGCGGACGAAAACAAAGAAGGAGATGAAAAACACGAAACATCGGATGAAGAGGCAGATGAGCTTGGAAAAGAATCTGATAAAAAATCAGAAGAGGGAAAATCTAAAGATGCGAAGGATAAAGAGAAGGAAAAAGGTAAAGGCGGTGGAGGACAACCAAAAACCCGAGGCGGGGGTTTGGACTTCGGCGGTGGTCAACGAGGCGCTCGCGGACAAAATTCCGCCGAAGCCGGCCAGGACCCGCTCAATTTGCGCGGTAGCAAAGCAGACACCGAAAGAATTCTTGAGAAAGAAAAGCGAAGCGCGCTGGACAACCTCCTAGACCTCGGTGGAATGGGAAAAGATGATGAAACAAGTCATTCCGAGTAGGCTAAAACCATACCAATATACAAATGTTACTAATATATACCAATGAATACGAATAATACTCCCGCCGTTCACATTAGTATCAATTGGTATATTAGTACTCATTAGTATATTGGTATCAGCATGTTTGTGCTAAAATAAGTCCTAATGAAATACCTCTCCCTAACATTTTTGTTGCTCGCAAGTCTTACGCTAATGCCAAAAAACGCGAGCGCGCAAGCCCTACAAAGTTTGAGCGGTCAACAGAGCGCGGTCAGTTTCCAATTATCGCCCGCTCGGCCCGGGCCGAATCAACAGGTGAATGTCTCCATTGAAAGTTATTCAACCAACTTAGACCGAGCGGATATTTCATGGTTCTTAAACAACACGCTGTCGCAGGAAGCCGTCGGCTTAAAATCTTTCTCCTTAAAAACAGGCAGGGCGGGAAGCGTTTCAAATATTCTCATTGTGATTAAAACGGAAGACGGAACAATGCTTCAGCAAACCATAAACATTCATCCGGCCAGTCTGCAATTGGTCTGGGAAGCGCAAAGCTACACCCCGCCGTTTTACCGAGGCAAAGCGCTTTACCCGTTTCAAGGCACGGTCAAAGTCGTGGCGTTGCCGAACATCGTTACGGAAAACGGCGGAACGCTTGACCCGAAAAAATTAGTTTACACATGGAAGGTTGACGGCAACACTGTGGCAAGCGCATCGGGCTACGGCAGACAATACATTCTTTTCACTGGTTCCATTCCAATTAAGCCGGGTAATATTGAAGTGGAAGCGACATCTCTTGACCAAGTTTTCGTGGCGAGCGGTAAGACGACATTAGTCGCGGGGTCGCCTCAACTTTTATTTTACGAAGACAGTCCCGTCTACGGCGTTTTGTACAATAAGGCGATAGACGGAAGCAAGACGCTTACAAACGAAGAAATTAAAATTGTGGGCATTCCATATTTTATCGGCGCCAAGGAAAGACTTGGAAGCGGTCTTTCGTACGACTGGCAACTGAACGGAGAAAAAATTTCAAATGGCGATAAAGACAGTCTGGCTTTCAGACAAGAAAAAGGAGTCGCTGGCACGGCCGAAGTTTACCTTCAGGTTTCTCACCCCGCCAATATTTTTCAATTTGCCAACAACAGCGTATCGCTTTCATTTGGACAAACGACTGGTTCTAATTTATTTGGAACGCAATGAGATTAAAAATGTTAAAAAATTTGTTCGGGATTTGCGCCACAACTTCGATTCTGGTTTTATTCGCTGTAACTTTCCTATTGCCCGTTTTTTCAGCGAGCGCCGCGGACTATGTGCCACTCGCGCCTATACCAGGAACTACCGCTACTAACGGTTCAGGAACAAACCTTTCGACATATCTAACTGGCATGTTCAAAGTCGGCATTGCCGTTGCCGGAGTCCTGACATTTTTGATGATTGTTTGGGGCGGTTTTACATACCTTTCAACCGACGCCATCATGGGCAAGGAGGAAGGCAAGGAGAGGATTCAGCGCGCTTTGGGCGGTTTAGTCCTCGCGCTAGGAGCTTACATCATTCTCAACACCATCAATCCGCAGTTGGTGAATCTTAATTTGAATTTCGGCCCAGTGGCCAATCGAGCGCCAACTATCGGCCCGCCAGCTGAACTCATTTCTGTAAACACAACCTCGCAAATGCAAGACTTGGAAGCCTTGAGGTCCGAGTCTAGGGGGGTAATATCTAACAATGTAAATCAGCGCATCCAAGCTTTGAATGCAAGAGAAGCAGATGGCCTTACTCCAGAAGAAGAAACGGAAGCGCAACAACTTAACATAATCAGGAATGGCACCACCGCGCTCAATTATGTTGACATCGCTCGGACGAACGCTTTGGCAGAAATTGCGAAAAATGGTTTTGTCCCTACAAATGCCGGAAATGCCCAAAGAATTATTGATGCTGTGAACCAAAAACTTACTGTGCAACTAGAGGCAATGGCACGGGACGGTGCAACAGCTGGGCAATTAAAAATCGTCCAGGACCGTTATAAACAAGTCGCAGATGCTGTAAAGCAGTGTGTTGATAAATACAGAGCTTCGGGTAAAGTTGCTGTTGGTTGCCAACAATAATATATGTCCAAAAAAACCGCCACAATTATTATAATTATTTTCGTCGTCCTTTTGGTGGGAGGTCTTATCGCTTTTTATTTTTACGCCAATCAAGGGCAGGGAAACGGTATCGGCACGACGGATGTCCGAGGCAATATTTTCCCGACAAGCAAAACTGGAAATGGGGCGCCTCATGGAAACACGACCGCCACGACAACAACCGTAACAACCCCCTCCACCATAACGGAAAATCAGCCGATACTTACAATTAAAGAACTTTCAACCAAGCCCTCCGCTGGCGCCGTAGCAATCGCGACCACCACAAGCATCACTCCTCTGGTGCGTTTTATTGAACGAGGTACGGGCAATGTTTACGAGGTGCGACCGGATTCCAATACGGAAACCAGACTTTCAAACACCACGATTGCCAAAATCTCTGAAGCTTTTTGGAACAAAGGTGGCACGCGCGTGCTGGCTCGCTACACCGGAGACAATGGAGATTCCATCAAAACCTACAGCGCGCTGTTAACAAAATCTCTAAACCAGCCCGAGGGCGAACTGCAAGGAGTATTTTTGACCGAAAACATCCGCTCGCTCGCTGTAAATCCCGACAAAAGCAAAGTTTTCTATCTTCTGGAACATTCGGCTGGTAGCACTGGAATCGTTTCGGACTTTGACGGAACCAAAAAAACTCAGATTTTTGACTCGCTTCTTTCGGAATGGCTTCCCGACTGGCCGACAGCGACTCGCGTGTCTCTCACGAGCAAAGCGTCTGCAGGCGTACCGGGCTTTATGTACCTTCTCAACACCCAAACTGGCGCTCTCACTCGGGCAATTTCGGGCATCGTAGGTCTTACGACACTTGTAAATAGCGACGCCTCATCGGCGCTTTATTCGGAATCAGGCAAGGATAATTTCGCCTTAAAAATTTACTCGTTCAAAACCGCCACCGTAAAAGATGTGGCGATTCAAACCTTGCCCGAAAAATGCGTTTGGTCTAAAAACGATTTGGAAACCATTTACTGCAGTGTGCCGACATATATGCCGACCGGAGCCTACCCTGACATCTGGTATCAAGGATTAGTTTCCTTCTCCGACGAAATTTGGAAGATTGACGGGAGAACAGGAGCGGGGGAGCTTATCGGCAAATTAAAAAACGCCACGCGAGCGGACATTGACGGCGTGAATTTATTTTTGAGTCCAAAAGAAGATTACCTTTTCTTCACTAACAAAAACGATTTTCATTTGTGGAGCGTACGGCTACAGCAGTAAACTGATACTAAATATACTAATGAGTACTAATATACGAATGGCTACTAATGTTTCCTTCGGGAGTTTTATTTTGATAAGCGAGGAGCACCGCGAACACTTCCGAGTGTTCATGGTGTCCGAGCGAAATCAAACTATAAATTCCTTGCGGAAGGTAATTTATATTCGTATTCATTAGTATAAATTAGTAATATTGGTATATTAGTATGGCTTTAGCCTGCAAGGTATTTAATCACCACTCGTCGCAAAGAGCCTTCTCCCTTTGATTCCGTTTTAATATCGCTCGCTCCATCAAGATATGAGTGTATAAGCATTCTCTCGTAAGAGGACATCGGATCAAGTTCAATATCGGCTTTTAATGAGCGAGCTCGCTCGCTCATTATTTTCGCCTTCACTTTAAGCGCTTCAAGCGCTTGTTCTTGGTAACCATTAACATCAATAAAAAACTTGACCGGCGTTTCCTCGCCCAAAACTTTGGTGGCAACCCGCCTAACAATATAGTTTAGCGCGTCCAAATTTTCACCATTTGTTCCAATGAGAAGAGTCGGCTCTATGGTGCTAACCATAAAGCGAGAGTGATTTGACTCCGGCACTTCCAAATGGACGACAGTTTCAAACGAAACATTCATCAGCTTCAAAAGTTCTTCAATGATTGATTTTATTTTGGTGTGTTGCATAAATTTTGTTTATCCACATAGAACTTCCTCAGTCGGATGCAGTTCAAGGCGCGAGCCGAGCTTCCTACCAAAATGTATTCGGAATACATTGCGGGAGCAAACGAGCGAAGCAACGAAGAAATGCGCCGACTGTGGGAGTTCTATAAAAATGCTCGTCTGACATACACCTCCTGCCCTATGGCAAAAAGATTGCTCGTAATCCAGTAAAGCGACACGGCTCCGGAAATATTGAAGGCCACAACACCGACAACAACCGGCAATATGTAGCGCATCTGCAAATTCATCGTACGAGCAAAATCTTCTTTCATTGAAACCACACCTACCACTTTTGGTTTCATCGCGGGCATTGAAAATCTAACCTGAAAATACTGGCTGACCGCCACAAGAATAGCCAGAACCAAACTACCTTTGGTAATATCAATCAACCCTAAAAAATTCATAGTAACAACCGGCGCGTGGACAAAAGAGTACAACATGTCCATCTGTATATTCGGCAAACCGCCACGGAAAAAAATATAGTAAAGAGCTAAAATTATCGGAATCTGAACAAGGGTTAAGAAAAAACTGGAAAAAGGGTTGATGTTTTTCTCTTTATAAAAAGCCATCGTGGCGCGGGCGTGAGCTTCGCGGTCACTTTTATGTTTCTCTTTGAGGGCGGTCAAGTCGCCTTCAAAAGCCCGCATCCGAAGTTGAGTTCTGACGGCCTTTTGGGAAAGAGGGAAAAGAGCCAGTTTTACCAAAAAGGTGAAAATGATCACCGAGAAGCCGGCGTCGCCCCAAGGCACAATATCCATCAGAAAAATAAGGCCGTTGTAAAGCGGTTGATAGATAAGAAGGTTAAAGACATAGTGGAACATTCAGATAATATAGCCTATTTGGGGGGCTAAAGCCAGTCCCAAAACACAGTACCCAAAATCCAAACAAAGCACAAAGATTCAAAACACAAATGTTTGTGTTTTTGGGTTTTGTGTTGTTTGTTTGGCGTATTTGGATATTGTGCTTTGTGTTTTCTTGACAAATTTATCCCACGACTCCCGCTTTCTTAAGCGCAACCTCAATCTCAACCTTCAGAGCTGGAAGAGTTTTTGAGTCGGTTTTTTTCTTCAGAAATATCGCGCAAACGGCCTCCTTGCGGGCAAGCGAAAGAAACGGGCGCAACAAAACAAAAACTTTCCGTTTCATGGCATTCCGCTTAACCGCGCTTTTTTCAAGCTTTTTCGTCACCACGACGGAAAAATGTGGCCTTTCGGCTTTATCGTCAAAAAAAACTCGCAAAGAAAAACTTTCCGAGTGGAAACTGCGACCTTTTTGCGTCAGAGTCTTGAAGAGCTGAACACCAACTTTTTGTTTAGAGGGAATCATTAGTAGAAGGGTGGATTCAAGATTTAAGATTCACGATTTAAGACTAAGAAAAAAGGATGCACGGCTCTCTCAGTTTCATTCTTGAATCATGAATCTTGAATCTACCCAAAGAATCTACCTACTGACGGTAAGTTTCTTCCGCCCTTTGCTTCTGCGACGGAGAATAACCTTTCGGCCTCCGGGCTTTCTTTGTCGCGACAAAAAACCGTGAGTCCTCGCGCGCTTTTTCTTTTTGGGTTTGTAGGTGAATGACATAAGAATGTAAATTTTGCAATTTTCAATTATCAATTATCAAAGAAAGATTGAGTAATTAAATTATGATTGAAAATTGTAAAATTGATAATTGAAAATTGTTATCCCCAAACTGTCCCCCCATTATAAACATATCAGCTCATTTTGCGCAAGCTTTACAGCAACCAAAGAGGTATATAATGAGTGGATTCGAGAACAAAATAAGATGGAAGTGATTGGCTTTTGCCTTTTTCTTGAATCGTGAATCTTAAATCTTGAATCTACTTATGATGGAAAACGAACAACTTTGGAACAATGTCTTGGTTGAAATAGAACTGGCCGTTTCAAAAGCCAACTTCAACACATGGTTCAAGGACACCCGCATTCTCAAACAAGAGGAGGGGGTGGTGTTTCTTTCTGTGCCGAACGCTTTCGCCAAAGACTGGTTGTTCAATAAATACCACAAAACAATTCTGAAAATCTTGCGCGTTTTGTCCGCAAACATCCGAGCGATTGAGTATCTAATTGCCAAAAACGACAATAAAAGCAAGGATTTGGAAACGCCGAGAACGGCTTTCACTTCCGGCGCGGTGGAATTACCATTGAACGACTTTTATATAGATAAAGAAAACAATCTCAACCCGAAATATACTTTTGAATCCTTCGTGGTTGGGCCGTTCAACGAGCTGGCGCACGCGGCCGCCCAAGCAGTGGCCCAAAAACCCGGCACCGCCTACAATCCATTATTTATCTACGGCAACACCGGTCACGGCAAAACTCATCTTATTCAAGCGGTGGGCAACAGCATCAAAAATCAAAATACTGGCAAAAAAATATTTTATGTGACTTCAGAAAAATTCACCATTGATTATGTAAACTCAGTTCAAGCAAACAAGGCTAACGCCTTCAAAGACCGTTACCGCAAATACGATGTCATTATCATGGACGACATTCAGTTTTTATCCAACAAAGAGCAAACCCAAGAAGAATTGTTCCACTTATTCAACACCCTCCACGAAAACAACAAACAAATTATTTTTTCTTCAGACAAACACCCCAATTTCATTCCCAATCTTGAAGACAGATTGAAGTCGCGTTTCTCGGCTGGCATGATTGTTGATATTCCAAGCCCCGACCGAGAATCGCGTCTTGCCATTCTTAAAACCAAAGCCAGGACAAGCAATGTGCCAATAGGGGACGAAGTGCTGGAACATTTGGCCAATACCATTGACGGCAACATCAGAGAGCTTGAAGGAGTGCTTAATGTCCTTGTATGCCAATCACAACTCAAAGGCAAAGAGCTTGGCATCACGGAAGTCAGAAACTTGATTAAAAACACCGCCAAACCGAAAAAAGTGGTGTCGGTAAAAGAGGTAACCAAAGCCGTGGCCAGCTTTTTCAACATTGAAGAAGTTGATATTTACGAAAAAACTCGCAGAAAAGAAATAATTAAACCCCGACAACTTGTGATGTACATTTTGCGCGAGGATTTTAATGTTTCCTATCCTTTAATCGGCCAAAAGCTCGGCGGACGCGACCACACGACAGTTATCCATTCTTGTGAGAAGATTAAAGAGGAATTGAAGTTAGACCAGAGTCTTGAACGCGAAATCAATCAAATCCGCGCCATGATATGATATAACTTGTGAACAAACTGTGGAAAAATATTTAACAAGATGTGAGTAAGAATGATGTTTTAGAAAGTTACGAACTTTTATAGAATGTAGTTAAAAGTTATCCCCAAAATAATTTTCCTTACTTTTCAAAACCGCTTTTATAAACCAACGCGAAATAAATTATCCACAATATCCACAGTATTAATAGTAGTAATATATTTATATATAACATACTCACTTGGCGCATTTCTTCGTTGCTTCGCTCGTTTACTCCCGCAATGTATATGAATACATTTTGGTCGTAAGCCTCGCTCGCGCCTCGAACTGCATCCAATTGAGTATGTTCAAAAATAATATGAAAGTAGAATGTGTACAAGATAAATTGAGGACAATTTTTTACCAAGCGGAAAAAATTTCAAGCAGGAGCTTAAATTTACCAGTGCTTTCTTGTATTCTGCTTGAAGCGAAAAACGGCAGGTTTTTCGTTCGTTCCACAAATCTTGATTTGGGTTTTCAAACTTCCATTCCCGCTAAGGTTGAAGAAGAGGGTGTTGTGGCGGTTCCCGCGCTTGTGTTAAGCGCTTTTATAGGCAACATTTTACCGGAGAAAAGCATAAAATTTAGAAGCGACGGCCAAACTCTTTCAATCGCCACGGCAAAAAACAAAACCACTATCAAATGTTTGCCACATGAAGACTTTCCAACCATACCCGAGATAGAAAAAAACCAAAGTTTTGAAATTATAGCTCACGATTTTATCAAAGGCCTCAAAGCGGTTTCTTACAGCTCTTCAATTTCAAGCGTCAAACCCGAACTTGCCAGTGTTTTCATTTACCCCGAAGAAGGCAATGTGGTTTTTGTGGCCACAGATTCATTTAGACTGGCAGAAAAGAAAGTAAAGACTAAAAGTTTGAAAGACTTTGAGCATATCTTGATTCCTTTCAAAAATGTGGCCGAAATTGTGCGAGTTTTGGAGTCGGTTGATGGCGTCGTTACGGTTCGTTTGAATAAAAATCAAATCGCTTTCGTCTCGGAAAACACCTACCTCACTTCACGCGTCATTGACGGCTCTTTTCCTGATTACCGCCAAATCATTCCCAAAGAATTCAAGACCGAAGCGACGCTTCTCAAAGAAGATTTGGCGCAGTCCTTAAAAATTGCCAATATTTTTTCCGATTCGTTCAATCAAGTAAGTTTTTCGGTCGACCCGCAGGCGAAACGGTTGGAGCTTACTACAAAAAACAATAACCTCGGTGAAAATACCGGCGTTCTTGACGGCGCGCTTACAGGCGATCCTGCCGAAGCCAATTTCAATTTCCGCTATATCTCCGACTGCTTGCAGTCAATTGATTCCGACAGCGTTTCTCTCTCTTTTGCCGGCCCAAGCAGGCCGGTGGTCATTCGGGGGGTGTCTGATAATAGTTTTACTTATCTTGTGATGCCGATGAACCGCTGAAAAATAATGAGCGAAGCGATTATATTTTTCGCGACCCAGCACTAATTTCACAGAACAACCGCTTGCCTTGAAGGTTATTTTTTTGTTTCAATCTTTAGGGTACTGGTAAATTATCGTTCGGTAAAATTAGTGCTGGGTGATGATTTTCTAAAACTCGCGGACTCGTTAAGAAAATCAATCATGCAACAAATTTCCTTCTTCCTAGAAAAATTCAAGACGCTTGGCATGGATTCAATTCTGACCAAGAAAGTTTTTACCGATACGGTGGAAAAAATCCTAAACACCAAACTTCCCTCGGACACTATTAGAATTAAAGACGGCACGATTTTCGTCAAAGCTCATCCGTCACTCAAAAGTGAGCTTTACATAAAGCGCGAAATTTTGCTAGCCGAACTTTCAAAAACTCTCGGGCCGACCAAAGTTACGGGCTTGCGTTAGTTATCGTTTAAGAGGTTCACCTTAAACGGGATTTTTATCTCGCTTCTGTTCAAAACATTATCATAGGCCACCACTTCTATTTCGTTGTCGGTTGAGAGGTTGTCAATATCGGAAGGCAGGAAACTGAAACTCCACGGATAGCGAGTAGCCGAGCCGATGAAAGCGCCGTTGACGAAATAATCAACTTTTGAAATCGGAAATTTGCTTTCCGTATTTATGGCGATGACGATATTTTGGTTTTTGGGGTAGGCGACTGTCGGCAGAGGGTTTGTTGCTGTGATTTTCGGCGCAACGAACGGCCCGTGCATTGAGTCCAAAGCCGTTGGAATTATACCGTTCGTTTCTTCCGCGATATTGTTTGCCGAAACCCATCGCCTAATCGGAAATTCCCAAAGGTTAAACTGGGGGTCGTCGTAGGGGCTGACCAGCCTTGGCCCTGTCGGATTATTTTTATCAACCCAATAAAGAATTGAATGAATTTGTTTTACCACTCGTTCCTCTTTCAGTTCGGCCGGCGTAAATTCCGTGGCTGTTTCTCCAGAAAGCTTGTTGACGAAGTAAGATTGCCCGCCCTGCCAAAGGCCGGCAAGCGCGGGCTTCAGGGTTGTTTTGTCGGTCGGTTCTGGTTTTTTGAAATTTTCGGGCGGGTATTGTTTCAAAACTTCTTTCATAAAAGCGTTCCACAAAGGCGCTACGATAAAGCGCGCCACTTTCTTTTCCATCGGTCGGTTGTCGTTGTTTCCAGCCCAAGCGCCGACAGCCACTTGCGGTGTGTAGCCCAAAACCCAAGCGTCGTGGTAGTCATTGGTCGTGCCAGTTTTAACAGCCACTTGACGGCCTTCAAAGTACAACGGCGACCGGTCGCCGAAGGCTGGCGTTCTGGCCGCATTGTCGCTTAACACATCGGAAACCAGAAGCGCGGTTTGTTCTGGCAAAACTTGGATTGGGTGCGGTTCAAACGATTCCAGCACCGCGCCATCTTTATCTTCAACTTTCAAAATTCCCTGGCCGGGGTTTCTCACTCCCGAGTTGCCTAAAGTGGCGTACACGCCAGTTAACTCCAAAAGCGAAACCTCACCACCTCCGAGCACGAGCGTCAGACCGTATTGGCCGATGTTTGTCAGACTGCTGATGCCCATGTCTTTTGCCAATCGCAAGGAGTCTTTAAGTCCAGCTAAATAGAGAACCTTAATAGATGCCACATTGATAGATTGCGCCAAGGCGTTTCGGAAACTAATTGGGCCACGATACACATGGTCGTAATTTTCTGGCATGTAACATTTGTCTTCGTTGCCGGGAGTTATTGGCGTGCCGTCGGGGTTGCATTCGCTTGAGAATTCAGTTTGCAAATCAAAGACGGTGGTGTCTGGCGTGTAGCCTTTGTTGAAGGCTTCGGCGTAAACAATCGGTTTGAAAGACGAGCCCGGTTGTCTGTGAGCCGTGGCAACATTAAAATTGCCGTCAATGGTTTTGTCAAAATAATCGCGCGAGCCGACCATGGTCAGAATTTGGCCGTTTTTGGCGTCCAAAGCCACGATTGAAACATTTTCGGCGTTGAAATTTTTCTGGTTTTCAAGCGCGTATTGTTTGGCAAGCGTTTCGGCTTTTTCTTCCAAACCGTAATCAAGCGTAGTGGTAACTTTTAATCCTCCTTGTTCAACCGCCGTTTTGCCGTACTTGTCTTCAAGGTATTGTTTGATGAACATCACAAAATGAGGCGCGCGGATGCCGACATTCGCCTGCGGTAGCCAAGTAACTTTTTCGGCCAGAGCGGTTTTGTATTCCTCGGGGCTTACAAAATTCTTTTCAAGCATTTTTGCCAACACCAAATTTTTTCTTTCCTCCAGTTTTCCTTTGTTGGTGTAGGGGGAGTAATAGCTCGGCGCGTTTGGCAACGCCGCCAGATAGGCGGACTCGGCTACGGTTAAGTCGGAAGCTTTTTTGCCGAAGTAGGCGTCGCTGGCTTCTTCAACACCGTAAATTGTTCCGCCGTAAGGCGCTTCGTTCAAATAAATATCAAGAATTTCGGTCTTGGTCAGCACTCGCTCCAGTTTCAAAGCAGTAACCCACTCTTTGATTTTTCGGGAAATTTTCTTTTCGGAAGTCAAAAGCGAATTTTTGACCACTTGTTGCGTGATGGTTGAACCGCCCTGGCTGAATTTTCCGCTAGTGAGGTTGGCGAGTACCGCTCGTAAAAACGCCATAGGTCTTACACCGTTGTGTTCGTAAAATTCGCTGTCCTCAATGGCTACTGTGGCATTTTTGATATTGCGGGAAATTTCGTTGTCCGAAACAATCGTTCGTTTGATTCCTTGGTTGACATCGTAAAGCAGAATTTTGCCAGTGCGGTCGTAGATTTTTGTTGATTGGCTGACTTTTCTGGAGTTGAAAGATGATAGGTCGGGAAGGGTAAAAGTTGAAATCCACAAGAAAAAAGTGCCGGACATGAAGATTCCCAAAGTCAGAAAGGCGATAATCAAGCCTTTAATGTGTCGTTTCTTGATTTTTCGCAGGGGTTTCCTCATGGCTTTTAATCATAACACAAGACTTTGTTAGATAAACATACGATAGCATTTACTACCAATTACAAATCGGTACGAATATACAAATGAAGGGGGGGGGGGATTAGTTATTGGTAGTACCGCGACAAAAAAAGCTTGCTATGATAAAGTGATGGAACACTCAACTTATTATGGACACCAACGCTAAAATTGAAGAGCTTCTGACGCGCGGAGTGGAAGATGTTTTTGTGCGCGAAAATCTTTTGGCAAAACTTCGTTCTGGCAAAAAGCTTCGGGTGAAACTGGGGTTTGACCCAACTGGTTCAAAAATTCATATTGGTCGGGCTATTGTTCTTCGCAAGCTCAAGGCGTTTCAAGATTTGGGTCATACTATTGTTTTCATTGTCGGCGATTTTACAGCGCGTGTAGGCGACCCGTCGGACAAACTTGAAAAACGCCCCATGCTTGCCAAAGAGGTAATCAAAGAAAATCTTAAAAATTATAAAAAACAAGTAGGGAAAATTATTGATGTTGGCAAGGCGGAATTTGTGTTTAACAGCAAATGGCTTTCCAAACTGGGGTTTGAAGAAATTGCGCGGTTGGCGGAAAGTTTTTCCGTTTCTCAAATGTCCAATCGTCGCAATTTCAAAGAAAGACTTGATAGGGGCGAGGAGGTTTCGCTCCGCGAGTTCATGTACCCCCTTATGCAAGGTTACGATTCTGTGGCAGTGAAAGCCGATGTGGAACTCGGCGGTTTTGACCAGCTTTTTAATCTGAAAGCCGGGCGTATTGTTCAGAAACATTTCGGAAAATTGGAGCAAGATGTTTTGACAACCCAAATGCTTGAAGGAACTGACGGCAGAAAGATGTCCACATCGTGGGGTAATGTCATAAATATCACCGACGAACCGAACGACATGTTTGGCAAACTGATGTCTTTGAAAGACGAACTAACGCCAAAATATTTTTTGCTTTGCACCGATGTTTCTTTGCCAGAAATTGAAAGAATGAAAATGGAAACTGCTTCTGGAAAATTAAATCCTCGCGACGCAAAATTGTCGCTCGGAGAAGAGATCGTGAAAATTTATCACGGTGAAAAGAGCGCGCGAAAGGCTAAAGAAAATTTTCTCGCCACTTTCAGCGAAGGCAAGTTGCCGGAAGATATTAAAGAATTCAAAGCCGAAAAGGGAGTGTTGCTTTCCGACTGTCTTTTGTCCGCCGGGTTAATCGCTTCAAAAAACGAATGGCGCAGGCTCGTGGGGGAGGGAGCCGTTTCAATTTTGGCATCCGACGGCCAGAGCAAGCAGGGACAAAAAATCACCGACCCGAATTTCAAAATCGGCGCTTCAGCCGTTTTCAAAATCGGCAAACATCGGTTTTTGAAAATTTCTGCAAACTAAAACCCTGCATGCAAGCAGGGTTTTAGTTTGGCTAGAGTAAATCCACCTCTTCTTCGTCCCCTAGATCCGGTGAAGCCTCCTCCATTAAATCCGGGTTAACAAGAGTCTTGTCATCATCTTCAGTGTCCATAACGAAAAATATTAACTACTAATTCACGCCAATTACCTTAGTGTCATAGTTGTATCAAAATTAAATTTTTTTGCAAATCGGGGGTACCTGTGGATAAGGTGGCGCTCGGATAATTTTCTTCACTTAACGCTACGCGCTCTAGAAAATCAGGTCGGTTTTTTTACAGAAAACGCAAAAGTCTCTTCGCTTCTGAAGCCAGTTGCGTTTTCTTAAAAACCTCCCGATTTTCTAAGCGCGCTCCGCTAATCGTTCAGAAAATCATCCTCGCTGGGATAACTAGTCAAACTTCCGAAAGTTTAACTAGTTAAAAAGAACCGCCTCCTGATTTTCTACGGCCACTCCGCTAACCCATTCAAAGGGTTAGGCTCGCTAGGATACCCCCGCTCAACTTAAGAAAGTTGAGCGGGGGTAGGAAGTTTGAATTTTTATTTCGCATTCTTTGGCGAGCGAACTGTGGCAAAGTAGGTAAGTCCGAGAGCGATAGCATCATATTCGTCGTCCTCTTTAATTTGTTTGCCGACAGTTATTAGTTTATGAATCATAAATTTCATCTGGGCTTTGGTACCCCTTCCATAACCAGTAACCGCCACTTTGGCTTGGAGAGGCGTGAATTCGGTAACAGTTAGTCCCGCTCGCGCCGATTCATAGATAATGACGCCTCGGGCTTCCGAAACCATCATGGCCGTTTTTTGGTTGTCGGCGAAAAAAAGTTTCTCAATGGCCAAGGCTGACGGCTTAAATTCGGCAATGACACGCGCAACTTCACTCCCCAAAGCCAAAAGTCTTTCGTGCGGGGGATTTTCCCGAGAAGTTTTGAAACACTCCGAAAAAAGCAGGGTTTCTTTGCCCGCGACTTTTTCCAGCACCGCGATGCCTATTTTTTCGTAACCGGGATCAATGGCGAGTACGCGCATAATTTTCAATTTTACAATTTTCAATCAATTAATAAATATTTTAATTTTCACTCCGCGAGCTATGAACAATTTTTGAAAAGATGAGTACGAATTCGTGGGCTTCTTTCCACAAGGCGCGTATTTCTTCCGCGCGCTCTGGATGCACTTTTGCAAGTAAACGCAACCAGTGCTTTGTTTCCTTGGCTTCTTTTCTACAAATCCCTATCTTATGCGTAAAGTCTTTTTTACTCTCGGCTTCTATGGCCTCATAGTAATTTGCACCTATAGAACCTGAAGAACCAATAAGTTGCTCTACTATGCGTTTGTTTATGGCATCAAGTTTTAATGAACGGACCAATTCAATCACCCTTTCTGCAAAACACGCAGTTCTTTCTTCCAAGTCATATTTGAGTAATTGAGTCATTAATAATTGATTGAAAATTGTAAAATTGATAATTGAAAATTCCACCAACCCCGAATTCTTATTCGGCGTTGGTGGAGACTTCCTGCACCTCGTCGTTCTCCTCCAGCTCTTCCACCAACTTTTCAAGAAGTTCCAAATCCGCTTCCTCTAAAGGAACAGTCGTTGTCGGTCGCCATTTCCCATAATTATTCGTGTCATTAGCGTTATTCGCCTCCATTCGTGTATTGGTGTCGTGTTTTTCAAAAGCCCACGACGCCGCGCCCATTCCGGCGAGGGCAAAGCCGTGTTTTGAAAGGATAAACTTTATTTCCTGCGAGGCTTTGTTGCGGTTGTCGGTTAAAGATTCAATAATCATGGCACACCCGCCCGGGCCGTAGCTTTCGTAGGTTATCGCTTCCAAGACCGCCGAATTATCCGTGGCTTTTTTGATAGCCCGCTCAATGTTGTCGTTCGGCATGTTCTCCGCTTTGGCGCGGTCAATTGTAGCCTTAAGCCCCGGCGCGTCTCGGTTGCCTTTAGCTTTTTTTGCCTCTTGGGTTATGAGTTTGGCGTACTTGGAAAAAGTCTTGCTCTTTTGAGCATCGGTTTTTTCCTTCTGGCGTCTTATCTGACTCCATTTGTTGTGCCCGGACATAAAAAGTTCTTAATTATTCGTGTGTGCGACATTGTTTACTTACGAGCGAAGCGAGTTAGAAAACAATCAGTACTCCTGTGGTGCGTATTCGTTAACGCTATTCGTATACTAGTATAGGAGAAAAATCAGGAAAAACAAACCGCTTATCTTTTTGTCCACGATTGTCTATAATGGTGTTATGTCTGAAGCGATACACATTTCTGAAAATGATAGTGAAGAAGTGCCATTAGAAGAGCTGTCTTTGCTTTTCGAAAACAATGGCCCTGTTGATTTTTCAAGTATCGACAGAATTAGGGGTTGGGTCATGAAAGGTTCAGAAGCTTTTGAGTGGGCCGACCATTATTTAGACAAAAGAATTGATTTAATCGAAGATAAATTTTCTGAGTTTCTGAGGGGAGAAAAAGAGGTAAGTCTAGCTACCCTCATGTTGTTTGGGGAACTTACACAACTCCGCGATTCAAACATGGTCAGCAACAAACTGGCATCAGCTCTTGAGAAGAGGCATGTTTCCCCTTCGGCTGAGGCGTACCGGGAAATGGTTAAGCTAAGTGAGAGTGGCAATGAGAACGACCGTTATCTGCTCCACAAGATTTTGGACTTTGTCAGGGTGGATATGCTAACCTGTCAAAATATTGAGGCCGAAGGGAAGTCCCTTAGTACCAATCCACTATCTTTTAAGAGTCAATTTTTGATATAATATCTAGCATACTAGCCATTTAATATATTTAGGTATGCGAAAAACATACCCGAGCGATATCACTCGGGAGCAATTTGAAAAGATACAACCAATGC
>OBEQ010564629.1_pt1 | contig 48349 bp, 49 predicted proteins | sample 1670901 | NCBI WGS metagenome assembly OBEQ01 (sample SAMEA104232315, study PRJEB22302) | groundwater metagenome | biome: forest; feature: aquifer; material: groundwater | place: USA | collected 2011-08-07 | depth 5.4 m
TCTTCTTCAGGTAAGACGAGACCTATTTCTCCTAAGTGCCAGTTAAACTTACCAATATCACTATCCTCAAAAATGACCATATCCCCTGCTTCAAAAGACTTTATTTCACTCAAAGAAAGCTTTGTCAGTCCAACCTCGAAATTTACTGGCACTTTTATACCGGTATTAGCAAGTTTGTTAATATCTATAGCATCTTTAGGATCAATTTTGGGCAAAACTTTAGGTTTTAAAGAAGCTGGAACTCCGTAAGCAATCCTTCCTATTTCTTTATCATCAGATTCTATAAGCCAGACAAGGTAAATCAAATCAACTAAATAAGGATGTTTTGCATCAACTTCCCATGTATCTTTCATTTTTGTTTCGAGTTTATCAAGAAATGCCTGCAGTATTCTAAGTTCTAACTGATTGACTTTTTTAATATTAAAAGGTTGATTTATGGGAGAATTTCCAAATGCAGTATTAAGCAGATATTCAGTAAGTTTTGCATCAACTCTAATCTGACCATTTTGATTATTATGCTGCCATGATGCAGCAACACCAATCCAATTGTTTACATCCAGATCAAGTAATATTGCAACAAGCTTGGTACGTACCTTAAGTGAAAAAAAGTTCAATACAATATCATTCAAATCTACTTTTATTTGAGACCACAACATTAAATTATTCATGAGAGGTTGATTATTTGCCTGAAAGTTATCAGGCTTAAGTGGGTTCATACCAATTTGTCTGATTAATTCTTTGTTTTTATTTCTTGTTACCATATAGAATTACCAGTGATTTATCTATGATTTTATACCTATAATCTGACTATTCAATGTTATTATTCCCTTTTAAAGCTATGTTTGAGTTAAATTTATAAATGCTAAGATCAATTTGCTAAAAATATTATCTGAAATTAAGGTTTTATCTGGTTTACCCAGCAAAACCGATCAAGCGTGAAGGATTTGCACAGAAAAGCACGAGCTTGTCGAGGGCTAAAATAAAAGAAACGGAAAAACAATGACTGAAATTAAAATACCTGACTACTTTAGCCCAAATCCAAAACAACAACTGGATCTCAATAATTTCATTAATGCATTAAAAGATTCATGGGGTTACATTTTATTATTTTTTTTAGTTGTTTTTTTTCTATCGGGTTCAATAGTTAAGGTTGATGCAGGGGAAAGAGCAGTAATTTTTAATATCTTTGGAGGCATGGAAAAGCGTGTTCTTGGTGAAGGTATTCATATAATCATACCGGGAGTTCAAAGAGCAACGATCTACGACGTAAAGCAATCTACATATAGTTTTGCATCAGAAGATCAGGGACAACAAGGTCACATTTTAAGCAATGAGATTCATTCTCTGACATCTGATGGGCAGAGAGTAGATATAGAACTTTCTGTACGGGCAAAACCTCAGCCATCTGAATTATGGAAACTACATAAATATATTGGACCAGGTTATGTTTCAAAAATTATTATTCCAAAAGCAAGAACTGCTTTAAGAGAGATACTTGCTACATATCCTGTTGAAGATGTATACAGTATTAAAAGACAGGAAATCCAGAACAAAGTACAAGAGCATCTTTCAAATGACTTAGCAAAAAGATATTTTATTGATATAGAAGAAGTATTAATTAGAAACGTAAAATTTTCAAAAGAGTTTCAGGATGCAATTGACCGCAAGCAGCAGGCATTTCAGGAATACCTGAAAATGGAATATATACTTGCCGGAGAACGCGCAAAAAGAGATGGAAAAATTTTACAGGCTGAAGGAGAAGCAAAAGCTATTAATTTAAGGGTAAACGCACTGAGAGCAAACCCTGATTATATAAAATATAGAAGAGCGCAGATTTACGGAAAAAGAGCAAAATTAATTTTTTCAGAAAACTTAAGCAATTAACAATGGAGAATAATTATACAATGAAATCTATCGTAATAACAATGAAAAGGATTTATCTGGTTTACCCGGTAAATCCAATTGATCGGGAAGAGCTAGCACAAAGAAGCCCGAGCTTGTCGAGGGCTATATAAATGAAAAGCAGTGAAAATTTTATAGCGATTGGGTTTGCAATTTTTATTTCTTTATTTCTGATACTTAGCGGTTCATTGATTAAAGTTATCTCTCCCGGGAGTGTCGGTGTAGTTTTTAACTTATTTGGCGGAGTTGAAAAAAGAGTCTTGAATGAAGGTATAAATTTTGTTATTCCTATAATTGAGTCAATCACTGTATATGATGGAAGAAAAACAGCTTATACATTTTCAGATGGATATGAAGCTGGGAATGTTGGTCAAAGTATTGAGTGCCAAACAAATGATGGACAGCAGGTAGGCATTGATGTAACAGTTATTGCACATATAGAAAAAGATAAAGTCTGGAGATTACATCAGGATCTTGGAAGGGATTATGCACAGAAATTAATAGTTCCGCAAACAAGAAGTGTGCTCAGAAATATTGTAGCTAAATACCCAATTGATACTGTTTACACAACAAGTCGAACAGGCTTAGCACTTGATGCTGAAAAATCTCTAAAAAGTTCATTTTTAAAAAGTGGTGTAATCCTTGATGAGTTGCTTTTAAGGGGTGTATCATTTTCACAATCATTTGCTGAGGCTGTAGAAAGAAAACAAATTGCTCTACAGGAATCCCAGAGACAAAACTGGATTAAAAAAACTGCCGAGCGTGAAAAAGAAAGACGAATTATAGAAGGCGAAGGTGACGCAAAAGCACTTGCAGTAAAAGGTCAGGCACTTCAGCTTGATCCTAAAATCGCTGAACTGGAGTTTCTGGAACAGCTAGATCAAAGAGGAGTAGATGTTCCTGTTATAACCGGCACTAAAAGTGCTATTTTATCTATCGGTGACCTATTAAGAGAATCGTTCAATCAACCACCAATTAAAAAAGAATAATAAAATGAAAATCAAACTTACTTGCAAAGATAGGATTTGTCCGATTTATTCGGCAAATCCGATCGATCGGGAAGAACTGGCACAAGGAAGCCCGAGCTTGTCGAGGGCTATATGAAATTACGAAATCCAAAAGGTTCAAGGGACTGGCTTCCAGATGAAGTTATTAAACAGGAATATGTTCGATCTACTCTTACAAAAGTATTTGAACTCTGGGGATATCAACCCATTCAAACGCCAATACTTTTAAACTGGGACACTCTTGTACAAGGAAGCGATAAACTTTCCGACATTGCATTTAAATTAATTGGACAGCAGGGAGATCTTCTTGCATTACGTGCTGATTTAACCACACCGATTGCCAGAGTTATGGCGGAAAGACTAAAAGGACAACCCCTTCCATTTAGATTTTATTATGTAGGAAAGGTATTTAGATACCAGGCTCGAAAAACTACCAATGAACGTGAGCTTTACCAGATTGGAATTGAATTAATAGGGACAAAAGAAGGTTCTTCAGATCTTGAGTGCTTAAAAATATTACATGATGGATTACAAAGACTTGGTTTAAAAAAATATTTAATTTTAGTTAATCATACTGATTTCTGGAATGAGCTTTTCAGATATTTTGGAAATATTGCTCATGATTTATATAAAGCGCTAAGTAAAAAAGATTTTATTTTATTCAGGGCAATATTAAACAAATCAAGGCTTTCAAAAGATGAAAAAATCTTCTGGAATGAATTGCTTCAGATAAAGGGCACAAAAGATGCACTAAAGAAAATTAAGCAACTAAGTAAAAAAATAAAAAGATTAAAGTTAAATAAAGCATTTAACTATTTCGAAAAAGTCTTAAATACTTTTGAACATAATATTGAAATAGATTTAAGTCTTACAAGTGATGTGGATTATTACACAGGAATTTACTTTGAAGCAATAACTCCTAAGCTTGGCAGAAATTTGGGATCAGGTGGACGATATGATCAACTCATAAACAAGTTTGGTTATAACGTTCCAGCTATAGGTTTTTCACTTTGTCTTGAAGATTTACTACTTGTTCTTGAAATGGAAGGTAAAATATTTCCTGAATTTCAAAAGCCAAAACTAATACAAGCCAAGAAAAACATAAAAAAGACATTTGGCTCTATTGATAAAATACATAGGTTAGGAAAGCATGCGACACTAAAACTATGACCAAGAATGAAACAGAATTAACCATTGCTATTCCCAAAGGCTTCTTACACTCCGCAAGCCATAAGTATCTTAGTAGCTTAGGAATAAATTTCAATTCCAATACAACCGATAGAGAATTAGTTTATTTCGATAAAAAAAATAGAATAAAAGGGCTTCTTGTCAGGCCAAGTGATGTAACAGTCTATGTAGAACATGGAAGTGCTGATCTTGGAATAGTAGGCCTTGATGTTTTAAAAGAACAGGTGCCTGATGTAGTCATATTAAAAGATTTAAAGTTTGGAAAATGTAAACTTGTTCTTGCAGTAAAAAAAGATTCTTTATATAAAAACGTTAAGGACTTACCTGCAAATTCAAAAATCGCTACAAAATTTACAAAACTTGCAAACGACTACATTTATAAAAGTGGAATCACCTCAGAGCTAATTAAACTTTATGGTTCTGTTGAACTTGCACCAATTGTAGGATTAACTGATGCAATTATTGATCTTGTTGCAACAGGAGAAACATTAAAAGCAAATAATTTAATTCCAATTGATACGATCCTTGAAAGCAGTGCAATTCTTATAGCCAACCCTGTTTCATTAAAGTTTAAAAAAATAAAAATAACCCGCTTCTTATCTTCTTAATCTTACAAAGATTTTACAATTTAAATTACTTATTTAAACTGCTCTTAGTGGAAAAAATAAGCTGAATTTCATAAAATAGACCTAGTCTTAGAAAAGGTGTCAATATGAATCAATGGACGATTCGTAAAAAGAATATCTCAACTAAAAATTGTGAGCCACACATTTCAAGTACTGCTTTAATAAATCCAAAGGCCGAAATAAGCGGCAAAATATTTATCGGTGAAAATACAAATATTGGCAAAAGTAAAATTCTTGCCAGGAAAAATCAAAATGTTCATATAGGAAAAGAATCGATCATAAAAGATTGTGTTTTACTCAGCACTGAAGAAAACGACTCAGATATTAATGAACCTGAAATAAAGAAAATAAGAGATTTGTTTATTGGAAATAATGTTTTTATTTCAAGCGAAGTTTCTGTTTATGGTCCAGTTATAATTTCTGACAAAGTTTTTATCGGAATCGGTTCTACAATTATTAATTCAAAAATTGGAGAGGGTTGTGTTATAGAAGATAAAGTTACAATTAAAAATATTGTGATTCCACCAGATACATTTATACCGAGCAAATCAATTGTTGATTCAGCTAAGAAGTTAAACGAGATGATTTTAAGTACAAATCAAAACAATACCTGCGAGTGGGATTGTTTATATAACGCGACATAATTGCTAAAGCAAATTATGTCGCTATTTCGTGGCAGATTCTCAATGACGTTCAGGTTTGTCGGTAGACAAACCTTCACTTTGTGCAATTACTTAGATCGTTGCGTATAGAGCTACTTCATAAATAATTATTTTTGCCAGACAAGTCATAGAGTTTACTTCGCCAGCAGCTTACTTCAATAAAAGTTTTTAGTAATGCTTTTGGATTTCCTCTGGCAAGCTTAATTATTTTAGAGATTTCTTTTTCGTAATTTACAACAAATGGGGTTATTTGTAATAGATTTAAAGTCATTAAATCCTTGTTCAATTCCGGATTACCACCTCCCACTCGTGTAGTATCTCTAAAACCACTTGATGCAATTAATTGTACTAATTTAAAAAGTTCTTTATCTTTTGTGTTTTTTACAAGCTGACAAAGTGCTATTGAAATCAAAATAGGCATGTGACTTATTAACGCTACAGCCTTATCATGCTTTTTAGCTGATGTAATTATGGGTATTGCTCCTGTTGATTTTACAATTTTCAGAAGTTTAGCAATAGCATTTTTTGTATGTTTACTTTTATCAAGAGGAGTCAATATCCATGCACATTTTTTAAAAAGATGTCTCTTAGATGTACTAAATCCTGACTCTTCAGTACCAGCCATAGGATGACCACCTATAAAAATAATGTTTGGCGGTAAAACTTTTTTGGCAAAGTTACAAATATCAGACTTAGTGCTTCCTGCATCAGTAAGAATTACATCTGATTTTACAATTTTTGAGATCTGCGTAATAAAATCAGTTATTTTATTTAAAGGAGTAGTAATTATAATCAGCTCAACACTATTTAAGATCTTTCCCTCTAAACTAATATAACCTTCATTAATTACACCTTCTTTTTTTGCAGTATTTATTGTTTCTTTTTTTCTTGATATTCCAATAACATAATAACCACTTGCTTTTAAGTCACGAGCCAGTGAGCCTCCTATTAATCCAAGACCAATTATTACTATACGTTTGATTTTTGATTTCATATCAACGTTATTATTATATATGAATTATTGATAGAGGCGTATTGCAATACGCCTCTACGTAGGCAATTAAACAGTCGGTTCCGTTTATAATATTCTCATGCCAAAACTCTGCATAAACATAGATCATATTGCAACGGTTCGAGAAGCCAGAAAAACTATTGAGCCTGATCCTCTTTCAGGTGCAAAACTTGCTATAGAAGGTGGAGCGGACGGAATAACAGTGCATTTAAGAGAAGATAGAAGGCATATAAACGATAGAGATGTGCTCCTTCTTTCTTCTTATCTATTACCTCTCACCTCTGTTTTATTTACACTTGAAATGGCTGCAACAGATGAAATGCTTGAGATTTCTTCTAAAGTAAAACCGGGATTAGTTACTCTTGTGCCAGAAAAAAGGCAAGAATTAACCACTGAAGGTGGTTTAAATATAACTGGTCAAAAAAAATACTTAAAAGAATATTTAGAAAAATTGCACAAGCATAATCTAGCCGTAAGCATTTTCATAAATGCAGACAAAGAACAAATTAAAATCGCAAAAGAAATAGGAACAAATTATGTGGAGATCCATACGGGTCCCTACTCTGAAAAGTCTGATGAAAAAGAGCTAAACACAGTTAAAGAAGCTATATTATTTGCCAGAGAATTAGGATTAAAAACAAATGCAGGACATGGATTAAATTATGAAAATATTAGATCAATAGCAAAAATTGTAGGCATAGATCAATTACACATAGGACATTCAGTCATAAGCAGAGCAGTAATGGTAGGGATAAAAGAAGCTGTAAAAGAAATGAAAGATTTAATGTAATCTAGTAATAACCTACGTTAGAAAGGACACCTAAATGGGCATAATATATTCACGTTAATTTATCACACCGGGCAATTTTTACAACAAGTGTAAAAATCTGCCCGGTTTCAAATTTGCACATTAAATTGCAAAGATCTATAACGTTTTACGACGTTCCGGTTTGCCGCATACAAGCAAACCTCCACTAATGGCTAAGTAATTAGATCTGATATTATTTTCCATGTGACTTTAGATTTAAATAAAAAACTCGGTCAACTGTTTTTTACAGGCTTTGAGGGATATTCTTTAACAAAACAAACAAAACTTTTTTTGGAAACCATTCAACCAGGTGGAATAGTTCTTTTTGAATGTAATATAAAAGATAAGAAACAAGTTAAGGATCTAATTAAAGAAATAAATAACTGCCTTGAAATAAAACCATTTATAGCTGTTGATCAAGAAGGTGGCTCAGTTGAAAGGCTAAGAAATATTTGTACTTCGCTGCCAAGCGTATGGGGACTTAGCAAAATTGGATTAAATGAACTCTTAAAAGCCCATGAAATAATTGCAGATGAATTAAAAGAGCTTGGCTTTAATATGGTTTTTGGACCTGTTTTAGACATTAATTCAAATAAAGCAAATCCAATAATTGGCACAAGATCTATAAGTTTCAGTCCTAAAATAGTTTCAGAATACGGCTCTACTATTATAGAACTATATATAAAGAAGAACATTATACCTGTAGCGAAACACTTTCCCGGGCATGGTGATTTAAATATTGACTCACATTTATCATTACCTGTGCTAAATAAAGAACCTGAAAAACTTAATGACTTTGAATTGTCTCCTTTTAAAAAAGCTATAAAAAGTAATGTTCCACTTATTATGGTAGGTCATATACAACTGCCAAAAATAGAAAAAGATAATAAAAAACCGGCGAGCTTATCCAAAAAAATTATTAGTGATTTACTAAAAAAAGAGCTTGGTTTTAAAGGATTAATAATCACTGATGAATTAAATATGAAGGGTGTTACAAAAAATTATCCTTTAACCAGTGCAGCACATGAAGCAGTACTTGCGGGAGATGATTTATTGCTGTTTAACTGGCAAAACAATCTAACACTTAAAGCATTTAATTACTTAAAAGAAAAATCCACAAAAGATAAAGGCTTAAAACACAGAATTGAAGAGTCTTATAAAAGAATTGTCTTATTCAAAGCAAAAACTATAGATAAAAGTCGTTTTCAAAAAACTACAGCATCTAAAATAAATAATCACAAAATTGCTCAAAGCCTTGCAGAAAAAGTCATACACTGGGTAAAAAAAGATTTATTTTTTATACCGCTAAAAAAGACAAATAACATAGAAATAATCTATCCACAAACACCAAAACTAAGAGAAATTGACTTAAAAAACATACTAAAAGAAGTATCCTTTAAAAACTACTCCCTGCATTTTTATTCATTAAACCCAAGTTTTAAAGAAATTAAAGCAATTTTAAAAAAACCAAAACTAAATTCAAGGAAAATATTAATTTCATATGATATTGCAGCTAGAACAAGACAAAAATCACTAATACTCAGCCTTCTTTCAAAATATCCAGAATTAATTGTAATTTCAGTCGGTTTAGAATATGACCTTGAGTTACTACCGGAAATAAAGAACTTTATTTCAGCATATGCTCCTAATTATGTTTCTGTAAAAGCTGCATTTAGCAGGCTAATAAGTTAAAATCTCTTTAACCTGTGGGGTAGCCCGATTATCGCTAAAATTGTAATTTTCTTCCTAAACGTTCTCTTAACCATCTTCATGTACTTTACCTCTACGCATAAAGGAGCATTATGCAATTCAAATATCGTTTAGAAAAAGTACTTAAAATCCGAGAAGAAGAGCTTGATGAAGCAATTCTTGAGATGAAGAAAGCTGAGGATCATCTCAGAACAGTTTCATATGAATTAAGTGCTACCACAGAAAAAAGAAACGATCTCCATGCAGAACTAATCAACGAAGGCCTTTCACATGCAACTCTTTATGTAAGAAGAATTAAACAATTAAACGAAATCATTGCAAAACTTGAAAAAGATTTAATAGCAGCACAGGATGCACTAATTACAGCAAAAGAAGAAGTTATACAGGCAAAAATGAAACTGGAAGCTTTAAAAAGACATAAACTTAAAAAACACAAAGATTATACAGATGAAGAAAACAGAAATGAAAGAATTAGACTCGATGAAATTGGTGTATTAAAACATGCTAGAGAACTTATTGAAAGTCAGGTGGAGGAATAATGGCAATACCAATATTACAACTTTCTGACATTGATTCCTTTAAACTTGGAAATTCCATTTTAAAGAATTCCAGCCAGTCTACTTTGGGTAAATCTTTTGAAGAAGTTATCGAAACCAAAGCAAAAGAAGTGGAAAAGAAAACTGATGAAAAAGCAAGCGAAGTTTTAGATACAAAAGGTACAAAAAAGAAAAAAGAGAAATTTGGAAATGAACTACCAAATATAAGCTCTCTTCTAGGTAAAAATGAGAAATTAGCATCTCATGAACTAAGAAACACTTATCTCTTACTGGACAAATTTAGAAATGAAAGAAAATCAAAAGAAGATGATCTCTCCAAAGATCCAAGACAACAAGTTTTAAACAATGCAAATAATGCTGCTGGTCAAGCATTAATGCAACCTACTTATGAAAGAGGTCAAAGAAGAATGTCTAAATCTCAGGTACTGAATGCATGGGAAAAATTTGCACCTTCAGTAACTGAAGATATATCTAAAAAATCAGTGCGAATTGACATTCCTATGCTTAACGATGTTCAGGCTCTTGTACTCAGGTTGAATTCAGATAAAAGCATAACTGCTTCACTTCTGGGTTCAAAAGAAGTTGGTGAGTTAATTAAACAAAATAAGGATAAGTTAGATCGTAATTTAAGACATCATCATTTATCTTTACGTGAGTTTAATACTTATCAGGGAGAACTTACTTTTAACACTGAGTCAGAAACAACAAAGAAAAGAAAAAAACAGGCAAAGCAATCAAATAAAAAGACAGAACCTGTTTTATTATAAGGAAAAAGGGAGAAAACAATGTTCAACGCAACAACAATGGCAGCCAACGCAGCACAATCATCACTAGAGATGATTGATTACTTAACAACAAATGTGGTTAATGCTGATGCACCGGGATATAATGCAAAAAGATTTTCATTCCGTGATTATCTCCATGGCGGCATAATAGAAGATGCTGGCTATTCATGGAAACAAGGTCGTCAAATTGTTAGAGTTGGCGAACCAACTAAAATGATGTTAAGAGGAAAAGGATTTTTTACAGTATTAAATCCACAAAACAATGAAATCCTTTATACAAGACTTGGTGATTTCCATTTTGAAAAAAATGGTTACCTTGCATCAAATGAAGGCTTTCTTGTAATGGGAACACCACTTCACTCAAATGTACAACTTAATGGAAATTCCAAATACAATAAAATTGGACCAAATTATGAGTTTGATGCATTTACAGATCCATTTAATAACCCTGCAAAAAGATCTTATCCACAGGTAGGATCAGGTCAGGAAATTGGAAGACCACAACCAATTAACTTACAGATGGATCCAACAACAGGATTATATCTCGGTAAATATGAAAAAATTAGAATCGATAAAAGTGGAATTGTCTGGGGAAAATATGGAGATAGCGAAGTATCTCTTTATAAAGTTACACTTCATAATTTCCAGAACTTAAATGGATTAAATAATTTTCGTGATATTTACTGGAAACAAACTTCAGAGAGTGGACCAGCTCTCCCATGTACAGCAATGGTCTTCAATGAATCACTTGAAAAGTCAAATGTATGGTCAAAGGTAGAAGTTGACTATATCATTGAAGCTCAAAGACAATACGCTGCAGCAATTAATGCACATAAAGTAGCTGATAGACTTGTTCAGCAAGCTATTGAACTTGTTGGTTAATCCCACCCCATTACCCCTGTCAACCAGCAGGTTCATGTAAAGGCCCCCCGAATTGTCGGGGGGTTTTTTTTGTTTTTTATATGCCGCAAGACAAGCTTGCGGCTCTCGTATCTAAACCTCACATTTGATCGGATTCACCGAATAAATCGGATGAATCCTCTAAGTTTATAATTATAGGTTCTGTCCAATTCATTTGGCAGAACCGATCGATCTTAGAACTTGATTATAGAGACTTCAGCTTGTCTGAAGTCATATAAACAAAACAAACCACACAAATCCTATCTTTGCTAGAAAGTTTAGATAAATCAGCTCTTATTTCCTTTTCACATTTTCTAAAAACTGTTTAAACAAATAATCACTATCATGCGGTCCAGGTGATGCTTCAGGGTGGTACTGTACGGAAAAAATTGGCAGTTCTTTATGCCTGAAACCTTCATTGGTATTATCGTTTAAATTATAGTGAGTAACTTCAAGTTCTTTTGGAAGCGTTTCAGCATCTACTGCAAAACCATGGTTCTGTGATGTAATTTCTATTTTTCCAGTTAAAAGATTTTTTACAGGCTGGTTTGCTCCTCTATGACCAAACTTCATTTTATAAGTCTTGGCTCCAAAAGCCTGAGCTAAAAGCTGGTGCCCAAGACAAATTCCAAATATTGGTATGTTTAATTTATCAATTACTTTTTTTATAGTCTCTACTGCATACTGTACTGGTTCTGGATCGCCAGGACCATTAGAAAGAAAAAGCCCCGCTGGATTAATTGCTTTTATTTCATCAAAAGTAGTATGTGCTGGAACTACAAGCGGTGCCAGTCCATAAGCACTGAGCCTATTTAAAATATTTTGCTTGATGCCAAAATCCATGGCTACTATAGGATAAGCAGGCTGGACTTTTGGCATTGGACCGCGATAGTTTTCTCTGGTGGTAACTTCTTTTGCTAAATCTCTTCCAAGCATTGATGGTGAGTTTAAAACTTGTTTGTGTAATTGTTTTGGCTCTAAAACTTCTGTAGAAATTCCTGCTTTCATTGCACCTGTTGATCTGATTTTTCGAGTTATTGATCTACTATCTACTCCTGAAATTCCTATGAGGTTTTGAGATTTTAAGAATCCATCTAAATCATCATCAGATCGCCAGTTACTATGAATAGGGCTTAAGTTTTTAACTACAATTCCCTTAGCAAAACTTTTTTTACATTCCAAGTCAGATTTATTTGTACCGTAATTCCCAATTTCAGGATAAGTAAATGTAATTATCTGGCCTGCATATGATGGATCAGTAATTATCTCCTGATAGCCAGTCATACTTGTGTTAAAAACAATTTCCCCAAAACTAGTTCCTTCAGACCCGAAGTGTTTTCCTTCGTAAGTAGTGCTGTCCTCCAAAACCAAAATTGTTTTTTTAGGCATATCTAGTTAATTTTAAAACAAGAAGTCAAAAATACCTTAACTTTGACTTTATTATTTTTTAATACATATTAAATCTTCCTAAACTACTTTACTAATCTGCATCAAATATTTTATTATTTACTTAATTCAAATATTAATAGAGGTTTACAAATATGCTTCGGGTAGGTACTGACTTTTATAATTTTATTCCTGGTGGAGGAATTTTTAGAACTGGTGATATTTCACGCACAAACTATGCAAATTTATCAAAAGATTCACTTATAAGACTTATTTCACATTCCTTACATGAAATAGAACCAAGAATTATTCCAAATAGAGATTTCACTTTAGTCTCTGAAACAAAAAATTGGCTTAAAAAAATCAATGCTTTTTCTTTAAATCCCAGAGAACAGGACAGAGTTATATTTGAAGGTTTGGGATTAGCAAGAGCCTGGAGAAGCACTAAATTTGATACTTTGATTTGTACAGATAGACTTCAAAGACTAACAGAGTTTGCATTAAATCTTGGATTAAATTTTGCTACTCAGCCTGTTTTTGTAGATGAGACTGATAAACTGGAATTCTCTATTTATGAACTTTGTTACAGTACTGTTAGAAAATTAAACAGAAATTTAGATGAAAGAAATATAACCACAGTAAGAGAGCTTCTTGGATTCTGGCAGGAACTTGAGCAAAGAAAAGCAGATTTTAAAGTAGAGATTAGGTTTAAAAATGGTGAGATTCCAGATCCTGTTTATAGTTTTCTTTCAAATAGATTAGTCGAAGAAGAACCAGAAGCTACTTTTGGAGATTCAGAAGTATTAGATGATTTAAATGACGCACTACTATTAATAGGCTGTGAATTAGGAATTCATAAAGATTACAATACTCAGGTTTTAAGACAAATAACTTCAAGGTATTTATTTAGCTCTGGAGAAATTCAACCAAACCATAGACTTTCAAACATTTCTTACAATGACAATTCAGATACTTTAAACATTGTTCTGGCAGATAAAACTGGTTAAGAAATTGAACTTCTTAACTAAAACCATAAAATTTCCCTTAATCTATGTAATGTTTTAGATACAATCTTAATTTTTAGCAGTTGACTTTACATTTCAAATGTTTATACTCAGTAGTAAGAGACCTTAAACAGTTCTTAACTAAAACAGAGATGAAATAGAGATAAAAAAATGCCTCCAAGAACACCACAAAGAAGACCAATAGCAAGAACAAAAGGTAGCGACCCTACGGTTAGCATTGCTAGTGCTGCAACAGCAAGAAACGCTTTAAATACTCAGGGAAATGAAAATCAAACAGCTCAAGCTCCTAAAGAAAATCCAAATGATGACTTAAAAAAATTAATTGAGTCCTTAAAAAATAAACTTGGAAACAATTCAACAGCCACTACACAAAAAACAGCTCCTCCAGCACCACAAGCAAAAGGTACCTGGAATAGAAGCATTGCAGGAAAAGAAACCACAGAAAAAACCTGGACAGCAAAACCAGCTTATACAATACTTACAAGAGTTTCAAATCATGAAAAAGTACCCACCACAAAAAAAGCACCTGAATTAACAATAAATTCTCTTCCTCATTCTTTTTTATATAAACCAGGCGCTGATGGTATACAAATAGGCAAACTAAATATTAAAGCCGGTAAGCAAGTTGGCATGGGCTAATTAACTTTTCTTTTTTACCCAATCAGTTTTATTTTCCTGTTTTACTCTTGAAATAGCTAAAGCGTTTTTTGGAACATTTTTTGTAACTACTGAACCAGCACCTACAAGAGCATTTTCACCTATTACAATAGGTGCTACCAGAACAGAATTTGATCCTATGGAAGCTCCCTCTTTAATTATTGTTCTTGTCTTTTTCCCTGTGACTGAATTATAGTTTGCAGTAATTGTCCCTGCACCAATATTTACACTTTCTCCAAGAGTTGCATCTCCTATATAACTTAAATGAGCTATTTGTGTGTTTTTTCCAATAGTACTGTTTTTTATTTCTACGAAATTTCCTATTTTAACATTATGGCTTATAGAAACATTGTCTCTAAGTCTTGCATATGGTCCTATTAAATTATTATTTCCGATTTTTGTGTCGGTAATGTGAGAAAAAGAAATATTATTTCCTGAGCCAATAGTAATTTTTCCTTCCATATATAGATTTGGTCCCAAAGTATTTTTTGGACCAACTTTTATTCTCCCTTTTAAAAAGGTATTGGGATATATAACATTTCCCTTTGCAATCTGTACACCAGGACCAATATAAGTATTTCTTGGGTCTAAAACAGTGATTCCTTTATCCTGGAACTTCTTAATAATTTTATTTTTATTGTCCATCAGGTAAAATAATACCAAATTATAAGGAAAATAAATACAGGCTTTGTCGATGGCTGTATAAAAAATGAAAACTAAACGTACTTACAAAAATAGGATTTGTCCGATTTACTCGGCAAATCCGATCATTCATGAAGTATGACCAAGGGAAGCCGCAGCTTGCCTGCGGCTATATAAAATGTTTAAAACCATTTTAGAAATCACCAAAGATACAAAAGCAAAATCTTTTTCTTTCATCACCAAATGGAAAGAATGCCAAAACTTTGTAAACAAAGTTAAAGGAAAAAAACCTTTATTTATGCTTGTAATAGGTTCTACTGAAACAGCACTTATTCCTGGAATATCAGCCGCTGGTCAAAACCTAGATCAATTAAAACTTACACCTGCTCTTGATGCTGATTTTTTAATTTTTAAAACTGAAGAGTTTAAAAAAAGTCTGCCGGTTTCACCAAATGGAATACCATCACCAGCTATTCTTTCAAAAGCAATGACAGAACTTTTAGAGCTAAATGTAAATGTAATAGATGTAGGTGCATTTATAAAACCCAGAGGAAAACATATAAGTTTAAATATGGGTCCTGCAAAATGCCTAACAACAGGAAATGCTTTAGGTCCGATTAAAACAAGTTTTTTATTTCAGAAGGGTGAAAAGTTAGCCAGTAATCTTACAGATTATCCATATGTTGTTATTGGAGAATGTGTACCAGGCGGTACTACTACAGCACTGAGTATTTTATGTGCTCTTGGAATCAATGCTTTTGACTTTGTAAGTTCCAGTTTTCCTGATGGAAACCACCTATGGAAAAACCAGACAGTAAAAGATGCTCTGATTACACATGCTGAAAAGTTTTCCAGCATAAAGAAAAATCCACTTAAAGCAGCAGAATATTTTGGCGATCCAATGCAGGTTTTTATATGCGGATTTATTAAAGGGGCTCAGAAAGCAAATCTTCCTGTCATGTTAGCTGGTGGTTCTCAAATGATTGCTGTTTACCATCTCATAAGAAAAATTCTTGAATATGATCCACATGACACAATAGTATCAACCACATCCTGGATCACTAATGATAAAAACGCCAAAACAAAAAAACTTGCAGAACTTTGTGGTGTTCCTCTTATTTCATCAAACATAAGTTTTAAAGACTCAAAACACTCTGGTTTAAATGCTTATGAACATGGACATATAAAAGAAGGTGTTGGAGCAGGTGGTTTAATGACTGTAGCAGAATTATACAAAGATATTTCTCAGGAAACAATTATTAATAAAATTGAAAAAGTTTATTCACAAATGATTTTTTAAAACCACTGCAAGACAAAGCACCGTTACTTCTGTAAGCTCAATCAATGCCCCATAAGTATCTCCACTATGTCCCTTAAAATGATTATTGAGCCAGTAAGACCAAATAAGTGAAAGGAAAAAAGACATTAAAATTAAAAGAACAAATGATAATTGCAAATGAAATATGAAAAATAAAATTAAAAATCCAATAATAAAAACAATAAAATTAACAAAAAAATCTATTGGCTTTTTTAAGCCTGTAACAATTAATGAAGAGCTCGTTCCTGCCTGCTTACTATAACTTAAAAAAGACAGTGCATATACTCCAAGCAATCTTGCAAGTGGAACTGAGATTAAAATCACAATAAACATTTTATTTAAAATTAAAGTACACAATGCCACAAGTTTAAAAAGAACAGCAAAAATACCAGCAATAGCTCCAAAAGCTCCAATTCTACTGTCTCTCATAGCATCTACTTTTCTCTCTAGATCCTGGCAGTTTATTCCATCAAAAGTATCCATTAAACCGTCAAGATGAAGACTACCTGTAATTAAATTCCATAAAAGCACAAGTAAAAGAGAAGAAAACATTACTGGAAGATCAAACTTATGCAATAACTTTGCAAAAAAATAAAGTATAAAACCAAGCATAAAACCAATTAAAACAAAATACGGAGTAATTCTTCCCCAGTCTTCCTTAGTAGCCTTTGGTAATGGCGGGGCTGGAAGTTTAGTCAAAAACAACCATGCATACAAAAAGCGATGCAGGGTTTTAATCATGATCTAGTCTAATCCTTACAGCATCACCATGTGCCTTAAGTTTTTCAGCATAAGCTAATTCAACTACATCTTTTGCTACTTTATTAAAAGATTTTTTATCAAATGATATTACACTTATTTTTTTCATAAAATCCATTACAGTAAGTCCACTTGAAAATCTGGCGCTTCCACCGGTTGGAAGGCAGTGACTTGGTCCAGCTATATAATCTCCTATTGACTCACATGAGTACTCACCCAAGAAAACTGCACCTGCATGCTTAATTTTATTTAACAAAGAAAATGGATTTTTAGTAACTATTTCAAGATGTTCAGGAGAAAGCATATTTATAAGCTCAACTGCTTTATTTAAATCTCTGACAACTATAATGGCACTGTTTTTTTTCCACGAATTTAAAACTGTTTTTTTATTTGTGAGATGTTTTGCAAATCTAAAAAGAGTATTTTGTGTTTCTTTTGCAAGCTTTTCACTGTTTGTAACCATAAATGCAGACTCAAGCCCTGAGCCATGTTCAAGCTGGCTTAAAAGATCCATTGCAAGATATTCAGGTTTTGCAGATTTATCTGCAATGATTGCTATTTCACTTGGTCCATAAAGACCATCTATGCCAACTTTCCCAAAAACAATTTTTTTAGCTAGAGTTACATAAATATTTCCCGGTCCTACTATTTTGTCTACTGGTTTTATAGTTTTAGTTCCATAAGCACCAGCAAAAATAGCCTGAGCACCACCAATTTGATAAACTTCATTAATTTTTAAAAGCTTACATGCGGCAAGTATTCCTTTATGTACTAGTGGTGGAGTAAAAACAGCAATTCTTTTTACACCTGCGACTTTAGCAGGAATTACTGTCATTAAAACTGTAGAGATTAAAGGGATTTTCCCACCAGGAATATAAACACCCACGGATTCAAGTGGTTCATATTTATAACCTAATTTTTCTTTAAGGCTAAAAGTTTTAATCCAGGTAGATGGCACATTGGTTTTTTGAAATGCGGTTATTCTGCCAATTGCTTTAGAAATTGATTTTAAAAGTGATTTTGAAATATGCTCTGGTGCATTGTTTATTTCAGATATAGAAACTTTAATATTTTTTAAATTTACTCCGTCAAATTTGCTAGTATAAAAAATTAGAGCTTTATCACCCTGGGTTTTTACATTTTCACAAATCTTTTCTACTGCTTTTAATTCAAGCTTTCGTTTACTCAGGTCAAATCTTCCTGAAATATCCAGAATTTTCTTTTTAGCTTTTTTTATATCTTTTATTATTGACATGACTCATATTATAAAACAGTGTTCAATGAGCCGATTATCAAGAGCCTTGAGGTACCATTACAATACCTTCTTTTTTTTTAGTAGGTGGGTTGGATAGCTTCGAAAGTATATAATTATAGGCTGGCAGGTGTCTAACCCATTCATTAATTCCAAATTGTTCAACTGTTCTGCAAGCAATACCTACAAACCAATTATCCGAGTCAAGATAGAGTATCCTGCAAAGAGTCCTGCTTAAAAACTCATCTGCTAAAGTTTTATAACTAAATTGATCACTCTTTAAAATCTTTAGTCCAACTAATCCTATACGTGAACCTAGCCTTGCAACCATATTAAATAAACCCCTGCCCATCCTCTTTAGACGCTCTGACTCTCTATTTGGATCTATAATAGCTGTACCAAGTGTAATTTCTAATGATTTTTTTAGACCCATAGATAAAATGTCTAATCCAATTTCTTGCTTTTGAAAATAGTTTAAAAGACCACGTGAAGAAGCATACCTAATATTTTCAGTAATAAATCGAAATCCTATCCTTGTAAAATAATTTTCTATTTTAGTTTCATAGTACCTGCCAGCTCCTCTTATAAGAGAATCTAAAACGCTGGGTAAACCATATATGGGAGTATTATTACCATTTCTAATTGATAGGTTTTCTTTGTCTAGCAGCTTTTCAAGGTGTGTTTCTTGGCCTGCAATAATACATTCTTGTTTCAAAACAGGCGCAGGGATAAGGTATCTATATAAGGTTTGTGATATTTGCATAAAATATTTATAATGCTCATTGATTAAAAATCCTTAAAACAAAACACTTGTTTTTATTTTAGCAGACTGCTTTTTATAGCTCAAGACAAGCTTGAGCTTTTAGTAATCAATCCATTTTGTCTGTTTTAATTCCTTCAACTCATTTTTCATGGCTCCACATGCACTGTCACTTTACAGTTTCCAAACTCATTTTTTAGTTTCTCTTCTACTTGATCAGCAACCTGATGAGCAGTATATAAATCTTTTGGAATAACTTTAATTTTACATTCTATAAATGCAGAATATGGACCTCTTCGAGAATAAATATCATAACAATCAACAACATCTTTTATGGACATCACTGATTCTTTAACAAGTTTAGGATCAAGCCATGCTTCATCTACAAGTATTGGAGCTGTATTTGTAACTATTTCATATCCTGCTTTTGCAATAAACCCTGCAATAATTATTGCAACGATTGGATCTATCCAATACATTCCCTTTGCTATAAATATTTGCGAACCTAAGACTGAAAGTGTAATTAACACATCAGATCCTGTATGCGATGAATCTGCTATTAAAAGAGCACTTTTTAATTCTTTACCTTTATTTCTCTCATAAATCCATACAACTATATTTATAACTAGAGTTATAACGAGAAGCCACACTACTTCCTTTTTAAAAAGCGGAAGTTCTACTGGATGAACCAATCTGTTTAATGAACCATGAATAATTTCAACAGATGCAATTGCAAGAAAAACAATAATTGCAAATGCAGCAAGCGTCTCAAACTTTCCATGTCCATAAGGATGATTTTTATCCGGTGGTTCACTTGCAAATTTCAATATGACCAATCCCACAAGATTATTCAGTGTATCTGCAGCAGAATGTGCAGCATCCCCAAGGATACTTAAAGATCTAGTAATTATTCCTGCAAATATTTTTATAAGCAAAACAATAAGATTTAAAACTAAAATTATCCAGAGGACATTTTTGGTTTCAAAAGAATATTTGTTTTGTTGATTTGTTTCAATCATTTACATAGATGCTGCATTCAAAAGGACTGTCACTACAAGAATTATATCCTCAGATAAAACATCGTAAGCTATAATCATAAATATGCGTATTTTAATTTCCAATGATGATGGAATTTATTCTGGCGGTATTAGAGCCCTGACCGAAGGCTTGGTTAAAAATAATGAGGTTTATGTAGTAGCTCCAGATCGTGAAAGAAGTGCTACAGGACATTCACTTACTTTACACAGACCTTTAAGAATGGAAGAAGTAAATCACCTGCCAGATGTAAAAGGTGCATATGAAACAGATGGTACACCAAGTGACTGTATAAAAATCGCAATCGGTGCAATCTTAAAAGAGCCTCCACAAATAGTAGTTTCTGGAATTAACCATGGTCCAAACATGGGCACTGATGTGCTTTATTCAGGAACTGTAAGTGCTGCTATGGAAGGAGCTATATTCAATATTCCAAGCATTGCAGTAAGCCTTGCAGACCACAAACCACAGGACTTCTCAGCAGCAGTATTTTTTATTTCCAAATTGTTAAATTATATTGGTCAGTTAAAATTCCCCGATAGAACATTACTAAATATCAATATCCCAGCATTACCTCTTAGTGAAATAGCTGGCATAGAAATTACAAAACTTGGAATAAGACCTTATAATGACTACTTTGAAAAAAGAGTTGATCCTCGAGGGAAAACTTATTACTGGCTTGCTGGTGAAGCTACAGAAGAAGATGAACTACCAGGCACAGATGTTTATGCAGTAAGAAACAATCAAATTTCAATTACACCTGTTACCATACACATGACAAATGACAAAATGCTCTCTGAACTTAAAGAGTGGATTAAGCAGATAAAATTGTCTTAGAAAAATAAACCTTAAACAAATTATAACTACTCAGATAGTCTGTATCGTGTCACAATTAAGCCCAAAATCTATGCGATTTAATAAAGAGAGGCTTATCCAATTTACTTGGTAAGCCGAACAATCTATAAAAAGATGGCTCTGAGGAGCAACGTCACCGTAAGAGCCACCTAAGTAATTACAACAAAGTTAATTACTTTTAATGTCAGTACTTAAGCCAAATGCTAGAATATTTTCACCGATTTAAAAATTTTATAGGAGATATTATGCCGATAATAGGAGTATTTAGGAATTCTCTAGTTGGACGTTATCTTGGCCTTTTACATATAAGCCAAGCTACAACCCTGGCTGCCTCAACAACAGCCACATCTGAAATGACAAAAAAAGATCGTAAAAATGCAAAGTTTATTTCAGACACACTTTTTGGGGATAATTTAAGAACATCAGACGGTGTCTTAAATAACAGATATTTATTTAAGCCCACTACTGGAACTGTGGATAAAACTTTAGAAGCCTTACAACCTTTAATACATGCAAATTACAAAAAAAATGACCGAGTAAGAGATGATTTACAAGTTCATACTTATGAAATTGATCTAAGTAAAAACAAAGAAGAGCTACGGTCAGAATTCTATAGTTGGCTTAAAGTAAATAATATTAGCCCGCATATATTTATTTTAAAACTTAGAAATGGCAGTCAGGATAGTCTTGAAAAACTTAAGCACATGCTACATATAATTGGAGATAGAGAAGCAACCAGTAATATATCAAAGACATTTTTCATAACCAATGAAAATCAATTATTTGAAGATATAAAAGTAGAGCAAAATTTCTTACATGCTGTAAGTACACCAAAATGGTATTTTTAATTTAGATTTTCAGCTGAAAAACACAAACTGTACAGTGAGATTTTGGTATTTTAATTGGGCTTTCATTTAAATCAAAACCTTCCTGCACCCATACTCTTAAAGAATTATTACAAATAGGACAGTTTATATTTTTTACACCACTTAAAATATCTTCTGAGATTCGCTCAAGTAATTCAAGAGGCGGTTCTTTTGGTAAATCCTGGTTAGTTATATTTTTAACCTCAACTTCTTCAAGAATATTTGGATCAACTCTTAAAATATTTGCGATTCTTTGTCTTATTGTTACAGGTAACCAGGTTTCAATTCCAGCCTCTATATCTTCAAGAAGTTTTACTGGAACCCAAGCTTTAAGAGACAATTCCGCAATATGAATTCTCCTTGCATTACGTAAGAATGAAACCCTACTAGCAAGTGTTTTTGGCAAGCCTTCTACATGACCATGTATATATTTTGGCAGATCCATTTCTTTCTATAGTTTCAAACAAGTTGAAACTTCCATTATAAATTTGTTATGAGCTATTTTTAATCCAATGAAATTATACCAATTAGGTGTCATTACACCAATTAATTTTTGATGTAATTCTTACTGAAATTACACTAAAAATAAGTTAGAATTATTCGATATGGTTAAGCAAAAAGACGATACTCCACCAAATCCAGGGAAATTAGTAGAAGTAGATATTAAAGATGAAATGAGACGTAGTTTTATAGACTACGCAATGAGTGTTATTGTCAGCCGCGCTCTTCCTGATGTCCGAGATGGTTTAAAACCAGTTCACAGAAGAATTTTATTTGCAATGAGTGAGCTCAGTCTTACTCCTGACAAACCTTATAAAAAATGTGCACGTATAGTAGGAGAAGTTTTAGGTAAGTATCACCCACATGGTGATACTGCTGTCTATGAAGCACTCGTAAGGTTAGCACAACCATTTAGTTCTCGTTATCCGTTAATTAATGGTCATGGAAACTTTGGTTCACTTGATGATGGCCCTGCAGCTATGCGTTATACAGAAGCAAAGCTTACAGGTGTATCAATGGAAATATTGAGCGATATTGATTCTGATACTGTTGATTTTGTAGATAATTTTGATGGCAGCTTAAAAGAGCCTGTAATTCTTCCTTCAAAAGTACCTACTCTTCTTTTAAATGGAGCAAGTGGAATCGCTGTTGGAATGGCTACCAATATTCCCCCACATAATCTCGGTGAAGTCATTGACGGGACTATAGCACTTATTGAAAATCCAGGAATAACTATTGAAGGATTGATGCAACACGTTAAAGGCCCTGACTTCCCTTCCGGTGGTCAAATAATGGGAACAACCGGTATTAAAGAAGCATTTGAAACAGGACGTGGCTCAGTATCAGTCCGTGGTCACGTATCAGTAGAAGAAGTTCCAAGCAGCTCAGGTCGTGGAATGGTAACAGGAATTGTAATTACTGAGTTGCCATATCTGGTTGGTCCTGAAATGGTTATAAATAAAATTGCAGACCTAGTAAAAAATGACAAGATTACAGGAATTGCAGATTTAAATGATGAGTCAGGAAGAGACGGACTTCGTGTTGTAGTTAAACTAAAAAGAGATGCAAAACCAGATGTAGTATTAAATAACCTCTACAAACACACACAAATACAAGAAACTTTTTCAATTAATACCCTTGCTCTAATTGGAAAGCAGCCAAGAACACTAAGTCTGAAAGAATTATTAAATGAATTTGTTGAACACAGAGTTGAAATCATTACAAGACGCTGCAAGTTTGAACTTGGCAAAGCAGAAGCAAGAGTTCATATTTTAGATGGTTTACTAATAGCTCTTGAAAGCATTGATGCAATCATCAAATTAATCAGGGCTGCTGAAGATGCAGAAACAGCAAAAGCAGGGTTAATTAAAAAGTTTAATTTAGATGATCCTCAGGCAAGTGCAATTCTTGAAATGCAGCTTAGAAGACTGACAGGGCTTGAAAGAGAAAAAATTGAAAAAGAACATAAAGAACTAAACAAAAGAATTAAAGAATTAAAGAAAATTCTTTCTCAAAGACAGCTTATTTTAGACATTATTAAAGAAGAACTTACTGAAATAAAGAAAAAATATGCAGATGCAAGAAGAACTAAAATTGTCCCGGCAGCTGAAGAGTTTTCCGAAGAAGATTTAATTCCAAATGAAAGAATGGTGGTTTTCCTGACTGAAAAAGGTTACATGAAAAGGATTCCACTTGTAAAATTTGAAAGACAAAACAGAGCTACAAGAGGAAAGGGTGGAATCAAGACCAGAGAAGAAGATGCAGTAGAACACTTTATAATTGCAGATATGCATGACACACTGCTATTTTTTACACAGGGTGGTTCAGTGTTTAGCGCAAAAGTTTACGATGTAGTTGAAGGAAGTACACAGCATAAAGGACAGGCAATATTTAATTTGATTTCAATAAGTCAGGAAGATAAAGTTACAGCTATTTATCCTACAAGCGAATTTAAAGAAGATAATTACTTTGTAATGCTTACAAAACTGGGCGTAGTAAAGAAAATTTCAATGGATAACTTTGAAAGTGTAAGACGTTCAGGAATTGTTGCCATGAATCTTGACGAAGGAGATCAATTAGGTTGGGTAAGAACAAGCTATGGAAAAGATCACATAATTATTGGTACTTATGATGGAATGGTTTTAAGATTTAATGAAGAAGATTTAAGACAGCTTGGCAGAACTGCAAGAGGTGTAAGAGCCATAAACTTACGTGAAGGGGACTATGTAGTTGGCTTTGCTACATTCAGTGCAGATTCAAAAGATCAAGTTTTACTCGTAACAACTGATGGTTTTGGAAAAAGAGTTGAATTAGAAGAATTTCGAGTACAAAACAGATCCGGTGTTGGTTTAATCGGTACCAAATTTAAATCAGAAACAAGTCACCTTGCTTCATTAGATGTAGTGAAAGAAACTGATGAAGTAATTATTGCTTCAGCTCACGGTGTAGTTTTACGTTCAAAAGTAAATGACATTAGTTGCCAGAGTAGAATGGCTACAGGTGTTAGATTACAAAAACTAGATGAAACCGATTGCGTAGCCTCTGTCACAAAACACACAGAAGAAGAAAGCCAGGTAGAGCAAGCTGAAGCCAGTTAATGGAGCGAAGCTTGTTCCAATTTATTTGGACAAGCTGAGCGAATTTTGCAAAGCTGGCTCGAGGAGCAACGTCACCGCAGAGCCAGCGGAAAAAAAATTGAAAGCCAGGTAGAACAAGCTGAAGCAGGATAATTTGATCTGGAAATGTATTAACTAAAACCCAATGAACTTTTATTAAGCATGAATATTTGCTCAAGAACCTTTATTAAATGCTTTTGTACAAACTATTAAGAATATTATCTATTTTAAAGAAAACCAAATTGAGTCATCTGCGTCCTAACCTCTACTATGCCAAAAGAACTACTCGAACAAAAAGCCAATGCCACACAGTATGCACCCTTAACATTAATAAAACTGCTTAGCCTAAAAAGGTCAAAGGAAAAGAACTTTTTTTCAACTGCCTGCTTTGACAATATAACATTAGCAAGAAAAAATGACTTGATTGTTTATTCAGGCAAAATAACCCACAGCTCAAGAATTTCAGGCATAATCTACCCTAATGGTAAAGGCGAAGAAATTGTCATTATCTGTGACAGGCTTGTAAATTATTATACAGGCTCAAAAAGAAGGCATAAAATTAAAAAGTATAAAACCCTGCTTAACCATAATGAGCTAACGGGTGACTACTTTACAAAAAGTTGCCTTCAAAATCTTGTAAGAATTAGAATTCTTTAACCCTTTTAAGAACCTTTATAAGTTAAAATAGCAAGCAATCCAACAATCTCAGATAGGGGTAATTATGATTGAAGTAAAACAGCTTGCTAGTACTTTTGATCAAAGTATTTTACGTCCAGATGCAATTTCAAGAGAAGCTATAGAAAAAACCTGTGCCATTGCAATAAAACATAGATTTAGATCTATTGTTGTCCATCCATGCAATGTAAAACTTGTTAAAAGCTTATTAAAAGGAAGTTCCGTACTAACAGTATCAGTTTGCGATTTCCCTCATGGAAAAGGCTTAACAAAAAGTCGGGTCAAGGACGTAAAAGAAATTTTAAGAGATGGGGCTGATGAAATAGATATAGTTGCAAATTATCAATATCTTCAGGATGAAGATATTAGAAGCTTTAAAAAAGATTTAAAGGCAATTGTAAAAGCTATGGAAGAGAAAACTTTAAAAGTAATTTTAGAAGTTGACATGCTAAATGAAAAGCTTATAAAAACAGCTACACAAATTATTTGCAAAGTTGCTGATGAAGAAAGCGATAGGAATGTCAAACTCATAATAAAAACCAAAACTGGCTTTACGGAAAATAAAGTTTCAAATTTAGATGCTGTAAGAGTAATCAAGCAAACGCTTGAAGAACTTGGTAAGTATGGTGAGGATAAGATTCAAGTTAAAGCTTCCGGTGGAATAAGAACAAAAGATGAAGCTCTAGCTCTATTAAATGCCGGTGCTCATATACTAGGTGTTGGAAAAGGGGATGAGTTACTCGGAGTCAGTGAGTAATCCAGTAATTTGGATTTTGTTTTCTAAAAATTCTGTTTTTTTAGCCAGGTCTTCAACATCTTTTCTTAAGAATAAATATCCCTCATGTCCGTTTTTTGTAGTGTATGTTTCATTTACCCTTAAAGTCTTATTTTTAACAAGTTCATAAACCCTGTCTTTAGGCACACTTAAATATTCGGCAGCTTCAAAAGATTTTAATTTATCACTCTGTGCTTTTTCCATAAGTTCTAGTAATTGATCTTTTTTTTGTCTTATTTGTTCAAAAAATATAAGAAGTATTTTTGCAGTTGCTCTGGCATCATCTAGAGCTCTATGTCTTTTTTCAACCGGAATATTAAAATGAATAATCAAATCATTTAACTTTCTGCTTGGCAGTTCAGGATATAAGATTCTGGCAGTTTTTACCGTACAAAAGAACTTTAGCTTGCTTATATTTTCAAGGGGTAAGTTCAATACCTTTAAAGATTTATAAATAAAGTCATGATCAAACATTACATTGTGTGCACAAAAAAAATCGCTTCCATTAATAAAACCCAACCAGTCATTTAATACTTTATTTAGCTTTGGTGCATCTTTTACATCTTCATCTTTTATTCCTGTCATCTGGGTAATGTATGTTGGAACTGGAAACTGCGGTTTAATATAAGAACAAAATTCTTCCTTAAGCTGCCCATTTACAACCTTTACACTTGCCAGTTCAATAATTTCTGAATCTTCTGGTTTTTGGCCTGTTGTCTCTATATCTGTTACACAGTAAGTTTTTGCCAGATTAGTTTCTAAGTTCAAAAGAAAGTCTTTTGTAATCATTACTTTATTTTATCTCTTTCATTTGGCAAGAAGTATTTCTTATTTAAAAGTTCATCCGGTAAATAACTCTGGTCTACCTTAGCATCTTTATATGAATGCGGATATTTATAACCTTCACCGCCCAGATTTCGTATATGTAACGGCACCTGATACGGAGTAAAACTACATGCATCTTTCATAGCATTATCTATAGATACAATTGTTGTATTTGATTTTGGTGCACATGAAAGATAAATCACTGCCTGAGCAAGTGGAATTCTAGCTTCCGGCATTCCTAAAAACTGTGCCGCCTGATAGGCACAGGTGGCTATCACTAAAGCGTTATTATCAGCAAGACCAATATCTTCAGAAGCTGTAACCAGTATTCTTCTAGCTACATGAACTGGATCAGCACCACCTGCCAAAAGCCTACCAAGCCAGTAAATAGCAGCATCAGGATCAGAACCACGAATAGATTTTTGAAGTGCACTGACTAAATGGTAATGATGTTCAGGATCTACACCAATTTGAAGTTGTTGATTTAATAAAATGTTTTTTACTTTTTTTTCGTCAATAAGAAAATCACTTGCTGATTTTGCTACTTCTTCTAGATTAAAAAGCAATCTCCTTGCATCTCCACTTGATGTTCTTACAAGCATTTCAACAGCTTCATCTGTGATTTTATGTTTTATATAACCACTTGAGTGAGATAAAGCTCTGTGAATAAGATTTTTTAAATCATTTTCATTATGTAATTTTAATTCAAAAACTTTTACTCGTGAATGCAGAGCTCTTGTTATAGATACATGCGGATTTTCTGTAGTAGTGCCAATTAAAATTAAAAGACCACTTTCAACTGGCTCAAGCAAAACATCTTGCTGGTTTTTAGCAAGTCTGTGAATTTCATCTATAAATAAAATGTTTCTTCCAGGCTTTTGTTTTGCTTTAACAATTTCTTCCCTAAGCTCAGCTATAGAAGTACTGGCTCCAGAAAGAAATGAAAAGTCCTTGCTTGAATTATGTTTTATTAGTAATGCAATCGATGTTTTCCCTATACCCGGCGGTCCCCATAAGACAATTGAGTAAGGAGCATTATTTTTTATATAGGATGTTAATACTCCATTTTCACCAAGTAAATGATTCTGTCCGATAATATCTTCTATTTTCTGAGGCCTTATCCTGTATGGCAAAGGTTCTTCAGGTGTAAATAAAGACATTTGTGCATTTTGTGTTTTAGAATTAACCATAAATGAAGAAGCTTTTCTTTATAACCGGGGAATCATCAGGAGACATGCATGCTAGTGGTCTGCTTAAAGAACTTTATAAAATAATACCACCACAATATCTTTTAGTTAAAGCAATAGGCAGTAATTACCTGAAAGACGCTGGAGCAAATATATTTTTTGACTGTAAATATTTAGGCTCAATGGGCGTAACAGAAGTCATTAGCAAACTTTCATTATATTTAAACCTGGAAAGAGAGCTTTTGTTTGAATTAAGCACATTCCGTCCGGATGTATTGATTCTGGTGGATTTTCCCGGATTTAATTTAAGGCTTGCAAAAAAAGTAAAAGAGAGATTGCCTGAAACAAAAATTGTTTACTACTTACCTCCACAAGTATGGGCATGGAATGAAGGAAGAACAAAAATACTGGCAAAATATTGCGATCTTGTCTTGTGCGGACTTCCTTTTGAAGAAGAGTTTCATAAAAAACATGGAGTAAATTCTTACTATGTTGGAAACCCGCTTATAAATGAGGTTGAAACATTAAATCGTGAAGAAATTAGAAATAAATTTGCAATTACAGATGAAGATATACTTATAGGATTATTTCCAGGCAGTAGAAATTCAGAAATTTACTATATGCTTCCAGTTTTACTTAAAGCCTGTGAAATGCTTTACAGTGTTTTTCCAAATTATAAATTTATGATTGCCGAGGCTCATACTATTTCTAATTTAGAAAATCATATTGATAATTATTTTAAAAATAACGATTTCAAGGTGAAAGAAAAAATAAAAATACTTCCAAAAGGAAACAATCACAAACTCTTATGTGCCAGTGACTTTGTCTGGCTGACTTCAGGCACTGTTACTTTAGAAGCAGCCTTATATGAAACACCAATGATACTTGGCTATAAGGGAAATTTCATAAATTATCTTATATATCTCTTTGTAAAAAGAATTGATATGATTGGACTGCCAAATATTATTTACGGCGAAAAAATAGTACCTGAACTTATTCAAAATGAAGCAACTTCGGAAAACTACTATCAGCTTACAAAAGAATGGCTTCATGTAGCAGGAAAATTACAAATCATAAAAAAGAATCTAAAGAAAGTAAAAGAAAAGCTCACTGATAAAGATGCAAATAAAGAAGCAGCATTAAAAATCAAAAGTGAGTTTATGCCTGACTATAAAGTTGTGACATTAAAATAATTTATAAACCGTCAAAAACTCTTTTAATCTCCTGAATGTCTTTCCACATCATTGCTTTTGGTGAATCTGGTGCTTTATTCCATTCATGTCTGAGTAAATAAGAAGGATGCAATATTGGCATTATTTGTCTACCTTCTAGGAGTGGTTCTTTACCATCAATCCACTGACCGCGCATTTTAGTTATTTTTACATCTTTCATTTTTAAAATACCCTTTACTGCAACTGCACCAGCCAGCACAATGATTTTTGGATCTACATATTTAATTTGTGCTTCAAGATACTCCATACAAGCATTAGCTTCTTCAGGAAGTGGTGCCCGATTATCTGGTGGGCGACATTTAATAATATTACAAATATAGAGATGTTCTTTTCTGTTTAAGCCTACAGATTCAAAAATCTTATCTAATAATTTTCCTGCTCTTCCTACAAAAGGCAATCCCTGCAAATCTTCATTTTCACCTGGTCCTTCACCTATAATCATTAATTTTGCATCTTCTATACCATCGCTAAATACTACATTTGTTCTGCCTTTACAAAGTTCACATTTTACACACTTCAAAGCAACAGACTTGGTTTCTGCAAGTGAATTGAATTTTAATTCCGGCGCCGGGACTTGTACTTCTTGTTTCGCACTCTTTACCTCTTGATTCTGTTCTTTTAATTCAAAAATGTTTAGTTGTGTTTCCATAATATCTACCTTTATGTAAAATAAGCCGAGTTAAAGTTCACATATTCTTTAGTTAAATCACACCCATAAGCTGTACCTGATTTTTTGCCAAGCTTTAAATTTACATTTACCTTTACACCTTTTTTCTTTTTTATTTCCTTATTTAGTCTTATCTTGTTAAAAGCTACAGGATTTCCATTATTTAAAACAGGTGTGTTGTTTAATAAAATATCTATTTTATTTTGGTTTACTTTTATATCTGTACATCCTATTCTAGCAGCAGCTCTTCCCCAGTTTGGATCTGAACCATATATTGCACATTTAAACAGATTTGAACTGGCTATTGATCTAGCAATTTTCTTAGCATCCTGTTCTGTTTTTGCACCATGCACTATTACTTCAATTAGTTTCTGAGCACCTTCTCCATCTAGCACAACTTGTTTTGCTAGCTTAATGCATGCTCCATTTAATATTTTTTGAAAGTTTAAAAACAAAGGATCTTTTTTGCTTTTTACTTCATGGCAAGACCTATTATTTGAAAGAATTACCACCATGTCATTTGTGCTCATATCACCATCAACACTTATTGAGTTAAAACTGCTATCCACAGCTATTTCCAAGGCTTCTTGCAAAAGATGTTGTGGCATTTTTAAATCTGTCATAAAATAACAAAGCATTGTTGCCATATTTGGGTGAATCATCCCTGCACCTTTTGTAAAGCCTATGATTTGAAAGTCCTTTGTATTTTGGGAAACAGTTTTTAGAAATCTATCTGTAGTTAATATTGCCCTTGCTGCATTTTTAAAATTTTTAGGGCTTAGTTTTAGAACTGCAGATTTTATGCCTGCTTCCATCTTTTGCATATCGAGCTGAATTCCAATTGCACCAGTACTGGCTATAAGAACTTCATCAGATTTTATTTTTAAAAGATTTGCTGCGATTTTTTGTGTTTTTTTCACAGCCTGAATACCTTTTTTACCAGTACAAGCATTTGCATTACCAGAATTAATGACTATAGCTCTTATTTTTTTTCTTTTCTTTAATAATCTTTTATCTTCATCCACACATGCTGCATGAACCTGATTAGTAGTAAAAACACCTGCATAAGTACATGAAACTGGCGAGTAAATAACCGCTAAATCCTGCTTACCTGTTTTTTTAAAGCCACAGATAGCTGCTGAAAATTGAAAATCTGTTTTATTTTTCATTGGAGCAATAATATTACAAAAACTAATGATATCATTGATATTATGGAAAAACAAAAACTGCTTTTTATAAGAGATTTTCTGTTTAAATACTTTGTGGTTAGTTTGATATTTGCAATAATATTTTTTATATTGACTAAAACATTTTGGGACTTTGGAAGTAGTTTAGTTTATTCAACTTTTCATGTAAGCAAAGAAGAATTCGGTAAAATGACAGTATGCTGGTTTTTGCAATTACGCTTTTTTATAATTTTTATACTTTTAGTACCTGCATTAACTCTTCACTGGACAGTTAAAAACATGAAATAGTTTTACTGACTTGGACCCATTGGACCCACTGGTTTCATTGATCCAGCCTGAGCAGGAACACACACTGCAATATTAAAGTGTCCTATTCTCATATCCATTCTTCCCTGACAGAACCATCCTGCCTGACATTGATTTTGACATACATCAGGTGGCAACATAGGATCTATAATAAGACATTGCACTGATGCATCACAAGGAAATATTGAAGGGGGCGCAGGAGGTGCTTGCTGTACTTCTATTGGTACTTGTGGTGAGTTGTCTTCAGTTTGTCCGACAACAGGCTTTATATTATGTCCTGAATGTGGACCTTTTTTACCCTTATTTTTGACTTTAATTTTTCTTGCTGCGAAATGTGTTTCGGGATTCGTATCATTTATATCACCAGTATCATCCGGATCATCCACATTACCCTTATCATCCTCACTTGAATAAGCATCAGAGAATGCATAGTCTGCATAGACAGGCATTGTAATTGTACTAAAAGAAATTAGCAATAAATTGCAAATAGATAAAACTATAATTCTCATACTTAAAATATTCCTCAGTTATGGTTATATAAATCTAAATTATGATTCCTAATACCTGGGGTTACATCTAAGGGGTATCCCCAGATTATTCCTATAACTAGAGAAATTTCATGTGTAAATAATTTTGCCGGTTTTATATCCTAGTTCAAAAAGTTTAGTTTGAAATTATATTAATAGGACTTACTTAATAGTTATTACTAGCAACTGGCGCGTCAGCACAAGTATTATTTTTGCGAACCGTTGGAGCACAGTGCGAACAAGGTGAGCAAAAAAATACTTGTGCGGTTAAACAGCCAGTTGCAAAATCAATAAATTTGCGTAAGATACTGTAATTCTCTGTTATATATTAGCCCTGTATTACATTACTGCACAAAATCACTTAGAAATCGTCTATTATTTTCAATATGGCTTTTGATATTAAAAAATTAAATGCTCGGGAAAAAAACTTGGTTGGAATGTTGATTGTAATTGTATCAACATTGCCATTTCTTCAATTTACACTTCCTGCATGGAACACTTATACAGAATCAGTAAATAAAATCCAGGAAGATAAAAACAAACTTTCAGGTCTTGAGTTTCAGATTAGAAAGCTTGAAAAATTAAAAAAAGAAAATGTTCACCTATCAAAGAAAATTGATAGGCAAAAACTTTATTTAGCCAAATCATATGAGATTGATTTTCTTGTCCAGGATTTAAAAAAAATATGCGATGAAAGTTCAATAAGTCTTGAAAGTTTTACCCCCATTGGTCAGGAGCCAGTAAACATAATTGTTGAAAAACAACTCGAAGCAGAAGCTAAGGCAAAAGTCCGTAAAAATGAAAAAGCAAAACAAACTCTTGAAAAGCTAAAAGGACAGGAATTACCTATAGATTTATATCGTTTTCCTATAGAAGTTAAAGTGACAGGAAACTTTACTGACATTATTGAATTATTTAAAAAGCTTGAAAAATACGGCAGGGTTATTTCAGTTGAAAATATATCAATAGGAAAAATACAAATCAAACAATCAAGTGGTAACAGGCTTTCAAAAAGTAAACCTAAAAAAGAAGGGGGCGAAACAGGAACACTATTTGGAACATTTGATTTAATTGCCTATAGCCTTCCTGAAGCAGAAGAAACTTTACCATTTAATCAGCTACAAAAATCCCTGAGTAAATCCAAACCACAAACCAGATCAAAGAGAAGATAGTCTTTTATATAGTGCAAAACAAAAGAGACATCCTGCGGCATGTCTATACTGCGCTAAGCACAAGTGTATTTCATGTTGTGATGTTATAATTAATAACTCTAAAACAGGGATTTAATTTATGAAAACATATCTAGCAAAAAAGGGTGAAGTAGAGAGAAAATGGTGGCTAATTGATGCTGATGGCCAAATTTTAGGCAGACTAGCCAGTAAAACAGCAAATCTCTTAAGAGGTAAGGGAAAGCCTGAATTTACCCCAAATGTTGATGTTGGAGATTTTGTTGTAATAGTAAATGCAGAAAAGATTAAACTTACAGGGAAAAAAGAATTACAAAAAGTTTATCAAAGACACAGTGGAACTCCCGGTGGTTTTAGAACAGAATCTGCACGAGATCTAAAAGAACGAATTCCACAAAAAATAATTAAATATGCAGTTAAAGGTATGATCCCACATACAACTCTTGGAGAAAAACAGCTAACCAAACTAAAAATCTACAAGGGTGAATCTCATCCTCATAAATCACAAAAAGTCCAGAAACTAGAATTGGTTAAAAACTAACAGGAGGAAACTTGCCAAGAACAGTTACAAAACACGATAAGAGCACAAGATTTCTTGCAACAGGAAGAAGAAAGTCAGCTATAGCCAGAGTTGCCCTGAAGCCGGGCAAAGGATTATTTTTAATCAATGGCAAAGAACCTATTAAATACCTAGGCAACGTTTCAACTTATTTAAACTTAATTAAAAAACCACTTCTGGCAATTCAGGCAGAAAATAAATACGACATCATTGCACAGGTACACGGCGGCGGAATCTCAGGACAGGCAGATGCAGTAAGACTGGGCATAGCAAGAGCACTTTTATTAGTAAATCCTGAGAATAAAGCAGCTATGAAATCAGAAGGGCTTCTTACAAGAGATCCAAGAGAAAAAGAACGTAAAAAATACGGACGCAAAAAAGCAAGAAAACGATTCCAATTCTCAAAGAGATAACGTGAAAATTAATCTGGAAAACATACAGTTATTAAAACAAGATCTTACTGACGAGCTTTTAAAACACTATACGTCATCAGGGTTGCTTTCGGTTGACTGTGAAATGATGGGGTTAAATCCTTCCAGAGACAGGCTTTGCCTGGTTCAGATGTGTGACGAGTCACAGACAGTTACACTTGTAAAAATTGAAGCTCCAGAAAAATCACCCAACTTAAAAAAACTTTTCGAAGATCAGAAAATTAGGAAAATATTTCATTTTGGAAGAACAGATCTTGCTTTTCTATATCACTGGCTTGACATTGACATTAAAAATGTATTCTGCACAAAAACAGCAAGCAAACTTGTACGAACATTTACTGATAAACATAGTCTAAAAGACTTATTAAAAGAAATATTAAATGCTGACATAGATAAAAATAGTCAGCTCACTGACTGGGGTGCACCAGAACTTACAAAAGATCAAATTAAATATGCTGCAAATGATGTTGTGTATTTAATCCCTGCTTATCAAAAACTACTGGAGCTTTTAAAGAGAGAAAATAGGCTTGAAATAGCTGAAGAAGCATGTAAATTTTTACCTACTCTTGCAAAGCTGGATCTTTTAGGATACAACGATTTTTTCGCTCATTGATTTCTTATTCGCGATGATATAAAACATATGCTAAATTCATATAATCATGCTTAATAACAATATTTATAGAATCCTAGACGCCAATATTAACCGTGCCTCAGAAGCTTTAAGAGTACTTGAAGACTGGGTTAGATTTGCAAAGAACAATAATGCAATTTCAGAAAAACTTAAAAATATCAGACACAATATAAACAATATTATTACACTACATCCAAATTTAATTCTAAACAGAGAATCCATAAATGACATCGGTAGAAATATTGAAAACAATTCCCAAAGAAGTTCAGTAAAAGATATTATTAGAGCTAATTGTAAAAGGACTGAAGAAGCTTTAAGAGTTTTATGTGAATATGGTCAGCTTTTAAATATTGACACAAAAAAAATTGAAAGTGACAGATATGAAATATATACTCTTGAGAAAGAACTTATCAAGAATGAAAGATTACTCCGACTTCAAAACGCAAGTTTGTATCTCATTGCTGGTAAAGACGCCTCATCAGGGCGTCTCAACAATGCAGATTTTTTATCTATCATTGAAAAAACAATAGAAGGCGGTATAGATATTATTCAACTAAGAGAAAAAGATGAAAATGAAAGAAATATCCTTGAACTTGCAAAAGAAATTAAAAAACTTATAAATAAAACTAATGTACTCTTTATAGTAAATGATCGAATTGATCTGGCACTAGCTTGTGAAGCTGATGGAGTACATCTGGGTCAGGATGATATGCCTGTTGAAGAAGCCAGAAAAATAGTCCCAGACAGTTTTATAATTGGATTATCTACACATTCAATAGAGCAAGGTATAGAGACTTGCCATGGCAAGTCTCAACAAGTTGATTATCTTGGAGTAGGACCTGTATTTCCAACACCTACAAAGCCAGACTATAAGCCAGCTGGATTAGAATATGTAGGGTGGGCAAGTAAAAATTTAAATGAAATTCCATGGTTTGCAATTGGTGGAATAGATAGAACAAATATTGATAAAGTAATTAATGCTGGAGCAAAAAAAATAGCTGTAGTACGAGCTCTAATGACTGCAAAAGATCCACTAAATGAAACAAAACAAATTAAAGAAACACTTACTGGTAACATTAAAATTCATGCAGAAACAAGATAAAAAAAAATTAACTATTGTAATAGGAAATCTTTCCACCGGCTCAGTACTTGTAGTGGGAGATATTATTCTCGATGAATTTGTAGTAGGTTCACCAGAGAGAATCTCAAGAGAAGCCCCGGTAATTATTCTTGAACACATGTCAAGCGAATTTGCATTAGGCGGCGGTTCTAATGCTGCACATAATATAAGCTCACTTGGGGCTAAGTGTTATTTAGTAGGAGTTGTTGGTGAAGATCTTTATTCAAAAGCTCTTGAAAACGAATGCATAAAAAATAAAATTACACCGGTACTTACCTTTGATAAAAATCGCCCCACTACAGTAAAAACAAGACTTCTTTCTACCGCACATAAACACCCGACAAGCTCAATAATTTTTAAACAACAGTTATTAAGACTGGATCGTTTAAGCAGAAAAATAATCAGCCAGAGCATTGAAGCTGAAATGATTAAAAAATTTGATACTTATATAAATAAAGTAAAAGCAGTATTAATATCAGATTATAACCTTGGTGTATGTTCAAAAAAACTTATTGAGCATGTAATTAGCCAAGCCAATAAGAATAAAATACCAGTTATTGTAGATGCCTCAGATAATTTTCAGAGATTTAAAAACTCATTTTTAATCACCCCTAATCAGCCTGATACTGAAGCAAGTGTAGGATTTTCTATTACAGATCATAATTCACTTCTTAAGGCAGGGCAAATACTTCTTAAAATTTCTGGTTCATCAAATGTTCTTATTACAAGGGGTTCAGAGGGTATGGCATTGTTTAATGAAAAAGATCCAGAAAATCCTTTTATTTTATCAGCATTTAATGTGAGCAAGGTATTTGACGTAACGGGTGCTGGAGATACTGTGGCAGGTACTATTGCTGTTGCAATTTCTATAAAGTGTCCATTAAATATAGCCTGCACAATTGGTAATCTTGCAGCAAGTATAGTCGTAAAAAAATACGGTACGGCTGTAACAAGTATTAAAGAACTAAAAGAAAATTTGAATTTGATTTCTCGAAATTCTCAACAATGAAATTTTTATGCACAAAAGTAAAAGAGTTCTGGTTAACTTCCCAAGAAAATAGGGAAAAAGTTACTGGCATGGGGCTTAGTATTGAAGGAGCTTTTATAGGTATTGAAATTAAAAATGATGTGCCAAGCCCTGAAGAAAATAAAATTGTTAATGAGTCCGTTGTAAAGCTTTTTGATAATCACATTAAAGCTTTTCCAGTGAGATTAATAGATTTATGAGTATTGTAGTAATTGATAATTATGACAGTTTTACCTATAACCTTGTTCAATATCTGGGCGAGTTAAAACAGGATGTACTTGTCTATAGAAATGATGAGATCACTCTGGATGAAATTAAAAAATTAAATCCAAGTCACATTGTAATATCTCCGGGACCCGGTAGACCGGATGACGCAGGCATAAGTAAAAGCTTAATCAAAGAACTAGTAGGAAAAGTTTCTATTTTAGGTGTATGCCTTGGACATCAGTGTATCGGTGAGGTTTATGGAGGAAAAATTGTTAATGCTCCTATACTTATGCATGGCAAAACATCTGAAATATTTCATGAAGGAAATTCAATTTTTAAAGATATTCCAAATCCATTTACTGCTACCAGATATCATTCACTTATTGTGGATGAAAAAAGTATAGGAAAAGCTCCTTTAAAAGTTACTGCAAAAACAAAAGATGGATTAATTATGGCACTGGAGCACAAAGAGTTTAAAAACCTTATAGGAGTTCAGTTTCATCCTGAATCAATTTTAACGGAACACGGGCACAAATTACTTTCTAATTTTCTAAAATTAAGATGAAAACCAAGTATGTAATTGGCTTGAATTCAGGTACTTCATTTGATGGCATTGATGTCGCACTGGTAAAGTTTAAAAAAAATGATTTAACGCCTATCTTTATAGACGGAATTGTTTGTGATTATCCTAGGCACATTAAAGAGAAAATTTACAAATTAATTATAGGAGCACACCATGACATGACTACAAAGAAATTATCGCGATTAGATATCATTCTTGGCAATTTATTTGCAAATGCTGCCTTAAAAATAATTAAAAAAAATAAATTAAAAAAGGAAGATGTTTTATTAATCGCATCTCATGGTCAGACTATTTATCATAAGCCAAAAGTTAAATCTATTCAAATCGGTAATGGAAAAATAATTACAAAAAAAATAGGAATAAAAACAATTAATAATTTTAGAGAAGGTGACATTAAAGCAGGCGGTGAGGGTGCCCCTCTTATGCCATACTTAGACTGGATTATTTTTAATAAAAGCAAAAATATAAAAGCAGTTTTAAATATAGGCGGAATTTCAAATGTAACCGTCGTAGGAAAAAACATTATTCCAATTGCTTTTGATATAGGTCCTGGAAATGCACTTATTGATTTAATTGCAAAAAAATATTTTAGAAAAGATTTTGATCTGAATGGAAATATTGCAAGTAAGGGAAAAATTGATTTAAAATCAATTGAGATAGCACTAAAAGATCCTTACTTTAAGAAAAGACCTCCTAAATCTACAGGAAAAGAATATTTTAATCAGGAATTTATAGATAAATATTTTTTAAAAATAAAAAATAAACAAAATAAAATTGCAACCGTTACATATTTCACAACCAAAGTAATTGAACAATCTTTTAGAGATTTTATATTTCCAAAATATGCTGTAAAAGAACTTGTGGTTTCTGGCGGTGGTGTTAAGAACAAAACATTAATGAGACATTTAACATTTCTTGTAGGGGCTTGCTGGAGCAAGTCCGTTCGAATAACCATATCTGACAAATACAAATTACCCACAAAATATAAAGAGGCAATACTTTTTGCACTGCTTGGTTATACCTGTCATCTAAGAAAAAAGAACAATATGCCTTCATGTACAGGAGCAAAGAAAGAGGTTATTCTTGGTAAAATAATAAATGTCTCTGGTTAATAATTGTAGAGGTAATTAAAATTATGACGCTAACAAATCCAAAAGTAACCGTAGTAGGAGCAGGAAATGTCGGAGCTACATGCGCTCAAAGATTAATTGAAAAAAATGTTTGTGATGTAATTTTAGTAGATATCATTGAAGGCATTCCTCGGGGAAAAGCACTTGATCTTATGGAAGCAAGACCTGTTGAACTTCACGACAGAAAAATAATTGGTTCAAATGATTATGCCCCTACAAAAGATTCTGATGTCGTAGTTATCACCGCAGGTATAGCAAGAAAACCTGGAATGAGCAGAGATGATCTCTTAAAAACAAATGCACAGATAGTTGGTGGAGTAACTACTGAAGTAGTTAAACATTCTCCTAATTCAATAATAATTGTAGTTTCAAACCCGCTTGATGTTATGACTCACCTTGCCTGGTTAAAAAGCAAATTTCCACCTGAGAGAGTTTTTGGAATGGCAGGAGTGCTTGATTCAGCTAGGATGAGATTTTTCATAGCAGAAGCTTTGAATGTATCGACAGAAGATGTTCAGGCAATGGTTCTGGGTGGACATGGCGATCAAATGGTCCCGCTGCCAAGATTTTCAACTGTTTCCGGTATTCCAATTACAGAACTTTTATCACCACAAAAAATAAATGAAATAAATGAAAGAACAAAAAACGGTGGAATTGAAATTGTAAATTATTTAAAAACAGGAAGTGCTTTTTATGCCCCTGCAAGTTCTACTGCAACCATGGTAGAAGCAATAGTTCAGGACAGAAAAAGAGTTTTTCCTGTAGCAGTACATCTTAATGGACAGTATGGTTTAAAAGATTGCTTTGTCGGTGTGCCGGTAAAACTTGGTCAAAAAGGCATTGAACAAATCATTGAACTTAAACTTGCTCCTGAAGAATTAGAAGCTCTTAAAAAGAGCGCTGATGCGGTAAAACAAAACGTAGCCAAATTAAGTGAGCTGGCTCTGGTTTAAAATTAAACCCTCTCAATAATCGCTGCAATGCCCTGTCCAAAACCAATGCACAAGCTTGATATGCCACGTTTTAAATTTCTTCTTTCTAGTTCATATAAAAGCGTAGTTAAAAGTCTGGCACCGCTGGCTCCAAGCGGATGTCCAAGAGCTATGGCTCCGCCATTTACATTTATTTTTTCAGGATTTAGTTTTAATTCTATTTGTGTAGCTAGAACTACAGATGCAAAAGCTTCATTAATTTCAAAGAGATCAATATCTTTTATCTCAAGCCCTGCACGTTTTAAAACTTTTGGAATAGCATAAACAGGTCCTGTAAGCTGTAGTTCTACTTCAGTTCCCACTAGAGCAAAATCTATAAATTTTGCTCTAGGTTTTAAATTATATTTTTTTACTGCTGATTCACTGGCTAATAATAATGCTGCTGCTCCATCACTTATTTGGCTAGAATTTCCTGCTGTAATTACTCCACCTTCTTTAAAGGCAGCCTTTAATGTACCGATTTTTTCTACTGTAGTATCTGCTCTTATGCCTTCGTCTTTTTCAACTAGTCCTTTAGGAGTCAGCACAGATATTATTTCTTTATTAAAGTAGCCATTGTCACGAGCTCTAGCAGCCTTCATGTGGCTCTCGTATGAAAATTCGTCTAAATCTCTTCTCGTTAATTTCCATTTTTCTGCCATGAGTTCACCAGATATTCCCATTGGATTTGCTTTAAAATTTTTAAGAAGGCTTTGAGGTAAGGTGGGTTTTTCTTTTCCAGGAAGCGGTAAACCATCTGACCCGATATTTACTTTCCCCATGCTCTCAACTCCACCAGCTATAAGTAAATCATGTGCACCGGACATAATTGCCTGAATACCAAAATGAACTGCCTGCTGACCTGAGCCGCACATTCTATTTAACTGAACACCTGGGACACTGACGTCCAGTGCAGTTATTGCAATGATACGTGCAATATTTAAACCCTGCTCAGCTATTGGACTGGCACAGCCATAAATTAAATCTTCAATATCAGTAGGTTTTAAATTATTTCTTTTCAGGAGTTCTTTTACTGGAACTCCGCCAAGATCAACAGGGTGTATTTCAGAAAACGCAGCACCTTCTTTTCCCCGACCAATCGGTGTTCTTATAGCATCTACTATGTAAGCATTTTGATTTTTTAACATAAAAACGTTCCTTCCTAAGAAATCTTAGCAAAAATAGAAAAATGTGTACAAAGTATACTTAAACCCGCTCAAAAATAGTAGCAATAGCTTGACCACCACCTATACACAAAGCAACTAAACCATATTTTGATGGCTTGCCTTCATTTGCTCTTCTTTGCATCTCATGAATTAAAGTAACAGGAAGCCTGGCCCCACTTGTACCAAGCGGATGACCAAGAGCTATTGCTCCACCATTTACATTTACTTTATCTGGATCAATTTTCAGTTCTTTCATAGTTGCTATTACTACAGAAGCAAAAGCTTCATTGATTTCAAAAAGATCAATATCGTTTATCCCAAGACCTGCTTTCTTTAGGACTTTTCTTATTGCTTCAATTGGTCCGATTAACTGCTTTTCTTCTATTTGTGCATCAGTAGCTACCAGTGCAGAGGCAACCAGCCTTGCAATTGGTTTTAAATTATTTTGCCTAACAGCATCTTCACTTGCAAGCAAAACTGCTGCTGCCCCAGCACTTATCTGACTGGAACTACCTGCTGTATGTAATCCATTTTTTCCAAAAGCAGGTTTTAAATTTGCAAGTGCTTTAAGCGATGTATTTGGTCTGATTCCTTCATCAGCCTTTACAATTCCTTTTTGTGTTTGTAGTGGAACTATTTCATCATTAAATTTTCCGCTAAACATTGCATGTGCAGCTTTTATCTGGCTCTCATATGCAAACTGATCAAGTTCTTCCCTGCTAATTTCTCTCTCCATCGCAATAGCATCCCCTGACCTACCCATTGGATGTAAATAATACCCTCTCGGCAATGCATCCCTGACTATTTTTGATCCAAGAATTATTGTCCTCCAGGTATTTCTGAAAATGCCAGATAAGCTCTGTGAGGATGGCATTAAATCCTGTCCTTGAAAAACAAGATGATTATTTTCTACACCACCAGCAAGAATAATATCTGCCTGACCACTTGATATTTGACCCCAGCCATCACAAATAGCTTCAGCACTGGATCCACAAAGCATATTAACCGTAGAAGCCGGCATATTTGGCCCAAATGCACAAGCTGCAATAGTTCTGCCTACATTAAATCCCTGCTGAGCTGTTTGTGTTGCACAACCAATTTTTAGTTTGCTTATAAGATTAGGATCAATTGCCGCTCTACGCACTACCTCTCTTACCACTGTTACGCCTAAATCTACAGGATGAGCATTAGACAATCCTCCACCTCTTTTGCCCGTCGGTGTTCTTGCCGCACTTACTATGTATACTGGCATAACTTGTGACATAAAAAACTCCTATTATTTTTAGCACTTATCTCAATCTGCTATTAAGGAATTTACCCCTTATTAAAAATTTTCTCCTAGTGTAGATTTAATTGTTATAAGGATAACAAAGAATAGTTAAAGATAATGCTTAAGGGATGAGTAATTACACAAGGGAAATGGCACAAAGCAAAGCTAAGCAAGTCTAAATAAGGCCATGCATTTTTTAGGCATAACCAAACGGAGAAAAATATGTTTCCACTTAAATTTAATAATGGTTTAACAGGACTCCTTGAAGTTTTAAATCCAAACAAGGGCCACAATAAATATTTTGAACCTTTATTTGATACAAAATACGAGCCCCCATCTCCAGGCACTATAAGACAAATGGCAGAAAAATTATCCAGATGTTCAAACTGTCATTTCTTAATTTTTGACAATTACTGGTCTGATGAAATTGAAATGATTGATGTAAAAGTTTGTCCTACCTGCGGGCACACAATATAGTCTCTCCTTTATCTCTCTAACAACACCACACACTCAATATGATAACTATGCGGAAACATATCAATGGGTTGTATGGACTTGATTTCAAAAGGGCGCACCACCGGCACGCCCCTACAAAGAATCTCTAAATCTCTGCATAACGTAGATGGATTACAACTAACATAAATAATTTTTTTTATTTTTGATTCAATTATATTTTGTAAGATTTTTTTATTACATCCTATTCTTGGCGGGTCAAGCACAACAATTTCAGGATCTTCAACTTTCACTAAATCTTCAATTTTATTCTCTACTTTTCCATTTATAAAACGAACATTGTTTATATTATTTTCTTTTGCACTGGATTTTGCATCTTCTATTGACTGCTTAACTTCTTCAATTCCTATAATTTTTTCTGTGTATTTTGCAAGAGATAAAGAGAATAATCCTACGCCACAATAAGCATCCAGAACACCGTGATAGAGACGTCCCGATGGGGCGTCTCTATCATCAATCATTTCCTCAATAACATTTAATAATTTTATTGTTTGTTTTGTATTCACCTGGAAAAATGAGGTAGCAGAGATTTTAAATTTTAAACCATTGATTTCTTCAAAGAAATATCCCTTTCCTTTTATTACTTTTGTCTTATCTCCATAAATTACATTTGTAGTATTAGTGTTTATATTTATACAAACTCCAACAAGCTTTGGGTATTTTTCCATAATCTCATTTGCAAATTCTTGAGATTTTGAAAGATTTTCATTTACTCCTACAAGCGTTAATAAGGCTTCTTTCGTATTTTCACCCATGCGCACACAGATGTGCCTGAGCCAACCGGTTTTATTTTTTCCATCGTACGCAATGATTTTATACTTTGGTGCAAGCTCTCGTACTGTTTCAACAATTTCATCAAAAAGATTATTTTGAATGGGGCAGTGTTTTACATTTACAAGTTCATTTGAATGCCATTCAAAATATCCTGCTTTTAATCTCCCGGTTTCTCTAATCGTACGTACCGGAAACTGCACTTTATTCCTATAATGCCATGGATCATCAACACCAATAATGCTTTTCAAAACATCAGATTCAAGATTTAATTTAGAAAAAATGCTTTTTAATAATAGATCTTTTTGCTCAAGTTGTTTTTCATATCTCAGGTGCTGCCACTGACAGCCACCACAAACTTTAAATATTTTACATAGCGGTTCAATACGATAATCTAAATCTGATTTTTTTATTTCCAGTATTTTTGCCCGTGCATAATTTGGTCTTAGAGTGGTTATCTGAGCCTGGACCAAATCACCTGGCGCTCCACGATCTACAAAAATCACAAAATCTTTATAACGTGCAATGGCAGCATTGTCATATGCCATAGCCTCTATCTGAAGATCAATAATTTCATCTTGTGAAACCGGTATAGATTTTAGTGTTGATTTTGCCATTTGTAGATAAATTATAATCGATAAATATTATTGCTTTCATGTTAAAATAGCAAAATCATGTTCACCATTGATTTTACTGGTAAGGTAGTCGCTATAACAGGCGCCAGTCAGGGCATAGGAAAAGGTATTGCAGAGGTGTTTTCAGAAAGCAATGCATCTCTTATATTGCTTTCAAGAAACAAAGAAAAGTTAATTATAAATAGTCAAAAGTTAAATGCAAAATATTACATTCTTGATGTCTCAAAACCATCTGATGTAGAAAAAGTGTTTAAAGAAATTGGACATGTTGATATCTTGATAAATAATGCTGGTGTTTACTTTACCTCATCAGTAGCTGAAATGGATATTAAACAATGGAAAGAACTTCTGGACATAAATTTAAACGGTGCAATGTATTGCTCAAAAGCTGTTCTTAATAGTATGACAAAAAATAAATCAGGGAGAATAATTAATATTTCATCTGTTAGTGGAAAATTTGGTGAAGCCTATTCAAGTGCTTACAACGCTTCAAAGTTTGGATTAATTGGTTTTACTCAGGCTCTTGCTCAGGAAGTTGCAAAATACAATATAACAGCAAATGCTATATGTCCTGGCTGGGTTAAAACACAAATGGCAGAAGATATTTTAAAAGATGAAAAGTACGCATCATTGCATGGAATACCGGTCCATGAGCTTAAAAAGGTTAATATTGAAGCAGTTCCCATAGGACGATATGTTCATCCAAAAGAAGTAGGATATTTGACTTTATATTTAGCTAGCAGCTATGCAGATGCAATTACCGGTCAATCTATAAACATATGCGGCGGCATTTGTATGCATTAAAAGAAATTAATTTTTTTTTACTGTGCTTATTACTCTTTACTTAACCAAGAAAAAGTTTACTTACAAATATTACAGATAAATTAACATGCCAGACTTTAGTCACAATAGAACAACATTAACTAATAGTGGAGTAAATCCACGGGCTAGACTTAGAGAAGCAAGAGAACAAACCGAATACGCACAGAGTCAAATCATCGATTTAGAATATAGTTTGATTTATCTTATTTCTAATCCCGACAAGGTTCTTATACAAAATAATAAATACAATAACGAAGTCTCAAAAATAAAAGCAAGGGAGTTAGGTTTAATTAGTCCAACAAAAATTTTAACTAATTTAAGTGTTTGTAGATCACACAAATTAGAATCTATGAAAGCTGAATATTACTGGTCAGAAGTAATTGAAGAATTTCAAAAGAATCCAGAAAATAAGAAATTCACTTTTCACTATAAAAAACCCCAATGATCAAATCGTAATTATTAAGCAATATTAAATCTTAGTCGTATCCCCCTAAGGGATATCTCTATGATTCTTGTCACAGGGATAGCACTAGATATTTCTTTATGTACACAGCAATAAAATAAATTAATGGCATTTAGGCAAAAATTGCTAAACAAAAATACTAGGGAAACCCTTAATATAAAAAATCTGCTGCGTGGAAATTAAGGTAAAGAATGGCTTAAATAACTATTAAAAATTAAGGAGTGTATAACATGCTAGTAGACCAAAACTCACGTTCATTACTTACCATCCTACTTTCATTACTATTGGTAGGACAAAACTGCCAGGTAGCTTTTTCAGCACAGGCAGGACAAAAGTCAACACTTAAACTTCAAACTACTGAAGTTAATGCAAGTGTTATAGACTCTTCCAAAAACATCCTTGTAATTCAAGGTGCCAGTGGTTTAAGCACAAAAGTAACAATTAAACCAACTGTAAAAACACTTAAAAATGGTAAGGCAATTCAAATAGATGGAGTTTTAGAAAATGGTAGTTTAAAAGTTGACCTATCAGCACTTGGCCCTGCAAACTTAATTCCAAGTGGACTATATCAAATTACTGCAACACGCGGTAAGACAAAGTTAAGAACACAATTTAAATTTAATGCTCCTAAGCTTGTAATCGGTAAATTACAAGTTCCAGTTCCAGATCCAAAAGGTTCAAAAAAAGCAAGAATTTTAAGAGATCAGCAAGCCGGAAGTGGATCTACTGGAAGTACTAATAAATTACCATCAGTATCAGATGCAACAGTAGCAGTTTATGATAAAGACCATAACATAATAGGAGGAAGCATATCAGTACCAGGAAAAGAAACATTAGACAAAGATGGACACACTGTTAACTCTTATGACCTGCTTGCTGAAATCCCAGCAGATAAAGTAGATGTTCCATATGCAGTACTTAAAGCTCAAGTAAATGCAGAAACAGCTTCTGGTAAAACTCAACCTATTGTTTTAGATGCAGTAGCATTTACTGGTGATACTAACGCAAGCAATATAATTCCAGACATTAATGTAAATGCTGCAAGTACAACAGCAACAGACCTTATCACTGCAGCCTTAACAGAAGTAATCAATGCAGCACCAGATGCAAATATTTCACTGAAAGATTCATATGTTGCTGCAGTAAAAGTTGCTGCACCAGTTACAGCTGATACTATAGACAAAACATTAGAAGGAGCAAAAGCAGCATACCAAGCTGGTTCAACTGATTTGTACCAAAAGATTTATGATAATTTAAAGACTATTGATCCTGAAAAAGCTGCTGAAATTGCAGCAGATCTTGCATGGAAAGCTCCTGCAATTATAGGGGAAGAATCTAAAAATCTTTTAGATCTAAAAAAGATAGAAAATATTCCTATTGATACGTATGCTGCAGGTTGTTTCGATGATAAAAAGCTTCCTGAAGGTACTCTACCACCACCACCTGCAATTCAAGCACTTGCATATACCCAAGCAAATGTAATACCTGGTTCACTAGATCTTCCTAGTCCAGACAAAGTACAAGCTGCAATACAAGGTGGCAGTTTACCTTCTTTTGCATTTAACATAGATGATGCTATTACCAAATTTAAAAACTTCGTTCCTTCAAATGGACAAAAGTTCGATAATATTCCTATACCAGCTGGTGCTACTGCAAACTTAGATGCCTTTAAAGCTCAAGCAGGTAACCTTTCAGGAATAGCTATTCAAGCAGCAGCTGGAAGCTTCCCTACGGGAGACCCAGGACAAGTTTCATTTAAAGCATTTCCTGGTGCATTTATGCCTCCTAGCTTAGCAGCTAAAGCACAGATTTTAAATGACAATGGTAGTCAAAACTTTCAATTCCCCTCAGGTTTTGTACCACCACAAACTGGTTCAGACGGTAAGTTAACAGCTGGTTTCATGCCACCAGCATTTGCACAAAACTTTGTTGGCAATAGTTTTGCAATATTAAATCAAACTGGCAAAACAGACGGTGTAGCTGGAAATGTTTTTGCATTAAATACCGGTAGAGGTGATCAAAATACACCTCCACAAAGTGGTCCAGTTACATTTTTTGATCCATCAAAAAATGGTGCGGCACTTACAAATGCATTTCAAAACTTAGGCAACAAAGCAAGTGATGTATTTGGTAACACTGCAGTATTCATTGCTGGTGCATATAATCAAGGAGGACCACAATTACCCGGTGGACCTCAAGGCTTTGCACCACCACCAGGATTAACTGATCTTGTTAAAAATTCATTTCCATCTGGTAGTAATGCTTTTGCTAACTTACCACCACCAGTTGCATTAAGTAACATAGGTGGTTTACAAAGTAGCCAACCCGCTCCTGGTGGTACAACACCTCCAGGCGGTGGATTTGATTTTACACAATTCACAAATGCAGGTAGTGGCGGAATATTTGCAGCTCCTCCAGGTGGTAAAGGAAACTCTGGTAACACTCCTCCTCCTACTGGCGGACAACTTCCTCCTACTGGCGGACAACTTCCTCCTACTGGCGGACAACTTCCTCCTACTGGCGGGCAATTTCCTCCTACTGGCGGACAACTTCCTCCTACTGGCGGACAACTTCCTCCTACTGGCGGACAACTTCCTCCTACTGGCGGGCAATTTCCTCCTACTGGCGGACAACTTCCTCCTACTGGCGGACAA
>OBEQ011025660.1_pt1 | contig 48297 bp, 47 predicted proteins | sample 1670901 | NCBI WGS metagenome assembly OBEQ01 (sample SAMEA104232315, study PRJEB22302) | groundwater metagenome | biome: forest; feature: aquifer; material: groundwater | place: USA | collected 2011-08-07 | depth 5.4 m
CCCTCCCCCCGCCCCTCTCCCGCCAGCGGGAGAGGGAGTTTTCACACAGCCTGGAAAGCGGGGATCCATGTGGTGTTGACGTCTGATCCGACCGTGCAGGGGATGCCCTTTTGCTTTCGCACCGCATCACGATGAACGCCGCTTATTCTGAGGGATAGGCCGCATGGATTCCCGCTTTCGCGGGAATGACGATTTTCTATTATAACGCAGATACGAAATCTGTGCATGCCATCGTCCACCTGGAGGCTATCGCATCAGAAAAAACCACACAATAATTACGTGTTCACGCCAGCCCTTGATGGGGGGAGGGCTTTTATGGACTGTGCCGCAGATGCGAGAAACGTACCATACCGCAGCGCCTTGGTGGGGATGACCGGCTCCCGTGGCCGCTTCTTATCGCGCCTGTACCCGCTCCTCGGGAGTCGCCGCGTCCACCCCCCCTTCTTCCGGGGGTGGCTCGGATGATGGGGCGGGGGTTCCGTCCAGCGGCGGCACCAGCTCCGGCCGGCGCTGGTCGCGGCGCAGGGTGCGGACCCGCTGATCGAGCACTTTGATGTCTTCGCGCTGGCGCTCGATAATCTTGATCAGTTCGACGCGATCCCGCCGCCAGACTTCGTCGCGTTCCTTAAGCTGGCTGTTGACCGCCTCCTGGAGTTCGGTAAGGCGGCGGCTGTGGTCAACCGTCAGGGCGGTTTTGATCTTGTCCACTTCTTCGAAGATATCGCGCTTGATCCATTTCAGTTTCTTGTCGGCCTCGTCGTCGACGCGCTGGAGCCCTTCGCTCAATTCAGTCCGTAGTTCAATCTTGATCTGATAGGCGTTCTTGACCAGTTGCGACATGTAGACGAGCAGGCCGCCAACCGCCAGAACCAGCACCGCCATTCCGAATGTGATAAATCCGACGCCCATCGATCCACTCCGCCTGTGATCTTCACTGTTCTCCATGCGACGAAGCTTTTCAAGCGTCCCCCTACCAACGGCAGGGGCCGATCGCCCGACTCGTCCTTTGTCGTGGTCGGGGAGGGCGTGGAAAGGCTTGCGTGACGGCGGGCAATGCGGTGATCCTTTGCAACGGATAAAGCTACGGCGAAGATGGCGGGATCATGAACATCGACATGGACAAATGGATCCGCGAACGCGGCATCACCGAAGTGGAATGCGTGGTTCCCGACATGTCCGGCATCGCCCGCGGCAAGATCCTGCCGGCCCAGCGCTTCGTCGCCAGTTCGCAGGGCGGCGGGCTGCGGCTGCCTGAAAGCATCTTCGTGCAGACGGTGACCGGCGATTATCCCGAGGAAGACGTCACCTCGGACGCCAACGGCGACGTCTATCTGCATCCCGACCCCAACACTCTGCGCCTGACCCCATGGTACGACGAGCCCACCGCCCAGGTCATCGCCGATTGCACCTATGAAAGCGGCAAGCCGGTGGAAATCTCGCCGCGCCATGTGCTGCGCCGGGTGCTGTCGCTGTACCGCGATCGCGGCTGGGAACCGGTGGTGGCGCCCGAGCTGGAATTCTATCTGGTCAAGGTCTCGACCGATCCCGACAACCCGTTGCAGCCGCCGGCCGGGCGCTCGGGCAGGCCGGAGATCGGCCGCCAGTCCTACGGCATCGACGCGGTCAACGAGTTCGATCCGCTGTTCGAGGATGTCTATGGCTACTGTGAGCGGATGGGCATCGACATCGATACCCTGAGCCACGAAGCCGGCGCCGCCCAGATGGAAATCAATTTCAATCATGGCGAGCCGCTGAATCTGGCCGATCAGGTCTTCGTCTTCAAACGGACCATGCGTCAGGCGGCATTGCGCCACAACGTCTATGCCACGTTCATGGCCAAGCCGATGGAGAACGAGCCCGGCAGCGCCATGCACATCCACCAGAACATCCTCGACCTGAAGTCGGGCCGCAACCTGTTCGCCACCGAAGAGGGCGCCGATACCGAATTCTTCCGCTTCTTCATCGGCGGCCTGCGCAAATATCTGCCCTCGGCGATGCTGATGTTCGCCCCCAACGTCAACAGCTACCGGCGTCTGGTGCCCGACTACGACGCCCCCATCAACATGCATTGGGGTCGCGACAACCGCACCGTCGGCCTGCGCGTGCCGGTCTCGGACGCCCGCGCCCGGCGGGTCGAGAACCGTCTGGCCGGCGCCGACGCCAACCCCTATCTGGCCATCGCCGGCTCGCTGGCCTGCGGCTATCTGGGCATCGTCGAAAAACTCGACCCCGGCAAGCCGATCGAGGGCTCGGGCTATACCCGCGCCCACTCCCTGCCGCGCCACCTGCCCGACGCCCTGTCCAAATTCTCCGCCGCCCGCCCGTTGCGCGACATCCTCGGCGAGGACTTCGTCGAGGCGATGACCTCGGTCAAGGAAGCGGAATGGGATGCCTATCAGCGCGTGGTGTCGAGCTGGGAGCGGGAATATCTGCTGCTGAACGTGTGACAGTCCCTCGCCGGTTTGTTTGTTGGAGGTGTTCTGCTGGAGCGTGATCCGATCCGGTTGGATCACGCCAGCCGCCATTGCGGCGGCGGCCAAGCGCGGAGCGCGCCCGGCGAGGGCTGAACAATTAGAGCATTTTCGACTTGGTCGGAAAATGCTCTAATCTGATCTGGTTTCGAACGTAGCGAGGCACCAGATGCTGGGGCGGAAGATTGCAGCGGCGGCAACACGGATGATCCACCCCGTACCGGACCCCTTTGCCACCTGCCCGGACAACGTCCGGGCCATCTTGGATGGGCGCTTGGCAGCGCTCAGCCGCGGTGAGGGGCTGACCACGGATGAATTGACCGAACGTCTGCGCGAAAGGCGCAGAAGGCGCGGCGAGCCTGTGGATGCGTCATCGGCTTGAGCCATGGCAGTGGTGTGGGCGCCGCAAACGCTTGACGACTTCGAGCGGATTTTTGCGCATAACCTCGAATGGAAGGGCATTGAACGCGCCGAGAGCATTGAAATTGCCATCCGGCAACATGGCGATCGGTTGACACGGAATTCCGGTATTCCCTGGATAAGGCCGAATGAGCGCCGCTCGTTGAACGCAGACGATTACTGGCTGTTTTTCCGAGTCCATGGCGACGACATGCAAATCTTCGCCGTCTTCCACGCCAAGGAAAATTGGACCGTTCTGACCGGAGAACGGCAATAACGCGTCAATGACGCATCGCGGCGCCGCATGTCCCACCCGTTCGTGCGGCAATTACCGACCTGATCGACCAGGGCGAGGCCGCGTTTATTACCTGAGTCCGCCGATCGTGTTGCAATCCTGTGCCTGCCGTGCTGCCATGACGTTAATACAGGGTGCAGAACGGTGTAGGAGGATGAGTCCATGCATCAGCCGAGGGTCGACCCGGATTGGCGCGACGAGGGCGCATTCGCCAAGGCGGCGGATGCTTTGGAGAGCGTTGTTGCCGAAATCGACGGCGGGATCAGGCGTCTCGGCGGGGCCACCGATTGTGCTGGCGGGCTGTTCGAGAGCAACCACAAGATCGTCGAGGCGGCGGGACTGGCCAGCCAGATTGCCGAGGCGGCCGACGATCAGGTTGCCGATACCCTGCGGACCGTGGCGACCCTGGCGGATGTGCGTTCGCTGGCGGATGCGGTTAACGAGATCAGCGTCAAGCTGGACGAGGTGATTGTCAGCCTGGGGCGGGTCAACGACGTGTCCGGTCGGATCGAGGTCATCGCCCGCCAGACCCGCATGCTGGCCCTCAACGCCACCATCGAGGCCGCTCGCGCCGGCGAGGCCGGGCGGGGCTTTCAGGTGGTGGCCCAGGAAGTCAAGTCGCTGGCGTTGCAGACATCCGAGGCGACCATCGGCATCACCGACACGGTGCGCGCCCTGACCGAGGGCATCCAGGATCTGGCCAAGAAGAGCGGCGCCGCCGTCGATGCCGCCGGCCGTGTCAGTACCGCGACCAGCGGTGTTGCCGACGCCATGGATGACGTTACCACCATCGTCGGCCTGATCCGCAGCCATGTGGACGAAATCGCCCATCTCGCCGGGGACAACCTGACCCGATGCGGCGGCATCCGTGAGACTGTGGCGGCGGTGAGTGGTCAATTGGCGCAGGATGCCGGGCGTTTGCTGACGACCAGCCAGGAGGCGTCCGCCCTGTTGCGCCGTATCCCCGGGTCACCGTCATGACGTCGGCCCCGCCGGTTCTGGCCAAGGCGGAACTGTTTGTCGGCCTGGACGACGCGACCTTGGCCGCTGCCGCTCAGGCCGCGTCGACAGTACGGCTGGATCGCGGCGAGACCCTCTTCGACCAGGGCGAGCCGGCCCGCGCCTGCTATGTGGTGCTCGACGGCCGCATCAAGCTGTCCCAGGTGACACCGGAGGGGAATCAGGTGGTGGTGCATTTCGTCGGTCCCGGCGAGATGCTGGCGGTGGCCGCGGTGTTTGCCGGCATGGGCTATCCGGGCAGCGCTACGGCGGTGCAGGACGGCACGTTGCTCGCCTGGGACAAGCCGGCCGCCACCAGCCTGATGGAACGTCATCCGAAGATCGCCCTCAACGCCCTGGAAGTGGTCGGCAAGCGCTTTCAGGCCCTGCAAAGCCGCTATTCGGAACTGGCCACCGAGCGGGTCGAACGGCGCATCGCCCGGGCGGTGCTGCGTCTGGCGCGTCAGGCCGGCCGCAAGGTCGACGAGGGGGTGCTGATCGACTTCCCCATCTCCCGCCAGGACATCGCCGAAATGACCGGCGCCACCCTGCACACCGTCAGCCGCACCATGAGCGGCTGGGAAGGCCAGGGCCTGATCGAATCCGGCCGTCAGCGCATCGTCATCCGCCAACCGCACGGCCTCGTCAAGATCGCCGAGGATCTGTAGTGCCCGGCGAGGGCGTCGCTGAGCCTTCAGGCTCAGCGGTATCCAGCCGCCATTGCGGCGGCACCTGAGCGCGGAGCGCGCCCGGCGAGGGCGTCGCTGAGCCTTCAGGCTCAGCGGTATAATGTCGCGGGAGGAATGCGACAATCCAGGATGAAGACAAACGATGGATACTATACACTTCGTCATACGGCTGAATGGCCGACCGCGATGGGGAAGGCGGGACGTATCCAATGAGGTCCAATTCGATCCCGGTCTCCCGATTGGATATGGCGCATGCCCTGCGAGGGATCGCGCTGGCGCTGTGCTGTGCCGCCGCGTGGCTGGGCGACGCGCAGGCGGCCGACCGGCCGGTGGTGCTGTTCCTGTCGTCGTTCCACAAGGATATTCCGGCGCAACGGCAGCTGGAGGCCGGACTTAACCGCGCGCTGGGCGGTGCGGCGGCGATGAACGACATGCACATGGAATTCCTCGACAGCCAGCGCCTTCCCGCCCAGGACGTGACCGAGGCCATGACCGTTCTGATCGAGCGGAAATATCGCAGTGTCCGCTTCGAGACCGTGGTTGCCTGGGGCCAGCCCGCCGCTCAGTTCGCCGCTGCCATCAGAGCGACCCTGGGTCACCCGCGGTTGATCTTTGTCGAGATCACGGCGGCAGCAGCAGCCGCCTTGTCGGACCCGGCGGGTGGCGACGTGGCGATCGTCGCTGCGCCGGCTTATGGCGAGGCGTTGGCGGAGGCGCTCCGGCTCAGCGAGGCCGAACGGCTGGTGGTGATCGGCGATGCCGCGACGGCAACCGGATCGGTCCGGTTGCAGAATATCCGCGACGCGATCGCGGCGCTGGGGCGCGGCGTGGCGGTCGACTACATTCTCGATCAGCCCCTGGATGAGGTCGCCGAGCGAGTCGCCCATCTGCCTCCTCGGACGGCCATCTTCTATATCCTGACGTTTTCCGACGGCCGCGGCGCCCAGTTGACACCGTTCGCGGCGGCGCGGCGGCTGGCGGCGACGGCCAACGCCCCTATTTTCAGTGCCTGGGAAAGCCTGATGGGCAGTGGTATCGCCGGCGGCCATCTGTTGAGTATCGAGGCGGTGGGGCAGGAGGTCGGCAACACCATCCTGGCTCTGCGGCAGGGTCAGACGGCGCGGGAGCAGGGAAGCGTGATGCGGGTGGTATACGATTGGCCGCAGATGGAGCGCTGGGGTTGGAACGAACGCATGCTGCCGGCCGGGGCGATCACCCTGAACCGCCCGCCCAGCGTGCTCGAGCTGTACCGCTGGCAGATTCTCATGGTGGCGGCCTTCATCGCCGTACTGGGCACTCTGGCGGTGTTTCTGGCGCGTGCCGTCCACACCCGCAATTCCGCGCTGATCGCCCTGTCCAAGGAGCGGACCATGCTGGCCGAGCGGGTGCGCGAACGGACGGCGGAGCTGGCGCGATCCAACGCCGAGCTGGAACAGTTCGCCTATGCCGCCTCCCACGATCTGCGACAGCCATTGCGCGCGGTGAGCAGCTATCTGACCTTGATCAAGCGCAAGCTTGGCCCCAATCTGGACGGCGACCTGTCGGACTTCCTGGCCTTCGCGGTCGATGGTGCGAAGCGGATGGATGCCATGATCATCGGCCTGCTCGACTATTCGCGCGTCGGCCGTGGCGAGGAGGCACCGGAAGCGGTCGACTTAGGGGTAGCGGTGGCGGACGCCCTGGCCAATCTTGCGGTGGCGGTCCGCGATGCCAAGGGAGTCGTGACGGCGGCCGATGGTCTGCCGACGGTTCTGGGTCATCGCCTGGAACTGGTGCGGTTGTTTCAGAACCTGATCGACAATGCCTTGAAATACGTGCCGCCCGAGCGCACCCCCATCATCTCGATCGGCTGGTCAGACGACGGCGACGCCTGTCTGGTGTGGGTGGCCGATAACGGAACCGGCATCAGCGCCGCCGACCGGGAGCGGGCCTTTGGTGTCTTCCAGCGTCTGGTCGGCCAGAGCACATGCGAGGGCACCGGCATCGGCCTCGCCCTGTGCCGCAAGATCGTCGAGCACCACCGTGGCCGAATCTGGATCGAGGACAATCCCACGGGTGGCTGTGTCTTTATGATGCGCATTCCCAAGGGCTGAGCGTCCTGCTCGCCGTCATCACACCACCGAGGCGAACTTGTAGCTGTTGCGGGTCTGCATCTTGACCATGCTCATGGCCGCGTCGGCGCGCTGGATCAGGACTTCCGGCGAGTCGCCGTCGTGCGGATACATGGCGATGCCGATGGAAATCCCCACCAGGATCGGCTCGCCGTTGACTTCCAGCGGCGTCTTCAGCGACTCCAGGCATTTCTGGGCGACCCGGGCGGCGTCGTCGCGGACTACGATCTGCGGTGCGATAACGCAGAATTCGTCACCGGCGATGCGGGCCACCGTGTCGCTTTCGCGGGTCGCCCGGCGCAGCCGGACCGCGACCTGTTGCAGCACGCTATCGGCGATGCGATGGCCGAAGCTGTCGTTGAGGATCTTGAAGTGGTCCAGGTCGAGATACAGCAGCGCTACCGAATGATGGTTGCGCCGCGCCACGGCCAGACTCAGGCTCAGGCGGTCGAAGAACAGGGCGCGGTTCGGCAGGTCGGTCAGGGTGTCGTATTGCGCCATGTGGTGCAGCCGTTCCTCGGTCTCGCGCATCGCCGTCACATCCGCATGCACGGCGACGAAATGGGCGATATCACCGCGGAAGTCCTTGATCGGCGTGACCGTCTGTTCCGCCACATACAGCGAGCCATCGCGGCGGCGTTCAATGGTGGTGGCGCTCCAGGTCTCGCCGGCCAGGATGGTCGACCACATGGTCTGATAGAATTCGCCTTCCTGCTGCCCGGATTTCAGGAAGCGTGGATTGCGGCCGATCACCTCGGATCGGGTCCAGCCGCACATGCGGCAGAAGGCCTGATTGGCCCATTCGATAGTGCCGGCGCGGTTGGTGATGAAAATGCCGTTGATGGCCGCTTCCAGGCCGGTGGTGAACAGACGCAACTGCTGGCGGTCGGCGGCTCCGGCCAGGGCCGAGCCGATATGCACGGCAATGGCCGCAGCCAGATTGGTGGCTTCACTGGCCTCGAACGCTTCGGCGCGGCGTGAGGACAGGACCAGAGCCCCCTGAACAACGCCCTGGATGCGCAGCGGCACGGCCAACATGGCCTTGACGCCGAAGCGCCGCGCCACCTTCTGCCAATCCTGCACGCCGTTGTCGGATGTCTGGTAGGTTTGCGGAGTGCCAGTGCGGATTGCGGTGCCGACGGGGCCGCGACCCGGCGGCGTGTCGTCCCAGCGCTGGGCGGCGCGGCGCAGTTCGGCATCGCAATCCATCTCCAGCCCGGCGCAGGCGATCACGCCGATCGAACCGTTGTCTTCCTTGCGGCCGACCCACGCCATGCGCAATCCCAGCACGGTAACCAGTTCGGCGCAGACTTGGCGCAGAGTGCCGACGACGTCCTCGCATCCGGCGACCCGGCGATCAATTTCACCGGCCAGCGCATCGCCGGCCCGCAGCAGGGTCTGTTCGGTGACGTCCTGGCAGTAGACAGCCAGACGCTCCGCCTGACCGTCACCGCCGAACAGCGGCAGAGCGTCGACCCGCAGGGTGCGGCCCTCGGCCGGTTTTTCGAAGCGAATCGGGCGGCCGCTGCGGATGGCTTCATTCAGCTCGTGACGGAATTCCCGCGCCACCGCCGGCGGCAGGTTGTCGAACAGGCCGCGCCCGGCCAGCGATTCGGCGCCGCCGTCGAAGGCCTGCTCCGCCGCCGCATTGGCTTCCAGCACGGTAAAATCACGGTCGAGCAGAGCAAGCGGTGTGGTCGAGGCCGCCAGCAGGGCGCAGGCATCCCGATCCCGCTCGATCAATGGGCTACGGCAGAATCGCCAGATACCGGCCGTGACCACCGCTGCGACCAGCATGGCATCCAGAACCCCGCCGCCCCAATCCGACAGGCCCGTGCGCGAAAAGATCAGAGGCCACAACCAGTGTCCGCCCGCTTCGCAAAGCAGAACGACGATGACACAGACCGCGAAGATGCCAGCCGGCGAGGTTCGTCGCCAGGCGACGGTAGGCTGTTTTGCCATCGCGCCGCTGTTCCCCTCGTGATTGCACTGGATCGCACATTAGCAGATGCTTGCCGTTACCGGCAGCAGGATTGTCGCAGCGCGGTCGCTGATATCGGCTGAGAGTCCGAGTTGGCGGGTTCAGAGGGGGCTCGATCGCGGCAAGCCTTGTCGGCGCGCGGTGAGCCCCCTCCCCCCCATGCGCCCCCCTGCGCTTGGTGATAGGGATATTACCTGACACCGAAGGGCTAAGCAACGCATTAGGATTGATTAATGTCAAATTGTTTGCATCCGCAATACCAGACTCTCCGCCAATACGTCGGCGGCGTGGTAGGCGAACAGGCGCGGAAGCTGAGGCCAGGCGGCGGAAGGTTCATCGAACAGCTCTGTATAAATTCCTTCGGTCAGGCCGACCAGTGCGCCACTCGCATCGACCACCGGACCACCGGAGTACCCCGGTCCGGCCTCGGCCGCGTACATCAGACCGGCATAGCCGGGGCCGTCGACCCGATCCAGCCAGGCCGTCGCCCGGTCGGTTTCGACCCGGCCATTGGCGGTAGGGGGGAGCCAACCGGTGGTCGTTCCCATGGCCCACACCGCCTGCCCCTGGGTGGCGCGGGCGATCGGCAGCACCCGGCCGAGACCTTCCGGCACCGCCAGCACCGCCAGATCCAGCCGCCGGCTGCGGCCGAGCACCCGCAGCTCGACCAGACCGTGGCGTGACAGAGCGGTCAGATGCGCGCATCCCTCGACCACATGGGCGCTGGTCACCGCCAGACCCGGCCGCAGCACCAGCGCCGAGCCGGTCCCGGGAAACAGGATGCTGCCGGTGATGATGGCCAGGTAATTGTCGGCGACGCGGTCCAGCGGCGTTCCGGCCAGACTGTCAAACGGCGGCGTTCCCTTGGGCCGCAGCCACCGCGTCATTGCCTGGTGAAGCAGTGAAACCATGACCACCATGTGAGGCGCGTGCCACCGCCCTGACAGGGCTTGCGAAACGGATAGCTCCGTTTGGCCGCAGGTTGAGACTCTGGTGCCGTTCATGACCCATTCAGGCGGGGAGAGGCAGGTTCTCCTGATCAGCAAGGAGGCCCCCCCGATGTTCCTGAGCACCCGTTTCACCGCCGGTCTGATGATCGCCGCCACCCTGACTTTCGCGGGCAGCGCCCTGGCTGTCGAGGGCCACAACCACGGTTCTGCCGGGACGCTGGCAGAGCTGACGCTGAACCAGGGAGCCAAATGGGCGACGGATGCGCCGTTGCGCAAGGGCATGGCCGGTATCCGGGACGATCTGGCAGCGGCGCTGCCGGCGATTCACCGCGGCACGCTATCGGCCAAGCGCTACGCGACTCTGGCAGGGAAGATGCATGGTCATGTCGAGAAGATGATCGCGAGTTGCAAATTGACGCCTGAAGCCGATGCCCAGTTGCATCTGGTGCTTGCCGAGGTGATGGCCGCCGCCGACCTCATGAAAAGCGGTCCCGACCGCATGTCCGGTGCTGTTCAGGCGATCGAGGCACTCGACGCCTACGGCCGCCACTTCGCCCATCCTGGTTGGGAGTCGCTGCATCACTGATGCCAAGGCTGAAATAAAGGATTGCCCGGGACAAGCCCGGGCATGACGGACTCGGATGAGATGGAGCGGCTGTTTGCGGTCGTCGCTTTGGCATATCTCATACCGACGAGCCTGAAGGCTCATCCATGCTCTCGCCGGGCGCGCTCCGCGCTTGGCCGCGGCCGCAATGGCCGCTGGAGGACCGGCGCACCGGTTCGAGCATGTGTCAATGATTAGGCTCGCCGGTATCAGAGGCCAGTGCGCCAGGAGATGTCCTCTCCCCGGCACGGCACACAGACATGGCGACCCCGGCTGGACTCGAACCAGCGGCATTCAGCTTAGAAGGCTGACGCTCTATCCAACTGAGCTACGGGGCCGGAGTAACCGAACGCGTCGGTTACAGAACCTTGTCGGTACGGAAGTTGTCGGCGTAATTCTTGGCGCGGACCGGGCGGGCGGGGCGGTCTTCGACCAGATGAAAGGTGACGCCCTCGCGCTCGGCATAAGCGATCGCGTCTTCCTTGGTGGCGAATCTCAGCTTGAGCTGGGCGCGCGTGTCGGACGAGCCGACCCAGCCCATCAGCGGATCAACACTCTTCGCTGCGGCCGGTTCGAATTCCAGCACCCAACGGCGGGTGTTGGCCTTGCCCGATTGCATGGCGTTGCGCGCCGGACGATAGATACGGGCCTGCATGCCTGTCGCCTCCCCATAAAGACACGGTCAAAGCCCCCTGACGAAGCCCTGCCGCGCGCGGTTGTACCGCGTCGCCGCGCCCGGTGGAAGGATTTTGTGGGGTTACGTCGTGGGCGACCGGAACATCAGGGTACGAACTCCGGTGCGGTCCATGAACAGGTACTCGCCATCACCGCGCCGCGCGATGACCGGCTGCCAGTGATCCGCCCGGTAGGAATCGAATTCTTCGTCCTCGATCCATTTCACGTCGCAGTGCAGGGCGCGCAGATGCTGCCACACCGACTCGCGCTGGACATCGCTGAGCATGCCGACTCGATCAATGCGCGCCGTTGCCGCTTCGGGAAAGGACTGGCGCAGACGGATCTCCAAGGGGCTCGGTTGGAGGAGCATCATCCCTCTCAGGCGCGAAGACGTACGCTATGATGGTCGGGGCGACTGGATTCGAACCAGCGGCATCCAGCTCCCAAAGCTGGCGCTCTACCAGGCTGAGCTACACCCCGATCCCGGCAAACTAAGGCGTTCGGCGCCGCGGTGCAAGCGCGAAGGCCGCGGTAATGGTGATGTCCAACGGCTTCAGGCAACTATGCCGTCCGGGCGCTACCTCATCCAGGGCTCCTGGAGCGGCATTCTACCCCCTATGCCGTTCGTCCGGGCGTTGTGGATGACAAGTGCTGATCGCAACGCCATGTCATGGCCGAACGCCCCCGCCCTGCGAGGACTCGCCGCGAAGGAGAGACCGATGATGCGTATCGCCGCCGCCGTTGCCACCACCGTGCTGGCCGCTTCGCTCCAGCCGGCGCTGGGCCAGCACGTTTGCGCCACACGCGCCGACATCGTCAAGAGCCTGCAACAGGAGTATCAGGAAGCACCCAGAGCCATGGGCATGTCCGATACCGGCGCGATCATCGAGGTGCTGTCGGCGCAGGACGGCAAGACCTGGACCATCCTGATGACCACCCCGGACGGCACCAGTTGCGTCGTCGCCACCGGCGAAATGTGGGAGCCGCTGCCGGAGCAGGTGGCCAAGGCCGGCAAGGGCGCCTAGAAGAAAACTACCCTCCTGGCCGCTGCCGCAATGGCGGCTGGAGCGTAAGGCAACGACCGGAAATAACCGCGTCATCTGGCGGAATGGCTGCCATGCTGCGAGACGCGCTCCTGCGGAGCGCTCCTCAGCATGAGGTTCAATGTGGGTCAGCCTCGCCCTGAGGAAGCGCCGAAGGTGCTGGCAAGCTTGTCGCAGCGCGTCGCGATAGCGCGGAAGCCCTTGATGCGGCTGGAAAATCGCTCGACGACGTTGCGTTCGCGATAGAGGACGAAGTCGGTCTCGCGCTGAACGACTCGATTAGCCTTGGGCGGGATGACCGGGGTAATTCCGCGCTTCTCCAGGGTCGCGATCAAGGCATCGGCATCGTAGGCCTTGTCGGCCAGGAAGGCTTTTGGGGCGACAGTGGCGAGCAACGGCATTGCCAACAGCGTCCACGATTACATGGATTCTGGTCGTCAACCCACCTCGGGAACGCCCGATGGCTTGGCAGGTACCCTTTTTTCGAGCCCCGGCACGATGCTCGAGTTTTGGGAATCCCATAACTGGCGACACGCCCTGATGGCGAACTAACGGGGCGTTTCCGCCACCTCGGGCACGGTCTGCGGCAGGCTGTAATAGTCGAGCGCGCTCCAGGCCAGCGGGTAGACCTGCAAGGCCGGCACCGCCGGTTTGACCATGACCAGTTCGACCCGGCCACCGCCGCCGATCTTCACCGCCGCCACCCGGCCATAGGGAACGCCGTCACGGAACGTGACCGGCACCCCCACCGAGCGGGCCAGTGACACCAGGCCGGACGGCGGCGGGGTGCGGCGCTGGACGTTGCCGGACAGGCGGACCACATGGCCGGCTCGGTCAGGATGCAGCGACGGCCAGGGCACCTGGACGACCTCGCCCGGCGTCTCCATCTCGACCGTCCGCACCTGTCCCTCGCGGTCGGCATACAGGTCGAGAATCCGACCAACCACCCGCCCGTTGCTGCCAACCACCGCCGCGCCCACCAGATCGCCGACCATCCAGCCGTCGGCCGCCTGGACCGGGCTGGCCAGCAGCACCGAAACCGCTACTCCTACCCACCATCGCATGACACCACTCCGATCGTGACCCTGCCTGTTCAGGGAACACCGCCCTCCCCTGCCCTGTTTCGTGAGCAAGCGACAGCAACCCGGAAAATTTTGCCCAGTGCCGCGCAGGAACCGTGTGCCCCAAGCGTATCATCTGGTAACTGACGGGCCTGGGGGGCGAAGACGATCGCGGCGGACGAGCTGGAGGATCTGAACGACGAGGCGCTGATGGCGGAGGTAGCGGCCGCCAACCGTGCGGCGTTTGCCGTGCTGGCGCGGCGGCATCTGCGCGCCAGCATCGGCTTGGCGCGGCGGATCATCGGCAACGCTCACGACGCGGAGGAAATCGTGCAGGACTGCTTCCTTCAGGTGTGGCGGCACGCACCGGACTGGCGCGGCGACGAGGCGCGGTTCAGCACCTGGCTGTACCGGATCATCGTCAACCGCAGCATTTCCTACGGCCGCAAGCGCCGCTTCGCGCCTCTCGATGAGGCGCTGGACGTTCCCTGCCCGCAGCCCGACGCCTGTGCCGAAGCCGAGGCCCGTGAACTGGCGGCTCAGGCCGACACGGCCATTGCCGCCCTGCCCGAGCGGCAGCGGGCGGCTTTGGGTTTGTGTTATTATCAGGGGCTGAGCTGTGCCGAAGCGGCCGAGGTACTCCAGGTCTCGGTCTCGGCGATGGAAAGCCTTCTGGTCCGGGCCCGCCGGGTGCTGCGGGCGCATTTGCGAACGTCGAGCCAAGCCGAAGACGAGAGTCCGTCATGACCCTATCCCGCTTCCACCATTACGCCCAGGTGCATGGCGCCGATATCGAGCGCTGGCCGGCCCCGGTTCGCGCCGCGGCGCGAGTGCTGCAAGCCGACTCGGACGAGGCCCGACGGATTCTGGCCGAGGCGGCGGAGCTTGACCGCTGGCTCGACCGCGCCGCCCATCAGGCGACCGACGCGCAGGTCGCGCGCCTGCTCGCCGCCATCGACGAGCAAATCGACTCCTTCACGCCCGCCGATCGGCCGGATACCGCACCGCCGCCGCCGGTGCGGTCGCCATGGCCGGCCGCCGCCGGCTTCCTCGTCGGCATGGCCCTGCTCGGATTCCTCGCCGGCGACCCTGCCTTGCTGTATCGCAATTCGGAGCCATCCATGCAGCTTGCCGACATGGTCACCCCGTCCACCCTGATCGCCTGGGGCCGATAACGCCGATGATCACGCGCACGACCATGGCCCTGATCGCTTCGCTGGGCGTCAACATGCTGCTGGGTGGCTTTATCCTGCGCCAGGAACTGATGCATGGCGGGCCGCCGTCCCTTGATTCCTTCGTTGAACGTATGGCCTCGGGCCTGCCGGACGACGACGCTGTCATCTTGCGGCGCGCTTTCCAGGAGAACCATGATGGTCTGGCCGAACACGACCGTTGGCGCGGCGGTTTCCACGACCGCATCGGCGCAGCCCTGCTGGCCGAGCCCTTCGACCCCGCCAGACTGTCCGCGGTCTTCGTCGAGATGGACCGCCACGACGAGGCGATGCATGGGCTGATGCAACGCAGCCTGATCAAGGCGGCCAGCGAGATGTCCGCCGCCGGACGCCGGCAGATGGCCAAATTCAAACCCTGACCAAAAAAATTTATTCCCACCGCGCAGGAGCCGGACCTTCGTTGCGTCACAAGACATGACGCAACGCTTCAGAATGAAGGGGACAGAACATGTCCATTTCCGGCATCGGCGGGATGAACGCCACCAATCCGTTCACGCAGACCAATGGTCCATCGAAAGAAATCCGCGACGGCATGAAGGCTTTGGCCGAGGCGCTGAAGTCGGGCGATCTCGACGCCGCCAAAGAAGCCTATTCCAGCCTGACCAAGACGTTGGAAGAGGACTCGTCGACCTCGGGCACCCAGGACGCCCGCAAGCAGAAGCTCACCGACATGCTGGCCGATCTGGGCGAGGCGCTGGACTCCGGCGACATCACCGCGGCTCAGGACATCTTCCAGCAGAACGCCCCGAAAGGCCCGCCGCCCGGAGGCCCCCAGGGTGGCCCGCCGCCTGCCGGCGGCCCGTCCGAGGACGTCATGCAAGGCATCGGCAGCCTGTCCGAGGCCCTGCAATCCGGCGACCTGACCAGCGCCCAGGATGCCTATGAAAGCCTGATCGAACAGCTCAACGCCGAGGCGGAGGATGGCAGTTCGGATCCCGGCCGCGACAATTTCCTCAGCCTGCTGTCCGATGTCGGCACCGCCCTGCAAAGCGGCAATGTCAGCTCCGCCCAAAAGCTGTTCGCGGCCCTGACGCCGCGCGGCCAGGGCGTGAACATGATGGCGTAAACCTTCCCTGGGAGCGCGGGCATCCTGCCCGCCTCGGCGGCTGGGCGGGCGAGGCGCCCGCGCTCCCAGGACTCACCCCGGCAACACCATCCACTCGGGCCGCTGCGGTATCACCTTGGCGGAGCCCGCCTCGAACATGGCGGCCCGGCCCAGCGCTTCCAGCCGGACCAGCGCCAGACCGACGTTGCCCGCCGCCGAACGCATCTCACCGGCATCGGCACCGTTCAGCATCAGCGGTGTGCCCGGCTCAGGCGTCGGGCCGTCGATGATGACCGGCATCAGGCGTTTCTTGACCAGACCGCGATACTTGGTGCGGGCGGTCAGTTCCTGGCCCATGTAACAGCCCTTCTGGAAATCGACGCCGCGCAGTTCGTCGAAACCGTTTTCCAGCAGCAGCGACTTTTCAATGATCAGATCGCGGCTGCCGTCGGGCAGGCCGAGCGACAGGCGCAGCCGCTCATACTCGGCGGCATCGCCGGGAGCAAAGCCCGCCGCCGCCAGAACCGCCGCGGCATCGTCGCGCGGCAACAGGGCGCGCAGACCGGCCGCCGCCAGCCGCGGATCGGCAAAGACCATACCGCCGCCCAACGGCTTGGCGGCCCCGGCTTCGGTCAGACCGAGATCGTCGCCGAGCAGGGCGTGAACGGTCAGATCCTCGACCACGGCGATGGTCACCTTGGCCCGCAGCTTGTACATGGTCAGCCGCTTGCGCAGATCGTTCAGCCGCGCCGCCTCGCCTTCGAGCAACAGGGCGTCGCCCTGTTCGACCACGAAGAACTCGTGCAGGTACTTGCCTTGCGGAGTCAGAAAGGCCGACCACTGCGCCTGAGTCCCGGACACCTTGTTGAGGTCGTTGGACACCAGCCCTTGCAGAAAGATCCGACGCTCCTCTCCGGCGACACTCAGGACGCCGCGATGCGGCAGCGGGATGGTGCGGGCTTGGGACATGCGGGGACTCCGATAAGACTGAACTCTGAAATGATAATAGAGCGGTTTCCGACCAAGTCGGATACCGCTCCAACTTTTTTTCAGCCCTCGCCGGGCGCGCTCCGCGCTTGGCCGCCGCCTCAACGGCGGCTGGAGCGTTTTCCAACCTGATCGGAAAACGCTCTAATCCTGGAAGCGCAACCGTGATGTCTACGCCCCTTCCGCCTGTTCCAGCAGGCTTTCCCGCAGGGCGCCGAGCAGATCCTCGGCGAACTGGTTCCAGCCCTGTTCGACAGCGACGTCGTGAACGGCGGTGAGTTGGCGGTACAGCAGGGCTGAGGCCGGTCCACCGGCCTCATGCAGGGCGGCGACGATGTCGGCGGCCAGCGAATCGACGGAGATGCGGACCTCTTCGGTCAGCCGCATCGCCAGCGGTCGGCATTGGCGATCCTCGACACGTACCGCGAACTGGTGCAGACGGCCGACATGGCGCAGCTTGGCGGCAAAGGTCACCATGTCGCAACCGGACTCGCCGATCTGGCCCATCAGTTCGTCCGCGATGAAGGCCGCCAGCCGACGCGCCGCCTCGATGAAATCGGCAACGATCTCGCGCCCCATGACCTTGGCGTAGGAGCGGTCGGTGGTGGCGCCCAGTTGCGGGTCGTCCTCGATGGTGCGGTCGGCCAGGGCAATCAGCGCTTCGATATCGACCAGCACACCGGCCACGTCGAACCGCGCCGTGTCGTCGGGAAAGTCGATAAAGCCACGAATCGTGGCGCTGACCTTGCGCAGCACCTGACCGGCAATCATCCGGCTGCTGATGCGCAGATCGCGCACCGCCTCGCGGGCGTTCAGCACCTCGAGCGCCCATTCCAGCACGTCCAGGCGAATCAGGTTGGCGGTGATGTGCCCTAATTCCACATGATCGGGGCTGAGCACCTGACGATTGACTTCGTTCAGATACAGCAGCGCCGTCACCGTCAGGTCGCGCGCCAGGCCGTGCACCAGCGGCTCCACCTGATCGCCGCGCCCCAGGCGGACCAGCGCCGCGCGCACCGTGTCGAACAGGTGAACGGTATCCATCCAGTCGGTGCGCTGTTCGGCGCTGGGCTGGCCGGGCAGCGGCGCGTGAGCCAGCACCATGTCGTTGAGGGCCTGCGCGCCCACCTCCAGCATCTGCGCCAGAGCGTCCCGCTGTGCGGTCGACGCCGGCTGGTCGAGCGCCACGGCGATCTCGCGGCGCAGATCGGCGAGATGCGGGGTCACGGTCCCGTCCAGGCCGCGCACCAGCAGCAGATGGATGTGCCGCCGCGCTCCGTCCGGGCCGTCGCCGAGATCGGGCAGCACCTCGCGCGGCGCCGGTCGTCTGGCCGGCACCGAGATCACCGCATGACGCAACGCCGCGGCGAATTCCTCGGCAGAGCGGTAGCGGTCGTCGGGGTGCTTGGCCATCGCCTTGATCAGCACCAGATCCAGGCTGGCCGGCACCTTGGCATTGATCTGGCTGGGACGCGGCACCGGCGATTCCAGCATCGCCGCCATCACTTCGGCCAGCGACCCCTCATAGGGCTTTTTCCCGGTCACCGCATGAAACAGAGTCGAGCCGACGGCATACAGATCGGCACGGGCATCAACCGGCACGCCAAGCAACTGCTCCGGTGCCAGATAGGGCGGTGTGCCGATCACGCCGCCGGTGACCAGCGGCAACGATGTCCCCTGGGCCGCGCCGAAATTGCTCAGCTTGATCAGGCCGTCGGTGGTGACCAGCAGACCGACCGGGTGGATATCGCGGTGAACGATGCCCTGGGCGTGCAGGAACGACAGGGCGTCGAGCAATTGCAGGAACAGCGCAACCACCCGCTCCACCGACAACGAGCCCAGCGGCAGATCGGCCAGCCGGCCGCCCGCCACCAGTTCAGTGGCGATATACAGCACCTCGTCGGTCTCGCCCGCCTCCAACGCCCGCAGCACATGGGCATGATCGAGCCCGCCGGTGATCTCGACATCGCGCTGAAACCGCCGCAACAGATCGTCGCATTCCGGCTCGCTCAGCACGTCCTTGCGGACCAGCTTGAGCGCCACCGGCACACCGCTGCGATCATCAATCGCCCGGTAGACCATGCCGAGGGCACCCTTCCCCAGCGACTGATGAACCTCGTACGGCCCGACCTTGTTGACCACGGCCTTACCCCTGCGCCTGTCTCGCGCCAGGGTGAACGGCGACGCGTCGGGAATCAAGCCACAACATCAGGTGGGAGGCAAACGAGACGGGGGTCAACCCGCCGAACGCTGCCGACTCACTTCGCCCCGATATTGATGATCTCGACCCGGCGGTTTCTGCCGTCCAGCGGATTGGCCGGATCGAGCAGTTGGGACGAGCCGTAGCCTTCCGAGATCAGTCGCGACCCGGCGATACCGAAGCGGTCGCTGAGATAGCGCCGCACGCTGTCGGCGCGGCGGCTCGACAGGCTGGCATTGGTATCGTCGCTGCCGCGGGCGTCGGTGTGGCCGGCGATCTTGAAGCGGAACTGCGCCAGCGCGTCGCCCGCCAGCGCCTGGCCGAGTACCGCCAGAGTCTCCTTGGCGGCCGGGGTCAACTCGGCGCTGTTCAGCTCGAACTCGACCCGGAAGCGCGCCGTCGGCGGCTCGTGCACCGGCTGCTGCGGCTGGTTGCCGAACACGATGGAGCGGGTCCGCTGCCCCGTGATGGCACCGTCCTTGGGAATCAGGGCGTTGTTGATGTCCTGCAAGCTGGGCTTGGCCCCCATCTCGACCGCCTGGGCGAAGGCCGCGCTGCTCGAGGCGACGGCCATCATCAGGCCAAGCGCGAAGAAGGTGGTGGATCGCATGACAGTCTCCTGATGAGCACCGTGGAACTTCCATTCACCATACGCCCGGACGCCCGTCGATTGAATGCTGTTCGTCACACCGTCACAATCGACTCTCTCTTGTGCCGAACGGATGCGGCGAAGATGATGGCGCTCGGGAGGGCGACGGCATGAGCGACATTGGCACGGTCGGCAAATACACTTTGCGGCGAGTCCTGGGCAAAGGGGCGATGGGCGTCGTCTACGAGGCGTTCGACCCGATGATCGAGCGCACCGTCGCGCTCAAGACCATCCGCAAGGATCTGTGGGAAGCCGATGACGGCGACGAACTGCGCGAGCGCTTCCTGCGCGAGGCCCGGGCCGCCGGCCGGCTGCTGCATCCTGGCATCGTCACCGTCTATGAATTCGGCGAATCCGACGGCGGCGCCTTCATCGTCATGGAGCACGTCTCCGGGCTCACCCTCAAGGAGATGATCGACGAGGGTAAGCGGTTCTCGGTCAACGAGGCGGTCGAACTGATGGTGCCGGTGCTGGCGGCGCTCGGCTATTCGCACCGCGCCGGGGTGATCCACCGCGACATCAAGCCGGCCAACCTGATGGTCACCGACGAGGGGCAGGTCAAGATCCTCGATTTCGGGGTCGCCCGGCTGGCCTCGGCCAGCATCACCCAGGTCGGCACCATTCTCGGCACCCCTGCCTATATGGCGCCCGAGCAGCTTATGGGCCAGACCGTCGACAGCCGGGCCGACCTCTACAGCGCCGGCGTCATCCTGCGCGAACTGCTGTGCGGCCAGAAGACCTTTACCGGCGATTACGGTCAGGTGCTGCATCAGGTGCTGCACGGCGAGCCGGCACGGCCATCGGCCATCAACCCACAGGTGCCGGCGGCGTTCGACACCATCGTTGCCCGCGCCATGGCCCGCGAATGCGACCAGCGATTCGCCTCCGCCGAGGCATTCATCGAGGCCCTGCGCCATCCCTCCGCCGTCCGCCCGCCGATCGCCGCCAAACCCGCCCGCTCGTCCGCCGTTCCGGTGGCGGCGGGTCTGGTGCTGCTGCTGGCCGCGGGAGCCGGCGCGGCCTATCAGTTCGGCGGATTCGGCGCCGCGGCCCCGCCGCTGGTGGTCGCTCAGGAGGCGCCGAAGCCCGAACCGCTAAAGGCCGTCGTCGTGCCGGAACCGGCCAAGCCGGTGGTGATCGAGCCGCCCAAGGTCGAGGTCGCGGCGAAGCCCGAGCCGGTCGCCGAGCCCCCCAGGCCGGACCCGGTCGCCGAGCCGGTGACACGGGTCATCGCCGAGCCGGTCGCACCGGTCGCACCGGTTGCGCCAGAGCCGCCGGTCATCGAGACCAGGCCGGACCCGGTGCTGACTCCGGCGGAGGTGGTGGCGATGCTGTCCAAGCCGGTGGCCGAACCGCCCGCCCCGGCCAAGCCTAAGCCCCCGGTGCTGAACGTGGTGACCGATCGCGGCGGGGCGCCGCGCTACAAGGTCGGCGAGGTCATGCAGGTGCTGGTGAGCAGCGACCGGCAGACCGAAGTGTTCTGCTTCTACCAGAGCGCGGCCGGCGAGATCGTCCGCGTCTTTCCCACCCGCTTCGCCTCCGACGCGACGCTGAAGGCCAGGCAACTGCTCAAGCTGCCCGGCAGTCAGCCGTTCTCGTTCCAGTTCGATCGCAAGAACAGCCGCGAGGAGGTGCGTTGCCTGGGCCTCGACACCAGCGTTGCCGCCAAGCTGCCCAAACTGCTGGGCGGCGCCGGCTTCGAGCCGCTGCCGGTCGCCTCGCTGAACGCCCTGGTCGACACCATCCGCCGCACCGCCGGAGAGGATATCTCGGTGGGTGGGGTGGTGGTGACGGTGGAGTGAGCGCCCATCCTTCAAGCAACGATCAGTTGAGGCCATTGCCGTCCGGCATCATTCCCTGATCTTTATCGGCTCCTTGAACATGAATATTTTCGCAAGATTGCTCAAACGCTCGATGTGCGGCTCGGACAATCTGGTATTCGCCGCGACGATAAGATGACCATTGGCCAGTTGCACGTCCGACAGAACGGTCTGACCGACGCGCAACGCCGTCAATGGCACCTCAATCACCTTGGCAGGCGCCAACCGAATGGTGGCCCTGAGGCATGTCTTGATTTTATCAAAGATGTTCGGATCATACCGGCTCCGATGCTCGCTCAGCACCACGAAGGCGGCCGCGCTGAGTGGTTCGGTGCCAGCGGCTTCGGCAAGATCCTTAAGGATCTTGAGGATACGGGCGTCGATGGGAATGTCGTTGCCGACCGGCCCATCTGGAGGAAAGCCGCTGCCATCATAACCGCGGTCCTGCAAATAGACGATTTCAGCCACCTTCGCCAGACGCGGAATGTTGGCGATCAGGTTTCGGGCGGTTTCGGGGCCTCGCTCGAACATGGATTGCTCGACCGGCTTCAGTGGCTCGCCGCGGCGTTTCTTGGCGACAAGCTCGGGCGGAATGGCGATCTGGCTGATCGGCACCAGTGCGGCGGCCACCTCAAGATGCCAGCGATGCGGCAGCTTGAACTCTGCTGTCAGTATGCGCACCCATTCGCGCAACCGCGTCGACATGACCTGGGCCACCGGATCGTTCAGCGACACCACTTCGACCAGCACCTTGATACTGCCGGCCAGGGTTTTTTCCAGCAGATCCCGCTCAGCGGTGACAAGACGATACTGCGCGATCCCGGCTTGCAGCCCCTCGATCAGGCGTTCATGAGGACAGGGCTTGGTGAAAAACCGGAAGATATTGCCTTCGTTGATGGCGTCGATCGCTGTCTGCTGGTCGGCATTGCCGGTCAGCATCATGCGCACAGTCTCGGGGGCCAGAGTCTGGACCTGTTTCAGGGTTTCGATGCCGTCCATACCGGGCATACGCATATCGCTCAGGACGACGGCAAATGGTGTATGGGTTTCGGCGGCAGCCTGGATTGCAGTGATTGCCTCCGGGCCGCTCTGGGCGGTGGTGATGTCGAAGGAATTACGCAGTTGACGGCGCAAGCCTGCGAGGAGATTGCTGTCGTCGTCGACGACAAGGATACGTGGTTCGCTGTTCATGCGCCTTCGTTATCCTTTACCAATGCCGTCCAGCGGCGGACATACCGATCTTGACGGGCGTCGATCAGATAGTCCATCGCCAAAACAGGAACATCCCGCCCGCCGCAAGGCAGGATCGGCATGGGAGGCCCTAAGGCACGCGCGACATGAACGGCGGTCAGGACCATGTTGTCACGTCCGGGACAAGCCATAGGATCGCAGGCATAGGCGACTGATTCCAGGACAGGATCGGAAAAGCCCCACAAGGCCAGCAGGTAAGCCCCGATGACCGCATGGCTCGCCCCCAGCCGCTGGCGCTCGATCACATGCAGCGGAAGTTCCGGACTCACTGCGGCGAGGATCTGATGGTACTCGTCAGGATGAGCATCAAGCAGGATGACGCAGCCGATCAACGACAGCATGGCGGCACACCGCGCCGCCTGGGCGATGGCTGGATCGGTGCTGGCAATACGCGCCGCGGCCTCCGCCAGACGGGCCACTGCCAGACTGTGATGGGTCAGTGCCGTCAGCATCGGCGCGACCGCGTGGCTACCCTGGAAACGTCGAAAAATGCCAATCTGCAACACCAGCGACTGAATCGTTTCGAACCCCAGAGTCCGCACTGCCTGTATCGGCGTGGAGATGCGGGTGCCGACCGAAAAATATGAGGAGTTGGTGAGTTTGAGAAGCTCCGCGGTCATGGCGATGTCACGCTCGATGATCGCGGCAACCGATTTGGCAGAGGAGGTCTGCGACCGCAGTTCCTGCTCCAATTCAAGATAAAGATGGTCGAGGCTCGGTAAATTGGTCAACCCGGCCAGGGCCGCCTGTAAATCCGGGCTGGCAAGCAGCCGGCGAAGCGCCAGCGGCCGGCTCAGGGCCGCACCGAGGTCGTCGGCGGTACACGGCTTGGCCAGATAGATATGGGCGGGGTTGACGGTTCGCAGGACCGCCTTGGTATCGGCATAACCCGAAAGAATGACCCGGATCGTCGCCGGCTGGAGTTTCCGGACAGCTTCCAGCAACTGGGCTCCATCCATATCCGGCATGCGCATGTCGGACACGACGACATCGAACGGCTTGCTCCTCATCAGGTCCAGCAGTTCCGCACCGGACGGGCAGAACGCCATCTCCCAATCATCTTCGTTGGTGCGCATGACGCGGCGCAGGCCCGCCAGGATATGCGGCTCGTCATCAACGAAGGCGATGCGAATTTTATCTACCATGCGTTATCCTCCGTCGCCGCAGTGTGATCATCCGTATCGTCACTGGCAACCGGAAGATGCACGGTGAACACCGCCCCCTCGCCGTCCGCGCCACCCACTTCAAGGCTGCCGCCATGCTTCGACACGACCACGTCACGGCAAATGGCCAAGCCCTGACCGGTCCCCTTGCCAATCTCTTTGGTCGTAAAAAATGGGTCGAAAATACGATCTTTGATAGAGTCGGGCACGCCGGTGCCGCTGTCGGCAACGGAAATCGTGACGCGGTCGCCGTGGTGGCGGGTGACGATGGTGATGCGGCCCGGCAGGGGCTTGCCGGATCCCTCAATGGCGTGAGCCGCGTTGACGATCAGGTTGAGGAATACTTGATTCAACTCCCCACCATAGCACAGCACCAGCGGCAGCGTGCCGAAGTCCTTCTCCAACTGGGCCACATGCTTCCAGACGTTGCGGGATACGGTAATCGTACTGTCCAGCGCATGATTGAGATCCATCATCGTCTTCGCGCTGGTGCCAGGATGAGAGAACTCCTTCATCGACAGCACGATACGAGAAATCTGCTGGACCCCGTCGAGGGACTCATGCACGGCGGAGGGCATATCTTCAAGCATGATATCCGGCTTCGCCGCAACCCAAGCGCGCTCGAACTCGCTCACCGGCCCAGCAAGGGCGGCAAGGCCGGCCGCCGCGTCAGCAAGCGATCGCCCATGCCGGACGATGGTGGCAAGACTGTTCGATACGTCATTAATATAGTGCAGATTGTCGCCAATATACTGGATTGGCGTGTTGATTTCGTGAGCGATACCCGCCGCCAGTTGGCCAACGCTGGCCAACCGGGAAGACTGCAACGCCTCCTGCTGTACCCGCTTCACCGCCTCGATATCGCGGAACGAAATCACTGCGCCGTGGCCTGCCCCATCCTGGAACGTCGCACAGGCATAGGCCACCGACAGAACCCGGCCGCTGGCCGTGATGAAACTGGCGTCATCATCTCGAATGACGGTGGTCTTGACCAGGGCTTCCTGCCACGGCGACGCGGCGAAATCGACCGCGCGGTTGCCCACCCGCAGGCGGAACAGGTCGTCCACCAGGGTGTCCACGACGTGCTCACAGGCCAGCAGTTGGATGGCCGACGGATTGACGAAGAGAACCTGCCCCGTCCTGGAGACGACGACCACCCCCTCGAACAGGCTGTCGGTAATGCTCTTCAAGCGTTCGCGTGAGGCTTGCAGCGCCGCCTCAGCCTGGGCGCGAACCTCGATTTCCAGACGCAGTTCCGCGGTGCGTTCGACGACCTGGCGCTCCAACTCGCGCTTGGAATTTTCTTCCAGGCGAACCAATGTCAGGCGCGGCCGCGCATCGCGAAACACCATGACAGCACCGCTGACCTGATCGCCGTCGACCATCGGCGCCAGATAGTAGTCAACCGGAAGCGACGTACCGTCGCTGCGTCGGAAACTGGCGTCCGTGACATTGAACAAGCCGTTCTGGTGGTAGGGGGGCCATAATGGTGAATCGTCCTGGGTGACGAGAACCAGGGCGGGGAAGTCGCAGGCGGTCATGTCCTCGGGGCGATGGCCGAGGAGATCTCCGGCAACGCGATTGGCAAAGGTTACATGGCCATGGATGTCCAGGCCGATGATGCCCTCGCCGACGGATTCCAGGATCAGTTCGTAACGCCGATGAAGATTGGCCAGATCTCGCTCCCGCCGCATGAGTTCGGTAATATTCGCACCGACGCCCCGGTAACCGATGAATGTGCCGTCGGCGGCGAACACGGGGACGCCGCTGATCCGCACCCAGACCGGGCCGTCCTTGTGCTGGATGGAGAAAACGAAGTCACGGAACAGCCGCTGCGCCGCGATGATGTCCCGAAAGGCAGCCGCCCTGGCAGGATCGCGGTCAAGGCCGAGATCGAAATAAGACAGGCCGAGGATCGACCGGGCACCATCAAGGATGCTGATGATCCGCCGGGAGACGAAGGTAAAGCGGCAATCAGCATCGGTTTCCCAGATCCAGTCCGATGCGGCCTGCGCGATATCGCGGAAACGGCTCTCGCTGTCGCGCCGCTCAGCGATGGCGACGGTGAGTTCGTCGATACGCTGGCGCACCGCCTGCGACATCGCGTTGAAGGCGATGCCGAGTCGGCCGACGTCGTCCTCGCCTTCCGCCATCGGCGCGATGGTGTGTTTCCCATGTGCCACCGCCTCGCTCATCTCGATCAGGCGGCCCAGCCTATGGGTCAGCCAGAACCCCATCAGCCCCAGGATGCCCGCCGACCAGAGAATCGCAACGATGACGATGGGCAGACCCTGGACCAGCAGGGTTCGTCTCGCCGTGGCGATGTAATCCAGGTTCAAACCAAAATGCAGGTGCCCCAGATCCCGGCCAGCGTCCCGAATCGGCTGGGCCATGTCGTGGTGATGGGCGCCCTCCGGCGATCCTCCAGTGGCGGCGATCACACGGCCACCGTTGTCGACCACCCGCAGGTAATCAAGGCTCTCGCCCTGGTGGCTCTCGTTCAGGATCGCCTGTACAGCGGCAAAATCTCCCCGCGCCAGCGGCCCCACCAGCGATGCCGACAGAACCGGCATAAGCTGATTGGCGGAGCTATGCGCCTGTTCTGCCAAGCTGTCCAGAACCCGCAGGCTGTTGCCCATCATCATCGCCAGAATCACGGCCTCGACGCACAGGGCGACCAGCAACAACCGTCCTCGAACGGTTCGCCAGATCGCCAGAGTCATGGCCGTACCGACGGTGCCGGCACGGCAGGTGCGCAAGAGATCGGTCGAGTGATCATTGCGAGCCCCGCATTTCATCAAACTTGAGACATATTACCTCTTCCACTGAGGGGGCTGGAACCCCAAAAAGTAGTGGATGGTCTGGAACCGCCAGTGGAATGGCTTCGTCAATAAACTCTGAAAAACACGCTTCGAAGGCATCTCTGCCTCACGGCACAAGCTGCGGTCACGGCAACCTGGAAAGAAACTCCCTCTCATACCGACGAGCCTGAAGGCTCATCCATGCCCTCGCCGGGCGCGCTCCGCGCTCAGGTGCGGCCTCAATGGCCGCTGGAGGACCGGCGCACCGGTTCGAGTATGTGTCAAACATTCCGCTCGCCGGTATCACGCTACCGACACATCCACCTCGACATAGATCGTGTGCTCGCCGCCGCCGATGACCACGCCCTTGATCGGGCTGACATCTTCGTAGTCGCGGCCCCAGCCGCAGGTAATGTGTTCATCGCCGACCGCCATGTCGTTGGTGGGATCGAAATCGACCCATCCGAGTCCGGGGGCGTAGACGGAGATCCAGGCGTGGCTGGCGTCGGAGCCGACCAGTTTGACCTGACCGGGTGGCGGGCGGGTCAGCAGGTAGCCGGAGACGTAGCGGGCGGCCAGACCCATGGCCCGCAGGCTGGCGACCTGGAGATGGGCGAAGTCCTGGCAGACGCCGCGCCGCATGGCCAGCACCTGGGCCAGCGGTGTCGCCACGGACGTTGCCATGGGGTCGTAGAGGAAATCCCGGTGAATGCGTCCGGTCAGATCGCGCGCCGCCTCCAGCAGCGGCCGGCCGGCCGGGAAGGATGGCAGGGCATAGGCGCGGATATCGTCGGAAAAGCCGACCAGCGGCGAGGATTGGGCGAACTCGGCGGCCTCGAAATCCCGCTCGCCGGCCGGCCGCGCCAGTCGGTCGCGCACCTCTTCCCAGGGCGGTGACGTAAGGCCGTCGAAGCGGGGCACCGGGCTGACCTCGACGATGCTGTCGGCCTCGACCAACAGGCTGTAATGGCTTTGTTGCAAGGTAAAATAAGCCACCCAGTTGCCGAAATAGTCGCGTGCCTCATCCACCCGGGCCGGCAGCGGCTCGACGCGCAGGGACGATGTCAGGCAACGCTGCACCGGCGTGTCGCGCGGTGTCAGGCGCGCGGCGTGGTGCGATACCTGAACCGCCGCGCCGTAGCCATAGGTGGTGGTGTGGCGGATGCGGTATTTCACACCGACAACCCTTTCTGGCGGCCGGTGCGACGGCCGGCATGGGTGAAATATTCAGCGGTCAGGGTCTCGGACAGTTCCCACAGCCGGGAGCGCAGCACATCAAGCAACAGGCCGAGTGCCGCGTAACGATCCTGGGCATCGGTGGTCGCCAGGCTTTCCAGCTCGGCGGTCTGCACCATGCTGGACAGGCCGATCATCAGCCGCTGTTCCGGCCGGATCGGCCCGGAGTCGCGCAGCGCCACCAGCCGATCCACATGTCCGGCCAACTGGGCGAACTGAAAGGCCACCGCCCGCGGATTGCTGTCGTCGCACAGCAGCAGATCAAGCACCGCGGCGAATTGCGGCGCCGCCAGATAGCGCGAACGATAGGTCATGCTGCTGTCTGAGACCGACAGCAGCGCATCGAGCACCCGGCCAAGATCCCCCGACCGCACAAACAATGTCCCGGCCAACAGATCAATGACATGACGCGCCCGCTCCATGCGCCGGCCGATGTCGAGGAAGCGCCACGACAGACCGCGGGTCATGTTTTCCATTACCAGACCGCTGGACGCTTCCAGGGTCAGAATCAGGCCTCCCAGCGAGCCCAGCACCTCGCCGACATCACCGGCCCGGCTGGCGCGCAGGGCGCCGACCTGACCGGTCAGGCGCTGGACGTTGCGCCAGGTATCCAGCGACAGCCGGTCGCGCACCCGCGCCGCCACCCGCAGCAGCCGCTCGGCATTGGCGCGCAGCCCCGTGGGATGGACGGTATCGAAATGCAGCCGGCCGACCGCGGCCGCGGCTTCGGCGACGGTGCTCAACGGCTCGGGGGGCGGCAGCCCGAGCTGCGCCATCAGCGTCAGGATCGGCCCGGGCGCAACGCCGCTGTCAGACCCGGCGGCATCCTCAGCCAGGCTGTACAGGGTACGCAGCATGCGGGTGATGTCCTCGCAGCGCTCCAGGTAGCGGCCGAACCAGAACATATTGTCGGCGACCCGGCTGGGCAGATCGCGGCTACCACGCGTCAGGCGGACCGGCGGCACGGTCGACGGTGTGGCCGGGCGCTGGGCCGAGGGCGCTTCATCCGACAGCACCCAGGTATCCTTGCTGCCGCCCTCGCCGGCCTGGAGCAGCAGCCCGGGCAGGTCGTCGGCCGGAGACACCCGCGTCAGGCCACCCGGCATCGCCGTATAGCCGCCATCCAGCCGCGCCGTGACGAAGCCGCGCAGCACCACCGGCTGTGGCAACAACCCGCCGTCGCGCCAGACCGGCGCGGTGGACAGGGTCAGCGGCTCCTGAGCGACGTAGTCCTGTGGCCGCGTCCGGATACGCTCGGCCAGCGCCTCGCGCGCGGCCAGCGTCAGCCCGGCACCGAACACCGGCACGGCGCTCTGATCGAAGGCATGGCGGATCACCAGCCGGTCGAGACGATCGAGCACATGGCGACGCTGCGAGTCGTCGCCGCACCACCATGTCGTCGCCGACGGCAAGGCCAGATCCTCGCCGAGCAGATGACGGCACAGCCGCGGCAGAAAGGCATGCAGCGCGGGGCTTTCCAGGGCGCCGCTGCCCAGGGCGTTGGCCACCGAGACCGCTCCGGCACGCACCGCCTGCACCAGCCCGGCAATCCCCAGATCCGAACGGCTGTCCAGCTCGAGCGGATCGCACAGCAGGCCCGGGGTGTGGCGCAACAGCACGTCGACCGGCTGCAAGCCTTCCAGGGTCTTGAGGAACAGCCGGTCATCGCGCACCGTCAGGTCTTCACTCTCGGCCAGCAGGCAGCCGAGATGACGGGCGAGATAGGCGTGTTCGAAATAGGTGTCGTGCTCGGGCCCCGGAGTCAGCAGCACCAGCCGCGGCATTTCGAAGCGGCGCGGCGACAGGCTTTGCAGCAGCTCGCGCAGGGCCTGGAAATAGGGCGTCAGCCACTGCACCCGGCAGCCGCGGAAGTATTCGGCCAGCACCCGGGCGACGATCAGCCGGTTCTCCAGGGCATAACCGGCCCCGGCCGGCGCCTCGGTGCGCTCGTCGACCACATGCCAGCGGCCGTCGGGCAGCCGGGCCAGATCGGCGGCATAATGGTGCAGGAACAGCCCGCCGGGCGGCAGGATGCCGCGGCATGGCCGCAGATAGCCAGGGTGGCCGAGCACCAGGGCCGGCGGCAACAGACCATCGCGCAGCAGCCGGCGCTCGCCGTAGAGATCGGCCAGCACCGCATTGAGCAGCCGCGCCCGCTGCTCCAGCCCGCGCGACAGGCCGCGCCACTCGTCGGCGCCCAGCACCATCGGCATCGGATCAAGCTGCCACGGCCGCTCCAGCCCCTGCGGATCGCCGTGGACGTGGAAGGTGATGCCGTTGTCACTGATCAGCCGCTGCCCCCGCTCCCAGCGCAAGGCCATCTCGGCCGGCGCCAGAGTCGACAGCGATTCGATGAACTCCTCCCACGGCGGACGCAGGGCATGGGGCGCCGACAGCATCTCATCATAGCCGCCGGGGCGCAGGACGTAGCCGTGGTGGAGCGGGAAAGCCGCTTGCATGGAACTCAAGGCGATGGGTCTATCCGCGGTCAGGGTGCGTCACCGAATATGCATTCAACCATCCTTGATCCGAAAATAATAGCCGGCGTCGAAGGGGCCCTCCCCCTTGATGGGCTATGGGATGCACAGATGTTGCACCTGCATCATCCTAAAAAGTCGTCATTCCCGCGAAAGCGGGAATCCATGCTGCCTGTCCGTCAGAAGAAGCGGTGCCCATCGTGATGCGGCGCGAAGGCAAAGGGCATCCCCTGCACGGCCGTACCAGACGTCAACATCGCATGGATCCCCGCTTTCGCGAGGATGACGATCTGCTTTGTAATTCGCACCTGCAACATCTGTGCATCCCCTCCCCCATCAAGGGGAAGGGCCTTTTTCGCCGGCCGCCCACCTACATCTTTTTCATCTCGATATTGTATTTCTTCAGCGCATAGCCGATCTGGCGCGGTGTCAGGCCGAGCAGACGGGCCGCTTTGGCCTGAACCCAGCCGGCCTTTTCCATGGCCCGCACCAGCTTGTCGCGCTGCGGCACGGCGGCCAGGTCTTCGGCATCCTCGTCGGCATTCATCGGAAAGGCGTCGTCCTCGGCGGCGGCGGCAGGGGTCGGCGCGGCCAGGGCGAAGGGCGGCGGGCTGTGCTTCCACAGGGCGGCCGACAGACACTGGTTGCGCTGGCACGGCAGATCGACGTCACGCACCACCTCGCCCCGGCTCATGGTGGCGACGCGCTGCACGCAGTTTTCCAGTTCGCGCACATTGCCGGGGAAATTGCAGTGGCACATGACATCAAGCGCTTCGCTCGACATGTTGATCGAGCGATTATTGTCAACGTTGAAGCGGCGCAGAAAGTGGTCGATCAGCAGCGGGATGTCCTCGCGCCGCTCCCGCAGCGCCGGCAGCAGCAGCGGCACCACGTTGATACGATAATACAGGTCGGCGCGGAACTCGCCCTTGGCCACCGCCTCTTCCAGGTTGCGGTTGGTGGCAGCGACCAGACGCACATCGACTCGCAGAGTCTTCGAACCGCCGACCCGCTCGAACTCGCCCTCCTGCAACACGCGCAGCAGCTTGGCCTGGAACGATGCCGAGATTTCACCGATCTCGTCAAGGAACAGCGTGCCGCCATTGGCCAGTTCGAAACGGCCCTTGCGCTCCTGGGTGGCGCCGGTGAAGGCGCCCTTTTCGTGGCCGAACAGCTCGGATTCCAGCAGCGTCTCGGGCAGCGCGGCGCAGTTCAGCTTGACGAACGGACCGTCCTTGCGGGTGCTCAGCGAGTGGAGGGCCCGCGCCACCAGTTCCTTGCCGGTGCCGCTTTCGCCGCGCAGCAGCACGGTCGAGCGGCTGGGGGCAATCTGGTGGACCTCGGAATAGACATGCTGCATGCGCCGGCTGACACCGATGATGTGGTCGACGGTCACCTTCGGTACGTCGCGCTGCACCGCCTTCTGCAAGCGCTGCTTTTCCTGGATCAGGCGCTCGCGGTCGCTGGCCACCGACTGATGCAGCCGCACCGTGGCGCCGATCAGGTTGGCCACCATGGTCAGGAACCGCACATCCGCTTCGAAATGCACCTGACCGGGATGGTCCCAGATGCGATCAATCGACAGCACGCCGATGGTCTTCTCGGCGGTGCGAATCGGTACCCCGATGAAGGAGACGATCTCGCCGTCGACCATGCCGCGCGGCGCCTGCCAGTCTGCCGACATGGGCTCGTCGGCCAGATTCGGGATGACCATGGGCATGCCCGACGACAGAATCCGCCCGACCAGTTCATGAGGCGGCGCGATTCCCGCCTTGCGCAACATGTCGCGGTTCATCCCGGCGGCAGCGATGACATCAAGCCCGCCGCCACCATTGGCCAAGCATACGGTGCCCAGCCGCATGCCCAGATAGGACGCCAGAAGATTGAGAACTTCCGCCAGCATACGCTCCAGGTCGAGCGACGACGTGAGAATTTTGCTGACCTCGTACAGGGTCATCAGCGACAAGGCCGACGCATTCTTGTTGGTCGACGCCATCATGGTACGCACTCCTGTGATCTCCGCCGGGAGTATTAGCAAATGCCGCGCCAACTGGCCTTTTGGCGTAGGGCTGGCGGATTTTCCTGTTCCTCCAACGGTCTAGCCGCCCGGTTTGTCGGACAGAAGATTGCGCGCCACAGCACCCCTGCCGCTTTTTTGCACTGACGTTGGTCAAGTGACCAAGACGTGGTCATATATGACAAATCCATTCTTTTCATTGCAATTGGCGGCGGCTTGCGGAAATGATCTTCAGGCGACACGCTCGCCCGCGTTCGGGTCGGCGCCCCGGGGGGAGGCCATGGAGACGTTTCACTGGGAAGACAGCATGGCCGTCGGCGTTTCGCTGATGGACGTGGACCATCGCAAGCTGGTGGAAATCCTGGCTTCGCTGCAACAATCCATGGGTCATGGCAGCAGCCGCGCGCTGGTCGCCGCGACCATCGACACGCTGGTGGTGTATACCGTCGACCACTTCCGCCATGAGGAAGAGGCCATGCGACTCCATCATTATCCGGATGCTGTGCAGCATACCGCCGAACATGCCGAATTGATGAGCCGGCTGATGGCCTTCAAGGAGCGGGCCGATGCCGGCAATATCGCCTCCGCCCTCGAGCTGATGGATTTCCTCGGCGCCTACCTGACCACCCATATGCTGAATTCCGACAAGCGGCTGGGGGTCTTCCTGCGCTCGCAGTTGGCCGCATAGAGCGGTTTCCGACCACGTTGGAAACCGCTCAGCCGCCATTGCGGCGGCACCTGAGCGCGGAGCGCGCCCGGTGAGGGCAGTTTCTTGTTAATGTTCTTTGTTTAACGTGCCGAGCCTTCCCATGATCCGCCATCTCCTCCTGCTGCTGTTCACTCTTTTCACCCTTGCGGGGCCTGCGGCAGCGGCCGACGCGAGTGGCACCTTCCCGCGCTCGACGCTGGAAATCGCCACCGCCGACGGGCGCAAGCTGGCCTTTTCCATTGAGCTGGCGCAGGACAGCGCGCAACGCGGGCTCGGGCTGATGTTTCGCCAGAAGCTGGCGGCCGACGCCGGTATGCTGTTCGACTTTCAGACCGACCAGGACGTGGCCATGTGGATGAAGAACACCTTCATCCCGCTGGACATGCTGTTCGTCCGCGCCGACGGCACCATCCACCGGATCACCGAACGCACCGTGCCGCAGTCGCTGGAAGCGATCTGGTCGCAGGGCAAGGTAAGGGCGGTGCTGGAACTCAACGGCGGCACCGTTTCCCGCCTGAGCATCCGCCCCGGCGACAAGCTGATCCACCCGGTATTTGCCCGGAATTAGAGCGTAATCCGATCAGGCTGGATTAGGGCCTGTAGACATTCGTGAAAAGGGGGCTCCCCTGAGAGTCGAAATCTGATTCAAGAAATGAAGCATTTTCAATGCGTTATTATTCATCCCTTGTCATTCCCGCGAAACAGGCTGTGTAAAAAATCGCGACGGCCGCCCAAATTGCCCTCTCCCGCTGGCGGGCTACGGGATGTACATATCTCGCATCTTCGGCATGGCCCATAAAAGCCCTCCCCCATCAAGGGGGAGGGCTTTTTCGATCGCGTGTCACCGCCAGTGCGAGAAACGTACATACCATAATGCTTTTGCGGAGATGACGAGAGTGGGGCGGGCAGCGCCGCCAAATCAGAACCGTTCACCCGATTGCCCCGCCCTCCACCACCGTCGGCCTTGCCGACGGGCCGTGAACTCATTACTCCATAGGAAGTACGGAGAAACATGGCCATGCTCGGCAACGGCAGCATCTGGGGCAAAGTCATCGGTGGCGTTACCGGCCTGGTGGTCGGCGGGCCGGCCGGGGCGATGTTCGGCACCTTCGCCGGACATGCCTTCGACCGGGCACGCGACCGCGGCCTGATTGATCGGCTGTGGCCGCCGGAGATCGAGCCGCCACAGGTCAGCTTTACCGCCGCCTTCGTCGTGCTGGCCGCCAAGATGGCTGCCATTGAGGGACAGGGCGTCGAAAACCGCATCATCGCCTTCAACGGCCTGTTCCAGGTGCCGCGCTGCGAGGCCCTGGCCATCGCCCATCTGTTCGAGGAAGCCCGCCACGACCCCACCGGCTTCGAGCCTTATGCCGAACTGCTGGCCGAGATGTTCGCCGACAACCGCCAGACCCGAGAGGAACTTGTCGAGGCGCTGCTGATCATCGGCCTGGCCGACGGCCCCCTGACCATCCGCGAAGCCGATTATGTGTTGCGGGTGGCGGTGGTCTTCGGGATTGATCCTCAGTCCGTGCAACGCCTGGTGCTGCATCACCGTCGCCCGGCTCCACCCCCGCCGCCGGCCCCCGCGCCCGACGCCTACACCATCCTGGGCGTATCGCCCACCGCCGCCATGCCCGACATCAAGGCCGCCTATCGCCAACTCATGCGCGAAAGCCACCCCGACACCCTGACCGCCCAGGGCGCATCGCAGGACCGCATCGCTGCCGCCACCCGCAAGGTCGCGGCCTTCAACACCGCCTATGAGGAAATCCGCAAGCGGCGTGGGCCGGGCTGACGCGGTCACGGCATGAAAGCCTCGGCGATGACCGCCCAGCCGCCGATCACCAGTACCGCGCCCGCCAGCGCAAAACCTTCCATCAGCCGTTCCAGCAACATCCCACCCTCCTTCGTTCTGCCGTAAATGTTCCCCTTTCGTTCCTGCTGGTCAAGTGTAAAACGGCGGGTTGCTTGCCCCCCGCCTTCACGATAGCTTTAGCCACCCGCCGGAGTGCGGAGACAGGGGGGAACCGGGAAATGACCAGTCACAATGCTGTTTCGCAGCGGGAGTTCGATTCGGCGGATTGGCAGAAACGCCTGGATTACCTGGGCTTTACCGAGATTGAGAAGCGCCGCCTGGCCGATCTCGGCCCGACGGTCAACAACGTCATCCCTGCCGCCCTGGGCCATTTTTACGCGCATATCCAGCGCACCCCCGAGGTCGCCCGGTTCTTCAGCGACTCGGCGCATATGGAGCGGGCCAAAGTCGCCCAGGCCGGGCACTGGAAAGAGATTCTGAGCGGTCGCCTGGACGCCGACTATTATCAGGCGGCGGCCCGGATCGCCCACACCCACCATCTGGTCGGCCTGGAACCGCGCTGGTACATCGGCGCCTATGCTGTGCTCGCCGACCAGTTCGTCAAGGCGATCATCGCGCAGCAGCCGCAAGGGCTGTTCGGCGGCAAGATCGACGGGTTGGGAGACAAGCTGTCGACCCTGCTGCGAGCCATCTTCCTCGATATGGAACTGGTGGTGTCGATCTATTGGGAAAAGGCGATGGAGGAACGCCGACGCACCGTGCGCAACGTCGCCGACCAGATCGAAGACGAAGCGGTCGATGTCATCGACGAGGTACTGGACATCGCCGGCGAAATGGGCGAGGCCGCCGGCGACATGGTCGCCACCGCCGAGGAGACCGGCGAAGATGCCGCCTCGACCGCCGACGCCGCCCAGGTGGCGCTGGGCCGCACCGAAGCCGTCGCCTGTGCCGCCGACGACCTCAATGCCGCGATCGAACAGATCGGCCAGCAGATTCTCAAGACCAAGGAAATGGCCAGCGCCCCCGCCGCCCAGGCCTCGGCAACCACCGAGATCGTCGCCAAGCTCAACACCGCCGCCGAGGAAATCGGCAAGATCGTCGACATCATCAGCGGCATTGCCGGGCAGACCAACCTGCTGGCGCTCAATGCCACCATCGAGGCCGCCCGGGCCGGCGATGCCGGCAAGGGCTTCGCCGTGGTCGCCAATGAAGTCAAGGCACTGTCCAACCAGACGGTGCGCTCGGCCGAGGACATCAATCGCCAGATCGGCACGATTCAGGACATTTCCAACAACGCCGCCCGCAGCATCACCCAGATGGCCAGAGCCGTGCAGCAGATGGAGCGCATGGCCGACGACGTCAACGAAGCCATCGAAGCGCAGATGGAGGCGACCCGCTACATGGTCACCAATGTCCATGGCAGCGCCGACGCCTCGAAGGACGTAACCGACCGCATGGTCCAGGTGTCGGACCGCACCGGCCGCTCCCGCAACATGGCCCGCCACGTCCACACCGACAGCCAACGCATGGCCGATCTGGTCGAAAGCCTGCGCACCACCCTGCTGCGCGTCATCCGCGGCTCGGCGCCCGAGGCCGATCGCCGCCAGTTGCCACGGCGATCCTGCTTCCTCGACGCCGAACTGGGGGGGCAGAGCGGCACCCTGCTCGATCTCTCGACCCTGGGCGCCCGCGTCCAGTTGCAGACTGAAGGCGTCCTGTCGGGTCAAACCACTCTCAGCGTGGAGCCGCTGTCCCTGCGCATTCCGGCGCGGGTGTTGCAGTGCTCGGGCCGCATGGTCCGCCTGCTGCTGCTGTCCGCCGTCGAGCCGGCCACCCTGGAAAATGCCGCCACCCTGTCGAACGACAAGATCCTGGGCCGAGCCAAGAGCGACCACATGTGCTTCATCCAGCGCATCGACGACGCCATGACCGGCAAGATCACTCTGGACATGCGCGACGTGCCCGACCACCACAACTGCAATTTCGGCCGCTGGTACGATACCGTCTTCGATCGCCGCCTGCGCTCGCAGGATGCCTTCAAGATCCTTGCCGAGCCGCACCGGGCCGTCCACGAAACCGCCAAGCAGGCCCTGATGCAGATCGCCAAGGGCGATCACGACAGCGCCCGCGTCGCCGCCAAGGCCATGCACGACCACTCCAACGAGGTCTGCCGCCTGGTGGACAGGCTGAAGGAGGAGTTTATTTAGAAGCACCCTCGCCGGGCGCGCTCTGCGCTTGGCCGCGACCGCAATGGCCGCTGGTTTCATGCACGGTGGGCCGGCCGAAATGGCAGGCTACCCGTTCACCAGCCCGGCCAGCGATGCGCACAGGCGGCGGCCGGGCAGCACCCGCACCACCGCGGCTGCGCACAGCACGGCGAGAGTCGTCGGCTGCCGCCACACCAGCGTCGGGTCGGCCGCCACCGCCCGCCGCAGCAGGGGCACCGCCGCGCCGCAGGTCTCGGGATGAGAGAGAGCCTCGACGGCCAGGGCTTTCAGATGCAGAGCCTTGGCCCGGCGAACCACGGTATCCGGCAGCGCCTCCCGCGATGCCCGTGCCATCATCGCCTGCCAGGCCTGATCCTGCTCGACCAGACGGCGGGCCGGATCGGCCTGCCGGGCTCGATGCAGCGCAACCAGCGCGTTGATGCCCTGGATACGGCCGACGGCGGCCCGATGCGCACGGAACAGCCAGTCCTGTTCCGCCGCCCGATCCAACGCCTCATCGAAGCCGCCGACCGCGGCGAAGACGGCCCCCCGTACCGCCAGGCTGGAGGCGCACCCCAGCGGATTGCCGCCCAGCAACACCGTCGGCGACACCGCGACCGACGGACACGGTGACATCCGACCAGTCGGCAGCAACGCTGCATCACAATAGGCCACCCGGCCATACAGCACCGCCAGTTGGGCCGGCCCACTGAACAGGGTGTACCAGCTCCCCAGCGTGCCGGGCAGCCAGGCGTCACCCGCATCGAGAAACGCCAGCAATTTGCTTCGGGCTTTGCCGGCCCCCAGGTTGCGCGCCGCCGATGGACCTGCGGTCGGCTCGGACAACACGCGGAGACGCGGATACAGCGCCGCCAGCCGCAGCGCCGGCATCAGGCTGGTCTGCGCCGGCCCATGGACCACGATGATCGCCTCCCAGGCGCCGAACCATTGGGATTGCAGCGACATCACCGTCGTCTCCAGCATCGCATCGTCGCCGGCCGGGATGATAACGGAAAACATCGGGTCAAACATGGCGGCGGTCCCCTGACGATGGTCAGGGGAGTAACAGCAACCTACGGGCCAAGTCGGGTAAGGCTGCACCTGCATGCCCGAGGGCTTGCCTTGCTTACGGAAATTCATCGCAGAAATATAAAAATGCGACTTATTCGCAATATGCGATGCGAGCCGCATTGCAGATGCTTCTTTCTTTCTTTTGGCGGGTGTCGGCCATCACAGACTCGGGCGCCGTCGTATCGCATGATAACAGCCCATAGCCGAAGGTGTGCGGACCAGGAGGCCACCATGACCGAGACCCTTCATCACAGTTTCAGCCCCGAGACCTATTCGGCATTGTCGCCGGAATGGCAGGCGGAAGCGCGGCGATTGATGCACGAACAGGGGCGTCTGCTCGAGAAAGCCCATGACTGCGACGATGATCAGGAAACGGCCACGCTGCTCGATCAGGTCGCGGCGATGACCGTCGAACTCGACGATCTGACCCGCCTGCTGATTAATTAGTTCGCCACCGGCCTTGACGGCCGACCCACCGTGCATGAAACAGCCGCCATTGAGGCGGCGGCCAAGCGCGGAGCGCGCCCGGCGAGGGCAGTTTCTTTCTGGAGCATGATCGAACCTGACCGGATCAACGGATGACGCCTTTCGATAGGGGTGCCACTTTCGGGGTAACGCCGATGCGGCCCTGCCCCGCCGCCCTCGAACGCCCTAGACTCGCCTCCTCGGTTTCAAGCCGGAGGAGCCGCCCATGAGAACCCTGTTCGCCATCCTGCTGCTGGGCTGCGTCGCCTCCGCCGCCCTCGCCAGTCCCACCCCCGTCTCGCTGCCGACTCCGGTGCCGGTGGCCGGTCAGGAAACGGTGGGCGATCTGGTGGTCGAAGGTCAGTGGAGCTGATCAGCCCTGTGCCGTTCGCACCCGGACCGCCTCCTCCAACCAGCCGATCAGGTCGTCGGTGATGTGGTGGACGTGGCTCAGATCCTCGTCCCCATGGACATGAACCACGACGTCGGGATGGCTTTCCTCGCGCACCCACACCGTGGTCATGCCGATCGCCGCTGCCGGCCGCAGATTGCGCGGGATATCCTCGAACATGGCGCTCCGGCGCGGCTCCAGCCGGTGGCGCCGGGCCATCACCGCATAGATCCCGGGCTCCGGCTTGGGCACATAGTCAGCGGCGCGGATGTCGAAGATATCATTGAAATGCCCCGAAATCCCGAGTCGACCCATGACATTGACGGCATGGGCTTCGGTGCCGTTGGTGAAAATCACCTTGCGCCCGGGCAGCGCGGCCAGCGCCGCGTCGAGCCGCGGAGCGGCATCCAGCACGGTGCAGTCAATGGCGTGGACGTAGTCGAGAAACGCGTCCGGCTCGATACTGTGAACGATCATCAGCCCGCGCAAGGTTGTGCCGTATTCGCGATAATAGCGCTTCTGCAACCTGAATGCGTCATCGTCCGCAAGCCCAAGCCTCTCTGCGATAAAACTTCGCATCCGCACGTCTATTTGAGGAAACAGGCTACAGGATGCCGGATACAGCGTATTGTCCAGATCGAACACCCAGGTTTCGATATGGCCGATACTGTTCGACGAAAGGCGTGTAAACTTGTCTGCGTTCATGGGATAATCATTCGGGAGACAGGCCCGCGTGGCAAGAACGCTTTTGCGGGTTGGCTGAAGAGAGTCCGGAGTCCGCCCATAGGGGCGCGTCTCCTTACCGGGGCAGGGGATGACCGCAGGCGATCGCGCGAACATAGCGGAGACGCCGAGTTCCATGGGAGACACGGTGGCATTGGCCATGGGTGCCACAGTGGTGCTGGCGGAGCCGGCGTTGGACAGTTTTCCTGGCCCGGCCGTGATCATGACCACAGAAGGATCGGTGCTGGACGGCAACGCCGCCTCGGCCGAGTTGCGTCATGCCCTGAACAGTGGCCTGCTGGCCGACGGCGCCGCCCTGGCCATGCGTGTCGCTCGCGAGCGGCGAACCGTGGTCGACGTTCTGACGCTGCCCGGAGCCAGCGGCGCCAAACTGCTGGAATGCACCGTGCTGCCGGCTGACAACGGCATGGTCGTACTGCTGGCCAAGGACGTGACGCTGGAGCGCAATCTGCGCTCGGCGCTGTTCGAGTCGCGCCAGCGTTATAAGGATCTAGTCGAGATTTCCAGCGATTTCGCCTGGGAGATCGGAGCCGACGCGCTGTTCGTGTTCGTTTCACCGCGCGGTGTCCTGGGCTATCCGGCCGACGCGCTGATTGGCCGCAGTCCGGCCGACTTCGTGGTCGTCCAGCCCGGCATGGAGGCACCGTTGCCGTTCCTCACCGACGATTCGATCGAGGATGCCGAGGTGTGGATGCAGCGGGCCGACGGTGGGCTGGCCTGCCTGATGACCGCCGCGGCACCGCTGGTCGGCCCGACTGGCGAGTGGCGGGGCGCTCGCGGTGTCTGCCGCGACGTCACCCATGATCGCGCCCGCGATGCCGCCCTGTCGCGTGCCAGCAATCGCGAGCGGCTGCTGACCTATATCGTGCGGACCATCCGCGACGTGGTCGACCCCTCGGACATGCTGAGCGCCGCCGCCGAAGCCACCGCCCGGGCGATCGGCGCCCAAGGTTCCCAGGTGTTCCGCTGCGATGTCGAAGACCGCACCCATATGGCCGTCGCCGCCACCTTCGGCGATGCCGGCCCGGCCGACCCGGTGGTCAACTGGCTGTCCGGTCACGACCATTACGAGGACCGGCCGGCGGGACGGCGGGCACTGGCGTCGGTATCGCGCTACCGTCACGGCATCAACGGCGCGGTGTGCCTGTGGCGCACCGCCGATCAGACTCCGTGGAACGACGACGACCGCCTGCTGGTCGACGCCGTGGCGACGCAGATCGGCATCGCCATCGAACAGATCTGCAATCACGAGCGCATCCTGACCTTGTCGCGCACCGACGCCCTGACCGGGCTGTTCAATCGCCGCGCCTTCTTCGAAGAACTCGGCCGACGGTTCCAGCGGCTGTCGCGTGAGGGCCGGGCGGCAACGCTGATCTATTGCGACCTGGACAATTTCAAGCTGGTCAACGACGTGCATGGCCATGCTCGCGGCGACCAGGCGTTGCTGGAGGTGCGGGAACTGCTGTTGCGCAGCACCCGCCCCTCGGACCTGATCGCCCGGCTGGGTGGCGACGAATTCGCGCTGTGGCTGGAAGGCGCCGACGAGACCATCGCCATCGCCCGCAGCAAGGAACTGCTGGAGGCCAGCAAGGCGCTGTCGGTGTATTCCGGTGATCCGCGCCAACCCCTGCATATGTCGCTGGGAGTCGCGGTGCATGAGCCCGAGCGCCCGGAAACCATGGACGAGCTGGTGATACGGGCCGACAAGGCCATGTATCAGGTCAAGCGGGACGGCAAAGGTAGCTGGGCACTGGCCCCGGCGGTACCGCTGGACATCGGAGGAGAACGGCCATGACCGGCCTCCTGCGCCGCCTGTTCGGCAAAGCGGCCGATCCCGACGATGAGCGGCTGAGCTACAACGAGGCCAAGCAACTGGCCCAGAGTGCCGATCCCGATATCCGTCGGCGGCTGGCGGCCCGGCCCGACGTGGTGCCCGAACTGCTGTACTATCTGGCCGAAGACCCGGTGCCGGCGGTACGGCGCGAGATCGCCTCCAACACCGCGGCGCCGGCCCAGGCCAATCTGCTGCTCGCCTCGGACGCCGACGAGACGGTACGCAGCGGTATCGCCGCCAAGATCGCCCGGCTGGCGCCCGGCCTGTCACTCGAGGAACAGGATCGGCTGCGCCGCAGCACCCACGAGGCGCTGCAACTGCTGGCGCGGGATCAGGTGACCCGGGTGCGCCAGATCCTGGCCGAGGCGCTGAAGGACGTCGCCCACGCCCCGCCCGAGGTGATCCGCCGCCTGGCCCGCGATGCCGAGCTGGCGGTATCGGGCCCCGTGCTGGAATTCTCGCCGGTGCTGACCGACGAGGATCTGCTGGAGATCATCCACTCGCGGCCGGCCTCTGGCGCGCTGTCGGCGATCTCGCGGCGCACCGAGGTTCACGCCCTGGTGGCCGACGCCATCGCCGACACCGACGACTCCGCAGCCATCGCCGTGCTGCTGGCCAATCCCAGCGCCCAGATCCGTGAGGAAACCCTTGACCGCCTGATCGTCCGGGCGCCCGAGCACGAGGAATGGCATGGGCCGCTGGTCCATCGGCCGCAACTGCCGGCTCGTGCCGCCGCTCGGCTGGCCCATTTCGTCGCCGAAAATCTGGTCCAGACGCTGCAACTGCGCCGCGACCTCGATCCCGAGACCGCCGCGGCCGTCACGGCGGCGGTGCGCCGGCGGCTGGACGAGCGCGGCCCGCCGGAAATCCGCCAGTCCAGAACCGACCATGCCGTCGACAAGCCGATGGAAGTGGCACGCAAGATGTACGATTCGGGCCTCCTCGACGAGGCCATGCTGGCCAATGCGCTGTCCTCCAACGACCGCGATTTCGTGATGGCCGGCCTGGCGGTGAGCGGCGATCTGCCGCTCGATCTGGTCCACAAGATCGTCGTTACCCAGAGCGCCAAGGGTGTGGTGTCGCTGGCCTGGAAGGCCGGCATGAGCATGCCGTTCGCGGTTCAGTTACAGACCCGGCTGGCCCGCCTGCCGCCCGCCGACGTGATCGGACCGAAACGCGGCAGCGGTTATCCGCTGGCGGTCGAGGAAATGACGTGGCAGATCAAATTCTTCGCCAGTCTGGCCGGTGGCGAGGAACAATGATGACCACCGAACAGGTCGATACCTTTTTCGCCCGTCTGGCCGCCGCCATGCCGGACCCGAAAAGCGAGCTGGACTTCACCAATCCCTTCACGCTGCTGATCGCCGTCGTGCTGTCGGCGCAGTCCACCGACGCCGGAGTCAACCGCGCCACCCGGGCCCTGTTCGCTGTGGCCGACAGTCCGGCCCGGATGCTGGCGCTGGGCGAGGCCGGGCTGAAGCGCCACATCTGTTCCATCGGCCTGTTCAATACCAAGGCGCGCAATATCATCGAGCTGTCGCGCATTCTCGCCGATCGGTACGACGGCACGGTCCCGCATGACCGCGCCGCCCTGGAATCGCTGCCGGGAGTCGGACGCAAGACCGCCAATGTGGTGCTGAACGTCGCCTTTGGCGAACCGACCATCGCCGTCGATACCCACGCCTTCCGCGTCGCCAATCGCACCGGTCTGGCTCCCGGCCGGACGCCGCTGGAGGTGGAACAGGGCCTGGATCGGGTGGTACCCGACCAGTGGAAGCACCACGCCCATCACTGGATCATTCTGCACGGCCGCTATGTCTGCAAGGCGCGCAAGCCCGACTGCCCGCGCTGCGTGGTGCGGTCGCTGTGCGCCTATTCTGAAAAGACGCCGGACATAGCGGCTCCGGGCTGAGAGGCTGTCCGGAAATAAAATAAATGATTGAAGCGCATTATTCGTCATTCCCGCGAAAGCGGGAATCCATGCGGCCTGACCGTCAGAATAAGCGGCACCTATCGTGATGCGGTGCGAAAACATGGGACGCTTTCTTTACCACCGTGCCAGATGTCAAGGTCGCATGGATTCCCGCTTTCGCGGGAATGACGAGGGATGAATATGATGCAGTGAAAATGCTTTATTTGTTTCCGGACAGGCTCTCATGCGTCAGATCTGACGCACGGCGCTCTGACCCGACCCTACTTCGCTATACCCGCCGCCCCCCTCCTCTTGGCCCCGTAGCGCATCGCCCGACTTCAAGCTACCATCCTGGTATGCGATCGTCCGGGAGGCATGATGGCAGCGCTGAGGGATTACCGCGATGTGCGGCGACAGGCGATCTACATCGCCAACACGGCCTGTGATCCGGCCCAGGCCATGGATGCCTGTTTCGGCCATTTCCTGCGTACGCCGATCACGCCGCGGGACTTCCTGGCGCTGGTAGCCGCCGTCGAGGACGTGACCGGCTGGAAAGTCGGCAAGGCGTCTCATACCAACGTACCGCCGCGATCCTCTCCCTGATCCATTGCTGAGGCCATAGCCCCGAGGGTACCCTTGTGGGGAACCGCAACGATGCGCCGAACTCCATCGGCGCCGTCTGCGAGGCAATGATGGGCAAGCTACCAAGCCTCGATGAACTGCTGGAAGAGCATTGGTCGATCGTCGTCCTGGCGCACCGTCTGGCCGAAGCCTCGGTCGTGTCTCCGCCGCCGCCCGAGCTGCCCGAACTGATTGAACAGCTTCATCTGCGCTGCGATGCTCATTTCAGCCGCGAGGAACGCCTGCTGCGCAACTGCCGGGTCGGCCCGGTTGACGGGCTGGTGGCCTGCCAGCGCTATCTGCGCCATCTGCTCAATCTGCTGCGACCGGCGAGTCCGGGCAACAGCCTGGCAGCAACCATGGTGGCATTCGAGGCCGCCCTGATCATGACCCTGCAACACGATCGCGCCGTACTGTCGGCGTTGCACGGCCTGCCGTCTCCCTCGGTCGCCGCGGTCCCCTGGCCAGAGGGCGCTCTCGAATAGCTGCGAGAACAGAGCGGCCCGCTTCGGGTTGACGCTGCGAGCGGATTATCACCGCGAAGCGCAAGGAGACCTCCATGAAGCAGCTCTTTACTGCCGCCGCCGCCCTCGCCGCCCTGCTCGCCGCCGTACCGGCCGTCGCTGCCGATCAGACCGCCAAGGATTTCGTCACCAAGGCGATGGAAGGCAATATGGCCGAGATCGAACTGGGCCGCCTCGCCGAGAGCCAGGCACAAAGCCAGGACGTCAAGGGCTTTGCCCGCGGTATGGTCAACGATCATGGCAAGGCCCGCGACCAGTTGGCGACCATCGCCAAAAAGGAAAGCCTGACCATGGGCACCAAGCTGAGCGACGCCGACCAGAAGCGGATGGATCAGTTGAAAGCCATGAAGGGAAGCCAGTTCGACCAGGCCTACATGGCAGACATGGTCAAGGACCATCAGGACGAAGTGCAGAGCTATCAGCAGGCGCAGAAGTCCATTACCGACCCGGAGATCAAGGCCTATATCGACCAGACCCTGCCGATCCTGCAAAGCCATCTGCAATCGGCCCAGAAACTCCACCAGCCCGAAGCCGCGGCAACGCCGGGCCAGACCAAGCAGCAGCAGACTCGCTGAACGGACGCACGAACGAACGATCCTGGGAGCATGGGCTGGAGCGTGATCCGATCAAGTTGGATCACGCTCCAGCCGCCATTGAGACGGCGGCCAAGCGCAGAGCGCGCCCGGCGAGGGCTGAACAAGGAGAGCGTTTTTCGACTTGGTCGGAAAACGCTCTAAGCCGCCCGTGCTCCCTTGCCGCGTCACCGCACCACATGACAGCATGCCGCACCGCTGCCCATCTTTTAAGCTGGTCGCATCAGCCCTGCCCCCGATATAATCCTTATCCTTTCGTCACACGCAGGACTGACTCGATATGGGCCATCGGATCCGCAAGCAGCGCGCCATCGTCGATCGCAAGGCGCTGATCGCCGAGTTGGATGCGGTGGTGGCCGCCGACGTGCCCAAGCACAAGCGGCGCGGCCTGGTGCTCGACGTCTTCAAGCGGGCGCTCGGCCGCGGCCGCGAGGAGGTGCAGCGGCGGTTCCTGGAACGCAACAACGGGACCGAGGCTGTTGAAGCGCAGTGCTTTCTCGTCGACCAGCTTGTGCGCGCCATTTACGACTTTGCGGTAACGAAGCAGTTCCAGCAGGGCGTTCGGACCACCGGCGAGCTGCTGGGCGTGGTGGCGGTGGGCGGCTATGGCCGCGGCGAGCTGTCGCCCCAGTCGGATATAGATCTGCTGTTCCTGCTGCCCTACAAGAAGACCCCCTATGCCGAGCAGGTGGTCGAATACATGCTCTACATGCTGTGGGACATGGGGCTGAAGGTCGGGCACTCGACCCGTTCGGTGGACGAGTGCCTGCGTCAGGCCAAAGCCGATCTGACCATCCGCACGGCGCTGCTGGAAGCGCGCTGGCTGTGGGGCGACCGCACCCTGTTCGACCAGTTGCGCCAGCGCTACCGGGCCGAGGTGGTGGCCGGCTCGGGCGAGGAGTTCGTTGAATCCAAGCTGGCCGAGCGCGACGCCCGTCATGAAAAGATGGGCGACACCCGCTATGTCCTGGAGCCCAACATCAAGGAGGGCAAGGGCGGCTTGCGCGATCTGCATACCCTCTATTGGATCGCCAAATACCTGTACCAGATCACCGATGTCGCCCAACTGGCCGATCTGGGGGTGATCAGCCGCGAGGCGGCGCAGCGATTCGCCAAGGCTCAGGGCTTCCTGTGGACGGTGCGCTGCCATCTGCATTACCTGACCGGCCGCCCCGAGGAACGCCTGACCTTCGACGTTCAGCAGGAAATCGGCCGACGCATGGGCTACACCGACCATGCCGGAACGCGCGGCGTCGAGCGCTTCATGAAGCACTATTTCCTGATCGCCAAGGATGTCGGCGACCTGACCCGCATCTTCTGCGCGGTACTGGAAGAAACGCACAAGCGCAAGCCGCGCCTGCGTCTGTCCGAACTGTTCCGCCGCAACACGGTCGACGGTTTCAAGCTGGACAACAACCGCCTGACCGTCGCCGACGACAACGATTTTCACCGCGAGCCGCTTCGCATCATCCGCCTGTTCCATGCCGCGCTGCATCACGACCTGGACATCCATCCCCATGCGGTATCGCTGATCACCCAGAATCTGCGGCTGGTCGGGTTGTTGCGCAACGACCCGCAAGCCAACCGGCTGTTCGTCGAGATGCTGACCTCGCGCAAAGATCCCGAGACGGCCTTGCGCCACATGAACGAGGCCGGTGTGCTGGGCCGCTTCGTGCCCGATTTCGGCCGTGTCGTGGCGCAGATGCAATACGACATGTACCATGTCTACACGGTGGACGAGCACACGTTGCAGGCGATCGGCATCCTGCATCGCATCGAACAGGGCGTCTACGAAAAGGATCTGCCGGTCGCCACCGAGATCATTCACAAGGTCTTGTCTCGCCGCGCCCTGTACCTGGCCACCTTCCTGCACGACATCGCCAAGGGCCGCGGCGGCGACCATTCCCAACTGGGGGCCGAAGTCGCCCAGAAGATCGGGCCGCGGCTGGGCCTGACCGAGGAGGAAACCGAGACAGCCAGTTGGCTGGTACGCAACCATCTGATGATGAGCCGGACCGCCTTCAAGCGCGACATCGACGACCCCAAGACCATCCAGGACTTCGTCGCCGCGGTGCAGTCGCCGGAACGGCTGCGGCTGCTGCTGGTGCTGACGGTTGCCGACATCCGCGCCGTCGGGCCGACGGTATGGAACAACTGGAAGGCGGGGCTGCTGCGCGAGTTGTACCACCGCGCCAACGACATGATGACCGGCAACGAGTCGGCGGGCCGCCGCGAGGCGCGCGTCGAGGCGGCTCAGGCCAAGGCGCGGGTCGGGCTGCGCAGCATGGGCTGGAGCGAGGCCGAGGTCGAGGCCCATATCGGCCGCGGTTATCCATCCTACTGGGTGCTGTATGACACCACCACCCATCTGCGCCACGCCCGCATGATCCACGAAGCCGAACTGACCTGTCAGCCGCTGACCATCGACACCCGGGTCGATGTCGGCCGTGGCGTCACCGAGGTAACCGTCTACACCGGCGACCATCCGGGCCTGTTCTCGCAGATCGCCGGGGCCATGGCGGTATCCGGCGCCTCCATCGTCGACGCCAAGATTCTGACCCTGACCAACGGCATGGCCCTGGATACGCTGTGGATTCAGGATGCCGACGGCGCCCCGTTCGACAGCCCCAGCCGTCTGGCCAAGCTGTCGAGCTATATGGAACAGGCCCTGTCGGGCCGCATGCGGCCCGATCGCGAACTGGCCAAGCGGCGTTCCAGCGTCCCCAGCCGCACCCGGGTGTTCCGTGTGCCGCCGCGCGTGCTGATCCATAACAAGGCCAGCGCCACCCATACCCTGATCGAGGTCAACGGCCGCGATCGTCCCGGCTTCCTGTACGACATCACCGCGGCAATGACCGGGCTCGGCCTACAGATTTCCTCGGCGCATATTTCCACCTACGGCGAGCGGGTGGTCGACGTGTTCTACATCAAGGACGTGTTCGGCCTGAAAGTCGAACACGACGCCAAGCTGCGGCAGTTGCGCGAACGGCTGATGGCCGCCCTGGTCGATCCCAGCGACACCGCCGAGGAAACACCGGACAGCGGAAAGAAGTCGGCGGCGGAGTAGAGGGGGGATAAGCCCCTCTCCCGCTGGCGGGAGAGGGAGCGTTCTTTGTACGGACCGGTAAGCTGGGTAACAGATCAGACCGGATACATAGGTGACAGGTTAGGCTAAGGGCATCCAAAAGGGGGTGCCGATGCCTTGGGAAGAGACCTGCGCCATGGATCAGCGTGTGAAATTCGTTGCCGCCTGC
>OBEQ010411063.1_pt1 | contig 48289 bp, 68 predicted proteins | sample 1670901 | NCBI WGS metagenome assembly OBEQ01 (sample SAMEA104232315, study PRJEB22302) | groundwater metagenome | biome: forest; feature: aquifer; material: groundwater | place: USA | collected 2011-08-07 | depth 5.4 m
CAGCTCCAACACCCGCTCCTAGCCAAACCACTCCTGCTCCTGCTCCTGCTCCTGCTCCAACACCCGCTCCAGCACCAGTCCCGGCTCAAGCACCGACGCCAACTCCTGCCACACCGGCTCCAGGCGGAGCTCCGACAACTCCAGTAGCTCCAGCACCACAAACTGCTCCGATAACAAAAATTGAAAACACTACCAACAAAAATCAGCAAGCTCCGATCTCTTCGGACGCCGATCTTCACCCCTCCCCTGCTCCAAAAGCTTCGACCGTGAAAGTGGTGGCCAAGACTCCGACCGTGGACCCGAAGAAGTACGCCGGGAAGGGAGCGAAGGATCTGAAGATTGCGGATGCGAAGCTGAAGAAGGACCTGAAGGATGCCACCAATACCTGAAAGGTCAATCTCCAGGGAGAAGACGATGTCATGGCAATCAAGCAGTTCAACACTGATTTTGTGTTTGAGAAAAAGAGGATTCAGATGGAGCAGGATCTGGTAAAGAAAGAGCTGCCGAAGGCAAAGGCCAGAGAGGCAGCGGCGAAGAAAACGACGGCGAAGAAGAAGTGATCCTACTCGCCCAACTCCCATGCCAAGACATGTCGGATACCTTCGACATTTCCAAATGAAACATCATCAAGACTGATGATGGTTTTTTGATAAGAATCCCTGATGTTTTTGAGCGGCTCGAGTTCTCTTTTCAGTACCGCCTGATCCTGGATCGAATACGCCACCTGAAGGTAGTGCTTCACGCCATCCTTTTCCACAATGAAGTCGACTTCCTGTTTTCCGAAAGAGCCGACTGATATCCGATAGCCACGACTTCGATAATGAAGATAGATGCTATTTTCAAGGTGTTTCCCAAGGCCGAGATCAAAACCAGAGTGGAGGAATTTTCTGAAGCTCAGATCGTTCAGATAATATTTTTTATTTCCGGAAAGAATGCTCTTTCCCTTGATGTCAAATCGTGGAACTTCATGAATGAGGAAACATTCGGTCAAAAAACGAAGATAATTCGAAAGAGTTTCGTGATTGGTTTTTTCATAATGACTGCTGAGATACTGGACGATCGAATGCTGGGAGAACAGATTGCCGATGTTGTCGGTGAGAAAAAGAAAGACTCGCTCGAGCAGAGCAGCGTTCTTGATCTGATACCGTGTTACGATATCCTTGAGCAGGATGGTATCCTTGAGCGAATTGATGTAGTGCCTTTTCTGCTCCTCTTCTTGCAGATGAAAAAGCTCCGGCAGTCCCCCCGTCTGGAGGTATTCCAGATAGCTGACCTTTCCCACTGGGATTTTTTTAAAAGCGATATATTCCTCGTATGAAAAAGGCAGCAGCTCAAAGCTGACAAATCGTCCGGACAGGAGCGTTGAAAGCTCGCTCGAAAGCATCGTGGAATTGGATCCGGTGATGAATAGCTCATAGTCGTCGGTATAATCCTGGCTCAAGGAATTCACGATTTTCTCCCAGCCCTCAATTTCCTGAACTTCATCGAGCAAGATGGTCATTTTGCCTTTGATCTTGAGCTTTTTTTTGGTAAATCGAATGAGCTGATCAAGATCTCTATATGTTTTGATCGCATCAAATTCAATCAGCTCCTTATTCAGGTAAAAAATATTTTTTGGAAGAACGCCTTGTTTTCTCATCAGATCGATCAACTGGCGAAGCAGATAGCTTTTCCCCACTCTTCGCTGCCCGACGATGACCTTCACGAGCCTGGTACCACAAAACGGCTTCAACTTTTGAAGTCCTGCTGTTCTGACAAAACCGACAGGAATTGTCTTTTCTTCTGCCCAAAAATTGTATTTTTCGAGGGATTTAAAGATTTCAATCATACCTTAAAAATTCATTATTATGGAGACATATTTCAAGTATACCTGAATATATTGACTTTGCAAGCCCTTGAGAAATCCTCACTTTTTTGGTATAATAGAGGGATTCAAAACAAAAATTGTGAAGAAATTCTCCTTCAAAAAATCTCATCTCCTTGTCACCCTCGCTCTCATGCTGATCGTTGCCTCAACGATGGCACTTGGATGGCGCTGGTATGGTGCCGTGAACCATGGGAAAGCTGCATCGCTCACCAATACGAGTGTCGTCCATGACTTTCTTCTCAAAAATGTTTACTCCGATGTGACATTCAATTTTACAACCATGACAACCATACCGGATAATGGAAAGATAAAAATTACCTTTCCGGGAAGTTTTGTGTCGGCATTCGACAACGCCTATATCGATGGCTGCAACGGAATTGGAGGAAGCTTCCAATCAACCTCCGTTGCTAATACCTTTATTCTCACAAGAAACGCTAATGGCGGCCCTTCGAGCGCCGGAGCTAAATCCTGCATTTTCAGAAAAGTGAAAAATCCTTCTTCTGCCGGCCCTACCGGAACCTATACCATTCAAACGACCGACAGTGCCGACTCCGAGCTTGACGTTGATAACGCCGTAGCCAGTAACATCATGGGCGAAGTCGGAACGCTTCCCAATACCACGATCAATCTTGAGAGCCCCCTCACAAAAAACAAAATTGGAAACGCCATGCTTAATTTCACGACTCAATATCCTCTTTCCAGAACTGCCTATTTTGTCGTGACCTTCCCAGCCGAATTTGATATGAGTCAAGTAAGCGTATCGGAAACGTGTACTGGCATCGATGGAACCGTTGGATATTCTTATAGCGGAGGCGGAGTGCTAAGAATTTACAGGAATGGCCCTGAAGGCAGTATTTCTTCTGGCCCCGGAAGCAAATCCTGTACGATCCGCAATATTAAAAATCCTTCTACTGCCGGTACTACGGGAACATTTAGCGTTCGCCAATTCAATTTCAATGATGATCTGATCCAACAAAACACTTCCGTTCCCGGAGTCACCATTGTCGAACCCGAAACTTCAACGGGGGGAACAACAAGCGGGACAACAGGAACAACGGGGGGTACAAGCACAACTGGAGGATCTTCAACGAGTGGGTCCACAAGTACCAGCGGAACAAGCACGGGTGGAACGACAAGCGGAACCTCAACATCAGGCAACGCCACGAGCGGCCCAACGACCACGAGTGGAAGCACCTCAGGAACAACGACAGGTGGGACTTCAACAACGAGTTCGACAGGCTCACCGTCTACGACCACGGGATCCGCCCCAAGCGTACAGCAACAGGTTTCACAACAAACTGCGAAGGCTCAAGATCCCTCAACTCAAAAAGTTGTGAATGTGACGAATAATACAACGATTATCCAGCAGGTTCAGGAAACAAAGAGTCCCGAGCTCCACAATGCTCCATCAAAAGAGCCGGAGCTTCACGGCGCCCCACCGGTAAAAAAAGCTTCTCCTGCAAGTCCAAAAGTTGATTCCAAGATGTATAACGGAAAATCCACGAAAGAACTGAAAATCATTGATCGCGATCTGAAAAGTGAACTTCAAGAACTCACCAAGCAATGGAAGCTGAGTCTCTCCGGGGAAGAGGACAAAGACACCATAAGCCAGCTCAATGCTGATTATGTTTTTGAACGAAAGCGCATCCAACTCGAACAAAAGCTCGTGAAAGCAGAAGTGCCCAAGGCGAAGGCGAGAGAGGCAGCAGCGAAGAAGAAGGCACGATCCTAATTTAGGAATAAAACCGAATGACCCGAATATCAGGATCATTCGGTGTGCTTAATTAGGATATTAGGGTCGTGTTATTGATAATCACAACCCTGTCTGTAACAATACGGACAGTGTTTTTACCAGTAACCAGCAACCCATGAGCAGCCTTCAGCGCTATCTCCCCTGGAAGTCGTTCAATGAATTTTTCATTTGCATCGTCTACTTCGTGCAGGGCGCCGGAGCCTTGACCGCCATTGCATCCATGAATATTTTGAAGGATGAGCTGAATCTCAATTTTTATCAAATGGGGCTCATTGGAGTGGCCTCTACCCTTCCCTGGACCGTGAAGCCGATCTACGGGATTCTCACGGATCTCGTGCCCATCGGAAACTATCGACGAAAGCCGTATCTCCAGATCGGCCCGCTCGTCGGGTTCCTCGGCTACCTGCTGATGGGCCTGTACGGCCATACCTTTGCCACCTTCTTCCTCCCGCTCGTCTTTGCCAATCTCGGTCTTGCGCTCAGCGATGTGGCCATCGACGGTTTCATCGTGGAAGAAAGCACCCAGGAAAACACCACGCGTCTTCAGGGCATCACGCAAATGTCCATCCGTGCGGCGTCGTTCATCACATCATTTTTTTCCGGTCTTCTCATTCATGTCGGACTTGTTTCTTCCCACGGTATGTACCTTATTCTCGCCGTCATCCCGCTGCTCACCTTTGTCGGTTCCTTTTTTATTCACGAAAAACCGGTCAATGCCTTCAAGCTTTTTGAATCGGATCCCAAGGATAGCATCTCGTTGGAGAGTTCGCTCGAAGCACACCGAAGCAGGTCAATGGTGCTGGAAATTTTCAGCCCGGGCTACATTGTGAGCCTGGTCCTGATCTTCGTGCTGATCATTGGCAATACGATGTGGGGGGAGAACATCGATGGCTTCTTAACAGCACATATTCCGTGGCTCTCCGCCTCCGCTGTCACCACCACGATCTGGTCTTTCTATGTTATCTGGATGGTTTCGTATTTTCTCAAGCTCACCAAGCTCAAGCTCGCAAGCCCCATGATCTTCGTGGCCATCCTCTTTATTTTGTTGTGGAGGATCAATCCGGGAGCGGGTTCGGCTATGTTTTTTTACATTCGGGATAATCTCCAGGTCAATATTAAGACGCTCGGCTTTATCGATACCATCGCCCAGGTTGGCTCCATCGTGGGCGTACTCCTGGCCGTCAAATATTTTGACAAAATTAAGCTGAAAAAGCTCCTCCTGGTCACGGTGCTGATCGCCGCGGCCTTTGGCCTCACGAGCTTTGCGGTCACACGGCCCGAGTGGGCCACGGCGATCGGGGCCAACCCGATTTTTTCTTTCTTCGGAACTCTCGTCGCCGTGCCGGTGTACTTCTTCGACAGCCTTTTCCAATGGCTCTTCGCCGGAGCAGCCTGGATCAATCCCATCAGCTCAGCAATGTCCTTCACCTATTTTCAGTCCGTCCTCGGCACGCTCATCGCGGTTCCGGTGTATTTTTTCGGTAGTTTTTTTCAGTTGCTCTTCGCTGGGGCAGCGTGGGTAAATCCCATCAGCTCAGCTATGGCATTGACGGGCATTGAAAAATTCCTCTACCTCCAGTCGATCTTCGGCGAGCTGATCTTCATGATCGCCTACATTCCCCTTCTCAAGTTCGCCGTGCTTATCACGCCCAAGCGCGCTGAAGCCACGAACTACGCGATCATCGCCAGCATCATGAATATAGGCCTTGTCATCAGCGGCGTGGTCTCGGGGCTGTTGTACAATACCCTCATGGCTCGCTATCACCCCACCCTCGAGGTCACGAGCATTCAGGTGGATGTCATCGAGATTCTGATCTGGATCAATATCATCACCTCCATGATGTGCCTGCTGGTACTGCCATTTTTGAAGACAAGGGAGTTTGTGCGAGAATAGCTTGTTAGCTTTTTAGCTAATTAGCTTATTAGGATAGCATTTTTTGTTTTCCCTAAAAAGCCAAGAAGCTAACGAGCTAAAAAGCTCCTTATTTCGCTGCCGCCTCCTCCGCATAATGCGCGAAGTCGAGCGTGTCCTGCAGACCTCCCGAGACAAGATGCTGGTCGCTGACCTGTCGAAATGACTGGACACTTTTCCCCAAGGCGGAGGATTCTTCCTCTAGCAGGGGTAATGGAACGCTCTGACCGGAGTGCTCTCCCGTGAGGCGAAAATCAAAAGGCTTAGCGTCGAGAGAACGGAAACGAAAGAGGATATCGCTCGCATTTTCAAATCGTGTGCTGAGACGAATCAGCGTGCTGAAATCTGAACCCGATGCACCGGGATACACCGAAAGGTCGGACGAAGTGGGCAAAGAACTCGTGGATACACAACGCTTGATGCCGATCGGAAGCTCAAGACATCCGCTCACGATGGGGATCGTGGCAGGATTTTTGAGAAGAGTTTTGAGATCCGAAAATTGAAATCCTGATTTCACTTCAAACCATTCGAGAAGCAGCTCCGGACAGGGTTGTGAAGCACGCTTGCTCCCGCACTCGAGGCGAAGAGCATCGATCTTTTTGTCGGGCGTCAGCGCCTGCAAAAAAATCTCTCCACTGGTCTGATGAAAAAAGGATAGCGAGAGGGCAGGATCCATGCTGACCGTGGTATGAACTGCCTTCGCAGCAACGCCCTGATTGGCTTCCAGGTCGATGGAAGTTTTTGAAAAATCCCGTTGAGTATTCTTCGTAAGACTTCTTTGAAGCTCGGACCCGAACGCTGGCCTTCCAAGCGCCCTGCCAAGATCAGCGTTCGATTCGGCCGCAAAGAATGCCGACTGGCTTGAGAAAAATGCTTGGTCGAATTGCTGATCCATGGCAGAGCGCAGCATGGAAAGAGACAGAAATGAGGCAACCGTGAGGGTGCTGAGGAAGAGGGCGAGGGGAATAAAAAAGGAAGTTAGAAGGTTAGGAAGTTAGGAACTTAGGGAAGGCATTAGAAACTAAATTCCAAATGTTTAGCCGAATCAAGAAGGATGGTTCGCGTTTCTTGGCTGCCAGGACGCGAGTAAAAAAAGGTGAGCGAACAATTGCTCTCGCACGCAGCAACGTTCAGGGGGAGAGGATCTGTTTCGGACCACGGCGAGGAGAGTCCACGAAAGGAAAGAGAAGCGAAAGGCTGATCAAAGGTGATAAGCGCTGCTGGGAAAGAACTCTGCGCAAGCTCCAAATGATCAAGCACAAAGGCTGTTTCCTCCACCTTCCCTGCTTCGAAATACAAATGATGCTCCTCGGGTGCCTGGTCACCGGAGAGCAAAGACGTTTGTGTCAAAGCCAGAGCATGCCTACTCCAAAAATTTCGCCCAAAATCTTCCGTGAATTTCTTCCAGGAAAGCCGACGATTCATGTCCTGAAAAAATCCGATACCACCAACCATCAGGAGGGTCATGATCGTGATGGCTACAAGGATTTCAAGAAGAGTGAAGCCTCGTTTAAGTCTGTGGTGGATCGTCGACTGCATTGACAGAGGTAACATCGGTAGCTCCCGGGGGCGTGTAGCGCATGCAATACTGATTGGTGCTCACATTGGGAGCCGGTGTCTTTCCCCCACTCGCATCGGCATTGATCAGGGGTGAAGCCTGATCTTCCAAGGTTGTACAAACACTGTAGGAATTTTCGTTGGCGCCGTACTTGTACTTGAAGGGTTTGTCCGAACCCGGGATCATCACCCCTGCCGAAGGATCGAGCAGAAGACTTTTCAGATCATCATCCGTCGAAAGGGCGAGTGCCTTAAAGCAAGCATAGAGATTCGTATCAGAACTTTTGCAATCCGTCGGCATTTTTCTTGCACCAGCTTTGTTCCTCGGAGGCGCTCCATATTCGGCAACCATCTGATCGAGAAAAAGCTTCATTCGAGAAACATCGTTTTGTCGTTCCGTATCGCGGGCCTTTCCCATATACGAACCGTAGAGCGCCAAGGATCCAATCGTCAGGATCGTGATGATCACAATGGCGATGAGGACCTCCGCGAGGGAAAAAGCACGCAGGGAACGGTGGTGGGGAAGAGACATAAAAGAGGATTAAATTAATAAATTCTAAATCCTAAGCACCAAATCCTAAACAATATCAAAATTCAAATATTAAAATCCAAAAATATATTTGTTTTGAATTTTGAATTTATGATTTTGGATTTGTTTAGAATTTAGATATTAGAATTTAGGATTTGAGGTGCTCTGTATCGTTGTGTTCCTAACAAGCTAAGAAGCTAACCACCTAACAAGCTCGTCGGATTCTGCATGACTTTGAAGAGCGTGGCGGCCAAAGAACCTATCATAAAAAGTATCACAGCGTAGGTAAAAAGAGAAATCGCAGCGCTGATCCAGGCGATGATCCCGGACATGCGATGCTGAAGCTGGATGTCGTAGGATTGATAGGCTTCGAGCAGTATTTCACCGAGATTCCCGCCCTTAGCGCCCAGTGTCATGGCCTGGGCGACGCTCGGCAGGAGATAGCCTGGAGGGACAAGATTTTCCCCTTCCGATCGCAAAATCTGTTCGAGCTTGACACCTTTTTTCAGATTGTTTTCAATCGCGCAAAAAACACTGCGAAAGCAAAGATTCTTGGTCTGCTCGATCAGAATCCGGATCGCCTCCAGGATCGAGACACCCTTCCCCGTCAGATTCCCCATCAGGGAAAGAAAATCCGCCGTGGCCATCATGCGAAGGAGTGGCCCCAACACGGGTAATTTCAAAACAAGGTGTTGCAGGACAAATCGTGTCGGTTCATGAAAGCGGTAGAGAAGGAAACCTCCAAAAAAGATGATGACGAACATGGAAAGACAAAGGGCAAAGTATCCGCGCAGGAGACTCGAGATCGCCACCATAATCTTCATGCCCAGGGGCAACTCCAGTTTTTTCCCAAAAAGCTTCGTGAGCTGCGGCACGACCGCGGTCACGATCACGAGGAACGCCACAGCAACAATCGCAAGGAGGACAAATTTCCCCGAGAGCGCTTTGGTGAGAGCGGATTGTTGTGCCTGCATTTTTTCTTTCCGCTGCGCATACTCAATGATGTTGTCCCCCACCGTCCCGGTCTTCTGCCCGGCCCTGAGGATGCTGAAAAATTCATCATCGAAATACTCTCTGACATGAGAAAAAAGTTCGCCGTAGTCTCGGTATCCCTTCTCGGCTTTTTGTTGCAACATTCGAAGGAGCTTGAGCACATCCTTTTCACGCTCATCCGCGATGAGGAAATCCACGATGGCCAAGAGCGAATATCCACGACCCATCATTTTTCCAAGAGTTTTGAGCAATCGAATTTTGTGAGCCGGCGTAATCCGGTGGCCGACCTCAATACTCGCAAGTCTTTCCCACAAGCTTGCCCCAAAGACTTCCTCGAGGCGTTTGATCGTGTAGCCCTGCTCATGCAAATACTGGCGCACCATCTCCAGCGTATCGCCCTGAAGGCTGATGGTTTTTTCTTCTCCCGAAGCACTAAACACCATGGCGGAAAAGGTTCTCATGAGCGGTCGGGAGAAAAAAGCTCCTTCCTTCCAAACTCGTTTTTCGCAGGAGAAGCGATCACCTCCCTTGGCAACGCAGAGAGCTTCTTCAGACGGGCCGTCCCCGCCTCGATCGTCTGGGCATCGGCCTTGATGAATTTCGCCGGCACTCCAGCAGAGACGGTTTTTTTCAAGGCCTGCACATCGAAGGAGAGAAGGCTGTAGGAGTACCACGCGAGAAGGAGAAGGCTCACGGCGATGAGGAAGGAGCGGAAGATTGCCATAAATAAATTCTAAATCCTAAGCACGAAATACTAAACAAATTCCAATGATCCAAATTCAAAATCACAAACGAATGCATTCTGTTTTGGATTTTAATATTTGAATTTTGATATTGTTTAGAATTTAGATATTCGAATTTCGGATTTCAGGGTTCTCGAGGAGGTAAGTTGTATGCCCAAAAAATGACATCGGCTGAAACAAGATTTCCCTCTTTCGGAGAAAAGGATCGTAGAGCGCGAACATCGAACAGGCGAGCATTGTGACGAAGACGGTCCAGGAACTCCAGGAATGCGGGGTATTCGCCTGTGAACGGCACGGAATATTCGACCGTATCAAAATCTTTGAAATCAGGATTCGTGATATCCGAAGGCGAAACCTTCACCCACGCGATATGATCCGGTAGGATGACAGAATATTTTTTCTCGAGATCATGCATGAGGAAAGCGATATTCCGAACCACCTGATCCTGACGAGCGCTGCTCGGAATCGCCTGCGCAACAAGATTCTGATTTTGAGTGATCAGATTCATATCGGCAGAAAGAGTGGCGAGTGCTGTTTTATTCTTCTCTTCGAGCTTCACTTTTTCCTGCGCCTCGAAAAGGGTTCTTGTTTTGTGCTGACGCAGCGAAATCAAAGCACCGGTTGAAAACCAACTGAAGATGATCAGGAGGATCAAGAGTCCCATCGAAGAAAAATACACGATCTGTCCGGTATCGTGTCGATTTGCTTGGACAGAGCTGTTCATACTCCCCACAATAACGATGGGCTCAGCTTTGGAACCGAAGATTTTTTTCAAAAGTTTCATATGATATTCCTATTTCCTAACTTCCTAAGCTCCTACCGCTCTACTTCCTACCTCCCCCTTCCTTCCCCTTCTTCCAAAACTCCGGATTGATTCTGGCCTGCAGCACAAAATCAAAGCTGACCTCTTGACCAACGCGCTGCTCACTCACACTCGAGATCTCCACCTGGGTGAGGAGCGGTGCATGAAAGCCTTCCATCTGCTTGCCGGCTTCTTCGTAGCCAGGGGTGCGAACGCTGAAGGCAATCTTGCCGCTGTGATCAATCGAGAGATTAGAAATGACAGTGCTCTTGAGGAGCAGGCCCTTCAGCTGAGCAAAAAATTCAACCAACGGAAGAATCGCCACGGGCTGGGCTTGATCGTCGTCGAGTGCTCCGGTGAAGACTTCATCGCGAGCATGAAGAACAGCGTCCACGGCGCTCACGCCCCGTGAGTAACGCTCAAAAACCTCCTTCACTTCCGGCTTGAGCATGACCGCTTCCTGCGCCCGAATACTCTCGAAAGCTCCTTGCTGTCGCCTCAAATCCCGATCAAGATCGGCAAGAGCGAAGAACCGAAGCCAGACATTCAGAGCCAGCAAAAATGCCGAAAGAGTGAAAAAAAGAACGGTGATGATGCGGTCGGTTCTTCTCATAAATTTTTGAAACTGCTGAAGGTGAAATTGCGGAGTGTCGCGAGTGATTCGTAGGAAATCCGCGGATCTTCAAAAAATTCAAAGACGCTCCTGCCAAGCTCTCCCTCCGAATGCCGAGCGTGGGCTTCGATGCGGAAACGAACTCTTGGCTGCCAGGTCCTGTCCCCTCGTGGAGTGGCTTCAAGAAAAAATCGATCAATGACGGTCTCGGGGCTATTGAGCACCTCTTCCTTGCCGTCTCGCAGAAGGACGAGTTGAGCGATATCCTCCGAGAGATTGGCGCGAACAAAAAAGAACGCTGTTTTCTTTTCCTCTTTGTCGACAAAGACCGACAACTCATGATCCGTGGTCTTGGCATAATCAAGAGCGCTCGCCTCACGGATCACTTTGGGAAGCACGATACTGACAAGCGAAAGTGTTTCTTGTCGCAGCTGCTGATGGCGGCGGAGATAGGCGGTGAACTGAAACGTATCTCGGAAAAAGGTCACGACCACGATCAGACAAAAGCTCGTGAGCACAATCCCAACCATGACATCGGGGAGGGAATAAGCTTTGAGGCAGCTTGTGAGCTTGTAGCTTTTTAGCTTTTTAGGAAAACAGATGAGAGAGAAAAATAAATTCATAACCTAAGAAGCTAACAAGCTAAAAAGCTAAGAACCTACATTGCAAAGGCCGGCCCTCGGGTATCCACAAAAAGCCTCTGCAAACTGACCTGTTCGAAACTCTGGGGTGAATAATTTTCCGGAAGGCCAAAATACACGGAGACCGTGACCAAACGACGATCCGGTTCTCCAGCCGAAGTTTCAGGAATCTCGATGAAAATTCGCCGCTCGAGGCGCGTGAAGAAATCATGCCGATCTTCTGATGCATACACTTTCTCAGCAAAAGCATCCGAAGTCAGGAGGCCCATGTCCTGGAGTCCGGAATTCGAGAAAACATACGAGCCCGCAGAAAGCTGGCCCAAGAATTTGCCCCAACTTGATTGATAATTTTGGAGCATTCTCGTGCGCTTCAAGGCCTCGAGTTGTTCAAGTGTCTCGACAGCAAAAAGCAGTGCCCGCTCACGGCTCACCGCAAATTGATACGCCTTGAATGCTGCTGTCTTCGCTCCCATGCTCGCCAAAATCACGAGGCTGATGCCGATCATGGCCATCATCGCCTCGAGGCTCGTCGCGGCAGGAAGAAGTCTTTTCATGCCGTAGCAGAAATAATGGTTTTATCGTAGTGCTGCAAAAACACTTGTCAAGAAAAGAACTGGGTGAACAATCTGGACTGCTCCAGAGCTTGAAAATAAAACATCCGATCTCCAGTGATGATTTTTGCGCCGGCTTTTTTGGCAAGCTTCAGAAATTTTGTCATCTTTGGCGTGGAGATGACGTCCATGTAGATACGATCTTTTCGAAACCATTCCGACTCTGTGAGGGGAGAGCTGTCGACGTCCGGCGACATTCCAACGGGCGTTGTATTCACGATGAGCTGATAATTATCAGATGGATCGAGCTCATGATAAGTCTTAACGCTCGCCTTTTTCGTGCGTGAAGCTATTGTCACTTTCATCTCACGGTCTTTCAAAACAGCCACGACGGCCTTCGCGGCACCGCCAGTTCCAAGTACGAGAGCATTCCGCTCCCCCTTCCTGCCAAGGAAGGGGGTTGGGGGGAAGGTCTCGCCTTCTTCCAACGCTTTCTCTACTCCCACATAATCCGTATTATCTCCGAAAAGTGTCCCATCCTCCCGCCGAATGATCGTATTCACCGCTCCGATTTTCTTGGCGAGTGGCGAAATGTCATCCAAGTATTTCATCACGGCTTCCTTGTGAGGGATCGTCACGGAATAGCCTTGATATTCTCGTGCTCGGATCTTGTCCATAGCTTCGGACAAATGCTCGGAAGGGCAATCATAAAAATCATAATGATGATCCTTCAGTCCCATTTTTTTAAAAACATCATTGTGAAATTTTGGCGACAGCGAGTGTGCAACGGGGTGGCCGAGAATGGCAAAGCGATTCATCACTATTCAATAATTTTTAAAAGATCTTCTACGGACAAATCGAAATCGCCTAGGATACTTTTCAAGGTACCTTTGGGAAGATCTTTATTCTGATGCACGGGGATCGTGCTTTTTTTATTAATTTTTTCATCGAGAAGAATGACGTGGCTTCCATGCTGATGTACCAGACGATAATTTTCATGCCTCAAAAAACACTTTAAGAGCTTCTTTCCAGAAATAACCGGAAGCTTAGGCATAAGTCCTTCGTGGAATATATTCAAAAATCTGAATCCCATGAAACCTTAATGGTTCAGGTGCTTTGTGGTGTGACTTTGTCCAAAGTCCAATTGCTTCTTCCAAATTTTTATCCAGCTCTGCTAACGTATGTCCGTACGTATGGCATCCTGGCAAATCAGGAACTTTTCCGATATAAACACCATCCTCATCCCGCTCGATAACGACAACAAATTGTTGCTTCTTCATATAAATGTAACCGCCCCCAGTATACAGTAATGGCACTTTATGTCACATGGAAAGCCCTCAAATACGCCGATTTCATGAAGATGACCAGTCGACTTCACTTTGAGGGCTTGCAGCAAACAGCCAGTATGATCACCGATCCAGATGCCAGAAAAAATCTAGACCGCGATCTCCAAGACATCAAAAAAGAATATCTGGACAATAAAGGAGAATTTTTTGTCGCAACGATAGATGATGCAGTGGTGGGGATTGGAGCGTTAAGAAAAAAAGATGAAGAAATAGCAGAAATAAAAAGAATGAGAGTCACTCCCACATTCCAAGGGAAGCACATTGGAAGTTTAATCTTGGATCAGCTCATCAAGCGGGCAAAAAAATTGGGATATAAAAAATTGATTTTGGATACAGCTATCAACCAAAAAGTCGCACAAAAACTATATGAATCAAGAGGATTCAAAAAAACCCATAGAGGGCAGCTCTTTGGCCAAGAAACCGTGTATTATGAACTGAAGATTTGAATTTCGGCGAAAGCGAGTGGATGACCGGGTGTCCGAGAATGGCGAAGCGCTTCATCCTCATTCACTGATCAATACAAAATACTGGAATTTCAATAATTTTCCGCAATTTTTTATCGTTTCCCAAAAAAGCTTCAGCGTGGGCGTCTAACGCTGTGGCAAGAAGAATACTGTCGGGAGTTTTTAAATGATATTTAGCACGAAGGGAAGCCGCAGCTAATGCAATATCGGGTGTCACCGGAAGAAGCTCGACAAGCGATGAATGAAAATATTTCCACCAGCGCTCAACCGTCTGGGCATCGTTATGCTGAATAGGGTCAACAAAAAGCTCTGTCAAAAGCAATGTAGAAATAATAAGTTTTGTTTCCTGGGCCTCCAAGAATCGAAACAATTCCTTTACCTGGGTAGTATATTTTGTTTTTTCTCCGAAAAGATAAATATACAGGCAGGTATCAATGGCCACTCTTCTTTTTCCCTGAACGAAACGGAGTAATTTCATTCCCATGATAATCGTTCGTTCTTTAAATAATCCTTGGGAAAATGATAACTTCCAGCAAGATCTAGGGCTGATGAAATGGGCTTTGAAACGATAAGCATATCATCTCCCAAAAGATTGACGATGAGTTTTTGTTTCGGCTCCAATTTCATCCGTTTTCTAAAAGTTCTGGGGATGACAATTTGATATTTCGTGCTGATGTGAGCTACTGCCATAAGATTCAAAAGAAACCTACCTACATTTTATAAAAATGTAATACGATTGTCAAATAATCTTATCTACAATCATTCAAAAATGAGAGTACAATTGAGACCGTTTATGAAAAAAATTCTCACCATTGTTTTTTCAGCATCTTTTCTTCTCTCCACCTCTCTTTCCTCGAGCTCGGCAAAACTGAATTCTCAACGCTCAACGCTAACCGCTCACCGCTCTCTTATGATTTTAACTTCCCCCGCCTTCAAAAATAATGGAGTGATTCCCGCCAAATACACCTGCGATGGCAAAAATATTTCTCCGCCGCTCGAATGGAAAGATGCCCCTGTTGGCACAAAAAGTTTTGCGCTCATCGTCGACGATCCGGATGCCGTTCCTGTAGCGGGTTTTGTCTGGGATCACTGGATTCTTTTTAACATTCCGCCACATGTTCACGAAATCAAAGAGCATTCCAGCGCTGGCATCGAGGGCATGACCAGCTTCGGGAAAGCTAGCTACGGAGGCCCCTGCCCTCCGAATGGGCAGCACACCTACCATTTCAAGCTCTATGCGCTGGACGTCATGCTGGCTCTCAAAAAAAGTTCATCAAAAAAAGACCTTGAACAAGCGATGAAAGACCATATCCTCGCGGAAGCAGAACTGCTCGGGAAATATGATCGAAAGAAAAAATAAACTACAACCTGCTCTTCTTCAGCTCCTGAATCACCCCCTTATTGACCGGAATGAATTGTGAAGACTCAAGCTGATCTTGATCGATCCAGAAAACCTCCTGCCCCTCCAGAGACCGTGGCTGACCGGTGAGAACCCGACAGCGATGAAAAGAAAGCACCTGCTTTTTTTTCTGCTGAACAATCTTTCGAAACCGAGGGCGAACGGAAACCTCAACACCAACTTCTTCGCGAAATTCTCGCTGCATGGCCCTTCGCTCATCCTCACCTGCCTCCACCTTCCCACCTGGGAATTCCAGCAAGCCTGAATATGTCTGATCCGCTTTGCGTCGAGACACGAGTACGCGTTTGTCTTGGATGAGGATACCGACGACGATCTTTTGAAAATTTCTGAGACCCCCTAACCCCCTTACAAGGGGGAACCGTACCCCCCCTTTCAAGGGGGCTGGGTGGTCCGAGGTATTTCTTGCAAACTGACATTTCTTCTTGAGCGGACACTCCGAGCATTTCGGATCTTTTGCTTTACAAACTTGAGCCCCGAGATCCATCAGCGCCTGGTTCACATTAAAATGTTTGGGATAATGGTCGTCATACCAAGACCACCCCCTAAGACCCCCTAACCCCCTTACAAGGGGGAATCGGACACCCCCTTTCAAGGGGGCTGGGGGGTCTCGAGTGGAAAAATATCTTATTATCACACGTTTCACATTCGTGTCCGGAGCAATCACTTTCTGCCCAAAGGCAAATGACGCGATGGCGCGTGCCGTGTACTCTCCAATGCCAGGTAATTGTTGAAGCTTTTCGACAGTTCTTGGAAATTTTCCGCCGTGATCTTTTGTGACGATCTTCGCCGTCTCGATCATGCTGCGAAGACGCCGGTAATATCCGAGACCCTTGAAATACGGGAGCGCATTTTCAAAAGAACTCTTTGCTAAAAATCCCACCGTTGGGAATTTCGCTGTGAAGCGCAGGTAAAATTCCACCACCCGATCCGCTTGCGTCTGCTGCAGGAAAATCTCACTGACCCACACGAGATATGGATCTTTCACACCTTTCCAGGGGAGCTTTCTCGCTTCTGGTTTGTGCCATTGTCGAAGATCGTCGACAAAGTACTGAAAAGATTTTTCTTCCATAAAGAAAAGTGGTGGTGATCACATATTCTGACAGAGTTGGTATTCTTGATTCCATGTGCAAAACGAATCTGCATTGCACTGTGTTTTGGAGTGATATTCAAAACCACAATCGACACGAGGAGCACACTGGTCTCGAGACCATAGGCAGGCAAGATTGGTTGTAGGGTCAAAAGCAACCTCACAGTCCTTTTGCTTCGCATAGTGAAAACAATCAACTGGGGAACAGTACTGAGTGTTTTTATCCCAAACGCACGATACGCCATGCTCCGATGGCTTCACGGCCGTACAAGCCGCTTCGGTATCATGCCGCGCGCATCCGTATCCCTGCTGTTCACAAACTCTCCACTGACAGCCATTTTTCTGTGAGCAGTCTTTTTCACTTTCTTGCGTGGAGCACACATTTGCCGACGCAGAAACGCGAACGCACTTTGGAATAATGCCGCAAATTGGTCCTTCGTCGATGTGAAAGAGCTTGCCCGACTGCAAATCTTTATAAAAATTTGTCTGGATGCATTTTCCGTAGGGAATATCTCTAGACTCACAAAGTGGCAAATCAAGCCGATCAAAGCCTCTCATGACCTCAAATCCATCGCCTTCAACGCTTCCCCAGACATTCTCCCAAAGAGCGCTCCTGGAAGTATACGTTGCCGCCTCCGGCGAGAGAAGAATTGTTGGAATGATGCGCAGCGCATACTGATTCACCAATTTCTTTCCTTCAGCACTGGATACATCGACGTTTGAAACCTCTTGGACTTTCATTCCAAACTGGAATTCTACATAGTCCTTCAAAGGAGCGGGGTCGTAGCACGTCTTGCAGCTTTTATCGCTCACCATGGTCATTTTCACAAGACCAACGATTTTCTGAGTCGCCAGATCGCGATAGGGAGCGGGAATATCTCGCAGTACAATGGCCCCATCATTCTCACGCGATCCATATATTTCAAAAGATTCCATCTCCATTTTTCCTTTGTAAAGTGATAGCTCTCCAAAAAGAATGAGAGTAGGAATCTTTTCAATGTGATACTGCTTGATAAGCCGCTCCCCCTCGGACGTACGATAATCAAGCGTCTTTGTGGTAGACAATTTTAAATCCTGAGCAAATCGTGTTACAAGCGCCGACGCGGTCGAACAAACAGAGCACGATGGATCTTCCAGAGCGATAATGTCAAGTTTCCCATGAGTTTTGCCTGTACCAACATCTTCATAGACAACCGAGCTTTCCAAAATCGCAACATCCTTCACAAACCTCCACGAAATATTCCGACCATTCCGTTGCATAATATATTGCCTCAAAAGAGCTGTGTCTGGTGAAGACATGAGAACAGCTGGCAGTTGAGTGATTTGATTTTCAGCTATCAGCTTTTGAGCTTCTTGCGATGTGGACTCCAGAATTTTTGAATCGAGAATTTCAACACCGGTATGCTGAAGAGAATAGCCAAGGCCTCCGATAGCATCATTGCAGGCTTGACAATTCTTTGCCTGAAGAATCGTAATGTTGACCTTGAGCGATCCATTTGCTTGTTGCGGTTCTTGAAACGACGGAACTGGTGATGATCCTGGTGGCGGTCCCGGCGGAGCCGATGGCTTCACAAAAGAACATCCCGTGAGAGCAAGAGCAAAAAAAAGGATGAAAGATACTTTTGATGGCATATGGCGAAGCGAGATGATTTCTCTCATCCTATCACAGCGCTCCTGCGATTGCCTTTTGCCGAAGCAAATGATCAGCGAGAGTGATCGCCGCCATGGCCTCCACGATCACGACGGCTCGAGGCACGACACAGGGATCATGACGACCGACCATCTTGAGCGTGTGTTTTTTGAGATCTTTCGTTACCGTTTCCTGATCCTGGAATATCGTCGAGACTGGCTTGAAAACCGTCCGGAAAACAATCGGCATGCCATTTGAAATACCTCCTTGAATACCTCCTGAATTATTTGTCTTGGTTGCAATAACCTTCCTCCCCCTTGTAAGGGGGCTGGGGGGTCTCAGGATAAAGGCGTCGTTGTGCTCTGAGCCATTCATCGAGAGGCATCCGAAGCCTGATCCCATTTCAAATCCCATCGTCGCTGGAATGCTCATCATTGCATGAGCGAGGGTCGCTTTGAGCTTATCGAAGATTGGATCACCAAGTCCCACAGGGACATTTCTCACCACGCACTCGACGACTCCGCCAATCGTGTCACCTTTTTTTTGAACCGCTTTGATATGAGCAATCATTTTTTTCGCTGTTTTCTGGTCCGGGCAACGAACGATATTTGATTCGACGTGTTTGAACGTGACCTTTTCCGGATTCAAATCGGCTGTAATTTTCCCCACCTGCTTCACATACGCCAGGATCTCCATACCGCATGCTTCCTTCAGAATCTTTTTTGCAATAACACCCGCCATGACTCGCGCCACGGTCTCGCGTGCACTTGCTCTGCCACCCCCGTGATAGTCTCGGATCCCATACTTTTTTTCGTACGTGAAATCCGCATGGCTGGGGCGGTAGGTATTTTTCAGCATCTCATAGTCTTTTGGATGGGCATTGGTGTTGCGGACAAGGAGCGCGATTGGAGTTCCGAGGGTTTTTCCTTCAAAAACCCCGGACAATATTTCCACCTGGTCATGCTCTTTTCTCGAGGAAACAATGGAACTCTGCGCCGTCCTTCGACGACTCAGATCCTGCTCAAAATCCTTCAGTGAAAGCGAAAGTCCAGGAGTACAGCCGTCAATCACAACACCAACCGCATTTCCATGCGATTCTCCGAAGGTGGTAACACGAAAAAATTTTCCAAAACTATTCATGATGTAAAAAAGGCCTTGCTGAGTATATCCGCATTTGACAAGAAAAAACAGCTCTGTTACGATCGTGCAGCTTTTTATACCTATTTTAAGATTATGGCAGACAATGTCTTCGTACGCGATAAAGTTCATATTAACGTCGGTACGATCGGTCACGTCGACCACGGAAAAACAACCCTCACGGCAGCGATTACGAACGTTGCCGCCAGCATGGGCACGGCTGTTGCGAAGAGCTACGACCAGATCGATGCGGCTCCAGAAGAAAAGGAACGTGGCATTACGATCAACACTTCACACGTGGAGTATGCCACGAAGAAGCGTCACTACGCCCACGTCGACTGTCCCGGACATGCTGACTATATCAAGAATATGATTACGGGTGCGGCTCAAATGGATGCGGCGATCCTTGTCGTGTCCGCCGCCGATGGCCCGATGCCTCAGACTCGTGAGCACATCCTGCTCGCCCGTCAGGTGAACGTCCCCACGATTATTGTGTTCCTGAATAAGGTGGACATGGTGGATGACGCCGAGCTCATCGACCTCGTGGAAATGGAAGTCCGTGAACTCCTCACGAAGTACGAATTCCCCGGGAAGGACACCCCGATCATCCGCGGTTCTGCCCTCAAGGCTCTCGAGAATCCGACTGGACCCGATGCCGAGCCCATCAAGAAGCTCCTCGACACACTCGACAGCTATATCCCCGACCCCGTTCGTCAGCTCGACAAGCCTTTCCTCATGTCCGTGGAAGACGTTTTCTCGATCAAGGGACGCGGCACGGTCGCCACCGGTCGTGTGGAGCTGGGCATTATCAAGGTTAATGAAGAAGTCGAAGTGGTAGGTATCCGCGAGACGAGAAAGTCCGTGGTGACCGGTGTTGAAATGTTCAAGAAACTCCTCGACCAGGGCCAGGCCGGCGACAACGTAGGCATCCTGCTTCGCGGTTTGGAGCGTGAAGATGTCGAGCGAGGCATGGTGCTCGCCAAACCAGGCTCGATCACCCCTCACACGGAATATGAAGGTGAAATCTACGTTCTCACGAAGGAAGAGGGTGGCCGTCATACGCCATTTTTCAAGGGCTACAAACCTCAATTTTACATCCGCACAACCGACGTGACCGGCGAAGTCATCCTCCCCGAGGGCACCGAGATGGTCATGCCAGGTGATAACCTCAAGATCAACGTCAAGCTCGGCGTTCCGGTTGCCTTGAACGAAGGCGCTCGCTTCGCCATCCGCGAAGGAGGACGCACCGTGGGCGCCGGAGTGGTGACGAAGATCCTGAAATAGCTTTTAGCTGTCAGGTTTCAGCTTTCAGAAAATTCAAACCGCTTCGCAAGAGGCGGTTTTTTCTTGCATTCCAAAATCAAATCAGTAAAATCAGGAGGCTTTCTTGGCTGCTTTTAGCCGCAAAGTTCCTAATTCCTCATTTCCTATTTCCATGTCCCCCACTAAGAAGAAGGTTGAAGAAAGTTCTGCTATCGAAACTGCTGAGAAGAAACCAGTAAAAAAAGCTCCACGAGCAAAAAAAGAACCGATAGCAAAAAAATCTGACTCAGAAAATCCTGCAGCTGTCAAAAAAGCACCTGCCATTAAAGCCGTGACCAATACTCCAAAGGCTGAGAAAGAAACGAAGAAGGCAACCGCATCAGACAAGCAAAAAATCCGCGTCATTATCCGTGCCTTTGATCACAAGATTGCCGACGAAAGCGCCAAGACGATCATCGAGACTGCAGAGCGCACCGGCTCTCTCGTGACCGGCGCCATCCCACTGCCAACGCATCGCAGCATGATCACGCTCAATCGCTCCACCTTCGTGAAAAAAGACGCCCGAGAACAGTTTGAAATTCGAACTCACAAAAGATTGATCGATATCACGGAATACACTCCGACGACAATCGAGGCCCTCTCCAATCTGAATCTTCCTGCGGGCGTGGACGTGGAGATCAAAATGCTCTAAGCCGCAAAGCGTTCATTCACCACCTTCCAATTCAAATTCTTCACAAAGGCCGACAGATAATCGGCCTTTTTGATGCCGTAGTCGATCATGAAGGCATGCTCCCAACAGTCCAGTGCCATGATCGGGACCTGATGAATCGGGTAGCCAATGTGGTGCTCGAACATGATGAAGTTCGTAATCTTGCCATCGATCTGATTTTTGCAGGTGATCACCCAGCCGGGGGTTGAGCCGGCAGCGGCCTTCAGCTCCGCAATGTAATTGTCCACGGAGCCAAAGCAGTCCGTAAGCGCTGACCCCAGCTCTGAGCTCGCCTCTCCGGCCCCCTTGGCCATATTTTCAAAATACATCTGGTGCAGATAGGTGCCGTTGAAGGGCACCGCATGGCGGCGCTTCAGTTCGCTGTATTCGTTGAAGGAATAATTCGCGGCCGATTTGTCGACGGTCTTCAGTTTTTCTTCGACCTCATTGAGTTTCTTCACATAGCCTTCGTACAGAGTGAAGTGCGCCTTGAGCTGCGCATCGCTGAATCCTTCGAGATTGCCGAGCAGGTGAGAAAAATCTTTTGCAGTGTGGGTCATAAAAAGATTAAGAATCTAGAATGACTTTACCATATACGTCCCCTCGAGTTGGTACCCCAATTTGCGATACCATTCACGTGTGCCAATGCCGGCGATCACGGCGAGTTTTTCGAAGCCCGCTTCCTTGGCAATGCGCTGAGCTTCTTGCATCAGCTGAGTCCCCCAGCCGGTATGCTGCTGACCCCCGTCCCCCCTTGCAAGGGGGGCAGAGGGTTTCGCTCCGACAGCGATTTGCTTTCCGTACACATGGACTTCACGCACAATCGCCGCACCTGAAAGCCTCAACCGAAGTAAGGCAATCAACTTATCTTGCTTCACATCCTCAAAACTTAAAAATATTTCTTTTCCACTACTGGCTTCGTACTGACGCTTCACGAGCTTCACATCTTCCCTTTTGAACACGTCTCCTCCAATCTCTCGACTTCGAATGTCCTTGCAGGGCGTTCCTTCTCGCCTCAGCTGCTCTTCCAAAAGCTGTCGAATATTCGAGACTCTCGTGCCCGCCTCGATCTTGTCGGAGGGAATGTCACGTGCCACGCGGTCAATGCGGCACCACTCGGGCACATCTTTCAGATTTTGAAGGAGAATTTCTTCCACCGTCTTGTCATCGTACGGCTTAAAGTCGCCACGTCGGTATTGCACAGCAAGTGACGTGCCGGGGATCACCACACACGGATAGATCTTCAGATAATCCGGTTGATACTGCGAATCGGTGAAGAGCTCTCCAATCATGCGCTTGTCCAGCTCGACCGACGAGCCCGGGAGATTGGGCATCATGTGGTAGCCGATCTTGAAGCCCGCGTCTTTCAGAAGCTTTGTGGAGTCTTTCACAGACTGCAAATCATGGCCTCGTCGGGTCAGCTCTTGAACTTTGTCATCGGTCGTCTGCACCCCCATCTCGACTTTTGTAACTCCCAATTTTCGCAACTGCCGAATTTCTTTTTCATCAATGAAGTCCGGCCTGGTCTCAATATTAATTCCAATACACCGCACATCAGCGGTCTCATTTTCTTTGATGGTTTTTTCAAGTGTAATATTTCCCCCACTCTTCACTACGACTTTATTCACAACATCAATACCATACCTACTTTTTACATGCACCTTCTGAGTTCTTATTGGATTCCTAACACCTAAAACCTGAAACCTAAAACCTGTATACTCATTCATCGCCTGCAAGCATCTCTTCACAAACCACGTCTGATACTGCTTCGGATAGCTGCTCCAGGTGCCGCCGAGGATTCGCAGCTCCACCTTCGAAACTTCGTGACCTTCCATTTCCAAAGCTTTCAGGCGAACGTACACCTGGGAATACGGATCGAAACGTTGGCGAAATCCTCGCTGTGCTGCTGGCTGACTCGGGAGATAGCTCTTCGGCATTCTCACATCCGTGGGACAATAGGTGCACTTGCCGGGACACGGGTAGGGCTTCGTGATGACGGTGACCGGTGCCACGCCACTCATGGTCCGAACTCGCCGCTTTTGAATGAGGCTGAGAAATTCTTCATTGGGCTGAATTTTCCCCTCTTTCACCAGATCCGCATAAGCCTTCACGAAGTAGAGATTATGAAAAATCTTCCCATGGCATCGTTTGATGATCTGATTTCGAAATTTTTGAAAGTGTTGACGATCGCTGAAATGCTGCTCTACCGCTTCGAGAATAATTACTCTCGCAAGCTCCTGATGATCCGAAACGTTGATTTTGGAGAAATCCATGAAGAAAGGGTATAACGACTAAACCCTAACCCCTTCTTCCACCGCTATCACCGACACCTCCACCAGAGCGTCTTTGGGAAGTCGAGCCACCTGCACGGTCTCTCGAGCCGGCGGATCATCGGGAAAAAATGAGCCGTAGACTTCATTGAAGACATTATAGTTATTCATGTCGGAAAGATAACAGGTGGCCTTCACGACCTTCGCGAAATTTGAGCCGGCGGCTTCGAGCACGGCCTTGAGATTTTCCATAACCTGCTGCGTCTGTTCCTGGATGCCGCCGGAAACCATCGTATTGGTCACCGGATCGAGGCCCACCTGGCCGGAGCAAAAGATAAAGCCTTGAACTTTGATGGCTTGACGATAGGGTCCGACAGCCTTGGGGGCACGAGGGGAATCAACAATCGTTTTCATGCGGAAAATATATCATAAATCCCTATTCTTGCAACCTTGAGCAGTACCGCCAAAAATGCGATCCTGCTACACTCTTCTTCGTATCTTTATCCTTTATCTTTTTTTATGATGGACGGTAAACAATGTGGCGGCGGCATGGTCGCCCATATCCTGCTCGTCGTCGGTGGCCTCAACTGGGGTCTCGTCGGCCTTGGTGGATTTCTCGGCAAGGACAACTGGAACGTTGTCCACGCGCTCCTCGGCTCTTGGCCACAGGTGGAGTGGGTCGTCTATCTCCTCGTCGGTCTTTCTGCCGTCTGGGGTCTTATCTCCTGCGCAAAGTGTTGTGGCGGGATGTGCAAGAAGTAGTAACAAATTCTGAAGCGATGCAAGCTTCGGTTTGCATCGCTTTTTTTGTGCATTATCAAGTTGTTAACTGAAAATTCACCATCAGCTGTTCTTTTATCTGACGAAGAATTGGTGGGGAACACCTGCCAATGAGCTTCAAAAAACGGGAACGATCATACGTAAAAATTTGAGATGTTCGAACAAGAGCATCTCCGTTGAGATGGTTATGTTCATCTCGAGGAATCACGATATCAGCAAAAAATGGCTTTTCGACTTGTGATGTTATCGGAATGACCGTCAAGAGAGATGACATTCGATTGAGCCGTTCACTTTGAATCACGACACAGGGCCGAATCTTCTTAATCTCTGCGCCGACGGATGGTTCGCAATTCGTCAGAAGAATATCGCCATGCTGAACACGATAATCAGGGTTCATGCTGAGAGAGAAAGGTCTGGAAGGCTCAAATAGTGTTTTGTTTCTTCCTGCGTGAGAGGGGCAAGACCTTTCTCCATGTCGGCAACCTGTGATCGGAGAAGATCATCATCGCTGGCCTCCGGAGAAGCCGAAAGTGTATTCTCGAGAAATGGACCAAGAATGCCAACCGGCTTTGAGCGACAAATCACGATGAATTGAACGCCTTGCAAAAGCTGCTCCTGAACCCAGGGAAATTTGAGACGAAGATCCTTTGATGAAATAGTTTGAGTCATGAAAAATTCAAAGTTTATTTAAGTTTACTTCAAAATAAATCATAGATCAATGAAATAAGGAGCCTAGAAAGATTAAATTATTTCCCCTTGACGCCCCATCACAAGATAGCTAAATTGTCTTGGCTTTGTGCGAGATGCACACAGCAAAGTTACGTTTAGGCCTTCGGTTCGCTATCAGTCCCCGCTTTGCGGGCACGAGAACCAAAAAGGCCGCCATCAACCTCTAACGATTGCCGCATGGCAGGACTCATTGGCAAAAAAATCGGCATGACACGCGTGATCCAGGAGGATGGGAAGATGATTCCCGTCACTGTGATATCCGTGCCAGATCATACGGTCACTCAGGTGAAGACCGTTGAGAAGGACGGCTACAACGCCGTTGTTCTTGGCGTTGGCCCGCTCAAAAAACCAACCAAAACCAAAAAATTCGCAGCTGTGAAAGAGTTTGCCTTTGAGCCAGCCCCGGCCAAGGACTCCCAGGTGGGGATCGAACTTCTGAAAGAAGTGAAAGAAGTCTCTGTGTCCGCCCGAAGCAAGGGTCGAGGATTTACCGGCGTGGTGAAGCGATATCACTTCGCAGGTGGTCCCGGATCTCACGGCCACGCTGGAAAGGCCAAGCATGGCGGTATCAGGAAAACCGGTTCCGTCGGCGCCCGCGCGAAACCTGGCCGTATCAAGAAAGGAAAACGTTTCCCCGGTCGTCATGGGTTCCACATGTTTACCCTCCACCATGTGCCCGTTGTAAAGGTGGACGCAGAACACAAACTGCTGGCGATCAAGTCTCCTGTACCAGGGGCAACGGGGACACCGGTCTACATTCGATTCTAATATTCTATGAAGTTCGATCTTTACACCCAAGACGGCAAGAAAAAGGGAGACCTGGAAGCAAGCGATGAAATCTTCGCGATTGAGCCGAATGCACTGCTGGTGTCGCAAGCTCTCAATCGTCAGCGCGACAATGCTCGCCGAGGGACGGCGCACACCAAGACGCGCGGTGAAATAGCCTTTACGACCAAAAAAGTTTACGCCCAAAAGGGCACCGGAAGAGCTCGCCACGGGGCTAAATCGGCAAACCTTTTCCGTAAGGGTGGTGTCACCTTCGGTCCACGCTCCAACCGAAACTGGAAGACCATGATGCCCAAGAAAATGCGCCGAATTGCCCTTTTCTCAGCCCTGAGCACCAGAGCACAAGAACATGCGATTTTCTGCCTTGAAAGCTACGAAGGAGCCATGAAAACCAAAACCTTTATCACCATGATCAATCAGCTCCCTCCTCTGAAGGATAAAAGGAATGTTCTCGTCGTCATCCCGGAAAAAAACGAACTGCTCGAAAAATCCGCGCGCAACATCCCGACGGTCAAGACCTTGCTCGCTTCTTACCTCAATATTGCCGACGCCCTCAAGTATGACTCGCTCATGTTTGTTGGCGATGCGCTGAAAAAGACGGAAGAAATATTTTTAGCAAAAAAATAATGATTGAGAGATTTTTATCAACGGAGAAGAGTTTCAATGCCAAGGACAAGGACGTTTGGACCTTCGTCGTCGGACATTCCATGAGCAAGCCCGAGATTAAAAAAGCCGTAGAGGAGCTCTTCGGAGTCAGTGTCGACGGTATTAATGTCACCGTCCGAGGCAAGAAAATCCGCCGCACCGGCGGAAGTCGCTTCGTTACCCGACGCCACAAGAGCAAAATCGCCCGCATTCACCTCAAAAAAGACAGCAAAAAAATGGATTTGAATAAACTCAACAAGTAACATGCCCATCCGTACCTACAAACCCACGACCCCTAGCCGCCGCGCCATGACGTCGCTGACCTATGAAGAGCTCACGACCGATCGTCCGCACAAGCCGCTCGTGAAACGCATGAAGCGCAATGCGGGACGCAACAGTCGTGGTATCATCACGGTCCGTCACCGAGGTGGAGGCAACCGACGGAAATATCGACTCATTGACTTCAAGCAAAAGGACAATCATGGCATTTACGGCAGAGTTGCAACGATCGAATATGATCCGATCCGTTCAGCCTTCATCATGCTCGTGAACTACAAAAATGGTGACAAGCGCTACCACGTAGCCCCCGATACGATGAAGGTTGGCCAAGAAATCGTTGCGGGCCCCAAAACAAAAATTCGCCTCGGCAATCGCCTCCAACTCCAGAACATTCCGACAGGCTTTGATATCTTCAATGTTGAGATGATCCCCGGGTGTGGGGGCCAGGCGGTCCGCTCGGCTGGCAATAGCGCGAAAATCATTGGGTTTTTGGGAAATTTCGCTCAGGTGGAAATGCCGAGCAAGGAACTGCGCATGATTCCAAAAGAGTGCTACGCCACGATTGGCCGCGTTTCCAATCTTGACTACAACCTCGTCAATATCGGAAAAGCAGGTCGTAATCGTCACCGTGGCAAAAGGCCTCACGTGCGAGGAAAAGTCATGAACCCCTGCGACCACCCACACGGTGGTGGTGAAGGCAAAAATCCGATCGGCTTGAAACATCCGAAAACTCCCTGGGGTCTGCCGGCACTCGGAAAGCTCACGAGAAATCGAAAGAAAAATTCCAATCGCTTGATCATCCGCAATAGAAAGGGAAGAATGCTGATCAAGTTAACGTAATCCAGTAACCAGTAACCAGTAACTAGTAACTAGTAACTAGATCTTATGTCCCGCTCTCTCAAAAAAGGCCCCTACGTCAGCCCTCTGCTCGTGAAAAAAATCGCTGCCATGGCGGGCAAAAAGCATCCCATCAAAACCTGGGATCGCGATTCCTCAATTGCGCCAGAATTCGTGGGCTTCACCATCGCAGTCTACAATGGCAAACAGCATATCCCAGTCTTTGTCACGGAAAATATGGTTGGCCACAAACTGGGAGAATTCTCCCCCACTCGACGCTTCCGCGCCCATGGTGGTACTCGTCCTGCTGAGGCTGCAACTGCAGCCTAAACGGACGCGATAAATCGCGTCCCTACTTCCTACTTCCTCGACCGTGATCGCCAAGCTCAACAATGCTCGGATTTCTCCCCTCAAGACCAACCTCATCGCAGGCTTGGTGCGAAGAATGAAGGTTACCGAAGCACTGAGCATTCTGAAATTCACCCCGAAGAAAGGTGCGAAAGTCCTCTATAAAGTGATCGCCTCTGCTCTCGCCAATGCCACCAATAACTTCGGGCAAAAAAAAGAAGATCTCTACCTCAAGTCGATCATTGTGAATCAAGGTACAACCCTGAAACGAAGCATGCCAATCGCTCGTGGCGCTTCGCACCCTATCCTGAAAAAAAACTCCAACATTATCGTCGAGCTCGGGATCAACGTGAAGGATGCTAAAGCAAATACAAAAAAACCTAAAAAAAGCGACGCTAATGCGCGAATTCCTTCCGCCATAGGCGGACAGGCTGCGAATGACACGAATGGTTCCTACTAACCTAATAAGCTAAAAAGCTAACCCCTCCCCATGGGCCAAAAAGTCAGCCCCAAAACGATTCGTCTTCTCATCACCCACAAATGGCCGGCGCGGTGGTTCGCGCGCAAGCGAAAATACAGCGAACTTGTCGTGCGCGATGTGAAGCTTCGCCGCGAGATCCAGGAACTCCTTCCGGATTCCGGCGTCAGCAAGATCGAGATCGAGCGCTCCAATAAGAAGCTCGCCATCGTCATCAACTCCAGTAAACCCGGCATTATTATTGGGAAACAGGGCGATAAGCTCGAGGAGCTGAAGAAAAAGCTCGAACAAAAATTCGGGGAGCACATTGACATCACGATCCACGAGATCAAAAAACCTGATCTCGACGCTCAAATCGTCGGGGACTCGATTGCCTCACAGATTGTCCGCCGCATTGCCTATCGCAGGGCTTCCAAACAGGCGATCCAGAGGTCTATCGATGCCGGCGCGATCGGAGTCAAGATTCTCGTCTCAGGACGTCTCAATGGCGTTGATATTGCCCGCCGCGAATACTTTAAAAAGGGCAATATTCCTCTGCACACCTTCCGCGCCGACATCGACTACGCTAAATCCACGGCCGTCACGACCTACGGAGCCATCGGCATCAAGGTCTGGATCTACAAAGGGAATATTTATAAGACCGATAAGATCGTGTAGACAACCCTGGCGACCCTAATCTACAAATGGCTCACATCCGAATCTACCAATCTACGAATTCCTAAACCTTCAACGCTCGACCCTAAACCTTCGTCAATGTTAACTCCCAAAAAGCAAAAATTCCGAAAAGCGCACCGTAATCGTGGCGGCCTGAAGGGCATTGCCACACGCTGCAACAGAGTTTCCTTCGGGGACTTTGGCCTCAAGACAACGATGAAAGGTGAAATTTCTTCTCGCCAGATCGAGTCCGCGAGAAAGGCCATGACGTCGTTTACCAAAAAAGGTGGTAAGCTCTGGATCCGCATCTTCCCCCACCAAGCCATCACCCAAAAGGCGGCAGAAGTGCCCATGGGCTCGGGAAAGGGTTCCGTTGAGTATTACGTCGCACGTGTGAAGCCCGGCACCATGCTCTTCGAAATCGGAGGCGTGACCGAAGCCGAAGCAAGAGAGGCTTTCACCCTCGCAGGACACAAGCTTCCCGTTGATTGCAAATTCTCCAAACCGTATATCCAATAACTATGGAATTCAAAAACCCCCAAGACCTCAAAGGCATGGATATGAAAGCCCTTGCCAAAGAACTCCACCTGAGTAGAAAATACCGCTCAGCTCTGAAATTTGAAAACAAACAGGGAAGCCTCAAGGATCCCTCTCAAATCAAAAAAACCCAGGTTCACATCGCTCGCATTTCCACAGCTATGTCCCACCTCCTACTTCCTACTTCCTGATCCATGCGTACCAAAACAGGCGTCGTCACCTCCACGAAAATGCAAAAAACCATTGTGGTGAAAGTGGAAACCTCCAAGACGCACCCCAAGTACAAAAAGCGTTATCACGTGACTAAAAAATATTACGCTCACGATGAAACCGCAGTGGCAAAAGATGGTGACAAGGTCACCATTGCCGAGACCCGTCCCCTCTCCCGCCTGAAACGATGGAACCTTGTCGAAGTGAATGGACAAAAGGTTGAAAGTAAAATCCCAGCATCGAATTCCCAACTGGCCAACCAGCAACTAGTCACCAGTAACTAGCAACCAGTTCCCAATGCTCCAGCAACAATCCATGACGGTCGTCGCCGACAATACCGGCGCGAAACTCGCCTTCATCATCAAGGTCCCCGGATCCTCCAGGAAGCGCTATGCCACCATTGGCGATCGAGTGATCTGTTCCATCAAGGCAGCCTCCCCGCGAGGCCAGGTCAAAAGAAAATCAATCCAAGAGGCTGTTGTCGTCCGAACCCGAAGAAATTATCACCGAAAAGACGGCTCTACGGTACGCTTCGATGACAATGCCGTCATCATTATCGACAAAGAAAAAAATCCAGTCGGAACGCGTGTCTTCGGCCCCATGCCACGAGAACTGAAGGACATGGGATACCAAAAAATTATTTCTCTAGCCCCAGAAGTTGTATGAAGATAAAGATGAACGATACCGTGATGATCATCGCCGGAAAGCACAAAGGCAAAACCGGAAAAATCCTCAAGACGTTTGAGGAGAGAAATAAAGTGATCGTCGACAAGGTCAATATGCAGACGGATTATCGAAAAAAGTCCCAAAATGCTCCCGGCCAGAAAATACAAAAGGAAGGAGTGATCGATGCCTCCAATGTGATGATCATCGACCCCAAAACCAAAAAACCTTCCCGCATCGGTTACCGTTTCCTTGCGAGCGGTAAGAAAGAAAGGTTTGCAAAGAAAAGCGGTGTCAGCTTATAGCCAATCCCATGAAAGATTATTCCAAACATATCAAGGAAGTCGTGATGCCCAAGCTGAAGGAAGAGCTCAAGCTCAAGAATGTGATGGGCGTTCCAACCTTGAAAAAGATCATGGTCAGCGTTGGGATCGGAACGCGGATGAAGGTCAACAAGGACTACTCCGATATCGTCGACAATGTCGCGGCGATCACGGGCCAAAGACCTGTCGTGACGATGTCCAAAAAGGCCATTTCCAACTTCAAGCTTCGCGCGGATTTCCCTTCCGGCGTGGTGACCACGCTGCGAAGAAAAAAGATGATTCACTTCTTCAATCGACTCGTCAATGCAGCGTTTCCTCGTATTCGAGACTTCCAGGGATTCAGTCCCAAGTCGTTCGATGGCCATGGCAGCTATAGTGTCGGTATCCGCGACTGCAGTATCTTCCCCGAGATTACCCTGGAGGATCTGGGCAAAGTTCACGGCCTCAACATCACGATCGTCACCAGCTCCAAAACCGATGAGCCGGCGAGAGCTCTCCTGCGACACCTCAATTTCCCATTTAAAAAAATTGTAAGCGACCCAAATGTGAAATCCTCAAGTTCTGAAAGCGCTTCGCAAGCTGATACGAATAAATCCTAAGAAGCTAAAAAGCTAACAAGCTAATTTCATCCTCATGGCCAAAACCTGTCTTATCGTCAAAGCGGAACGAAGGAAACAAGCATCGCTGCGAGCGCTGAAGCATGGGAAAAAACCAAAGTTTCCAACCAAAGTCTACAACCGCTGCCAGCTCTGCGGTCGACCTCGAGGCTACCTCCGCAAATTCGGAATGTGCCGCATTTGCCTGCGACAGCTCGCTTCGGCCGACTTGATCATGGGCCTGCGAAAGGCCTCGTGGTAAAGCACTCCTAGCTTGTTAGCTTATTAGCTTATTAGGGAATAAAACTTGATCTTCCTAAAAAGCTAAGAAGCTAAAAAGCTAATTCCTCCCTCATATGAACACCGATCCCATCGCCGATCTCCTCACTCGTCTTCGCAACGCTTCCAAAGCGCGGCATGAGCATGTGTCCGTGCCAGCATCTCGGGTAAAAAAAGAGATTCTGCGCGTCATGAAAGAAGAGGGCTTCATTCAAGGCTTTCAGGAAAAAGAAACCGACGGGCCTCAGAAAGTGCTGGTTGTCGAACTTATCCCCGGAAAAGACCTTTCTCTCGACCGAATTTCGAAGCCCGGTCAACGAACGTACAGCCCGGTCAAAGAATTGCGTCCGGTGCTTCGAGGCTTCGGCATCGCTATCCTGACAACCTCTCAGGGCATCATGACCCACCGACAGGCGAAGAAGAAGAATGTTGGGGGAGAAATCCTCTGTGAAATCTACTAACCAGAACCCATGTCCAGAATTGGAAAATTACCGATTGAGATTCCCGCTGGCGTCACTGTGACCATCACAGGACAAAAAGTGACCGTGAAAGGAAAGAAGGGTGAACTCCACTTTCAGATCCACCCCGTCATTACCGCGAAAACTGAAGGAAATCAGGTCATCGTGGAGAAGAAGCGAGAGACGCAAGAGGCCGGAGCTCTTCACGGCACGACCCGTGCGATCTTGAACAACATGATGGAAGGCGTGACCAATGGCTATGTAAAAAAGCTCGAGATTCGAGGGGTTGGACTCCGTGTCGCGATCGCCGGAAAGAAAATGACCTTTGCTCTCGGATTCTCTCATCCCATCGAGTTCCTTATCCCTCCCGGGATCAGCATCAAAATGGATGAGGAGAACAAAAATGTCATGATCATCGATGGCTTTGACAAGCAACAGGTCGGCGAAGTCGCAGCCCGTATCCGAGGCCTCAGGCCTCCTGAATCCTACAAAGGCAAAGGAATCCGATACTTCGGCGAGCACATCACGCTAAAGCAAGGTAAAAAAGCCGCCAAGTAAAAGAGCGATCCGAATCTACGATCCGCCGCGGCGGACCGAATCTACCAATCTACGGATTCCTAAACCCTAAACGCTCAACCTTAAACCCTTCCGATGGCCCACTCCTCAAAAAATATCGCTCGCCTCAAGCGCAAGAAGCGCATTCGCGCTCGCATCGCCGGCACGACACTTCGCCCTCGACTGAGCGTCTACCGCAGCAATAAGCATATCATGGCACAACTCGTCGATGACACTGTCTCTCAAACTCTTGCCAGTGCTTCAGACCTCAAGGATACCAAAGGCACTCCTCTGGAGCGCGCGAAAAAGGTCGGGGGAGAGATCGCCGTGGCTGCCAAAGCAAAAAAAATCGAGATGGTGGTTTTCGATCGCAATGGTTACCGATATCATGGCTGCGTGAAAGCTCTCGCCGAAGCTGCCCGCGAAGCAGGCCTGAAATTCTAGTTCGCTGGCCACTAGTTGCCGGCTGCTCGTAATCAATACCTCATTCCAAAAAAAACAAGTAACCAGAAACCAGTAACTCGCTAACCAACTCACCATGCCCCGCCCCGATGGCCCACGACGAAGAATGAAGCAGGAGAAAAAAGAATTCGAAGAGGAAGTTCTGCAGGTTGACCGTGTCACCCGTGTGGTGAAAGGCGGTCGTCGCCTCTCCTTCCGTGCCACCGTGGTCATTGGCAATGGTAAGGGGAAGGTTGGCGTAGGCCTCGGAAAATCCAACGAGGTCAGCGCCGCCGTTCAAAAGGGCGTCACTCAAGCCAAGAAACACCTCCTGCACATCCCGATTGCCAAAGGTGACACGATTCCGCACCAGGTTTTCATGAAATTTAAGGCAACGAAGATCTTCATCTTCCCCGCCGCTCCCGGAACAGGTCTCAAGGCCGGAAGCTCAACACGAAAGATTCTCGAGCTCGCTGGCATCAAAAATATTCTTGCCAAACGCCATGGCTCGCAAAATAGAATTAACCTCGCGAAGGCCACCATTCTGGCTCTTACGCAGCTCAGTAAACGAGTAAAGCCAGGCGAAAGGAGGGATCCTAAGGATTCTCGAGATCTTAAAGAAACCCTCAACGCTCAACCCTAAACGCTAAACCCTTTTTCATGAAACTGAACACACTCCTGAAGTACAAAAAGAAGAACAAGACCATTGGTCGTGGTATTGGCTCCGGTCATGGCAAGCAATCCGGCCGTGGAACCAAAGGTCAAAAGGCCAGAAGTGGAAAAACCATCCGTGCCGACTTCGAAGGTGGGCAGACTCCCCTCTTCCAGCGTCTTCCGAAATACCGAGGTTTTACCCCCTACAAGCGACTGGAGTATCAAATCGTGAATGTTGCCCAGCTCGAAACCTTGAACGAAAAGGAAGTCACACGAGAGGTCCTCGCCTCACATGGCATCGTCAAGAAAAAGGATCACCCCGTGAAGCTCCTCGGCGATGGGGAAATTACGAAAGCCCTGTCGGTCACGCTCGACAAAGCCAGCCAGAGTGCCATTGAAAAAATAACGAAGGCTGGTGGTAATTTCACCGCCCTTAGCATTCATGAACCTAAGAAGCTAAAAAGCTAATAAGCTCACAAGCTATGAACAAGCTTCTCCAAATCTGGCGCAACAAACCGCTTCGCAACAAGATTTTGTATTCCATTGGAGGCATCCTCCTCTACCGTCTGGTCTCCTCGATCAGCGTCCCGGGCGTTGACCCTGCCGCCATCAAGCTCGTCTTTGATCAAAATAAAATTCTCGGTGCCTTCGCGGTCTTCACCGGAGGAAGTGCGGAGAATTTTTCGATTCTCCTCATGGGCGTCTCCCCCTACATCAACGCCAGCATCATCATCCAGCTGATGGGCGTGGTGATTCCAAAGCTGGAAGCCATGGGAAAAGAAGGCGAGCAGGGCCAGCGCCAGCTCAACCGCTACATGCGCTACCTCACCCTTCCATTAGCGCTCTTGCAAAGTTACGGCATGATCTTAATTTTAAATAATTCTGCCGCCCAGGCCGGAGCTCGTCTGGTATCCAATGTGAGCGACCCCATGGTCGTGCTTCCACTCATGCTCTCCATCACGGTCGGCACGATTTTTCTCATGTGGCTCGGCGAGCTGATGACCGAGAAGGGCATCAGTAACGGAATCTCGCTGATTATCTTTACGGGCATTATCTCGCACATTCCCAGCATCGTGGGTCAGACCCTCGGGCTCGCGACCTTCGATCAGACCAAATACTTGCCCTTCCTGATCCTGGCGATCATCACGATTTTGCTCCTGCTCCTGGTCATCTTCGTGTCGGATGCCTTTCGGAATATCCCCATCACCTATGGCGGCCTTGGGCAAAAAGGCCTCAGCAAGGGCGGCATCCCGATTCGTCTGAATCAAGCGGGCATGATCCCGATCATCTTCGCGATCTCCATGATCACCTTCCCAACGCTTATCTCCCAATTTTTCCGTGGCAACAGTGTCGCGGAATGGTTCATTGAAAACTTCGGCGGAAGCAGGCTTCATGGCCTCTACATCGCCTCCCTGTTCTTCTTCGTCCTGCTCTTCACCTTCTTCTACGTCAGCATTACCTTCCAACCGGAAAAAGTAGCCGAGGATATTCAGAAGCGCGGAGGTTACATTCCAGGTGTGCGTCCCGGAAAAGAAACCTCAAAATTCTTGGGCGACGTCTCACTTCGCCTCAATCTCTGGGGCGGTCTCTTCATTGCCTTTGTCGCCGCCTTCCCGATCCTGCTCCAGCGCGTCTTCCAGGACTTCAATCTCGGTACCGTGCAGCTGCTGATGTCCGGCTCCGGCATGATCATCATTGTGGGCGTCATCCTGGAGCTGATGCGGCAGGTCAACACCCAGCTCATGCAGGAGGATTATGGGAAATACGAGAAATAGAAAAAGCTAAAAATTTAAGTTATGTGGTTCATCAAGGCTCTCTTCATCTTTTTCGCCGGCCTGGGCCTTGTCGTCTATCGTGAACGTGTCCAGCGCTTTACGGGAGCGATCGGTTTTGCCGAGCAGTACCTTGGCGTCGGGGGGACCTTCACCTTCTATATTTTCGTCGGCGTGGGTGCGATGTTTTTTTCGATCCTCTACGCCACCGGCACCTTCGACAGCATCGCGTTCTTCATCGGGAAATTTTTCTTTGTCGGAGGGCAAGGGCAATAAAAAAACAAAGGCTTAGAACTCGGAAATCAGAAGCGCGATCACGCAAAGAGAACTCCTCAAACTTTTATGCGTCACATACTAATTGGCAGAAGTCAGGAAAAGATATAAAAAGCCTTGAATGGGCATCAAAGACTTGATATACTAAGTATATCTTAAATATATCTATGGCAACGATCGCAACAGATGACAAAAAAATCATCCCGATTAAAGTCCCGCTTCAGATTGTTGAACAGTTTGATGCGATTCAGCACGAAGAAGGGTTTGGAAACCGTGCTGCCACCTTTACCTACCTTATAAAATTTTATCGCAATACCCGCCAGGACGAGCTTGAAGAAGCTTTGGATGGGCTTGATCACGTCCTTGCTCGCATCGACAAAAAGAAAATTCCGCCCTTAAAGAAGCAGCTTGGTCTTTAATCCACCGACGTGATTTTCCTGCTCCCGACATCATTTTTGAGAGATGTGAAGAGGTTTGAAAAAAAGTTCGAATCGGTTCGCGAGGATGTTTTCAGGATCCTCAACCAGTTTGATGAGCGATATGAAATATCGCTGGGAAAAGGGGTGTATAAACTTCGCATCCCCTCGAGTGATATGAAAAAAGGTAAATCGGGGTCCTTCCGTGCGTATGTCTACCTAAAAAAATCAAAAGATATCCTGGTGCCCCTTTGTCTGTACCTCAAATCGCAGCGCGAAAGCATTTCCCAAGAGGAAATGATTTTCCTTTTAAAAACCGCTCAAGTGGAATTTGCTCGGTATCTAGAAGAACGGTAAGAGCTGGGATTGCCTATTGCGAGGACCATCAGCAATAAGCTTTCGGACCGTGCATAGGACTACAGAAAATAATTCTTTACTGCAAATTCACATTGCCCCAGGAAGAGCTTCTTGAAATGGAAAATATTGTTTTGCTCATAAAAAAGAAGAATAGCCTTTTTGTATTCTAAGGTATCAATACTTCTATATGAGAGAGGGCAGCAATGATGCGCCAAAAGAATCGCATTCCCAATCAGCCGACTGGTTCGCTTATTCCCATCAACAAAAGGCTGAATGTAAGCTATGAGAAGCATTGCGGCGCATGCCTTTTCAAAAGGGTCATTTTGACGATTCACAAGAGCGCAGGTTTTTTCAAGGGCTTCCCTGATCTGGTATTCATTATCAAGTGGCCTGAAACGTGTCCCCGTGATCCCGACAAGGGTCTTTCTTACATTTCTTGACACACCAAGACCCTCGACGAGGAGTGAATGAATTTCCTCCAATTTTTTAATAGAAAGCACCTTGAAATCTTTCGCGTTGCTACGAATATAATCCAGGGTCTTTTTGTGATTGAGGATCATCGTCGCTTCCTCTTTGGTATGGCCTTGCGACTCTTTTTGCTCCCGGATCAACTCTTCCGTTTCCAATAAAGAATAGGTATTGCCCTCGATTTTTGACGATTTCCAACTGAGATCAATAGTTAATCGCTCAAATTCCTTTTTCACGATTTCTGAAGATAGTTTCTTTACAGCAAGCTGGTGGATCCTCTTCAGCTCAGCGAGAAAAGCTTTTTCCTGTGACGAAAAAAGGGATTCGAGTTCTGAAAATATCTGGAAATTAAACCTTTCTCTGATGGGCCGTTCATCGATGTCTTTCTCAAAGTATTGGCCGATATCAACTCGATGAAGAAGTGCATATTTTTGGGAAATCTTATAGGTGAGAGATCTTCCAGCTCCGGTTGAGACAAGAAAATTCAGATCAATGAGCTTTTTTAAATCCCGATTAACGGTAATTTGAGAAAGCTTTTCGATGTTTTTATGAAGCTCGGAAAAAATTTCAGAAACAGGGGCGTTTCCTTTCATCCTAATAAATTCCAGGATATCTTCCTGCCTTCTCCTGAGGGAGCGAACTTCTGGGATCATATAATCATATCATTTTTATGACTTAATCATATCATAAATGATATGAAATAGGAAGGGCCTCATCAATCAAGGAATTCATAAGCTCGGATGGCGTTCAGAGAAAAAAATCGTCAGTTAACCGACCGCTAGTGATATCTTCAGCATGGTATCACACACTGAAATTCTTTACACACTGAGGAAAATACGATACATTTTTTCAGCCTTAGGGCTGTAGCTCAGGATCGTTTCTCTCCGCCTTCGGCGGCACTGAGTACAACCAGCCATTCACTGCGTCACTTCGTTCCTTGTTCATGGGGCTGTAGCTCAGCTGGCCAGAGCGCCTCGTTTGCACCGAGGAGGTCAAGGGTTCGACTCCCTTCAGCTCCACCACTTACGCTGTCTTCCCCTTCCCCAAGGCTTCCAAACTCTCCTTGAGCCCTTCGATCCAGTTGAATCCCAGCGACTTCATATCCACACGAAGCGTGGTGCCCGTGATCCTCCACTGAGGATTGACGGACAGCAGCGTGCCGATCATCTCCGGCTTCATATTTTTGCCCATGGTGAGCACGACGTGTTTGCTGGCACCTTCAATGATGGTGCGAAGGGCCGTGATCTCGGCACCCCGAGCGAGAATTTTGAGCTCCAGCACTTTGAAAAGATTTCTGACTTCCTCCGGCGCAGCGCCGAAATCTTGGTCGAATTCTTCGCGAAGCTCGTCGAGATCTTCCATGCGCGTGGCCGCGGACATACGCTGATAGGCATTGATCTTCTCACGACTTTCGCTGATATAGTGGTCCGGGATGAAGGCGGTGATCGGCAGATCGATGCTGATCTTCTCGAGATCTTCGAGTTCTTGAGTCACGGTCTTGCCGGCCTTGAGCTCGGCAACGGTTTGTTGAAGCAAGCGCACAAAATGATTGACGCCTACGACACTGATGGCGCCACTCTGATTGGCCCCGAGGATATCTCCTGCCCCGCGAATTTCAAGGTCGTGCATGGCAATCTGAAATCCGGCTCCGAGCTCATTGGCTTCAACGATAGCGCGAAGACGTCGCTTCGCATCCGGCTGGAGCTTTTGGGTGTGGTAGAGGAAGTAGGCATAGGCCTGCAGTTTGGCACGACCGATACGGCCACGAAGTTGGTAGAGCTGAGCAAGACCAAACTGATCGGCACTATTCACGATGAGCGTATTGGCATTCGGAAGATCGATGCCGTTTTCGATGATCGTCGAGGAAACCAACATGTCATAGTTCCCATCCTTGAAGGCCATGACGCGCTCTTCGAGATCCTTTGGCTTGAGCTTGCCATGCGCCACCACAATGCGAAGGCCTGGGAAAAGCGTGCGAAGCTTGTCCGCCATCGAGTCAATCGTCTGCACCCGGTTGTGGAGGAAGTACACCTGTCCACCGCGCGCCACCTCGCGATCCACGGCTTCTTTGATCAGCACCTCGCTGAAGCGTCGCACCTCCGTGATAATGGGGAGTCTCCCGGGGGGCGGCGTGGTAATAATCGTAATATCTCGAAGCTTGTTCAGGCTCATATTCAGTGTCCTCGGGATCGGCGTTGCTGTGAGGGTAAGAATATCGACTTCTGCACGAAGGGCTTTGAGCTTCTCCTTTTGCTTCACACCGAAACGCTGCTCTTCGTCGATAATGAGAAGTCCCAAGTCTTTGAATTTCACATCCGGCTGAAGCAGTCGATGCGTTCCGACAACAATGTCAACTTTGCCTGCGCTCAAGCTTTTGAGAATTTTTGTCTGCTCCGCCTGGGAACGAAAACGCGACAACATTTCCACATGCAGCGAAAAAGGCTCCATGCGCTTTTTGAATTCCTTGTAGTGCTGATCCGTGAGGATCGTGATCGGGGTGATCACGGCCACTTGCTTGCCGGAGCGGACCGCCTTGAAGGCTGCGCGAAGGGCAACCTCCGTCTTGCCAAAACCCACATCCCCGCACACCAGGCGATCCATAGGTTTATCTTGTTCCATATCTTTTTTCACATCCAGAATCGCGCGAAGCTGGCCGGGTGTTTCCTGATACGGAAAGGTTTTTTCAAATTTCTCCTGCATCTCATCGTCCGGGAAAAATTTAAATCCGTGCGCCATTTCGCGCTTGCCGTAGAGCATCAAGAGCTCCTTCGCAATAGACTCGGATTCCTTTCGCACCTTGTTCGTCACGGTCGTCCACTCGGTTGAGCCCAGGCGTGTGAGCTTCGGCTCGGAATTGCCAACGCCGACGTACTTGTTCACTTTTTCCGCCTGGTCGATCGGCACGAAGAGCTTGTCATTGCCGGCGTATTCGATCTTGAGATACTCCTTCGTCATGCCCTCGAAGAGCTGTTTTTCAATGCCCACAAAGCGGCCAATGCCATGATCCACGTGCACCACATAGTCGCCGTCCTTGAGGGTTTGCAAAAATTCCAGATTCACCTTGCGCTGGATCGAGGTCAACTTGCGTTTCATTTGGCGGAAATCGAATATCTCGCGATCCGTCAGGACCGCGATCTTGAGGTGTGGATTTTGAAAGGATTGAGGCAGCGTATGAATGGCCTGAGCGTCTTCGAGGATGAGACCAGAAGAAGCATTATCTTCCCGAAGTGAGAATTTTACCTTCTCTTCCGTCAGCAAACCCTTGAGTTCGTCCAGATGCTTGGTGAAAATAATCATCGTCCATTTTCCGCGCATCTTTTCCCGAAGGTCATTGAGGAAATCGTAGACATCCTGAAACTTCAGGATGGAGAGATAGTAGAGATAAAAATAATGCTGATCCTCTTCCTCCGGGAAGGCGGTGAAGTTGACCAGCAGCGGGGAATCCTTCCCCTTCCCTTCATGCTCCAGCTCTTTCATGTGCTCGGTATATTCCGGTGAAAAATCAATCTCATCATCCACAATGATGGTGTCTCCCCTGAGGTACTCGAAGAGCATCCCCTGTTCGCGCTCAAATTTCAGGGGGGCAACGTCAATCTTGTCGTACTTCTTCGACAGCGTGTCGGTTTCCTGATCAAATTCGTAGATACCCGCGATCTTGACCCCGTCGAGTTCGATCTTGATCGGAGAACGAAGCGTGGGGATGAAAATATTGAGGAGCCCGCCACGCTGACAATAGGTGCCGGGAATGAGGAAATCATCCGCGCTGAACTCATAACCGGCCGCGAGAATCTCATTGATCATCTTCATATCGTCGAAAGTGTCGCCAGCCTTGAGCGTGATGGTCGCCTTTTCGAGATCTTTTTGGGATGGGTAGACGTTGAAAAATGAAGCCTGGTCGATCACGATCACCTTGCGCTCCGGCTGGAGGACCGTGTAGAGCTGGAGCATTTTTTCGAGGTCTGTCGGCGCTTTGTCTTGCGCTCGGGCGAAGGTATGCACGGGAATTTTGCTCCAAAAACGAAAGTTTTCAGCCACTTTTTCAGCGTCGGCAACTTCCTCGATCACCCAAAAAAGCGTCTTCACATCAGAAAGACCATCCATGAGTTGCGAGAGAAAAAATGCCTTGGCATTCTGATTTCCCGTCCCCGAAAGTGTGAGCTTGCGTTGACTCCTGAGGTGGTCGACATGTTCCTGGTGAACGTTTTTTTCGAACTTCAAAAGACTTCTCTAAAAAATGCGGAACCAAAAAAGGTTCTCTAAATTTCGATCGGGATCATGATAGCAGGGCTTTGATCCGGATTCAAGGCTAGCGGCGACACGAATCTACGATCCGCCGCGGCGGACCGAATCTGCAAATCTACGAATTCGTATATTAGGAGATTCGAATGTGAGCCGCCATTTGTAGATTAGAGTCGCTTATTGCAATTTGAGTGGCATGATAATATGCACGAAATCATCTTTCCCAACAGGCTTGAAGACGGCAGGAGACTTGCTGTCATTCATGCCCATTTCCACCTGATCCGTTCCCAAATGAGCGAGAGCATCCAAAACAAATTCGCTGTTGAGCGCGATCGTGCCGGGGTCTCCAGAGAGGCTGATGGGGAGCTCTCCCTCCTCTTCGCCAACCTGCGTCACGGGGGTCGTGAGTTTGAGCTTATTCGTCTGAAAATCAAAGAGAACCTTGTTGTTATTTTCTCGCGCAAAGAGGTTCACCCGTTTGACGGCCAAGGCTTGATCGCCCGTGGTAAGGGTCGTGCTGGTGCGAATCGAGCGAGGCATGATCTGACGATAATTCGGAAAATTGCCCTCGATGAGACGCGAGTAGAATTCGATATTCCCAATCTCCGCGAGCACTTGGTTCTTGCCCATGATGATTTTCACCTTCTTGGCGTCGGTTTCGGCCGAGGCAAGGCGAGCCATCTCGAGAGCCCCTCGAACCGGGATGATACAGGTTGCACTTTTTGCAACAGCCTTGGTAAGAGCTATTTTCTTTTCGCTGAGGCGGAAACTATCGGTGGCCACCAGCATCACCTGTTTCCCCTCAACTTCGACGAGCACGCCCGAAAGCACCGGGCGCGTATTGGCCGTGGAAGCCGCGAAGCAGACCTGCTCGATGGCCTGAGGAAAATCTTCCGTGGGAATTTCAAATGAGACCACTTCCTCGAGCTTCCCAATGGTGGGGTACTCCGCAGCAGCGATACACTTCATCTTGGTTTTGGAACCAGCAGAATTGATGGCAAGACTGAGGCCCTCCACCATCGTGCACTCCACCTCTTCGTCCTTCAGCAGGGAAATATAGCCCGAGAAAAGCTTGGCCGGAACCGTCACGGAACCTTCATTGATGACCTCGGCCTCCATCCAATAGTTGACCGCCATCTCCAGATTGGTTGCCGAAAAATGAACCTTCTTGCCAGCAGCCTTGATGAGGATATTGCTCAGCACCGGAAGCGTGGCATGACTGTCGATCACATGCGTCACGACCGAAAGGGCATGCTCGAGGGCCGTACGGGAGGAACGGAACTTCAAAGAAATTTTTAATAAATCGATGCTACAATAGCACTGGAAATATTTTTGACAATGACCTTCGAACTCCTTTTAAAAATCCTCTTCTCCTCCATGCTCCCCGTCACGGAGCTGCGTGGGGCGATTCCTTTTTTCCTCGTGACTCACCCCGAACTTCCAAAGCTGCTCATCGTTGGGATTGCGATCATCGGCAACACGATCCCCAATTTTTTCATTCTCTGGATTCTCCCGAAACTTGAAGACTGGCTTCATAACTTCACGAGAACGAAAAACCTTGTACACTGGTTTACGACCAAAATCCGCGAACGTCACAGCACAAAATTCAAACGCTATGGTACCCTTGCCATCCTGCTCGTCGGCTCACTCCCTATCCCCGGAACCGGCAGCTACACGACCGCCGTGCTTGCCTCCCTCTTCAAGGTGCCATATTGGAAAAGCATGAAACTCCTCTTTCTCGGCAACATTATTGCCGCCAGTATCGTGACCGCCTTCGCCACCGGACTCATTCACATTTCGGGGTTTTGATGGAGGTCACACTCGCTTCCGACACATATCAAAAAGAAAATGCAGTGTCTGGGCAATGTCCGGATGATCAATCCGAAGACCCACCGGAAAATCGCGAAACGAGACGATGAAAACACTCTCCCCGACGAGAATGACATTGGTCGCACCGCCAGCTGCCGGAAGGCTGGCCATCACCGAGATGCTGTGGAGCTCTGAAATCCATTCGCGGGTAAGATTGCCCTGCGCAATAAAGGTAGCTCCCATCATTGGCGAGAAAAGCTTCGAGATACCAGAACCAACGCTCTGCCCCCTCTGCCGACAGCGACGAAGATTTTCTTTCCGAAACGAACGACGTCTCTATCGCCGCACGTGTGATGGCAGCGGAAAAGAAATTATATCCATGTACCCGCCTGGTGGCCCTTTCAAGGTGTACGCGCAAGACGTCTGGTGGCAGAGCAACTGGGATGGGACAGAATACGGACGTCCTTTTGATTTTAACCGACCATTTTTTGAACAATTTTCAGAGCTTATGAGATCCGTTCCGCGAATTGCAGTCCTCAATGTCAGTAGTGAGAACAGTGATTACTGTAATTTCACGGGTGATGTAAAAAATAGTTATCTTATTTTTGGATCGGTCTATTCGGAGAGCTGTTATTACGGGTCTCCCTATTATTCCAAATCCTGCGTCGACACCTTGGTTCTTCGAGACTGCGAACTCTGTTATGAACGCATTGCGAAAAGAAACCCTCGAAAGCTCGTAACGAGAAATTGCGACAAATGCCAACAGTCCATCACAACCTCATATCCTCTCAACTCTCCGTACAAGGTCTACTGCGAAGAGTGTTACCTGAAGGAGGTGTATTAGCTTGCAGAACAAAATAGTAATATGTATAATGTAAGTGTAAAATTAGTATTATAATTATGTCTACCCTTACCATTGCCATTGATCCTCATCTTAAGTTTGCGGTACAAAAAAATTTAAAGAAGGAAGGCACGACCCTCACCTTTCTTATCCACCAGGCTATCAAAGCCTATCTCAAGGGAAAAATACATTTTGAAATGGTCCAAGAAGATCTAAAATATACTCAACTCAGCCGAAGGCTTTCGAAGCTTCTTGAAAAGGTTGATGTCTCAACCCTCCCCTCTCTCGAGGAGCAACTTTCTGATGTGTAAAAATACCCCAACGCAATGCCCTATTTCTTTAAAATCGCTGAGAGCTTCAAGAAGAAATTAAGGCGGTTTAAGAAAAAATTTCCATCGCTCAAAGAAGACGTCATAGAATGCCTCCGAAACTTTGAAAAATATTCAGGAAACTCTTTGGGTGAGAATAATTTTAAAGTAAGGTTTAAGTGTCGAGACTTAAAAAGGGGTAAGAATAAATCCTTTCGTATCATCATACATATCAAGAATGAAAAACTTATTTTCCCCATATCAATTTATTTTAAAAGTGACAGAAGTGCCATTTCAAAAAAAGAAATAAACGATGACCTTGCTCTTACTGTTGCTGAGCTGGAATTCTCAGAAAAACAACAGCTTTTCAGAACCATCACACTCAAGAATCGACACGAAGAAACCGATACGGGACATCCTATGGGGAGGGAAGTCTGGTGAGATTTATTTGAAAATTTTCACCACTTTCCTCTGACTCGTATGCCCCTGACTCACGGTCACGGCATTTTTTGGAACCTGGAAATATTCAGCAAAAAACCGACACAGTTCCTTATTCGCCTTCCCCTTCTCTGGCGCTGCGGCGACTTTGATCTTCCAAATTTCCTCGCCCTCTGGGCCTGTCATTTTTTCCACCAGCTCAGTTTTCTGGGCGTTGGGAATGGCTTTGGTGTTGAGATAGATAAGCTCCGACATGAAAAAATCTTAAGTCTCCAGGCTGCTCAAAAATTCTTTGGGTGAAAGAACGGGAATCTTTGCTGTTTTAAAATCTCTTGTATTTCTCGTGATCAGAACATCCATCTTGTGTTCCATCGCCGTGAAATACTGGATAGCATCTTCAAAGTCTTTGAAATCTGAAATAAGGGCTCTGTCAATCTCTCCCGCGCTTACTGGTAATACATCAACAAAGATACGGAGTTTTCGTAAAATCATAATCACTTCGCGGTGTAATTTTGACTTTCGAAGAACATAATACAGATTCGAAAATATTAATGACGAAACGGCAGCTTGAAGTTTTTTTTCTGCGACAAGGGCAAAAAGCTTCGTTGCCTCTTCGTTAAAAGGCACTCTCTGATTAAAAAAATCGATCACCACGTCGCTATCAATAAAAATCTTTTTCATTGATATTTTTTCCAAAGATATTCAGTGTATTCTTTTCTCAGAGTCCTCTTATTATATTTTTTGGGCAAAGAAATAATTCCTGAAAGCTCTTTCACCAATTGCGGAAGTTCTTGTGAATGCTGCTTTTTTCCGAGCGTAACAACCTGAAAATAGCCTTCCACCATCTGGGAGAGGCTTTTCTGATGCTGCCGTGCAAAGGTCTTCGCCTGTTCGACGACCTTTTTATCAAGGCTGAGAGTAAGTTTTGCGTTCATAAAAAATGAATACGTATAAAGTATATAAAATATATACGTACACGTCAACCCCGAGAGCTCAAAATTACCGATACGCCTCTTGAAGCGACGTCGGAAGATTCACAGGGGTTTGCGCTGTCGCTTGCCTCCAGCCAAGAGGTGGAAGAGAAAGCTGTTCTCGAACTGAATTTCTCGTCGCTTCATACATATCAAGAAAAGGTTCCCGCTGCTTTATCATAAAAAACCATGAGAACGGTTGTTCCGAAATTAACCTACACCGAAAACACAAAGCCTGTGGAGTTCGCGCCGATTACCCTGAACAGCATTGGCACAAAAGTACAGATCTGGTGAATGCCGTGCTCTAACCTCCGGAGAAACGAGGATTTTTTGGATCACTTCTTGGCGTGGTGACAGATACTGTTCTGCAAACTGCCGGAATGGTCGTCGGAGCCACTGAAAATGCCTGGGGTGTGGTGAGTGGCATTGCAACTTTGGGGTATTACCTCGTCACAGAGCCAGTAGCTACGGTTTCTGCTGTGGGAGGAGTTTTATGGAACATGGTATGGCATCCGGTTAACACCATCGGGAAAATAGGCAGTGACTACGGTCATGAGGTCACCGATCGATATGGAGACGGTACCAGCGCCTTCAACCGTGGAAGAGCGGTAGGGTATGTGGGATTTGATATTGGTCTTACCATTCTCACTGCTGGAGGCGTCTCAGCGGCAAAAAATGCTCTTAAGGCAGGAGAAATCGCACTGAAGCCGGCGTTGAAGGAGGTCGCAAAGGAGGCTGCGGAGAAAGCGGTAAAGGAAGCGGCGGAGAAAATAGCAAAGGAAGCGGCTGAGAAAGTGGCAAAGGAAGCAGCTGAGAAAGCCGCAAAGGAGGCCGCTGAAAAAGCGGCAAAGGAAGCAGCTGAGAAAGCCGCAAAGGAGGCCGCTGAAAAAGCGGCAAAGGAAGCAGCTGAGAAAGCAGCGAAGCAGGTGGCGAAAACTGCGGCTGAGATTTTAACGAAGGCAGAAATTCAAGAAGTGATTGTAAGTTGGTATAGAAGTACTTTCGAAACAATTGAAAAAAGTATTATTTACCACTTTCAGGAGCATGTTATAAAAAAAGGTCTAACCATGAGTTTAAAACAATATACGGAAGATGCGCTGCTGACATTTAAAAACCATGTACTGGAAGGTATAGCGGGACCTTTAAGAGATGGAACTCCAGGAATTCTCATTCAAAGGCCTGGTTTACCTGGCGGATGGTTCACCAAAGCTGGTAAAATTGTTTCATTCTGGTACAAGTAGTCACTCATGAAAAATTTATGAAAAAATCATTAAATTTAGAAATACTTTGGGAGGGGTATCAACAAATTCATGTGCCTATGCATTTTTCGGAAAATCCTTTCCTCGCAGAAAAGAGGATTGATTTTGAATTAGATGACACCTTTGGAGCTGGCTTAGTTTCCAGTAAACTTCAAGAAGCACCACTCAACATGCTTGCTCTCAAGAATTGTATAGACAATTTAAAAAACTTATTAGATGCCCTGAAGAAGTTCCAACCCGATAATCAAAAAACAGCAGATGAAAAATTATTATTTGAAAAAAAAACAAGGCTCCTTCTTGAAATGTTGTTGATTCTTCATTCCTAATTTCTCCCCATGTCTCTCCCAAAAAAAATCAAGATACCACTTATCATCATCGCAGTATTTGCGCTGCTGTTCATTCTTGGCCCAATCATAAAAAGAATGAATGAGGCCGTGGAATCTCGGATTGCGGAAGAAAATTTCAAAAAAGATATTAGCTCGGAAAATCCAAAGAGTGATATGGGAAAAGAACTTCAGGAATTCACAAAAGCTGCCATGGAGATCCAAAATAAGCATCTGGCGGAAAAGTTAAAACTTGATCTCTCTTCCATCAGCTCCACCGAAGACCTGAAGAACACCACTCTGGTCACGAAAGTTGCTACAAAACTGAGGTCTGGGCATGAAATCGATGTGAAGTACTTTGATGCCTTGATCGAGCTTTTTTCGCAGCAAGAAAAAAAACTGCAAGACGCAAAGAATTCCAAAGGGAAATTTGAAGAAGGCTTTCTCGATGGTGCTTTGCAGTCCATCGTCGATCAACAAAAAAAGCTGAACCTTCTGAAAGAAGCTGAATCAAACTCGTTCCTCGCCCACCGGAAGTTTTTCAAATGGGTGCTGGAACACCAGTCGGACATCACAGTCAAAAACTCCGTTCTCAGTTTGAGTTCGGTAGCGCTTCAAAAGGAATACGATGAACTCGGAAAAAATGCCCTCACAACTGAGGAGGCCTACACCGAACTGCAGAAATAATTGCTCGAAATTTACGCACTCACTTCCTCAATGGTGAGGTAGTCTCCTCCGCTTCAGGCCGCTATTCTCGCCACTTCCTCAGGCTTTAAGCGATTGAAATCCCCATCGATAAATTTCCCGTCAGGACTCAGCCACTCCGCATAATTGGCGTTCCATTTCTGAACGCCACTGTCCTCAACCAGGATTGATGCACCGGTTTTATTCTTGAACGCTCCTGCCCAGGCGAGAATACGCCCCTTGGATACATCGGTCCCGTTGAGAGTTTCAATTTGTTTCGCGGTATTCAGCAAAAAATATTTGAAAGCCTCCTTGTTTTTGAGGTACGTCATGATGTCAATAAAATTCTCCATGCCGATCTCATCCGTAGCCCCTTCTTTCACCGAGTTTAAGCCACCCATGAGCCGGAGCCAGTGCGAAAGCCATTCTTTCCCGGGCTGTCTTCGGATTTTGAAGTGAGCCCCAAATCATGGACAGTTTTTGCTGGGATTTAAGAGAGGGTTGGAAAAGATGATGAAGAGTTGAGGAACTCGTCCGGAGACTTGCCGTTGAGCTCCGAATGGATTCTTCTCCGATTGTAATACCGGAGTGA